>Ga0315298_1000215_pt1 | contig 117617 bp, 118 predicted proteins | sample WHS_1_MG_FD_203077 | JGI IMG/M metagenome (GOLD analysis project Ga0315298, IMG submission 203077) | Extremophilic microbial mat communities from Washburn Hot Springs, YNP, Wyoming, USA - WHS_1_MG | ecosystem: Environmental > Aquatic > Thermal springs > Hot (42-90C) | place: USA: Wyoming...
AGCGTTGTTTCGTTTGGAAGCGTATACGTGGTTTCGCCGAGCTTAATGAGTCCCACATTGTTCTGGCCGGAGCCTGAAGCTTCGACGCTTTGCAGGTTCACGTGGACTTGAATGGGTACTGTGGCGGGTAACCGGTAGATTGCAATGACCTCGCCGTCGCCGTTGACTTCGACGCGTGTGCTTTGGTTATATGGGTTTAGCGGTATTGTGTTTCCCTTGGAGTCCCATCGTACAAATTTGTAGCTTGCGTTTTCAGGCTGGTACGTCAGCGTGTATGTTCCTGTTGGCAGGCTTGCGCTGTTTGGCAACGTGTAAGCCTTTGTGTCCAAGATTATGCTTCCCTTGTTAGGTGGAGAAGCGTCTTCTGCGTCTCGGCTGTTCAGTTGTATGAGCGCGTTTACGGGTGTCAAGCGCTTGTAGATGGCGGTCACTGTGCCGTTTCCGTTTACATTGGCAACTGTTATTGGCGAAGAAGCGTTTTCTACTGTAATGCTTCCTGTAGTTTTCCATTGCGCGAAGGTGTATCCGGCGTTTGGCGTGTACTCCAAGTAGTGTTGTCCAGGAGTTGTGGCTATGGCTAGGGCTGGCAACGTGCTGTACATGTTTGTGTCGTACTGTATTTGCCCGAGGTTGGCTGAGGCGACGTTGTCTTCTTGGCTTTGAAGTGTAATGTACGGTTCTGCTTCAGCGTTTGTGTAGGCGGATACGAGTATGCGGTCTTGTGGTGTTGTAACGGTTAGCGTGGCGGCTTTTGTGGTTGTGTCGAGGGCTTGGTTGAAGGTTACATCGTATTTTCCTTGTCCAATGTAGGTTAGGCTTAGTATTGCTGCGGGGACGTTTGGTTGCTGTGTTGTGTTTGCGATGATTTGAAGGTTTTCGGGTGCGAGGTTTGCTACTGGTTGTGGTTCGTCTTTTCCTTGGTTGATTTCGAAAGTGAGCGTTGTGGTCTGAGCAGTAAGCTTGATTGAGCCTGGGTCTATTTTGAGTGTTACGAATTTCCCTGACCGACCTACCCAGCCTTTGAAGTTGTAGGCGTCGATGTCGAGGTTGAACTGCGTGTATACTTGGCTTATGCCTACCTGCCGGTTCCAGTCGATTGTCCATGAAATGTCAGTTTGCCCCTGTGTTTCTTGTTTAAGGCTCATTCTGAGGCCTAAATTGGAGTATGACGCGATTACCGCGCCTGTCCATTTCGTGATGAAGGCGTTTCCCTCTTCCTGCGCGGCAAGCGTGTCTTGTGTGGCGCGGTATTTTTGGGTGGCTTGGCTTAGGGCGTGGGTTAAGCATCGGTCGAGGTCGCTTGTTATGCTTAGGACGATTTCTTGGACAGGCTGGTATCTGAGCCGTTGCCTGGTTAGGCTTATTTGGTTGATTGAGAGTACGAGTGAAAGGGTGAGTGCGGCGATGAGGAGAGCGGCGATTATGACAAATTGGCCGCGTTTGTTTTTCCTAAAACTTTTCATTCCGTCGGCTCTCCCATAGGTATTTTGTTGTTTTCGCTGCTAAAAAGGGTTGTTGACCGCGTTGTACAGGGTGGTTGACGAGCTGTTTTCATGTTTTATCCTTGTCCTGCGCGTGCGGTTTTCAGTATGATTAGGTATATGTTGCCGTTTTTTGAGGTGTAAGTGGTGCTTGTGGAGGAGACTTCTTTGGATTTTGCCATTTCGGCTTCCGGCGCGTTGCTGACGCTTACAGGGTTAGGTGCGAACGGGGTCTGCGGGTTTCCTGTGCAGTTGTACACGGTTAGGTTGAAGTATATGCCTTGAGGTAGGGCTTCGCGGACGACCATTTGCAGGCTTGCAGCGCCACTTGTGGAGTCTTGTGTTTCAAGCGTTTCTTCGATTGTGTCTGATTCGACTATGCGGTGTAGCACGTTGTAGCCTAGCCTGTTTAGGTCAGCGGTTTCTTGTGTCGGGATGCTGCTGGAGGACTGGATAAGGTAGTATGAGGCGGTGAAGACGAGGAAGATTATTACGGCGCCGATTACGGCTTCTAAAATGCGTGATTGCCCACGGTGCGTGTACGTGTGAGTTTTGTGCGGCATTACCAAGACATCCTCCAGACTCTTAGTTGCAGCGTGTAGGCTTCGCCGTTGATTGTGACAGACCGTTCAACCGTGTAGGCGAAGGGCACTGACGTTGCGCTTGGTATTGTACTGTAGCGTTGGGGCACGGTTTTTGCAGCAAGAATTGCTTTGCCGTCTGCGAATGTGATGGTGGCTACGGCGGATGGTTCAGCGTAGTCTAAGCTCAGCATGTTGCTGTCTTGTGTGAAGCTGGAGGTGACGCTTGTGAGGGCGTATCCGGTAGCCGTTTTGTAAACTAGAACTTGGTGTGCAGTGCTTTCCACCTGGTTAGGCTGCGTGTTCATGACTATGTGGTTGCCGATTAAGGCGGCCTGTTCAATTTGGCCTGTGACTGCAGTTTTCACGATGCGAGTACCGTAGTAGTCAACGGTTACTAATAGAACCTGCGCCTGAGTCTGCTGGGGGAGGTCTGTGAAGCTTATGCTGCATCGGCCGTCGATGCTTGTTACGGCGGATGCTTGGCCTGTGCAGGCGAACTGGTTGTTGGCGTAGTAGAAGGCTTTTGCGGTTACGTTGACGTTGGCGATTGGTAGGCTGTTCTGGTCGGAGGTCACTTGAATGTTGTAGTCGGCTGTGCCTGTTTGTTCCAGTTCAACGGTGAGGGCTTGGCGGAACTCGATTGTGAAGCCGTAGTCGTTTCCGAGGTTCAGCAGGTTCGCGACGGTTTGAGGCGTCACGTATAGTGGGTTGGCGCTGCTGAGTCTTTGAACCTTGTCGGGGTCGAGTACAAAGGCGTCGCGTGTGGTTTCTCCGTGCTTTGCAAGCCCGAAGGCTGCGGGCGCGTCCAACGCGGTGTTGCTTCCCCAGTCGGGTGGGTCGCCTGTGTTGAGGATTAGTTGTGTAAGGATTTTCTGTGTGGCTACTTTGAGTTGTTCTTTTTCTGAAACGCTCAGGGAAGGCTGAGGCATCGAGCTGATCATTGTGGATGAGGCTACAAGGATGAAAAAGATGATTATGGCTGTGAAGAGGTACTCGTAGATGTGCATGGTTCTAAGTGGCCCCCAGCGGTTTCCATAACCCTATTCCTGCCCATGTTGAGTCTGCGCTGCGTTTCCAGCCCCATACAACGATGTTAGTGTTTCCAGCGTACACTGTGCCAGCGTAGGTGACTCTGCCTCCGTCGCCGCGCCTGACATTCAGTGTGCCCGTTCCGCTTGTTTGAAGCGTAACTTTGTTCGTCGAGTTTATCGGAACCATGGCTCGAGCGTTAAGGTCGGGTCGTGTTACGAGTTCAGCTTGCACGTAGTAGCCTGAAGCCTGCGTGCCTGCATCGACCAGCTTGATGACGTAGGCTTTCCCGCCTATGTCCGCTGGCAGGTTAACGTTCTTCATCATGGTCTCGTTGGTTAAGGGACTCTCGAAGTCTGTTAGGCTGATTATTTCCACAAGGTTCATGGATACGTTCTCCGCAATTTGGCTGAGCTGCGCCCTTGTGACATTGGCTTCCACGTAAGACGTGATGATGTTGTACGCTAAGCCCACGGCTAAGACGAGACCTATGAGGGCGACAGTTCCGACGACGTGTTGCAGTGGAACATGCATTCTATCTTTTAAGCCTCCCTAAGCGGTTGAAACTTCGATGACGGTTTCTGTAACAACGACGATGGACCTTAATCCCGAAGTTGAAGCTATAGTCAATTGTTCTTCTTCGTCGCCTACCCGAATAGGCATGGTGATGGGTTCTGTGTAGTTTCCTGTGTAAACGTTTCTTACGCCTTTGTTCCAAACCTTGAAGTTCACAGTGCCAGACCCGCCCATCGTGCCTTTCTCGATACGGATCAAAGAGATTTCAGTCAAGTTGTAGGACACGTTACCAACCACGAGCGTGGTGTTGGTTACCAAGCGCACACGGAAGTAGTCCAGCAGTATCCGCGCACCGTCGCCCACACGCACACGCACATAGCCAAGCGAACCAGACATGTTAACCACAGGCAAAGTGTTACCTGCCAAGTCAATGTCAGCTGTGGATACTTTGCTGCCCCCGCGGTACACAATGCTGAACAAGCTTCCATAATTGGATGAGTCGTAGATCACTTCAGGCTGGAATGAGGTGTAGTTGATTTCAACCCATAACTCACTAACTTGCACACGCTCTTTTTCATCCAACGCAGAAACACGGACACCTATTTCTAAGGCATTGATCTCGTCCCAGGTCCATTTTTGCTGAGTATAAGGGTTTATGGTTCTATCTTCAAAGCAAACGCCATAGCCACTTCGCGAAATAGTGAACGGAGCGCTCTCATAATCTTGAGCGTGCGTCCGCCAAGCAATATTTATAGTTTCAGGCTGATCCTGCGTGATACTAAGCCCAACATCGTCAAAATAAAGCTCAAGGTAGCTTTTTCTCGGTATTACAAGTCGATTAACTACTTGCAATTTATACGTTCCACTTTGCGTAAAGTTCTCAGTGGCCACGTTAATGCCTCTCACATATGTCCAAGAAGTGTTGTTAGAAAGTGTTACGTGGGCTAAATCAGCAGTTGAGTTATCAGGCTTTACTATTCGGATGGTTAAATTACTTCCGGAGTCAGGATACGCACTGCCTGTTAAATTGTACGCGTAAGATAGCACAGCGGACTTAACAACACCTAAAGAGATGGAAAATGTGGTAGTCGTTGTGAAAGTTACGTCTACAGAATTACCTTTGTCGTTTGTTGCTTTGTGATGGTAACTGCCTGCTTTTGAACCGTCAGGGTTACCCGCGTTGTCACTGTAACCATAAGTTAGATTCGTTGCACTACCGCTAGTCGTGGTACTCCAACCGCTGGCGTTTCCTGTAAAGTTCATGTTTAAAATGGGGTTAAGTGTCCTGTCTGTAGCGCTTGCTGTGGCTCTTACGTAAGCTTTCACGGAGTTTATGAGCCCGGTTTGTGCTGTGTCATTCAGGTTTTCTGTTTCTTTCTTGTTTAAAACAGTAGTGTAGATGTATGTGCTGTCATCTTGGTCGCTTGTTGCGCCCCAGCTGGTGGCGCCGTTGACATCCCAGTCGCGGTTTGTTCCTTGAGCATTAGGCCGCAGTGTAAGCGTGCTAGTGGTTTGTTTTTGTGGTCCAAGTATCGTGAATTTTTCTGTGTTTTCGTATACGCCAATTCCGCCTGTGCGTTGGTTGAATTGCACGTAGCTGCTTGATCCTGGTCTTAGGGCGACGTCTTGGATTACTTGGTCAAGTAGAACCATGTTTGTTTTGGCTTGTTCGAATTCTGCGCCTGCGATTTGGAGGTCTAGGATGTTTGTGGAGACGAAGGAGGCGATTACGAGGATTGTGAGGAGTACGCTTGTTATGATTATTGTTGAAATTATCGGCGAGACTGCCTTTTGGTTTCTTGCTGGTTTCTTGCGGTTTAAGCATGGCGTGGCGGTTTTTGAAACGGGCATTTCTTTTTGTTCACCATTGGATGGGCATGTTGATGTAGGCCATTACGACTGTTATTACGAGGGCCGCGAAGGTTAGGATTGTGGCGTGTTTGAAGCCTGTGGAGAGGGTTCCAGAGCTTATTTTTCCCGTGACTAGTCCTGTCAAGTAGACTTGGAGTATTAGTGGGGGCAGTAGTAGCGTGGCGAACTGGGCGAAGGCGACGGTTTGGTGGCTGAAGGAGTACATTACGGCGCGCATGAAGCCGAGGAATATTATGGATGAGAAGATGAGGATGGCGGCGCCGATGTAGGGCATTATCAGCAGCGGCCTGAGCATGGCTTTCTTTTCTTTTTCAAGCGACGTGAACATTTCGCTGAACTTCGTGAGTGTTTCAAGCGTTTCAGGCGAGCCTCCGCCGACTTCGATTGCGTCGACGAGGAGGTACATGTTTATCAGTGGAAGCCAAGATTTGATTTTGCTCTTAAGCGTCTCGTAGATTGTTTTGAACGGGAGTCCCCAGCGGATTTGCCTTGAAGCTGTGGACAAGTGTTTTGTGAAGTCTCCATATGACCTTTTTGAGAGCACTTCAATGCATTTCTCAGGAGGTGCGCCTGTCTTGCGTGTCTCAGTCAGGTCGCGGAGGAAATTCGTTATGTCTGATTCTAAGCCTTTTCCGCGTTTTGCGTAGTATCGATGTGCAAGCGCTGCTGGAATTGTGCATACGATAAGCGGGATTGCTATTCCAAGCGCGGCTTCGTAGCCGCGTTCGAGCCCGAGGGCTTTTCTGAGTGTGACGATGGCGTTGGCGAAGGGTTTCGCGAAGGCTGGTGCGATTTCAGGCGCGGCGAAGGGCAGAAACATCGTGGTGAGGAGGAGGATGAGTATGGGCAACGTTGCCAAGAAGACTTTGTATGGTCCGTACTCGTTGACGGGTTCGTGGAAGTGCGACATGTCGGCGAGGTAGATGAAGAGCATTGAGATTGCTGGGACGATGAAGTAGGAGTAGATGAGGAAGTTTTCAGCAGTGAAGAAGCCTGTCCAGTACTGGCTGAAGGCCATTGACGTCATGAACAGGATCGTTAAGCTAAGCGTGACGAGGATGCTTATGGCGATGTAGGACTCCATCAGTGTAGCGGCGCGTTCGCCGAAGGCTTTAACTTTAACGGCGAGGTCGCGGAACATCGTTTCCGTTCGGATGAGCAGGTAGTGGATGACGTCGCCGCCTGTGCGCAGTGAAGACGCGTAGCCCATCATCAAGTCTTTGTAGTCTTTGGACGGCAGGTTCTCAGCAGATTTCTCCATGGCTGAGACAGGGTCGTAGCCTTTCACTTGCACGTCGACTTCAATGTTTCGAACGGCGCTTGAAATGTTCGGGAGCAGCGGACAGCTTCGAAGCTTGCGGAGGCTTGCGTACGGCGCCAAGCCGCCTGTGGCCATGACGCTGATGTATGCGCCAGCGAATGGGACCTCCATATCAAGTTTGGACGCACGATCCTGTGCGAGAACTTTGGGCACCGCATAGCCGAGGAGCAGGACGACGAGCGGAAGCAGCATCAGCGGGAGCACTCCTGTGACGAGGGCGATGGGGATGGACACGATTATGAAGAGTATGAGGAAGAAGCCTAGCAACGAGAAGTATGCTTCAGGGTAAACTTTCAAGCCTGCACTTTCAAGGTCTTCGGCTACGCGTAGGCGTCCGCCCATGTAGAAGAAACGTGAAAGTGGCCTGCCGATCCATCCGAAGTATTGGTATGCGAAGCCTGAGAAGGACGCTTCTTCCTTCGCCATACGTTTACGCTCCGTTTCCCGTGTCAGTAGAGCGTGTAGTCACGTGTGGAAATGGCGATTCAAGGTAGTAGCTTGTAATGTGCTTGGCGACTTCCGCGTTCTGCCGTATGCCCTTAGCTTTCAAGGCTTGCAGGTAACGTGCGCGCACGTCGATTTCTTCGAGCACGTCTTTAAGGCTGATGCCGTGGCGCAGCGCAACGCGTTTAAGCAGGTCGCTCTTGGCGAACTGCACTTGGTACGTGTCGTCCAGAGGGTTCCACGTGGCCACCGTCAGGTACTCGTCGGCGTCCACGATTTCAACGATGTCTTTAAGCCGTCTTCCAAAGGACACGGCGCTTCCGCCCGAGTTCGGCAGTTGTACACGTTCCTGCACGGCGGCTACGTTGATCAACGGCACGTAAGTTCTGGAAACGTTCATGGGCGGGCTTGTCATGCGTTTGACGGCGTAGTCCAAGCTTTCAGCGTGAAGCGTGGTCATTCCACCGTGCCCCGTGGCTAAGGCTTGGAACAGGGCGAAGGCTTCTTCGCCTCGGATTTCACCCACGATTATGTAGTCGGGCCTGTACCTGAGCGACGTCTTCACAAGGTCGAACAGCGTGACCTCGCCTGTTTTCAACGCGCCGAGCCCGTAGCTTTCACGGCTGACAAGTTGAACCCAGTTTTCATGCGGCAGGTTAAGCTCGGGGATCTCTTCAACCGTGACAATTTTCATTTGAGGCTTAACGAGGCTTGCCAAAGCGTTAAGCGTGCTCGTTTTCCCTGCGCCTGTGCCGCCGATCACCGCCGTCGTCATGCGGTTCTCGATGAGCAGCCAGAAATACGCGGCGACGCGTTCGTCCACAGTGTTCAAGTCAATCAAGTCAACGATCGAGAAGGGTTCCTCGCGGAAACGTCGAATCGTGAATGACCCGCCTTTCGGCGAGACTTCCCGCTTGTACGTGGCGGCTAAGCGGTCTTTGCCTGGAAGCATCGCGTCAAGCACTGGAAACGCTGTAGAAATATGCTTCTGCGCCAAATGCGTCAGCTTAACAATCAGGTTGTCTAAGGCTTCTTCATCCTTGAACACAAGGTTCGTGATCATGCTCTCGTACCTTCGGTGCCACACGTAGACCGGGATGTCCAAGCCGTTAACGGAGACATCCTCGATCATGCGGTCGTTCATGATCACGTGGATCGGCCCGAAGCCCACGAGGTCACGGTTCAAGTAATACAAAAGTCGCGGCCACGACTCAGGCAGTATTCGCTTTGCTAGTCCATACTTTTTGGCCAAGCGCTGCGCTTCGCCCGCAACGTAGGCTTTAACGTCAACTTGACCTTCAGGCGGCTCAATCTCGCGGCTAATAATGTCCATAAGCTTCTGCAGCACAAAAGCTTCCCAATCGCTTAAGGCTGCTTCTTCAATGTAGTATCCCCGCGCGCCGCCAAGCTCAGGCAACGAGACTATGACTACACGTGAGAAAGGCGGCTCAACAGGATAAGTCTCAACCACACGCATGCCAAGCGAAACCTTACGGAAAACAACTGAAGGCGGCTTAGGCACAGGCTTCTCAGCGAAAAACCCGCTGAAAAATCTGGATAAACCATGCTTTTCCGCAGACTCAGCCTTTCTAGGCTTGGACTTCGAAGACTCATCAGGCGACGCTTCGGAACCACGCTTACGCAGCTTAAGCCAACTCAACACTCAAACACTCCAACACAAACCCTTAACCAAACATGAACAAGACATATAAACCAGACGCAAAAACCGCCGATACACAGCAGCCGCAAACACCCTCACCGTAACCACGCAAAGAGTTAAAACTAACAACATGCTTAACGCCGAACTGAACCTGCCCAACCGCAACATGCACCATTTGCACATTCACTCCAACTCTTACTCAAACACTTAACCAAACAAAAAGGGGAAAAAGGAGAATTTCCTAAGGCAACACAACAACCTTAGGATAGTCCTTGCCAGCCGCAGTATGCAACATGATCTCCACAGTCATACCTGAATTCCAAGTATCGCCTTTGGGTAGAATAATAGTACCTGTTGCACTTTGACCAGGATCTAGCGTCGTAGGACTAAAAGTAGCATTCACACTGGTATATGCGGACGCAGGTCTCCCGTTATAAAGTATCGAACCCGTATCGATAGTGGCAGTTGCTGAACCAGTGTTCTTTATCGTCATTGTAATGTTATATTGGTTAGTGCTTACCGTGGCATATGCCGTCGTGAATTCTAGTTTTTCGAATCTTGTGAAGGATGAGCCTAGTCCGAGCATCCAGTAGGCTACGGCGATTGCCATGACGATGGCGATGGCGACGATAATTATCGTGGCGATTACTGGGCTGACGGCTTTAACGTTTCGTTTAAAACTTCTCTTCATGCGTTTTTCACCTCCCTGCCCTAAACCTCTCAGGAACTTCTCGTTGAGGCTTGATAGGCATAAAAACATTATAAACCGTTACTCCCTTTCACGTAATATTGTCAGAATACGTATTATATCAAACTTTCGCGAAGCCAACTCCGCGGCGAGAAGCGTGCCAGCGCATACATGCCCGTTGAAACGCATGTGGCAGGGTTCTCGCCATGCGCTACCGCTAACAAGCTATAAGCGCAACATTGCTTGTCACACTCTACGTCAAGCTGCAAAACGTTGAAGACGAAGATTACGCCCAAGCCCTGCGGCAAAAACGCTACCTTGATTCGAAATCATGATTCAGGCTTCATAACGCAATTATTCCATAAACGCGGAGGCATAACCGCGCGAGGGCACACGTATGGTTGAGAGAAAAACGATAAAACAGCTCATAAAAGCCTCATGCCTCGTCCAAGCCGTAAACGCCGCAATGGACATCTTCATGTGGGTCACCACAGGCTTCCACGTGCCCTCATGGACCATTTCAACCCTTGTAATCGGCTACTCCGTAATCCTGCTAGCCTACGACGAGCTCTAACATGCATAAGCACAGAGAAAACCTGCCTGAAAACGCTTAACCGGAAATCACGCACGCTATCGGAACAATAAAATAAGGCTCAGGCAAACTCTGGAAACTCCCAAAGCATGCACAACTGAACGCCGGTAAGCTTCACTGCCTAAATAGCGTACAACTCAAACTTAAACAGGTCCACCACGTAAGAAGCACAAAGCGCCACGCAGGCAACGCGGAAAACCTGGGGGAGCAGCCAGCAACAGTCTAAGCGCCGCATTTTTCACCGCGAACGCGGCCGAACACGAGGACGCGAAGCCTTAACAGCCTCGCCCGTGCTCCGCGGCAACACGCCAATCATGACGCTTTCATCCTTTACCTCAGCCTGCAACGTCAGCGGTGCTGTCTGCACTTTTTCAAAAGGCTCAGCAAGATGCACGAAGCTTCCACGCTGCATGAACATGGCACGGCTGCGAAGCCACTCCTCCTCTGTGAAAACGTAATTCCACATTTTACCAGCATCATCTTCCTCAACGACAACAACAAGCTTAGGCAAGCCCACTCAACCTCAAAAACATAAAGGCACGCCACACATGATAACACTTGTTAACATGCAGCAATACCTCACACTATTAACGCAGAAAGCCACAAGCCAAACACTGAACAAACCAAACTGTAAAAAACCGCACAACTGCAACAGCAATTATGCCGCCAAAAATGCCTAAACAAAAACCGAAAAACGCAAAAAGCAAAAAAGCCGCATCACAAACCCACACGCACAAAAACCAAAACGCTTAACAACACTTCAACACAAACAAAAACAACAGCTTTTGCAATTCTTGCACACTCAGCAACACCCACATGCCGTGGCTGCAGAAACCTTACGTCTTTTCTCGTTCTCATTTTAACGTGCTCTGTTTGCGAACAGCCCTTGCAATGACAACATGTTGCAAGCACAATGAACGCTTTAATATAGAAAACGCCTCAAAGGATTGGAAGTTGTTGAAAAAACCACAGACGCAGCCATCAACTACTCTTGCAATTTTGCTTGAGAGCCTGATAAGCCGCTTGTCTTTCGCCATAATTGAATGCATTAAGCATTCAGGCTCCAAACATAAAGGCGAATTTCATGCTTCTTTTTTAAGAGTCAGTCAGCGTCCCAGCTCGTCCCATTGAAGTAGTTTTCCAGCCATTCTTTGTTTACATTTCTTTCTGGGCTTGTGCTTTTTCATCAGAATTTATCCTGTTTCCCCAGCGGTGACTTCAACGCAGCCACGTTCTTTGATTTCCGCTTTTTCTCCCTTTGGACTACATGACTACTATTCCTCGTTTTCCCACCTTAGCTAGCCATGGTTTTCACGCGTTTGGGTTGCGCATTCTTAAGTAAAATTACTTTTCGTTTTGTCTCTTTAGTTTAGGCTTAATGCATTTCAGCCCAAGTAAGCTGCGTTGACTTTTTCCTTTCTTGATATGTCTACTAGTCTTTCGTCGCCGGAGAGAAGTTGGTCAGCGCCCAGATTTTTTGCCGATACTATTTGCAGCGCGCCGGCTTCGTAGATGTGGTGCTTCTCTACGAGAAGCCAAGCTTGGGCTAGCAGTTTTGATTTTACGGGAACAACCTTGGCTACACCTAGCTTTATCAACCTCACAGTCTCGGCGATGAATGATTCGCGGGCGGCTCTGTAATCTCCACTCTCCAACCATTTCCTTCGGTGATAAGTGTCCAACGCTCCTAAAACCTCACCTACGTTCCAGACTGAAAAATACAGAGTTGCAGCGCCGTTGAAAGCCTCGAAGTATATTTCTTTAACCTTGTCTGTTCCTTGTTCGAGCACATATCTTTTGACGAGGGCGCTTGAGTCCAAATAGATTTTCAAGCGGCTTGTGACCTCAGTTCGCTGATTACTTTTCCAGCTGAAGTGACGGTTTTCGGCTTGACCGGATTCACCTGTAGATCAGTAGGTTTTCTGCTGTACATGTTTTCCAACGCTTCGGTCACAACTTTTTCACTGAGTTCCTCCTCCAAAGCCTCTTCAACTGCTTTGCTGACGCCTTTCAAACCCTTCTTTGAAGAAGCTTTAACTTTGAACGTTTCCCAAATATCCTCATCGATCATTATACTTGTCTTAATTTTGCCTTTCACACGCTTAACCTTATGTAAGGAAAGGAGTATCTACTCCTTAATAACCCTTGCGAGCGCAAGCGCCGAAAATCGAGTAAACAAGGCAGAATTAGTGTTTGACTGCTGAAAACCAAAAAATCGAAGAATGCCACTTAATCCTCTTAACCGAAGGCATGCAAGACAAACAGCTTGAAACTACAATGGAACACTTCGCAGAAGGCGTAATCATCCTAAACACTACATGGACAGCGAAAACCACAAACAGAAACATAATCATAAAAAATGCCTGGAACCCCGCCGCTGACGAGACGACTACCATACAGCATCGGCAAGAAAGGCATCATAATAGAAAACGCAACAAGAATAACCTAAACCACCAAAAAACAAAGATAAATCAGCAATATTTGAAATTCATAAATCACTTATAAAAAAGCCAAAAGACCTCAACGGTGCCACATGAAAACAATACACGAAAACTGGAACAACCTACTACACGACTGCCTCCAAATCGCTCTGCTACGCAGTACAATCGGCATCGCATTGAAATTTATAACCTTCTTCGACCAATGGGCGTACTTTCCAACATTCCCAAACATCCTCGACTCAGCATTCCTCATAACCGCAGTGACATACCTATTCTGGAACACCAGAAAACCAAACAAAAGAATAAAAAACAACCCGACGAAAATAGCCACACACGAATAGCAAAACCTTAAAACCTACCATTTTTTGGACAAAGCCATTCTGAAAACCACATGGCAGAGAAAACAGGCAACGACAAAACAAAAGCAACAGTCCTGCAACGCAAGCCTTGTAAACACATGTGCCAGAGGAAAGCGCAACTACACTTTTTCATAAGTTAACCCCAAGGCGCCTATCACGCTGACCAGCCCAGGCTTATCTTCTCCACGGATGCCTTTCCAGTCCAAAACCACATGGGAAACAGGCTCCACCGTACGCTCAACACAGTGCCGAAGCAGCGTCTCATCCACTCGGTTCACAGCGTACTTCGGAATTATGTGTCCAAAAACCGCCTTGTCCGCCAATGCCAAACGCGTAAACTTCATGTTGTAATGCGGCCCGCCGACGCCGATTACTGCCTTCCCGCCTGAGGCGCCGAACGCTTTAACCGCGGCTAACGCCGCGTCAGCCACCACACGCGCCGCCGCCTGGTCACGCCAGTTCTGCACTGAACTGCCCAATTCAACAAACAATGCAGGAACACTCAAGCTTGGCCCATGATGCGTACACTCGTATGAAACCTCATAAGCCAACCCGCTTGCCCGCTGCATCATCGTCTTCAACGCCGCATGCATCGCACAGGCAGGCGCCACAGAAACCGTGCGCGGAAGCCCTCCAAGCTCCGCCAAGCCAAGGTTTCCTGGAACATGAACGGACAAGGTCGGCGTACCGCTGACACTGCTGTGCCTCGACAAGAAAACCACAAGCTCCAAACCCTTAAAGCATTCAGCCAAATCCTGCGCGTAAACCAGTTCTCCCCGCAACCGCACAAGCGTCACATGTTTCCCTGCAACGTCCGCCGCGTATACAGGCGAACCCTCAAACACCGCGCCCGTCTCTTGAAACGCGCCCTGCACAACAACGTGACGCGCAATGTTCACGCCAGCTTCATCCACCTCAGACCATACGAGCAGAATCAAACAGCACACCAGCCAATACTTCAAGAGTGCACAGGCAGATAAAAGCTTCCAACAACAACGAAGACAACGCATTAAAAGCCAACGCTGAACCACACAGCCTGCAGCCTTCGGCAAAACAGTGCACGCTTCAAAAGGCAGCAGCGCAAGCGCTTAAAAGCGCAAGCTTGCATATCCCCTAAGCAAGGAAGACTCAAGCATGAACGAAGATGAATACCTTGAAGAACTGAAGTGGATAATACGCGACGTCGTAAGCATGTACAGAGCCCTATGGGACGAAGTTGCACGCCAATTCCCAGAAACCACCACGGAAGAACGCGGGCGAATACTCACACTGATCTCGCCGCTCATAAACAACATGTTCCTAACAGCAATTACTGAAAGCGCAGCTGAAGAGGTTTCGGCTACTACGAATAAAGACAAAAAGAAACACAAATAAACCCTGCAGGGAAGACGGCTCACAAGAAAATGCGTCCGTCGTCATAAAGCACGCAGACAGACACAGGCGACGCTGCACAAAAAGCAACTCGGACACTTCTATAGTTCGATGCCTTCGCGTATCAAACGGTTAAAAACATGAATTTCGCCCGCATGAGTTCTCCTGCGCCGAGCACACGTCATTGGAATCTCCCTACAAAACGATTCACACAGCCAGTCTGCATGAACCTGCCGCAAACTTTGCAGAGAAATCCTGCGACTTTCAGGCTTCCGCAGCAAACCTCCATTAAAGTGACAGCTGCAAAGAGAAGCATGACGCATGCTTAGCATTTCGCAGGAAGCGGCAAGGCGCGAGCGTCAGCCAACTTACATAAATGCTATTTTTGTTGGCGAAGATTCAGGAAGGCGCCAATTGCTGTAACAATGTTTGTGAGAATAATCACGTAAGTTACAATGTTTAGGAAAGTGTTCGCCAAAGGCACCTGCAAGCTTACGGCGATAACGGCAAGCGTGGCCGGAGTTAAACCTTGGGCGCAAGTCAGTATAATGAACCTCCTTTCCCTGGAAAAGTCAGACCTTAAGGTTGAAACGCAAGCAGCAATTGACCTTGCAAACAGAAGCACAAAAAGAATTAGAAGACTCATCCACAAATTGGAAATCACAGATGAAGGCGAAACCACAAAAGTCAAGCCTAAAAAGACGAAGAAAAGAGTCCTCATAAGAAATGAAATTTCTTCGTGAAAGTCTCCAAGCTGCTTCTGCAAGGAGTCCATGCTCATCTGAGTCTTAAATAAACTGTTAATTAAGCGATAGTTCCCGAGAATTATGCCAAAAATGAGTACGGAAAGATTGCCGTTTCCACCGAAATCGCTCGTTAAAGAATATGTTGCCAACACAAACCCCAAGGTCAAGACATACGTGAACTTTTGTTTCTGAAGGCGATGCAACAGAAAAATCCACGCTAAACTTAAAAGCGCCCCAAGTACGATTCCCACGGAAAACTGCGAAGAAATGCCGCTTACTACTCCAACCCAGTTTCCCGTGCCAGAAGCGAAAACGTTAATGAAAGCAAAGAAAAGCACTATTGAAAAAATTGAGTTCATAGCTGATTCCATCGTCAAAAACGTCATAGCCGATTCTGAGAGCTTCATAGACCGCGAAAGCGGTATTACAACGGCCGCGGTGGTTTCGCCCCCAACCATTGAAGCGAAAATTAAAGACGACAGGAGACTCCATTTCAAAATGAAAACTCCAAGCCCGCCAATTAACAAGATGCTAAGAGAGACATAAAGTATCGTCTGAATAAAGGCTCTTCCACCGCCTGCAAGAAGGGACGCAAATTTTAAACCCATCCCGCCATAGAATAGAACCATAAGCAAAGTGAACTCCGCAAAAAGCGTGAGTGCAGGAAGAAGAGGCTCCCTCGGAAAAACTTTCAAAACAGGACCCAGCACGATTCCAGTTAATATGAGAAAAATAAAAATTGGCACGCCTGTTTTCTTAAAAAAGAATTCCCCAGCAAAACCAACAACAATAATTCCTGCAATAACCCCGAAAACAAGAGAGGCCTCTGTCATACGCACCACATTTTCACGAAGGCATCTTGCGATAGATCACTTCCTCTGAACTAATATAATTTTAGGAATAGCCATAAAGAAACCCTGTTTATCCAAGCTTTCAGTATCCAAATCGCCATGCGACACTTACCCGCAAGAGCTTGTTCGCTTTTCAGCCATAGTTAACACAAAACGCTCTTGAACATAGCTTACGCTTGCACGCTTCCAGCATGGCTTACTTTTGCAACAGCCACGATCCCTGTCAGAACACTACTGTTGAGGAACGTCAATTCTTTCCCGTTGTCCAACGCGATAACCGTGTAAAGTGGAGTTAATTCTTTAACGACGCCTTCGCCTTTCATGTAAGTGGTCACCACCCTGTCGCCAACATTGTACGGAAGCCTGTTAAGCGATTTTACTTCATGTTTATGAATTGCCGTCATGATTACTCCGCCCGAAGCTATAGCGCTGTTCGGTACCGATATTTCGCCGACGTCTGTTCGTATCTTTGTTACAAAAGCCGTAATGTCCAAGATTCTGCCAGGGACATTGTTTACCAGCACACCATCACCCACCTTAAAACTGTGAGTGGTGAAAACCAGCGCGCCAGCAACGATGTTGCCCACAAATGTCGACAAAACCACACCTATAATAAGTGAAATAACACCTGCGCCGACCAGCAGGTTTCCAGGTGAAACACCGAGAGTGTGAAGCACCCCGAAACCCATCACTAAAACGGAGAGCGACTGCATCATAAACTGCAAAAGCGCCGTAGGCGCCACGCCGAAACGCGTAACCATGAAAGACTTTGAGTGCCGAATGAAAAACAATACTATCAGCCAAAACCCAACGATGAGCATTATTCTGAGGCTCTGCTTTGAAAAAAGGAAAAGACTTCCTGGCACACTGACGAATTGATCATACATGTACACAGTGCCAAACCCTGTTAACGCCAAAAGAGCAATAACGATGATGAACTTCTTGAAAGAATTGACGAAACCAGCCAAATACGTCGCCTCCAAAAATCCTAGTAGTGGACACGCATGTATATTTTGCTTTTCTACTCACAAGAAACGTTAGCGCTGACATCGGCATGCTGCATGGCAATGTCGAATTATTCAAAAAGCGGTCTGAGGAAAACATGTCGCTCTCGACGTTAAAAAAACAAAACATATAAGCCGCATGCTCGCTTTCACCTCCCTTGAAGGCGACGGTGTACGCGCCACTCAAAGCGCCAACAGCAGATAACGAGAACTCGACAGACAACAACGCGTCAACCGTAACGGAGTGTAAAGGAAGAATTGAGCCCCAACGTTAACTTTGAACAAAAAACTGCGGAAGCACCTGCAGCGGATATCATAGGTGTAATTTCCAAAAGGTTTAACGCACTGAAAAATAAGGACGAGAATGCTGTACGAGACGTAATCGACGACCACTACAGCAAGTTTGACGATTGGCCACCTTTCAGGCGACAGGAAGCTGAAGAAGCCCTGAAAAACGAGTTCGACGCCTTCAAAGTTCTTTCAAACTACGAGTACGAAATTAAAGAGTTAAAAGCTGAAATCTGGAACAATATGGCTCTTGCAACCTTCCATCTACATTATAAAGGAGAAATCAGAGGCAACCCGTTTGACGTAAATGCGCGTGTGTCAACCATCCTAATAAAAAAGAATTCAGAATGGAAAATAATGCATGAACATTTCTCAAGGTTTCCTGAACCAAACGCTACAGCTGGAACACTTGAAAACCAGCCGCCAACTTCGCCGCCGGAACGTGCACCCATCAAAAACAACGTTGGAAAACTCGTCGTTCTATCAGGCATCTTCGCCGTTCTCAGCTTAATTATTCTTCCTGAAATCTTCGGTTCATTAACGATAATGCTGGGCGCATACGTATGGCGAAGAGAACAGCGAAACCGCGGAGGACTCATCGTGGTTCTCGGAATAATTTGCCTGCTTGTCGGATTGTTTTTCACAGCGTCCTTTGCGTTAATAGACCTCATTCCAACTTGAACTTAAAATCAAAACAAAACGGGCGCTAATATACGAGAGCAGCCCGCTTGCACACTACGCTACCTAGCCGAACACTTGAAACGTAGGCTAATCATGGACAGGCAATAACATAGTTTTCACTAGGTCATTTACTAACAGATTAAACAGTAGACTCCATGCCAGCGTCAAGCCGACAACTTGCGCAGGAAGCGGTGTTATTCCTGGAATCCCTACTACAGAGATTACAAAAGACACTAAGATGTCCACGATTATTGCAATCAGGAGCGGCATGCTAGGCTTTGACTTCCAGAAGCTACCTCTTTCACGCACCACGAACAGCACAGATAATCCGCCGAACAGCAGTATGTCAAAGGTGAAAGTATGAAGTTTAGACGCGTTGTCCAGCCCCAGTAAAGTCATTCCCAGATACAGCAGAGCAAGAGATTCTGCTATGACAAGGACGCCGAGCACCGCGGATGTTTTGACGAAAGAGGCAATCTTCCATTTTTCAGGCTTACTCGACGGCCGAACATTATCCGTGGACAGCGAAATCGTCACGAAATCCACCAGAAAAAGCAACAAAACAATCTGAAACGTGTCTACAACGTACAGTCCAGTAAGCATAAAGGCTATGATGACGAAGAACACTACCTGAAAGGTTTTGACGATCTTATTGAGTATCCATGTAAGAATCCGCTGATAAATCATTCGTCCGGTTATGACTAAGTCCACGATGTTGGATAAACCTTCCCTAGTCAAAACCACACTTGCGGAACCTTTAGCCACATCCGTTGCGTTGCTCACGGCGATTCCAACCTCTGCTTGCTTCAAAGCTGCAGCGTCATTGATGCCGTCTCCTGTCATCCCGACAACATGTCCCCCAGCCTGCAACGCTTTCACTATGCGGTATTTATCTTCAGGGTAAATCTCGGCGAAACCATCGCTCGCCTCCACGGCGTCCGCTGCCAAAACAGCATCTTCATGTTCAGTTCTCTTGATGTCTTTAATCCGCGATATTTTTTCGCCCAGATTTATCTCGCGAGCTATTTGCTTTGCAATTGGCAGTGAGTCACCCGTCAACATTTTTACAGATACACCCAAACTCCGCAGTTTGCCTATCAACGTTGCAGAATCAGGTCTAGGCTTGTCGTAAATGGCTATAAACCCTGCAAGGCTCATTACGTTTCCATTGCCAACTGCTACTGCAATGACTCTGTATCCACGATTCGCCAAAGCTTCAGCCTTAGATGAAACGTCTTCTGGAACTTCACCTTCAGGGTAACACATCTGCATTATCGCGGACACTGCGCCTTTAGCAACCCGCAAAACTTCACCTTCTTTTTCCACGAATGCCTCCGTTCTACGCGTTGCTGGGTCAAATGGAAGAAACTTTTTCTGAACGTACACATCTAACCCTATGCCACGTTCACTGGCAGCCTCGAAGAACGCCATATCAATAGGGTCCTGGTTTGCCTTCTGCGAGGCTAAAGCTCCAAACAAAAGCACGTCTTCCTTTCTGTAACCATCCAATTCTAGAATCTCAGTGATTATCAACTTGTTCTGAGTTATTGTTCCAGTCTTGTCAGTGCACAGTACATCCATAAGAGCAGCATCCTCTGAAGCGCTGAGCCTCGTAACCAACACGCCTTTCTTCGCAAGCTCAACAGAGCCAAGCGCCATCGTGATCGTAAACATTGTAGGCAACGCTACAGGTATTGCGGAAACAAGCAAAACCAAAGCCAACGGCAACACAGATAGAAGGTCTATGCCTTTAAACCATGAAACAAACACTGCCGCAAAAAGCAGTGAAATCACAATCAGGAGAAGCCATTTCATCAAGTCCGAAATGACCTCTTCAATATGCAGCCTAGGCTTAGCCAACTGAACCAGCTCCACCGTTTTCCCAAAATACGTATGGGAACCAGTAGCTACGACAACCGCTGTTACCTCGCCTTTCTTCACCACCGACCCAGAATACACAATTTCGCCCGCCTTTTTCTCCACAGGCAAAGACTCCCCTGTTATAGCAGATTGGTCCACTGTGGCTTCCGCTTCGACTACTTTAAGGTCTGCAGGCACCACGTCGCCTAGTCTTATCCTAACAATATCGCCTGGAACAATTTCAGCCGCGTCAACACTTCTCCAAACGCCGTCCCGCAGAACACGCGCCTTCAACCGCAACCTCTGCTTGAGAGCCTTCACAGCCTTCGTTGCCTGCTGTTCCTGTACAAAACCTAAAACCGCATTCACAAGCAACAAAGCGGCGATAATGTACAAATCCACATATTTGCCTAAAACATAAGAAAGCAAAATCGCCACTTCAAGCATCCAAGCAGTTAAACCCCAAAAGCGTTTCAGAAATGCAACCGCAACATTTTGATGCTTCTCCGCGATTTCGTTACGACCAAACCTGCCTAACCGATAACCCACTTCAGTCGACGTCAAACCCATAGACAGGCTTGTCTGCAACTGTTTTAACGAATCCTCAATCGTCAAAGCCTCAAAACTACCTGTTTCCCTAGCTTCAGAGTTCTCCGCCATGCTTCCAGCCGCTCGCCTAAAGGGTTACCGCACCCGGTTAATTCTGAAACGACAACGCAAGAAGTTACGTTAGATTAACTAATATACAATTCGCTTTGAAATACCCAGCAGAAGCAACTCTTTTGAACCTTGCGAAACAAAGACGCCGCAAGCTTTTCCTGCTACAAAACCAGCTTCCGCAGCCGAACGTGGCGTTCCCCAGCTTTTTCAGTTGCTTTCAAGATAGCTGTACAGAAATAGTGTTTCCTAGAAACGCATAACCCGGCGTAATTTCAGCAGGCATGAAAACTTGTTTTGCTTCTTGAAGCTGCGCTTCCTTTCGTGGCGCTCTTTTTTGCTTCTTTCTTAGCGTCGCATTTGAATGCCACAAAAACAGTTACAACTCACCCTGCAAAAATGATTAACTCGATAGAAATTAATTTCCACCCACTGAATTTCGGTAAAAATATATAAAGTGCCTGATGCTTACAGTTTAAATGTTCTTTTTCCAAAAAGAAGGAAACCGTATGTCTGAAGAAAAACCAGTTTTGGAAATAGAGAATCCACATTTAACGCTGAAACTTTACGCAGACTTGCTAAAAATAGACTTGAAAGGGAATTTTAAAAATGAACTAGAAGAGGCGCTTGAAAACAAGCCTGTCTTAAAAGGAACAATCGGCGGATTATTAGGGATATTTGTGCCATTACATATACCGGTTGAGCATATAAAAGCTGTAGACACAGATGAAAATGGCAATGTAATAATTGACCTCGGATACCATCGCAGTCTCACATTTCAACTTGAAAGAAATCATGCAGAAATTCTGGTGGATAAGCTGAGACAGAAAATTCAAGCTGCTGAGACACGCAGAATAAGGGAAAACGCGCAAAGAAGAAACAAAAAAAGAATAAAGAAAGGGCAGCGGCAAACTCCGGCAAGTTCATACACGACATTCCCCTACTACTTCCCGACAGAACAAGTTGACATAGTTAACAAGCTTAAACAAAAAAAGAAAATAATTAAAAAGTAGAAGCAATGGCAAATAAAAGCAAGACGCATATAGAGACCATTCTTAAGCCACATCGATAACGCTGACGCGTGTTTTTGAACATTGTTTAGCTAGACTTCGCACACGAATTCGTCTCTTAGAAGCTTCTATCTCATTAAATGAAAAACTATTCTTTAAAAAGCTGAGTTTAGAGACCGATGCTGTTGATTATACCGCCTGAATTGCCATCAATAACTAGAACTATTTTCCTGCCTTTGTGGTCATACTGAGCAAACCATATAGGCGTGTACAAAAGCTCTGTATCCGTCACGTCCGCGTCCGTATGCAACTCTTGGATCATATGATACTGCGCATGGGCCTTTTCTGATTGAAGCTGCTCAGCCAAAGCCTTGGCTTGATACTTCGCCGCTTCCTCGCCTACGTCGCCATTCAAGATTCTGACATCCTTGGGAACCTTTGAAATGTCAAAGAATGTTCGTTCCTGAAGGTTGAACTCGTAGCTTCTAGGTTGATACTCGTTGAAGGCCTTAACTGCCACAATAACCAAGTTATAGTTATTGCTCATCTGGTAAGCCTTTTTCGCCGCTGCCTGATTAGGTTCCATCATTGTGCCAAGCATTGCTCCTGCAAGGAGCGGACCCCCGAGGTCTGCTCCACGTCTCCTTCCACTCATAGCTGAACCCATTAGCCCGAATAACGCGGCAGTCGTAGCAATCTCGCCTACTTCAACAGCAACATCACTTGCAATGATTGAACTTTTTGCAGAAACAGAAACAATCCAGTATGGAATAAAACTCAGGTTCAGCTCTTCAAGTGTTGAATCCTCATAAAGGTGCCTGCGCAATAGACCCCGATCCATCAAGCTTCTGATTTCTGCTGCTACTTTGTCTTTTTCTACAAGCTTGGGCAGCAACATTGACTGTTTATGTATACCTTTCCAGCCATCACTGCTCAGCATCACAGCTGTCCCGCAATACTCGCAACTGATAATCATTTCTCCGAATTTCGGCGTGAGGGGGGCGCCACAATGAGGGCACCTCAGAGATTTCGCATCTGATGAAGCTATTACAGGCAATGGCGTGGTTTGAACGACTGAAACTGCAAGTTTAGTCCCGCATTTCATGCAGAAAACTGCATCATCTGGAACCCGCGTGCCGCATTTTGGGCAAAACATAAACAACCAAGCCTCCTTCCTGTTACCCCGTGATCAAATGGTCTTCCTGCTATCCAGGTCACCGAATCATTAGCCAATACTGAAAGTCTCATAAATAGTTTGACCCAAAACTGTCCCTAAGCCGCTGAATCCTACATGTCAACAGCGCATTCCTTGAGGTCTACATGAACCGCGAACGCGCAGAATCCGCCGCTAAAACTTATCCCGAGTTAACCGTTGTGGAAAAAGGTTTATCTCCCGCCATATAGACCGCAACAACGCTCTAGCGTTGCGGTCTATAAGCAATAATAGCGCAAAATGGAAGGCGAAGCCTCCGGCTGCTTTTAGCAACGTTAAGACTAATGTTGACGTGGCAGGAAGCAGAAAAAGCAGGGTACCAGTAAAAATAGCTATCGTCACGTATTTGGCTACGCTTTCCCAATCAACAGGGAGCTTAACGGAACGATGCATAAACAAGTACAACACTGCAAGAGCTGACGAATTAACGCTTAAGAGTATGATAGTGACATGAACAACTGCCTGTACAGGCGTGGATGACGCACACGTCAACGCATAATATGCTAGAGGTAGCGCTATTGCAGCTTGAATGTATGGAATGCTGAAAACTGCGAAAATTTTGTTTCTAACGAGTTTGTGAAGGGGGATTTTTCCTTCAGCATCAAACTCTTCCATGGCTATGACGTAGGAAGTATAAAAAGAATAGATTACGCCTACGAACGTGTTAAACGTTAAGATGATGAGAACTGGTGAAGCAACACCGTATGAGGCTTTCAGTACAGAGAGAAACGAGTTAGACATGACAGCGATTATTACTGACAAGGGGATTGCTACCATCAAAATTGTTCGAAAGGATTCTTTCACTTGTGTTTCAGAAGCATCCTTAGCCAACAGTTTAGGATACAACGCGAAAGCTAATGAAGCTGAATAGCCTATGATGTTCGCAAAGGTTAAGGCTGCTTGATAGTAAGCTCTCGCACTTGGTCCTCCAAGAACGAAAAGCAGAATAAAAATAGACGAGAAAAATTGCCCGCCCACATTGTTGTAGATGATCATCAACGAACCTTTTAGCCATTCTTTAAAATATTTCCAGTTCACTCTGCGTCCAAGCTCTCCGACCAAAAAGCGCATGTAGAAAAAACTCTGAACAGTTCCAGAAACAACTATGCTTAACATTGCGCCGAGAAAAACCTGTTTCAACCCGATTATCAAAACTGAGGCGATAGCTATTTTCGTCGCTTCTTCAACCAGTAATCCGTAACCAATAAGCTGAGGCCGCCATGAACGCAAAACACTTTCAAAGATTGCAACTGCATACAAATTCAGAATGTATAAGCCAGCGATGAAATAAACAGAAAGGTAAGCTTCTGTTTTAATAGTTCGCGAAATTAAAGTAATTATTGGAAAATAAAGAACAACTGAAACAGAGGCAAGTAGAAGCTGTGTTAGAACACCTGTCTTGATCGCGTCTTCCTTGTTTCTTGCTACAAACCGGGTAACCCAAAACGGCAACAGCCCGCTGAAAAATGCGAAGAACCCAGCGTAGTCAAAAATGTTAGTCCAAATTCCAAACTGTTCCGCGTTCATATTTCTCGTAAGCAACAGCGTGAACGCAAGCCCAGAGAATATACTCAGCACTTGTGCAGCAAAAACCACGAATCCGCTGTATTGAAGCCTAATCTGATTCTTGTTCAATCACGATGCGTTCCAAACGTTCTGATTTAAATTAAAATGCAACGTTGAACTTCTAAATATACAATTTCCCATATTCTGAAAACTTGGGGCAAAACAGTAAAAACTACTTTAAGTTGAAGCGTGGAAAGTGCATGCTCAACCCATTCCCATAAAGCTTATTATCCGCATAACGGTTCAGCATGCTTGGAGCGCATGGTGTAACGTTGCATTTCCTCAACTTTAAGGAGCTCACGGGCAAGCAGCTTCTTAACATAGTCGACTTGGCCATTCGCGTCAAGCGTCATCCGCAAGTGTACCTTAAAGCGTTACAAGCGAAGTCTGCAGCGCTTGTGTTCCAGAAAACGTCTACTCGAACGCGCGTAGCCTTCGAAGTTGCAATGACGCAGCTCGGCGGCCACGCGTTGTACGTTGACTGGAGAACCACGAACTTCACGTTGGCAGACATCGCGGATGAAACGCGTTATCTTTCGCGGAACGTGGACTTCATCATGGCAAGGCTGCTGAGGCATGAAGACCTGCAGCGTATGGCGCAAGCTTCAAAGGTTCCCGTGATAAACGGCTGCGACGAAAAGTATCACCCTACGCAGGCAATTGCTGACTTGATGACTATGAAAGAGAAGAAGGGAACATTGCAGGGCACAAAGCTGGTCTATGTGGGAATACACAATAATGTGTGCAACTCGCTCATCGAAGGCTGCGTGAAAACAGGCGTAAAAATAACTACGGTTACACCGCTGTTCCACGAGCCTGCACGCGACGACACGCTTCTCAGCGACGCCAAGAAAACAGGTTTGTGGACGACGACGCTTGACGCGGAGAAAGCCGTGCGAGACGCCGACTTCGTCTACACCGACACATGGGTTGACATGGAACATTTCACAGACCCAACGTTTGCACAGGAGAAAAGCCGCCGCGAAAAATTGATGCAACCATACCAGGTCAATAAACGTCTGCTGTCAGGCAGCCACGCGTATGTCATGCATGACATGCCCATACACCGCGGCTATGAGATCGCGGACGAAGTCGTCCTTGACCCGAACTCCGTGATTTTCGAGCAGGCGGAAAATAGACTTTACGCCGCTAAGGCAGTGCTCTTAACACTTGCCCAGGCTTAAGCGCATGTTTAGGAAAGAATCATCTGCACAAACTTTTCAGGGTTAAAAGGCTCCAAGTCGCTGTAAGCCTGCCCCGTGCCGATGAACAGGATAGGCTTCTGCGTTATGTAGGCTACGCTTAAGGCAGAGCCGCCTTTGACATCCGCATCCACCTTCGTCAATATTGCAGCGTCGATTCCAACGCTTCGGTGGAACTCTTCAGCCTGCACCACGGTGTCATTTCCCGCCAGCGAATCAACTGTTAGAATCGTCAAGTCAGGGTTTACTATGCGCTTGACTTTCGCAAGTTCATTCATCAAATTCTGATTCGTCTGCATTCGCCCAGCAGTGTCGATTAGCACAACGTTTATTCCCTGTGCCCGCGCGTGGCTCACCGCGTCGTAGGCTACAGCCGCAGGGTCAGCGCCGTACCTGTGCTTCACTACGCGTATACCGAGCCGCTTAGCATGCGTCTCCAACTGTTCAATCGAGCCAGCACGGTACGTATCGCTGCAAGCGAGCACAACTGTGAAGCCGCTTCGTCGAAGGTACTCCGCCACCTTCGCAATCGTAGTCGTTTTACCCGTACCGTTAATGCCCACGAACATGAGCACAAGCGGCTCGTTCCGGCGACGTTTCTCCAATGCCTTATCAAGCAAATCAACTTTCCCGTCGGCTGCCGAGAGAACCTCGAGAAGCACCTGTCGCAGGCTTTGCAGGACAACCTGCTTCTTATCGTCCAACCGTTTGACTTTCACACCTGTCAAACGCTGCTCAAGCTCGCGGCATACACGGTCAGCCACCTCGTAGGCCACGTCGTTTTCAACCAGAATTAACTGGAACTCTTCAAGAACAGGTGCAAGGTTCTCTGGTTTAAGCTCAATCGTCGTTACTTTGGTGACGAAGCCGGCGAAGCCGGATTTGAGCTTCTCAAACATCGGTTGAAGCTTTCCCTTCTCTTAGGCTGGCAACTAACTGTTCCATTCTCTGCCTGTCAGCGTTTATCCGGTCAACAACCTGCTCAAGCTGCTGCTGCGCAGACACACGGGCTTTTTCAAGCTCTTCCATGCGCGTCCTGAGGATGGCTTTAGCCTCCTCAAGCGTTTTCTCAACGGATACGCCTGCACCCATACCTACAATAACCTTGTCGCGCTGAGCCAGCCTTGCCTTGATGTAGGAGCTTCCGCCGATGGGCACAAGAAGCTCAGCGTTTTCATCTTCCTTTTCCAACCCCTCAAGCGTCATCGACGCATATGTCAAGTCAGTCAAGCTTGCATTCACCATGCTCACTCTTGACTGAAGCGTTTCAGCCGTCTGCTCGAGCAGTTGAAGTTCAACGCTTAACCGTCTAAGCTCTTCTTCGCTCTTTTTCGACTCGCCCAAAGATCTCAGTCTCCACCAGCGAGTTTACGAAGAAGCGGGTTAGCAACGTTTTCCAACGGCACTTCCTCAACCGCGTAAATCCGTATTTGGTAACGCTTCACACGGTGCTTACTGCCTATTTCAGCATAAACCCGTTCAACTGCATGCTCAGGCTTCAAAGCTATAAGCTCCTTCGCGAACGGCGTGTTCAAGTTAGGCTTTCTAATCTCGCCCGTAACTCTGAAAACCTTCATTCAAACATCATCCCGCACAACATCCAATGCATTCCCTATTATAAACATCTCGGGTCCAGTTGTCATGGAACCTGCAACCGCCGCATTGCTGTTAGCAACTAAACCCGTGCCTACATATGGAATGCCACAGTTCACTGTGCCCACTTCGACTTGAACCTTAAGCACATCCTGAAGCAGCCACCGCTCCTCCTCCTTCAACAACGGATGAGCCAGCACACCGCGGTTCGTAGCCACAGCCAGCGAACCCACATAGGGCAAACCGGCAATCTCGCCCTGAACCGCCTCCACGCCGAGAACATCCGAAAGCTGCCTCACCACGGCTCCGCGAAGCCGCCTGTCCACAACAGCGCCACGGTCGTTCACCAACACCATGTTGCCGTAAGCCGTCTTCTTTGTCTCCATAACGCCGACGTTGCCGTCGAATAAAGCCTTAATCGCAGCAACCTCATCATCACGGACAAAAGACGGCAAAACTATACCATGCGAGTTGGCACATGCAAACGCACCTACTAGGACAGAGCCACAGACCGAAGTGTGAACAAGCTTAACCTTCAACCATGCAGCAACCTGCTCGGCTTTACGCTGCGGAACCATTTTTGGCACGATTACAAACTTGTCCGTTGCCAACGCGTACACGCCTATGCTTGGACTCCCAACAATGCTTGCTAAGTAAACAGCCAAACCCTACGCCTCTCCACCCGTCAAACACAGAGAAAACTTTCGACCAACGCGAGCAGCCGCAGACACCGAACACAACAAACGCATAAGCTTCACCCAAACCACCATACGGCTACGCCAAACAAGCGTCCCAGAAAAACATTAACCAGAGTGTGCCTGAGGAAGCCCAACTGCACGCTGCATCGAAACGCAAGCTATAAACAGGATAAAACATGCCTAAGCAGACCGCGTTATTCTGCAAGGTAAACCGTAACGCGGCCTTCCTTGTCCTTTGCTGCGCGAACCCGAATCTTCCGCGGAGGCTTCTCAACCCCTCTGCTCCACACCTTCTCGTTGACTTCACTCGCAATCAAAAGCCTGCCGACTTCTTCCTCTTCCTCCTCTGAAACAGGCATTTCAAGTTTCATGTGCCGCGTTACGAAACGTTTAATGATTCGTATCGCCCGCGGCGCCCTCTTGTTAGGCGGACCAGCAAACGCTTTGGCAAGCGGAATCGTGTAGAATCTTTCTTCAACGATTTCCTCTTCAGCTTCACGTTTCGTCGGCTTAGCTTCTTCAGCGGCGATTTCTGCTTCAGGCGCTTCCTCAAGTGTTTCCTCAGGCGTCTCCGCCGCTTCCGTTTCCAGCGGCGCCTCCGCTGGTTTTTCCTCCGCTGCCTCTTTCGCTTCAGCTAACGGTTCTTTCTGGGCCATAAAGTTTCACCTACGCTTTTATCTTCCGCGTCCGCCAGTTACGTCTCCGCTTAGGGTTTGTCCTAACTTTCCCAGCGGTCCGAGCGATTATCCATGTTGGAACCGCACTTGCCTCCTTTGTGGCTTTCGCAAGTCTACGCTTTTTTGCTGCTGGCTTAACACGTGCCATCGCTATATCCTTCTTATCGTTATATCCCGCCTGCGAGACTGAAGCTGAAGGAGCACCTGCTTGAGCTGCGCATCTGACAACGGAACAGGCAGCTTACCCATCTGCGCAAGCTGGATCAACTGAAGCTCCAGCTGCTCCGTGAATTCAGGCTTAACCATCTTCAAGTTCGTCAACCTCTGACGAGCTTCGGGCGAAAGAATCTGCCTGAGGATAGCCTGCTTCTGTGCTTCAAACTGCTGTGCAGCTTTAGCCTGATTCTGCTCCTCAGCTGCTTTCTGCTGCAACGCAAGAAGCTTCCGCCTGCGGATTTCCTCAAGCTCTTCGTCAGACATGTTACTCAACCTGATACTTCTTCAGTTCCGGCGTTACTTTGACAACTTCCCTGTAAAGGTCCTCTGCAACCTCGTTGAGAAGCTTCCGTCCCTTAGGCGAAACCTGCCTCCCTCGAGGCTTAACTGTTTGAACGAGCCCAGCAGCTTCAAGCTGCTGCAGAATCTTCCGAATGTTACCTCCACCCGCCTTCTTAACATGTTCAGGCTTGACACGGTAACCTGTGCGACCGCCGTACGCAGCTCGCAGCTTCTCCAGCCCGATGGGACCGTGAAGGTAAACTTTACGCAGCACAGAAGCCGCACGTGTATACCACCAGCCGCTGTCCTGCGGCGGCTTCTCAACATGCGAGCTTGTCTTCGCTGAGACAACCCACGCTGGCGGGTGAACCTCCTCCACGTTCTCCTTCAAGTAACGTGCAAGCCTCTCAATGAACTTTGAAGCTGGAACTGCATGAGGCGTCGTCAAGATTTATTATCCCTTTTCCAAGTTTTCCTTGCAGTTAAATCATCAAGCCACATATAAATATTCTCTGGGCGACCTCAACGCCTAAACCCATGCGAAACCACGGCATCACCCGCAATTTTTTGCGTCCGAAAACCATGCAGCCCCCAAAGCAACAGGCAACTAAGACTTCTTATGCCGCCTGTACAAAATGAAGACGTGCCCTCTAACTTCGACAAGCGCTGCACCTGTCTGTTCCGCAGCTTTCTCAGCAATCATCTGCGCAGACATGTTTGAAAGCGCAGCCTTCAAGACTTTAACCTTCAACATCTTGTTCTTGTCCAGCTGCTTTTCAACTTCGCCCAAAACCTGCGGCGTCAAGCCTTCCTTGCCAACCCAAACCGTGGGCTTCTCGTCTTTAAGCCTATAACGCACATGCCGCTTCATCCGCGTGGTTATCTTGCTCAAACTTTCACCCTCCTCCGCACAGGTATACGCGCCACACGCCCGCAGCTCAGGCAGGTAACAACCACATGCGACTCCCTCCGCGGCTGCACACGCACACGACAGTTCACACCGTAAACGAGTAGCGCATTGCATTTCCTGCACACGCGGCGGCGGTACTCCACGGGCAAACGAATCCGCGCAGCCATGGCTATTCTCCGGGCAACAGCAACGTAACGTCTGGCAAGTTCAGGGTTATCCTTGCACTCCGCCTCAGCCAGCCGTAACAGCGTGACAACACGCTGACGGGCAATCTGCTTAGTCGTCTTGTCAATCACTATGAGCTGCTCAACCTCACAGCGCCATACCTTATCAACACTTAGGATTCAAAGTTCATAACGCTTTTGTTCCCTGCCGCCTTTGACTCTATAAAGGTCACGACGTATGAACATGAAACGATTACTCAACGACTACAAGCTAAGCCAGCTGACGCTGCTTGTCTGGCTTGCTTCCGCCGTAGCCGTAACATTTCTGCTACTGAAAATCGACAGCATAGTCCATGGACAACTCTACAGTTTCCAACTGCAGTTCAGCCACGCATGGGCCGACCCCTACTGGGAAACCCTGCACTTGATATATGCCTTCATCGCCATACCAGCAGCCCTGAGCATCGCCGCCCTAAGCCTAAGCCTGTACAGAAGAAACAAATTGCACAGTGCTACGCAGACGTCTACCGCAGGCCCTTCACAGGCAACCTTAACTGCACAGGCAGACCGAAAACCACGAAACGCTGGACAAGAGCCTGAACCTACAGAAGCAACTGTTAAAAAGCCCGTTGAAGAAAGAGCAAGGGAAAACCAAAACGCCGTCGTCATCTCATGCCCAAACTGTCAAAAAGTCTTCAGCCGACCCCTCGTCATGCTTGACTTCACCAGCGGCAAAACAAGGCTGATAAACGTCTGCCCCTACTGCAACCACAAAATAGGCAATGCACAAGAAGGCGAGGAAAAAAGCTTGGACGTGCAAGTGCAAAGCGAAGACGAGAAACTCAAACACTGAAAATCAAACGCTTCTTCAAACCGCCCTGCAAAACAACGTACACAATCATGACGCCCACAGCGTGTCAACTATTGACCGGACCTTCGCAATGCGCTTTCTTTCTCAAACCCTAAACATGCACATCAAGCTGCGAACATGAATATCCAGAAAACCTCAACGTAGGCCAAGACTTAATAGCGGATCCCTACTTCAGAATCCTTCTCGAAGAAGCCTCATCCTCAAACGCAGACCGTCATGAACGAGCCAAGAGCACGACTGCAGGCAAACTTGGCTGTTCTGAGGGCACATGCAACTGCGTAGAACGGTGACGGAAACTTGAAACACAAAATAAAAGTCATCATCCTCATACTGGTGACAAGCCTTCTGACAAGCATCTTAATCGGCTTGAGCCTGAAAACTCCGCGTAACGAGAACGATGTTTTCGTGGGCGTGGAATTCGCCTACGGCGACATGCAAGACTGCAAACGCCTCGTCGACGAAGTTAAAGAGTACACGAACCTCTTCGTTATTGGACTGCCCGAATGCTCCCTCAACCAAACGTTACTTAACAGCATAAGCGACTACGTGTACAACGCAGGCTTGCACTTCATAGTCTTCTTCACGTCGCCTTCAAAGTACCCGTACGACCCTTACATGTGGATTCGAAACGCCACAAAAAGGTACGGCGAAAAATTCCTCGGCGTATACCGCATCGACGAGCCGGGCGGAAAACAGTTAGACAACAAAACCGTTGCTTTCGTACAGGAAGCCGAAAACTACACAGACGCTGCAGCAAAATATGTTGAAGGCTTATACCTGCACATCGACGCATACCTCGAAGCCAGCCCAAGGCTTTTCACCGCTGACTACGCGCTTTACTGGTTCGACTACAAAGCAGGTTACACCGCCATCCTCACAGAGTTCGGCTGGAACAACTCGCGCGCCTTGAACGTTGCGCAGTGTCGTGGCGCCGCGGAAATGCATGGAAAAGAGTGGGGTGTCATGGTTACTTGGACTTTCACTGAGCCGCCTTACCTTGAAGACGCTGAAGCACTTTACGCGGACATGGTGACAGCGTACCATGCAGGCGCCAAGTACATCGTAATCTTCAGCTACCCAAAAATCACAGAGTACGGAACCCTGACAAAGGAACATTTAGAAGCCATGAAAAAATTCTGGCAGTACACGCGAACCACACCGCGGAAGACAGGCTTTGAACTGAGCGTAGCCTACGTCCTTCCAAACGGCTACGGCTTCGGCCTTAGAAGCCCAAACGACACTATATGGGGCCTGTGGTCACCTGACAGTTTGACGACGAAGATATGGCACGACGTAAGCATGCTCATAGAAAAATACGGTTGCCGAGTAGACATCGTCTACGACGAAACTGAAAACACCGCTACCATCGCAAAAACGTACACCGTGCGATTATACTGGAACGAAACACTTCCAAAAGACTGAAACACCAAGAGCAACATGCGACATGCCGCACCTACAGGACCCAGCGTAACACTGAAACACACGCTTAACGCATTTCTTTATAACGTCAAGACTGATTAATTCAATACAGGAGCCGCGGTCGTTTGAAAGGCAAAATTGAAGAGTTAATCGCTCATGCAAAAATGGATGAAACCACACGGCGCGAAGTGCTCATAACTGTGAAGGCTGCAGCAGAAGAGTTCCCATGCCTCGCCTGCGCCTCCAAGGACGAATGCGCCAGCTTCAAATGGTTCTTGAAGTGGTTTGGAAAATCAGAGTAGTAAGCCAGCCTCTGCAACGCATGCTTACAGCTGAAGCTTCCTTTTAACTTCGCTATTTACCCTTACGCGTCTCAGGTTTGTACAGACGTTTCGCGCCCGACGTTGTTAAAATCTTCACGGCTAAAGCATGGGAACACCGCTTGTTCTTCAAGTAGCCTTGACAGTTACAGCTCACGTTGCCCCAAAGGTCAAGCACAACTGTGTATGTACCGTGATCGCCGATAACGTTGTACACTCCTGGACCGATAGACTCAACTCTGTGGCTTTCAAGAAGCTTCTCAGCCTTGGCAACCAGCCTGTCGATCGGCAACAGTTAATTCCTCCATTGAACTACACGAAACAAGCAGCAACGCGAATTAATATGTGAGTCACAACATACTAATTAAGCCTCCTGAGGCGTAACCCTTAAAAACTATGTAATGTTTCAACGCGTCCTACGTGAGTTATATGGCAAAGATCAAAGCTAAAGCAAAGTTGATTGGAAACGTACGCTCAATCGTGGACAACTCGCGGGCGCACAGTGTAGTCTGCGACTTGCCAGCAACACAGGGCGGCAGCGACTCTGGACCGACTGCGCTGGAGCTAGCACTAATGGCGCTGGCAGACTGTGGCGTCACCATTTTCGCAGACGTCTGCAAGAAAAGCGGCATAACCCTTGACAACGCAGAAGTCACGGTGGAAGCTGAAAAGTCGCCTGATTCGCCGCTTGTAACAGAGGTAACGATGAAAGCCATAGCCGCATCCTCGGCAAGAAAAGAACTACTCGAAGCTGCTTGGAGGAGAACCGAAGCAAACTGCCCCGTTCTCGCCATCTTCAAGGAACCAGTAAAAGTGAAAGTGGAATTCGAAACGGAAAACCGAGAAAACTAGCCTTCAAAGCAGAAACTCTGAAAACCACGGAATACAGAGAACATTACAGTCACAACTGCCTGATAAAAGTGTGCCAGAAAAGCACCTTTCTTTTCTTTTGAAGTAAGCTCGCAGCTGAAACATTAAGCAAAAAATGCTTAACCGCCGCCGTGCCGCATTCAGCTCAGACCGCATTTAGCCCATGCTAACCACGCGACGCCGTGTCAGCTTGAGCTGAATCTTCACCGAGAAACTGCTTAATCGTCAATATTATCTTGTCCAGCGCTTCACGCGTCAACGGCGCATCATACTGGATCCTAAGCACTTCCCAACCTTTCGCAGACAACAATTCGCATGCTTCTCTGTCCCGTTCCTGCTGCTTGTCGCTTGAATGAACTACTGAACCGTCAAGGTAAACGGCTTTACGCTTCCCCAACCAACAGAAATCAGGCGTCGCCGACTTTAGCACAATCGTTTTCTGCGTCACCAAACCTTCAGTCAAGCCTGCAGCGCTCAAAGCTTTAAGCACTTCGATTTCTGCATTGCTTACTCTCGGATGCATCCGACGCTTGAAGCTCAATTTAATACCGTCCCATGCGTCACATGGCTGGACGCCTTATTTGAGTGGTGGTTCCTTCGACATTATTATCTCTTTTTGTTACGCAAAAAACGGGTCACATACGCAAAGGCAAACGGGAAGGCCCAATATGCCAGTTCAGACGCAAGCGATGAATTCTACTGTGCATCCAAATTTTTAGGGTTCTAAAAGTTGCATGAGAAAAATGAATCGCGCTACCTTTGCATGTTAGGCGACTCCGCCTTTTCATGCAGTAGAAACGAAAAGAACTATGAAGCAGTAGGCAATACGCAGTTTAGCGCGAAAAGCTTTTAATTCTATATGCTGATTGCTTGACACTGAGAGCAGCGCGTCTGTTTCCTTGGTAGCGTTAAAAAAAAGCCTTTAGAAGAGGGTGTCACAGGTCTGAAGGGACAAGACCGTTCTTTAACTATTTCAAGCAAAGTGTGGATTGCGCTCGTGGTTTGTTCAGCGTTGGCTTACGATTTTTATTGGCTGCGCAGCATGGTTCAAATGGTTCTCGGCATTCTTTATGTTTCGCCACAGGATCTTTTCTTGCGAAGTACAGTTTGGTTAACGTACTACTTGCCTATTTTGACCGGTGAGACTCTTAGGCTGGTCGGGTTTTTCTTAGCCCTGTTTTCAGCGTACTTGTTATGGGGTTCCGCTCATGCACCTTTTTCGGAAGTCAAGAAGCATATTGCTTTAGCTTTGGTTTTCGAAGGCGTTTATTTCCTCACGCTTGTGCCTACTAACGTCTTGCGGATTGCTGAAGGAAGAAGCCCTATGCTTTTGTTTCTAGCGTTTGTTTTGCAAGCAACCGCGGCGTCCCCGCTTCTCTTCGTCTTAGGCTTCAGAGTCTGGCGTAGCCGCGAAGATAACTGGATGAGTATGCTTAAGTGGGCCTGCTTCGCTTCAGTCGGCTATGTTGTCGGCGTTTGGGTGAATAACGTTTTCAGATGGTTAAGCATGGTTGAAACTGTTGGCTTAGCTTTTGTCCTAAGCGGAGCTACTTTCTGGGGCTTTCTCAACTCTGTGGTAACGCTTTCGGCGTCGCTTGCCTTCACAGTAGCCGGCGTCCACGCTTTTCTCCTTGGGAAACTGAAGCGTAGCAAAAGACTAGTTGCCCTTGCGTTGTTGTCGCTTGGGCTGCATTTCGCATTGTACATCGCGTATTCAGCTGCAGTAGGCGCGTTGAAATGGGTGCCTCTCGTCGAAGTCTGGCCAGTGACAGCTGTAGGTCTTGGCGCGAGTCTACTTGCTGAAGACAAAGGTTAGCCTCGTTAAAAAGCAGGGAGCCTCCTGCTCCAAGTTTATCTTTGACATGTTTATTGGAGCCTCTTAGGTAGGCTGGCACAACTGGTTCATCGCTGCATGCTTCGACCTGAACCTGCCTGTTTCCGCCTTTAAGCGCCAGAGTGGGATCTTTATTGGCTTATTTTTCATGGTCTGAGGCACGGTGCACTTCGGCTTTTTCAGCGGTGATTCCGTGCCATTTGATTTTGTATCCAGCAGCTTCAAGTATGCTTGTGGCGTCTTTGATGCCTTCCTGCTCGATTATTCTTTCAGCTTCTGGCAACGGCAGTTTTCCAGTTGGCGCCATTGCAGCATCGACCTGTTCGGTCAGCTGCATAAGCTTTTCTTCACTAATTATGGCATTGTGTAGTGCGACGTAGCCTTCAGGCGGCTTGGATGTTAATGCTTCACGTACGGCTTCAGGCGACAGCCCTGTTTGTGCGGCGAAATCTTCGTATGCAACGACGGGCTCTGTGAACCTTATTGTTAGGCTTTTTAACAGCTCAACCTGTCGGCTTTTAACGGTTTGCGATGCCTGCTCTAAATATTGGAGAACCTTGTTCAATGGCACTCTGCGTGTGTAGTAGAGTATTTCCAATGCGCCCTGCTTGGTCAAAGCGGAAAGCTTTTCGCATGCTAAAGACTCGTTTACCAATAGCAGGATTCGGGCTTCAGTCTTGCTGAGCTTTTCGATTTTCCTTTTGAGATACTCGGCTGTCCAGAACCCCACGATTTCAACGTAGACTTTGACGCCGTGCTTTTCAAGCGAGAAGTCTGGGATCAGCACATGCTTTCCTGCAAGCACGGGTTCAGGCTCTCGCTTCAAGCTCCAGCCTGACTTCAGCGCTTGGAAGCGTAAGGCGAAGTCCTCCTCAACTGTGCTGTCATACTGTGTGTCCACGCTTTCCGTCTTAAGGAGCGCGCCGTGTTTGCGACTGTCCGCCTTAAAAGTGCACAGTTCATTCGTGTATTTCCAGAGGATTTTGGCTTCAACCTGCCAGAATGGACTTGCAGTGATGTGGGGCAAAAGTTTAGCGAGGCTTGTTCCGTACTTTTTGGTTAGCTTGAAAAGGCTTACCGGACCAGTTATCCTGAAAATGAAGTCGCCCGCGCGTTCAGCCTCGTAGATCAGTCCCAGCTTTTTTACAGCATGCAGAATGTTCTGCCAGTTTCCGGCTGCAGTGAATATCAATTCTGTAGCGTCGAAGAGTAAAGTCTGCGTCAAGCTCAAGTTGTAGGCTGACAACAGTTCATGCGGCGTTAAGGGTGTAAACTTTTCAAGTGTCAACTCACTGTCAAGGTCCGCGTACAGGTACTCGTCAACGGCTTCAGGCGTCATTCCAGCTTCAGCCGCTACTTGAAGGAGGATCTGTCTGCGTTTTTCCGCTTTCGCTGGGTAGCCCTGCGTCGACGCTGCGTGGAAGACGCGCCGTCGAAGCTCTATAGGGTTGACTTTGCTCGTGCATTTAAAAAGGCTTCTGCGGTCAAGTATGAAGGCTAAGCCTCTGACGAAACGGTATTCGTAGCCCTCGTCCTCAAGCCCTGAAACCACGGCTTTGAGCACTTTCTTTTTTTCGCCTACATGCGCCTGGTACGCTTCAATAAGCGTAGCTGCAGCTTCAAGAGCGCCCGGCGTCGGTTTCGCGTACTTGGGCATCACCTCGCCCTTCCGTTTCCAAACCGCGAGCAGTTCAGAGGGCAGCATGTTTAAGCCTCACGCGGTTTAAGTCGTCGCCGCCGGCTTATGCCCACTTCAACCGTTTCTTTAGAGATGATTTCGACAAGGCGTGCAGTTTTACCTTCAACCTTCCGCAAAAGACGCCCGAGACGCTGAATATACTCGCGTGTACTCCCTGTACCACTTAGTACAAGCCCTACAGAAGCTTCGGGAACGTCTACGCCTTCGTCAAGCACCTGTGAAGTAACGATTGCACGGTATTCGCCGGCGGCGAACTTGTGCAGGATCTCGCGGCGTTCCTCCCTCGGCGTCTGATAAGTGACTGCAGGAATCAGGAAGCGCCTGCTGATTGCATAGACCAGGTCGTTGTGCAGGGTGAAAATGAGCACACGCTCCCTCCTGTAAGCGTCCAGCTTCTGAGCCAACAGGCTTAGCTTCGCCTCGGAGTTTAACGCAACCTTAAATGCACGGTTTCTCGCTAAAAGCGCCTCACGGGCACGCGGGTCCCTTCCCGTAGCCATTATAAACTTCTGGAAGTCAGCCGCAGTTTTTAACACAATCTTCTTTTCGCGCAGGTAGTCTTTGAACACGCTCATTTCAGCGTCGTAAACACGCTGTTCTTCAGGCGTCAACTCAACCGTTAACCGTTCATAGACATATGGTGCAAGGTGTTTTCCAGCAAGCTCGTCAACCCGCGCCGTGTACACTACGTCGCCGACAAGCGGCGGCAGCAAAAGATGGCGCTGGTCGCCGCGTTCAAGTGTTGCAGTTAAACCCATCCTGTAGGGTGCAACATACATTTCTGCAATCTGGATGTATCCTGGCGAGGCAAGATGGTGAACCTCGTCGAAAACCACGAGCAAAAACCTGTTACCAAGCTGCTCCGCCTGCGTGTACGCAGAATCATACGTGGAAACTGTGACCATGCGTACATCGCATTCGCCGCCGCCCACGGCACCTGCATCCACCCCCAGCAAGCTTTTAACACGTTTACGCCACTGGTCGATAAGGTCTAACGTTGGAACAACAATTAATGACTGCACATTAAGCAAGGATATGGCTTTTAAGGCAATGAAAGTTTTACCCGCCGCCGTTGGCAGAACAAGAATCCCTCTGTAACCTGCACTGCGCCAACGATTCAACGCTTCCTGCTGGTAACCCCTCAAGTTCACCGCGTCACTTAAACGCTCAAGCGGTGGAGGCGCCAGCACCTCGTCTACATACTTTACACCGCTTGATTTCAGGTAATCAAGCACATCCGCGTAGTTGAAGGCCTTAGCCCTGTAGCCGCCTATTCTACTGTCCCATTTCCCGTAAGGCGTGGCTACATCGCCGTCGAGCCGTAAAGTCCCTCTGTCAAAACGCAACCGAAGCATAGGCTCAACCCTCAGCCTGAAAATTCACTGAGCTTTCCCCGCTGCCTACGCAGTGGCAGCAGGTAACACTTGCGTGCTGCAAAATGCTCCTTTCGCCTTGGAAAACTGGTTTTGAACCGAAATACCCAGCCGAAGCAAGAGCCAGCAACGCTTAAGGTTCCACCAACCTTTTCAGACACGAAAGTGTCGTAGACGCGCTCTGCGCTTGTGCAAGATGAACGTGAAACTGAATATTTCTTTGACGCGGCAGATTTAAGCATCATAAGACTACAGAAAAAACTAACAGTCGAGAATGCGTAATAACTGTTTCTGAACACACGTAACAATACAGGCCTTTGCAGAGGCTCAGGAAGGCGGAAAAGTGGCATGCAGCATTACATGCGCTGCTCAATATGCAACCTACTGCGTAAGGAAAACAGCGAAAACGTGTGATTACCGCCTCCAGACCAAAAGCAAAAAGAGAAAAACAGATGCACCAACGGCGATTAAAATTGCTGCCAAAGGATAATACAGGTTTAAACTCGCATCTATCCACCATTTAAGCGAACCTTCAAGACGCCAGTAGTCTTCCTGTGCTAAACCTGGCTTCGTCAAAGCATTCTCAAGGTTTGACACTGAGAAACCCGCGTAGAGCCAAACTATCACGCCGAGAAGCACAAGCACGAGGCCGACGATTAGAACTGCCAGCCTGGGCGAAATCGACCTTGACGAACTCATCATAGATTCCAACGTTTCCTCCAGAATGCTGACCGCATTAATAAAGGCTTATTTCCATCAGGTAAAACCCTTGCGGTTCAATTTACAGAGTGCATGTATGCACGTGGGAGGGGGGAGGGTTTCGGAAACAGAGGGAACTCAGTAGTTGCTTATGATGAGCTCAGAATGCCCCGCACGCTTAGCTGACTTGCAGTTTATGGCTCTAACGGTATACACACGTTCGATGCGGTAGCCCTGGTACAGCTCGATCACCGTCGGGTGGTCAGAATTGCTTAGAAGCAGTCTGCATCCACGAGAGTCGAGAAAACGGAACAAACTAGCTAACCGTCTCTGCTCATTCCCGTGAAAGCAGCTTACTGTGTAGCCTGTGAAGTTAGCCGTTTTACTGACAGGCTGGTATGGCGGGTCAAAATACACGAAGTCACCCTTATCCGCTGTTTTAACGGCGCATTCGAAGTCTGCCACGAAAAGTTCAGCATCTGTTAAGCGCAGAGCTTCGCTGACTGCACGGAGGTTCGCCTCGTCGCATATCTGCGGGTTACTGTAGCGCCCGAACGGAACGTTGAATTGGCCAGCATTGTTAACACGGTAAAGCCCATTGTAGCACGTCTTGTTAAGGAAAATTAGCCTAGCCGCCCTTTCAGCCGCGCTTGAAAAGCGGCTGAAACCTCGAATTTCATAGTAGTATTCGCGTGGTTTCTCGCGGTAACGCAGTTCATGCTGCCGTAGCAATGAAAGCACATCGTCAACATGGTCACGTACTTCCTGATAAGCACAGATTAACTCTTCATTCGCGTCTGAAAGCACGGCGCGAAAACGTTTACGTGTTCGGGCGAGATGAAAAAATAACGCGCCGCCTCCCAGAAACGGTTCACGATAAACACTGAACTTTACTGGGCACCGAACCGTCAGCTCGTCGATAAGCTGGCGTTTTCCGCCAGCCCACTTCACAAACGGATGCGGGAATCGCTCAGAAAACGAGGACACGGGCTTCACCTCTAAGTTTGAGAGCATCCGCAGAACCGCCAGTGCTGATACCAAAACTGCTTATGAAAGCCACTTCTACACTGAACATGCCAGCGCGCTTCGAAAAGGCACACGTGTTCAACTCGGAAAAATTGCTCAACATACGGCTACAACAAAGAGTAGCAGGGCGCTTGCTCATAAAATCTTCGCAGCAAGCGAAAACCGTTGAGTCACGGAGCAGTTGCTCAAACCTCAGCGAAAAGCAAAAGCGTATGCGCCAAGTTATCAACCGCAAGTTCGTCTAAATTTAAATCTCACTTTTTTCTAATTACTGTTCAGTGCGGCGACAGCGCATGCAAACACGCGAAACGAAAACGAGCAAAAGCGACGAAGCCGTGGACAAACTGAGCACGTACGCGGCTAAACGCGATTTCAGCGTCACACCCGAGCCTAAGGCTGAAACCCGCAACGGCGGTAGCCACATCTTTGTGGTTCAGGAGCACCATGCACGTAAACTGCATTATGACTTCAGGCTGGAGCATGAAGGAGTCCTGAAAAGCTGGGCTGTCCCCAAGGGAGTCCCGGAGGTTGCAGGCGAAAAACGGTTAGCTGTTGAAGCCGAAGACCATCCTTTGAACTACGCAGATTTCGAAGGCGTCATACCTGAGGGTGAATACGGTGCAGGAACCGTGCTGATTTGGGACAAGGGCTCGTTCGAGCCTAAAACATGGAGCGACAAACTTATTGAGGTCAAACTTCGCGGTCAGAAGCTTAAGGGCACTTACGTCATGGTACGATTGAAAAAAACCGACGAGAAAAATTGGCTTCTATTCAAACGAAAAGAGTAACCAAAAAAGAGAGGCATCCATGCAATATCGTGCAAATTTGCTGTTCGACAAACTTGCGTCTCTTCCTTTGAAGGAAATCATGTAAAGCTGCATCGCTTCCTGGTTTACAGGTTGATGGAAGCTTTCACGCAGAGCTAGTGGTTGCGGCGGCGAACAGGGTGGGGCTGCAGCCACCGTGTGAAGAGGATACACTAATATAGTCTTGGGAAGAATTAGACAGTTGACGGTTTTATGACTGACTATTTCGTCGCGGCAACTGCAAGTTTGTTCCTGCAGTTAGCAATCATAGCCGTGCTTGTTGTTGGAACATGGTTTAAGGCAAAAAAGCGGTTCCGCCTGCATGGTTTACTGATGTTTTTGGCTGTAGGGTTTCACAGCGTTTCCATCGTCAGCTTGATGTTACCTTCATTCTTTTATGGCTTGGTTCCCTATGCAGCGTCGTTCCCCTTGGAAGTCTTGTCGCTTGCAGTGGTACACGGTGTTTCAGGCATTTTGGCATGGCTGCTTAGTTTATGGATCGTTCTCGGTTGGCGACTGCGAAGTTCTCTGCAGTACTGTCAACCGAAAAAGAAGCTTATGCGAGTCACATTCATGTTTTGGCTGCTATCGCTGATATTGGGCGGTTGCTGTGTACGTGATTTTTTACATGCCTTTCTTGCTGTCTTAACCCATGTAGGCGAACCGCGACTTCAGCGCGTCATGGCTGTGATATACGCTTAGGAAGAAAGGGGAAGACCTACGTGTACGAGCTTATATGTGCACGATTTCAGGGGTTATTGTTTCCTTAGTTACTTTAAGAAGCCCAACCGAGGGTTTCATAACAAAAGGAGGAATGGGATTTGTGGGGCTTCCAGGGTTGATGTACAACGTTTTACCCTCGTGCTTGATGCTTGGTGTGTGCGTGTGACCGAAAACCAAAACGTGAAATCCGTATTCCTGAACGATTGCACGCATCCTGTTCATTCCTCGAAGGGCGCCTGGGTCATGTATCACACCGATTTTCCAGTCAAAAATCTTCAAAGAATTCATTTTCGGCAATGCGCCGCAGACGTCTGGGCCGTCCATGTTGCCGTGCACGGCGAGAACAGGCGCAAGCTGCTCGAGCTCGTCCAAAACCGACAGCTGAACTAAGTCGCCAGCGTGAATTATGTAGTCAACTCTCTCGAAAACCTGAAAAACCGTTTTGGGAATATACTTGGCTCTGACCGGAACATGCGTGTCAGAGATCAAACCAACCGTCTTCGCAGCTTTCAAACTCAATGTTTCATGCGAAAGCTGCGCCTGCGAGCTAACCATAACCTGCGAAGCCTCACGTCAAACCATGATGCTGAATAAAACTATCATGCCATTTACATAATAAATCTTAGCATGCCACGATGTTCCGAGCGAAAGACAGGGTCAAAGGTTTCAAGCTTTTTCTGACAGAACATGTCTTTTCAAACAGAGTACATGTCTTGCGCCCCGTTTTCCCGAATATTCAGGTTGCACAGCACAGCTTGCGTCTAAACCAGAAAACAGTAGCAGTTAGGAATATATAAGTGGGCAGGGTCGGTCTTTTCTCTGTGCAAGTGAGGAAAGTGAACAGTGGAAGGCCAACGTTAAAGCTTGGCGCGGTAAGTCTCATAGCTTTCGCAGCGATTACAGTTCTCGTGTTGCTAAACCTAAGCCAGACCTTTGACGCGCAAGCGGCTTTGGCAATAAACCATTATTATCTTGGAGCCCCGCTGACGGAGTTCATGGAGTTTGTTTCCAAGTTTGGACGCGAATACTTCTGGATCCCGGTACTCGCGGTAATGCTGGTTTTGGGAAACCGAACCACGAAGCTTCTAGCATTAGAGCTTACTGTGCTATTCGCCGTAAGCGCCGTCGCTGGAGAAACGATGAAACTCATAGTTTTCAGGAGTAGGCCATTTGAAAACTTAAACTCGATCATAACACGCTTGCCAGCCAGCACAGATTCGTCTTATCCTTCGGGGCACGCACTTATCGTAGCAGCGGGAGCAACCTTTTCGCTCCTGAAGTTTAAGAAAAAAATCGCTGCGGCACTCTTGACAGCTGAGGCTGCGTTCGTGTGTTATTCACGCGTTTACGTTGGACTGCATTATCCGCTTGATGTTGCAGGATCCATCTTTTTGGCAGGCGCCGTAGTTGGAATTGGCTTGTTTATTTTGGAACGCTGCATGGACAAACCGCTCAATCACGCCGTATCTTTAACCATGCGAATTTTTAAAGAGGGAAAACTCGCTCTCTGAAAGTAGCCTGATAGAAATGTTTGATGACAAAAAACTTGGTTTTCCATGCATAATTCTTTTTGAGGAAAGGTTGCGAGCGACATGACCGTTTCACAATCTACCTGTGGAAGGTTAATCCTTCGTAGTTCAGCAGCTTGTAAAACTGAACTTTGAGAAAGTCCGTTAACAGAAAGAGGACGAAAGCATATAGCCATACGAGACCAGCCAGCCACCAGCCTATCGCGGGTAGAAGTATGCCATAAACCGTGATCAACGTTGCAGTGAGTTGCGTGAGTATGACCGCCGCCATTAAAGTTTTCGACGGCTTCACCGACCAGAACGTGCCTTTGGTTCTTGCGACAAAAAGTGCAAAGTGCCCAGCTACAGACAATTTGAGGTATATGAAAGATTGTAGCACGTTTGGGCTTAAATGCAGGATTTCACGCCCTATGTAAAGCAGCCCGAAAGATGAGAAGACACCTATGATTCCCAGAAAAGTCGCAATACCTAAAAGCACTCGCATGTTCCATTTTTCTGGCAGTTCATTGTATTTCACATTGTCGTATGCTATTGTCATAATCGGCAAGTCGTTCAGAATTGCTAGAAGAACTATCATTAGTGGCGTCACAGGATAAAAGCTGAAGATAATTATTGACGCGGTGATGAAGAATAAAACACGAATCGTTTCGCAAATTCTGTAGATAGCATAATTCGTCATTCGCTGGAAAATCCGACGACTTTCCTTTATTGCGTCAATGATTACAGACAAACCAGGCTTTGTGAAAACGATGTCGGCCGCAGACTTCGCTGCATCCGTCGCGCCTGCAACGGCGATTCCCGCGTCTGCCTTCTTTAAGGCCGGAGCATCATTAACTCCGTCTCCGGTCATACCCACAATATGACCCTTGTTTTGAAGAAGCTCTACGATGCGATACTTATTTTCTGGAAAGACCTGGGCAAAACCATCAGCCTCTTCGACAAGATGCATGGCTTCGCTTTCCTGCATACTCATAAGTTCTGAAGCCGTAACAATGTTTGGTCCCAGGCCAACCTGCTTCGCAGTCTCTTTTGCAATGGCCACATGGTCGCCTGTAACCATTTTCACATGCACCCCCATAGACTGCGCCGCCTTGATTGTTTCAGCCGAATCCTCACGCGGCGGGTCATAAAGAGCAATCAACCCGGCGAATTGCCATAGACCTTTCTGTTCGGTTTTCGCTACGCCGAGTGCACGATAACCCTTTGCAGCGAACAAGTTTACAGTCGTTTCCACTTCAGTGCTTATCGCCTTTTTATCAGCTGTAAGTGACAGGATCACCTGTTCCGCGCCTTTCGCAACTTCAAACCTGTCGCCTTCAGCAGTTATCACAGCAGCCTCAGTTCGTTTTGAAACAGGGTCAAACGGCTTAAAAGATGTCACTGTGCACTTTTTAATCGCTTCGACAATGTCAGGCGAAATCTCAGCTTTAGCGATTACCGCGTCGTCAATCGGGTCATGGTTCTCCGATCTGGATGCCAAGGCAGCGAATAATATCACGTCCTTCTCCGTAAACCCTTCAAGCGGTTTAACTTCGCCGACTGAAAGCTTGTTCTGTGTGATCGTTCCAGTCTTGTCGGAGCACAACACGTCCATACCAGCCATTTCTTCAATCGAGACAAGTTTGCTTACAATTGCTTCTTTCTTGGACAGGGCTATTGCACCGATAGCCAACGTCACAGACAAGATGGCTGGCAACGCTGCAGGAATTGCAGCCACAGTTAAAACCAACGCAAACTGAAGGATCTCAAGAATACTTTCATGGCGGAAGAGAGCAACAAAAAAAGTAATGAGCACAAGCAATATGGCGAGTATTATTAGATAATCGCCGATTTTAATAAGAGCTTTCTGAAGGTGACTTTGAGTTTTAGCTTCTTCCACCAAACGAGCAGTTTTGCCAAAATACGTTTTTGCACCTGTAGAGACTACTAGCGCATTCATCTCACCTTGCCTAACTGTTGAACCTGCATATCCAACGTCACCAGCATGCTTTTCAACAGGCAGAGACTCACCTGTTAAAGCTGACTCATCCACAAGCAGGTAACTGCCCTCAAAAAGTTTGACGTCCGCGGGGACTATGTCGCCTAGACGCACACGCACAACATCGCCTGGCACGAGCTCCTTTGCCTGAACCTCACGCCACTCACAATCACGTAGTACCCGCGCTTTAAGCGCAAGCTTCTGCTTCAAAAGTTCAATGGCGTTGCTGGCCTTGTATTCCTGCCAAAAACCCACCACTGCATTCACCATGAGAAGCGCAAGGATTATCCCAAAATCCAGCCAATGCGCTATAACGGCTGATACGACGACAGCAGCCTCAATCATCCATGGGATAGGCCCCCAAAAATAGCTCAAAAACTTGACGAAAGGATTAACTTTCTTTTCAGGAATCTCGTTAAAACCGAACTGGTGAAGCCTTTCCTCAACCTCCAACGCTGAAAGCCCTTTCACGTCCGACGAAAGCTTTTGGAATAGTTCAGCAACAGGAAGCTTTTTGGCGTCCTCCAGGCTGATTAAACCTTTCTCAGCTACGTCAAACGTCATACGAAAACCTTGAAGACTTACTTTTCTAGAAAAAACGACTACTTACGCTTTTCGAAACCCACAGAATCCCTGCTCATTGACCAAAAAAGTAAGCTTCAAAGACTACCAAGACAAAACATACGCGTTTCCTGCGTTAAAAAACGAAACTGAATTGCCAAAAAGGAGCGATGAATGAACAGAGGACAAACCGACAACTTGATAAGTGTAAACAATGTTAAAAAAACGATGAAAATCATGTTTTCCTGTTCCAACCAAAGCTTCATCAGCGGGTAGAGCAAGCTATGATTTGCTATTTGTTCGTGTTCAGGCATGCTGAAAGCGTGGACAACTGCATGAACATATTCTCAGGCTGGCGCGACCCAGACCTAACTGCGAGGGGGTTGCTGCAAGCACGGGAGGTTGCACAACAGCTGAAAGGGGAAAAGGTCGATTATGCCTTCACGTCGCATCTTTTAAGAGCGAGAAAAACGCTTGAAATCGTCCTTGAACTACACCCAAATGTACCAGTCTTCATCGATGACCGCCTGATAGAACGGTGCTACGGCACTTTGCAGGGGAAAAGCAAGACAGAACTACAACAGAAGAACCCTGAATGGTTTGCCAAGATTCATCGAAGCTACGATTTCCCACCGCCTGGAGGCGAAAGCCTAAAAATGGTGGAAAAACGCACCTTAAGTTTCCTTGTACAGCTTAAAACGTGGCTTCAACAAAACCCTGGCAACGTGGCAATTTCATGCCACGGCAACTCCATGCGACCCATCAGGCGAGTCTTCGAACATTTAAGCCTTAAACAGATGCTTCAACTTGAAAACCCTCAGGACAAGGCAATGGAATATGCACTTCACGTACACCGCGTTAGGATTAACGAGGTTAAAAAGCGTGAAACAAGAAGTGGCTGGTGCAGCGTCATAGTTCCGCCAGTCGTGCAGTTAGCAACAGACCCGCGGAACCCGTTGAAACAGTATTATTCAGACCCATAGTTGGCTGCTGACAGGGACGACAGAGCTTTAACCAGCATTCTGCGTCTGCCTCTTCAACATGCCAAAAACCTTATCGAACTCAACGGAATAGTCCAAGCAAACATCACACTACACGGCTTCTGCCGCAGGCTTCATCTACACGTTGTTTGGTCATGCACCAAGGACCTGCTGTGGCTAAGTTGCACGCTCAAATGTTTTTGCGCCCGTATACAAATTTGATTCACGGAAATACCTGCAAATAAATAAAAAAGGCGGAAGTTCATTATGAAATGTATGTTACTGCGAAGCTTGTGTAGTCAGCGTAGCATGTGAATGCGCTGCGTGTTGAGGCATAGATGCGGAGTCTTATTTCATCTGCACTGCTTACGTATGCCCTTGGACTACTAGTAGACCATGTAACTGCCACGTCATTTGTGCCTACGGTTCGAGTCAATTTGCTGCCAAGCTTTGTGTTCGCGCTTTGCACCTGACTTTTTTGCGGATGGAAACCGTTTTAAGAACGATAAAGCTGGAGTGTTCTGTTGGTAAGCCTGCTGCAGTGGGCTAAACTGTCATGGAGGAGCGTAGTAAGCATTGAAGAACGGGTCAGACCAGAAGAATTCTCTTGACCAGAAACTTACTCAAGCAGCGGTCAGTGTGGATGAAGTGTTGAGTCTTCCAACAGATGCCTTGCTGCAGCGTCTTGAAACTTCGCTTAACGGGTTAGCTTCGCAGGAAGCTGAAAGGCGCTTGGAGGTTTATGGCACCAACGAGCTGGCTAGAAGGCGTAAACGTGCCGGAGTTCTCGAGTTCATTCTCCATTTTCGAAGCCCTCTCGTGATAATCCTTCTCTTCGCAGGCTTAATTTCTGGCTTTGTCGGAGAACTCGTTAACGCTTCGATCATCTTTTCGATTGTCCTGTTAAGTGTGAGCCTCGACTACTATCAGGAATACAAAGCTGAGAAGGCAGCTGAGCTACTAAAGGAAAAAGTAACAACTACAGCCACGGTTCTTCGCGACGGCGTCCGCTGTGAAGTCAAACTTGCACATGTGGTGCCCGGCGACATCGTCTATCTTTCAGCGGGGGACATTGTCCCTGCAGACGCACGTGTCATAAACGCAAAAGACTTGTTCGTGAACCAGTCAACATTGACAGGCGAGTCGTTTCCCGTTGAAAAAACTGCGAAACCTGTTCACGCCGGAACAGCGCTTACTGAATGGACAAACTACCTTTTCATGGGTACTTCAATCGTAAGTGGTACTGCCATGGCTGTTGTCGTCCAAACGGGCAGCACCACGGAATACGGAAAAATCGCGCGAAAACTCGTCGGGCGGATGCCTGAAACCGAGTTTGAACGTGGAATACGAAGCTTCGGACTCATGATCATGCAGGTCACGTTCATGCTCGTTATTTTTGTTTTCTTCATAAACGCGCTTTATCGACGCGGTGTGCTTGAGTCACTCTTGTTTTCGATTGCTTTGGCAGTGGGATTGACGCCTGAGCTTCTGCCGATGATCATAACGTTGAACCTTTCCAAGGGCGCCATCGCCATGTCCAAGAAAGGTGTCATCGTGAAGCGTTTAGCATCCATCGAAAACTTCGGGAGCATGAACGTGTTATGCACTGACAAGACGGGCACGCTTACGGAAAACCGCATAACACTTGTGCTACACGTAAACGCTGAAGGGAAAAGCGACGACAAAGTCCTAGCCTACTCGTACTTGAACAGTTACTTCCAAACAGGGCTCAAAAGTCCGCTTGACGAGGCTATACTCGTTCATAAAGAGGTAGATGTAAGCGGCTACCAGAAAATCGACGAAGTGCCCTTTGACTTCGTGCGGAGACGCGTCTCAGTCGTCGTCGAGAAAGAGCGAGAAAGGTTCCTCATCACCAAAGGCGCGCCTGAAGAAATCCTCAAGGTCTCGCTTTTCTGCGAGCACGGCGGAGTCGCCTGCGACTTGCCGGAGGACCAACGCAGGAACATCGAACAAAAATACTACGACCTCAGCGCTGACGGCTTCAGAGTCCTCGGCGTAGCGTACAAGAAGCTTAGAGAAGAAAAAACCGTTTACTCCGTAAACGACGAAAAAGACATGGTTTTCCTAGGCTTCGTAGCCTTCGTTGACCCGCCGAAGCAGACGGCGAAAGAATCGATCAAACTGTTGAACGCTGCAGGAATAGAATTGAAAATTTTGACAGGCGACAACGAAATAGTTACACGAAAAACCTGCGAGGAACTCAACTTCGAAATCAAAGGCCTCGTGCTTGGAAGCGAAATCGCCCAGATGCACGACGATGCACTTGCCAGAGTTGTGGAGGACGCTAACGTCTTCGCGCGGGTAACACCCTTCCAGAAAGACCGAATAATCAACGTGCTCAAAAGCAACGGTCACGTCGTCGGCTTCATGGGCGACGGAATAAACGATGCACCCTCGCTAAAAACTGCTGACGTAGGCGTCTCCGTAGACAACGCTGTAGACGTAGCCAAAGAATCTGCAGACATCATTCTCCTAAAAAACGACCTTACGGTGCTTGCCAGAGGAGTTCTTGAAGGGCGAAAAACTTTCGGCAACACCATAAAGTACGTCATGATGGGCGTAAGCAGCAACTTTGGAAACATGTTCAGTGTGGCTGGCGCCTCGCTTTTCCTTCCCTTCCTGCCCATGCTGCCAACACAGATCCTGTTGAACAACATGCTCTACGACTTGTCACAGTCAACGATACCTACGGACAATGTAGACGAGGAATACGTTGCTAAACCAAAAAGGTGGGATATACAATTCATAAGACGCTTTATGATTGCGCTCGGACCAGTAAGCTCACTCTTTGACTTCATAACCTTCTTCGTAATGCTTCTCGCGTTCAACGCTACTGAACCACTCTTCCAAACCGCTTGGTTCCTCGAATCTTTGACCACGCAAACCTTAGTTATATTCGTCATAAGAACACGCAGAAAACCGTTCTACAGGAGCCGCCCGAGCAAGCCATTGATAGCAAGCAGCCTCGGCATACTGGTCTTCGCCTTTGCTGCACCCTTCACACCCTTGGGGAAAATCTTCAAGTTTGTGCAACCGCCTGCAACCTTCTACCTTGCATTGGCTGCAATTGTAGGATCCTACATACTTCTTGCTGAATACGTGAAAAACTGGTTCTACAAACGCTATGGACACAGGCTTGAACAAGTATTAATGCCGAGCAAACGCATACCTTACATGACGAGGACAACAAGGCTCACGCAAGACCTGATAGCACTGGTAGCCTTGCACGCGGAGGAAGAAACAACGACAGAAATGTTAACCGCAGACCTGTCAGCCGCAGTAAACTACCCCATAGACCAAGAGCAACTCGCACAATGCTTACATCACCTAAGAAGAGCAGGACTCATCACAGTTGACTGGCGTAAGAGAACTGTTAAACGCCAAAAAACGCTTAAAGAATACGTGTTCAAAACAACCGTGAAAAACGAGCTATGGCCAATCATCCTGCAAGACTGGAAAACAATAAGCGCCACACTGAACGAAAAATATGGAAAAATCAACGCGGAATATCAACAACTGATAAACCAAACACAGAAGACAGCGACTGCACTACCAAAAGCGTGAAAAACAACTGAAATAGTAACCGCATCAATCAAGGACAACCTTAAACTGTCAAAAAAGTAAAGCTGCAATGCAAAACGAACAAAAACATAAAAAACAGATGACCCAAAACGCCTATAGCTTGTTTCGGAGCGAAAAACCTATAGGAAAAAACGGCACACATGATTTAAAGCCAAGGTAATGGCGTAAACAATAATTGCTGACGTCTAAGAGCGCATACACGTCGCATTAACTTGAAAATACGCGGTTCTTTCAATAACCACGGATTAACAAGAACGCTGTGCACGCAACACTGAGTCTTTTTGATGAAACTATACGCGGTACATCTCTGCGCCCTCCAGGTGGCGGCATGTGATAAAACGCCTAAGAGCGTAGACGCTTCAGCCTTTCCTCTTCTTGCTGACCGACTTGCTCAGCAAGCGAGAAAAGGAAGATTAGACTGAAAACCAGCACGGCTATTCCGACCTTGTAAGTGAAGGAAATGTTCGAGAACGCCACTGCAAAGACGAAAACCAAGGTGAGCGCTAACACGAATAACTGCTTGAATGAGTTCATCTGCATTCCAAAGCTCAGGCTTAACACCGACGCTCCTTGGCAGACTCGCTGTATATTAACGTATCTCTGCTTGCAAAGCCAGCTGCTTCAAGCGGCAAGAAAAAACATATACGTTTTTTCTGAAACTCGGTTGCGCCAAAAGCCAGATATGGGACCCTTGACACGCCCCTCAGAGAAGGATTGCAAAATCCAGAATAAACGTGTGTTAGCAAGGGTTTTAACCTATATAGGTATATATAGGTCTTGGTCTTCACCAGCCTCGTCCGCCTCACGAGTTCATAGGCGGCTCGTCATTACCCTCCGCCCCTGTCAGGAAGTACCCACCCGCTCATCAGCCTTCCACGTTGCCGAGGAAGCCTTAACGGGGAACTCCCTCCATCTTCAGTTCGGTATGCTCTGTGACGCTGTGCATGTACCCCTCATCCGAGGTCTTTTGCTATCACCTTACTGCCCATGCACCCGCCAACTAATTAATGTCCGTCCTAAAACTCATATAAACCCATCTATTTTGAAACTGCTGTCTACGGCTTGGACTGGCATTGCACGCTCCAGTGTGCTGAACCACGCCTGCAGGATGCTGCTGATGGAAGGGGTTTAACTGTCGACGCCAACACTTTTTAACGCCTAGAACGCTTAATAGGAATCTGAAGTTTCAAGGCTGTGAACGACTTTGGCGGAAGAAGAACTCTCTGGTACAACGCTACTTGTTTATTTGTACGTTGTGAAAGAGGCGAAGCCTGTCGGTCCGCGGGAAGCCATGAAAGGCGTACGCTTAAGCAGTCCAAGCGTGGCATACAGGCACTTGCAGAAACTCGAAGAAATGGGTCTCGTACAGAAGAATGAATACGGCGATTACATAGTTAAGAAGAAGGCTTCGAAGAAAGGGTATGTCTGGGTTGGCAGGCGAATGCTTTCCGCAATGTTCGTCTACGCCCTCGCGTTCATGGGTGTGCTGCTTGTAGAAGCTACCGTACTCGCCATGCACTACAATGTTGAAACCTACGAATTCAAAGTTTTCTTCCTGCTACTGATGCTCGTAACGGCTTCAGCCATGTGCATTTTCACGCTTGAAGGAATACGTCAAAGCATAAGAATCAAGCGTGCTCAAGCTGAAACAAATTCGAACAGAAGGGAATGAAGTGTTCTCGAGGGAGACTTAAAAGCAACAAGCACCCCATTGTACCTTGAGGCGACTCATGAATTGAACACTCATGCTTGGTCCGTGCGGTCAGAGTCAGCGGTTGCTGGCATGCGCCAAACGAATGCCAAACAGGATGCGCAGGGAAAATTCAGTTCAAGTAGGCGACCTCAACGCAGAGGCTTTGAGTTGTTAGCCTGGTTTATGCTGATATTGCTTGCCGTTGGCTGCTTAAGCGCAGTGCTCCTCACGCCCGCGCAGGTTCACGCAGGCGGTTCAGCGCGTACGCTTGGACTCTGGCACTTTGACCAAGTGGAGCCTTCAGGCTACTATACGGTTACGCCTGACGCCGTGAACCATAACAATGGAATATTGGGAGGCGACCCGTCGCCTGCGCTTGTAGAAGGCAAATTTGGAAAGGCGCTCAGGTTTGAAGGTGTGAACTTCGTTTATGTGCCTATTTCCTTCCTTGTTGGTTTTCCACCTTCACCTGAACCGATTTACATTCCCATTTCGCCTAGCTTAAACATCCAAGATGAAATTAGAATTGACGCTTGGATCAACGTTCAAGAATTCACAAACGCCTCATACAATAACATCGTTGTCAAGTGCAACCGTGTCGACCCCTCATGGGAGAACGTCACGAGAGTTGTCGGTCTTGCCGTCCGCGCGTACCCATCTGGAGAAGGCATGCAGGCTTCGCATGGCGTACTAAGCGGGTTCGTTTTCACGGACAGAGAAGGCTTCAACGAGGTCGTTACGTCTACGCCTGTGGTGACGCTGAACAGGTGGATGCATGTGACATTCGTGCGAAGCTCAACTGGGATGCACCTGTACGTCGACGGGCACGAGCAGGAAGCCAACGTTGTAAGCGGCGTCCGAAACCCGCTGGGCAAGATAATCAACGGAACTGAAATTTACTTTGGACACGACTCTAAAATGACGATTGACGAAGTTTCCATCACCGACTTGTCGCCTGAAGCCTTAACCGCTGGGGCTCAAATAGACATTGGACCTAACCTGCTGGTGGCCATAGTGACTGTTGCCGTCGTCTTTGCTGTTGCCTGGCTTTTGCGAAGAGCGATACAATTGTGGCTTGTCCGCCAGAAGCCTTGAATCCGTTGAAAAGCATTGTTAAATGTGAAGCCTGAAAGCAAGGCCAACTGTAAAGTGAGTGAGTGTAAAATGGGGCTTGGGCTTAGGTTGCTTGAACTTCTTCTTCGTCAAAAATTGCTTGGTTCAGGCTTAAAGGGCAAGCCGAACACCCCGCTCATTGTGTCGTATGCTGTCACGAAAGCCTGCAACCTTCGATGTCTCCACTGCCATGCTGATGCCCGAGACGCTATGCCCGACGAGTTAAGCTTAAACGAAGCGCTACGCGTGGTGGACGAGATGGCTGACCTTGGAACCCGAGCCGTGATCTTCAGCGGCGGTGAACCTTTGCTGAGAAAAGCCTTCGTACGGTCACTTGCAGATTACTGCGTCGAGTCGGGCATAATTCCAGCGCTGCTCACTAACGGTATGCTTCTTAACCGTCGCGTAGCCCTAGAGCTGAAGGAAGCAGGCATCATGGCAGTTGGTATACCAATCGATTCAGCGTTGTCCGAATGCCACGACCAGTTAAGGAATGTGCCAGGCGCTTTCCAAAAAGCCGTTGAAGCTATCAGAGCCTGCATGGACGTCGACTTAAAAGTCATCGTAACAACCATGGCACTGAAACACACTTACAAGGAAATCCCACAACGACTTGAAATGCTGACAAGCCTAGGCGTTGACCAAGCTGCAGTTTACGATTTGATCCCTGCAGGCAGGGGCAGAAACGTCATGGACGACGCTATGACTGCAACGCAACGCGCAGAGTTGATACAGTATCTGCAGCATATACAGGAAACTCATGAAATGGTTTTCACGATGTCAGGCGGCTTACCACTCTACCCGGAAATCGCATCCGAAATGCACAGTCTCAGCGACACAAAACCAAAGAACCTGCTCCTGAAACAGTTTTGGATACATAATCCAGTCGGTTGTCACGCAGGCATCTTCTACTTCAGCCTCCGACCAAACGGAGACGTTTACCCATGCACTTTCTTGCCCATAAACGTGGGCAACGTCCGAATGCAAAACCTCAGAAGCATATGGTACGAATCAACCATCCTCAATGAACTCCGATGCCGAGACAATCTTAAAGGTGAATGCGGCATATGCGAATATCGTGAAGCTTGCGGCGGATGCCGTGGAAGAGCATACGCTTTGACAGGCGACTACTTAGAGTCAGACCCTGTATGCCTTCGCGACCTACTCAGAGAAAAAGGAATAGCGCCGGACAGAATAAAACGGTTTGGTTGGTGCGTAGGATGATGCGGCACCCCTTAAAAACACGGCTTCTGATGAAAGCCTGAACAGCGTGCCATGCCAAGCTAACTTGAACATGCCGAAGCCCCAAGCGTTTCACGGTTTAAAACATCGATGTTGCCGTAGCTTCTGCAGCTCCAACGTGCATAGGCATATAGGACTTCGCAAGGTTTGCATTGTAGCATAGCATAATGTACAGCCATGTCCTGCCTAATTTTTATAAGAATGTAGGCTTGTGATACTATTGAAGTTGTACGTTTCCAAACGTGGCGCAGGTTGAATGCCCTACATTAAGAAGATCGAGCTGAAAGGGTTCAAGTCTTTCGGACCTCAAACGGTTAAAGTAGTTCTGGATAAGGGATTCACAGCAATCACAGGCCCGAATGGAAGCGGCAAAACAAACATCATGGACGCTGTTCTCTTCGCGCTTGGAGAATTAAGCACGCGAAGGCTTCGTGCGGAAAACGCGGCGAAGCTTATTTTCCATGGGTCTGAAACCGCAGGGTTTGAAAAAGCACGGATGGCGAAAGTAGTCATTCAATTCGACAATTCTGACGGCGTCATGCCTGTGGACACTACCACGGTCACGATTTCCAGAGAAGTCTATAGGAATGGACAGAGCGTTTACAGGCTTAATGGCCGACGCGTCTCTAGGACGCAGGTAATAGAAGTTCTTTCTATTGCAGGCATCAGCGCTGCAAGCCAAAACATAATTCCACAAGGCACGATTACAAGGCTTACAGACATACTGCCCACTGAACGGCGGAAGATAATCGAAGACCTTGTTGGAATTGCGCAGTACGACGCGGAGAAGGCTGAAGCAGAAGAAAAACTGCGCACCGCAGACATATCTATCCGTACAGCCATGGGACGGATTGAAGAAGTCCAGAAACGGCTCGACGACCTTGAACGCGAAAGAAATGAGTTACTACGCTACAACTTCATCATAAATGAGGTCAAGAAGTTTGAGGCAATACGCATATCACATGAATATGCGATTCTGAAGAAGAAGGTTGAGGAGACCGCAGCGCAGGCAGAGAGAACAAGGCAGCGCGTTGAAAAACTCAAGGAACTCAGGGAAGCACGCAGGACAAAACGGCGGGAAGTAGAAAACGAATGGCGAAAACTCAGCTCCGAAATCGTCGAGGGAGGCGGCTCAGAAGTTCTTCGTGTGCAAGTTAGAATCGGCGAAGTCAAGTCGCAGCTTGCTGAGTTAACGACGAAGATAAGTTCGGCACAGGCAAGCCTTGAAAGCCTGAAGCGCACATTCGAGAACGATAGAGAACACCGCGAAAGCCTTAGACGCCAAATCACAGAAAACAGGCTTAGCATACGCCGCCTTTCAGCCCAGAGAAACGAAACCCAGGCGTTAATTGATGAGAAACAGAAAGAACACGACAGCCTTGCAAGCGAAGCGGCACAGCTTTGGGAAAGCCTTGGCGAAAACAACAAGAAGGTTCGCGAGTTTGAAACACAGATTGAAAGCCACGTCAGACGTCTCGCTTATCTAAGGTCAGAGTTCATGAATGAACGAGCCGCGTACAAGCTTAACATGCGAAGGCTCCGAGAGCTCAATAGACGAAAGGAACGCTTCAATTCAAGCCTTGCAGAAATTGGAACTTCACTTGCTGAACTGGACAAAGTTCAGGCAGACCAGAAAGCGCAGCTCAAGAACCTTGAGGCCCTAGTTGAACGGAAAACGCTGCAGAAAGAAACTGTGGAAAAAGAAATCTCTGAGGCAGGACGAATTGCAAATTCAGCCAAGGAAGCCGTCATCGAGTTCGCTACGCAAAAGCAGTTGGCCGAAACTATCGCCGCGGAAGAAAAAGCCCTTAGAAGCATTGAAGAGCTCGGTGAAGTCGGCGCGGTCAACGGCGTTTACGGTCGGCTTAGAAACCTGGTAAAGGTGGACAAAGAATACAAGAAAGCCATCGAAGCCGCCGCGGTAGGGTGGCTTGATGCCATCGTCGTAAAAGACGTTGATGCAGCCTTTACGTGTGCCGAAACGCTGCGACGCATGAAGCTTGGCAGGATAAAGATTATTCCTTTGCAAGGCGCCGCCAACCCCAGGCCTGTTAAGGCACCCACCCGTGAAGGCGTGAATGGGCCCGCAACGAACTACGTAAAGTTCAGTAAAGAATATGAGCCTGCAGTAAACTACGTGTTCGGCGACACCGTGGTCGCCGCGACGGACAAAGCTGCCTTCGCTTTGGCCAACGAGGGCTACCGAGCAGTAACTGTGAACGGCGACCTGTATGAGCCAGGCGCGTTTGAAAGCGGCTACTACCGTGCGCCCATAGATTTTTCCACGATCATTCCAAGCGAAAACGCAATAAAAAGCCTTGATGAAGCGGTGAAAGCCTTAGAAACACATCTGACGCAGAGAAATAATGATGTCCACACGATCGAGGAAGAAATCGAGCGGACAAAGATCGAAATAACACGACTGACGGAATCGATAAACACACTTGACCGTGAAATAACGCGGGTTAAACGCAGCGTAAAGCACACAGAAGCCAATGTGAAACGAATCGAGAAGTACAGCTTGAAGCTTGAAAAAGAGATCGAAGGACAGAAAGCCCGCATGACACTTTACAAAACCGAGAAAGCCTCCATCGAAAAGGAAATGCAGGAGCTTAAAGCTGAACTTGCCGAGCTGAGGAAGAAGACAGACGTAAGCCACATCCAAGACATGGAAATAAAACGCGAAAAGCTGGCCGAAGAAATTAACACGTTGAGGCAGAAGCTTGGCTCAGTACAAACTGAAATTTCAACTTTGCAGTCACAGTTTGACAACGTCCTGCGCACAAGCTACCGAAACATCAAAATGCAACTGGAAAAAGTTGCGCAGCAGCAGCGCCGGCTTGAAAAGGAAACTGCCGAAGCCGTCGAGGAACGAAACAGGCTTAGACAGGAACTTGACGAACTTGAACAAAAACGTGTTGAACTTTCAAAGGCGGTTTTTTCAGCGAAAGAAGAGTCCAAAAAGTTCACCACACAAATCGATGCAATCGACACGGAGCTTCGACTTTTAGACGCGGAGTACGAACAACAGGAGATGCTGCTGAACCAGCTTCAACTAAGCATGCAGACGGCGATGCTACGGCTTCAGCAGCATGAGGCGCAGCTTAGGCAATATGGCTACGAGCAGCCTCTTGAGACAACGGAGAAACAGGTCCAAGACGCTGAGACAACTATCAGGATGATGCATTACGAGCTTGAACGCATAGGCGCGGTCAACCAGCTTGCCATGTTACACTATGCTGAACAGACTTCAAGGTACAAGGAACTTTCAGTACGCTTGAACGAGCTTGAAAGGGAAAAACAAGCGATCGTGCGTTTCATGGACGAAATCGAAAGTAAGAAACGCCGAGTTTTCATGGAGGCTTTCGACAAGATAAACCTTAACCTGCAGAAGTATTTCTCCAAGTTGACGGGCGGAGGAAACGCTGTGCTAAAGCTGGAAAACCCTGATGAACCATTCGTTGGGGGCATCGAAATGATCGTGCAGTTTCCGAATAAGCCTTCAATCGTCGTGAGCGGCGCCAGCGGTGGCGAACGCTCTGTAGCCGCAGTCGCCTTCATATTTGCTTTGAAAGACTTTACTCCGGCATCATTCTACATCCTAGACGAGGTGGACGCGCACCTAGACGCGTTTCACGTTTCCAAACTTGCCGACCTGCTGCTTGAAGAATCTGAAAAAACCCAGTTCATCGTCATAACACTTAAACCTGAAATGGTTAATCGGGCACAGCGTGTTTACGGCGTCTATGAGCGCAACGGTGTTTCAAACGTGGTTTCCGCGAAGTTTTTGGAGGCGACAGCTTGAATGGCAACTGAGCCGAGGAAGCCCTTCTACCTTCGCCCGCCATGGAACATCCTTTTCGACGTTAGCAAGCTTGAAAAACTTACACCTTGGAAAATTAACATTGCATACTTGTTGAACTCCTTCCTTTCGGAGATGGAGCGCATGGGTAAAGTGGACTTCCGAGCTTCCGGCGTAGCCCTAGACTCTTCCGCCCTGATATACCTGATGAAGTCTAAACTTCTGCTTACACTTCAGGAGCCTCCAGCGCCTCCGAAGCCACCATCGGATTACGTGCCACCGCCGCTTTTTCTGCCGCTCAGGTACGAGTTGACTTCGACAACGATCCGCCACCTGCTCGAAGTGCTCGATGAAGTCCTCAAGGGCGAAAGACTCCCTCCGATTGAGCGCGTAGCCTCGCAGCCAATACTACCCGCAGTTTCAGAAGTGCTTCCACAGTACGAAGTGTTCCTCGCAGAAATCGAAGCGCAGATGGACCGCTTCTACATGATGCTTCTCGAAAAAGTCAAAGGCGCGGGCATAATTGAGTTCTCCACTCTCACACGTGGAAAAACCAAGCTTGAAGCCATTCGCATGTTCATTCTGCTTCTTTTTCTGGCGCAGGATGGAAGAGTAACTCTCTGGCAAAACGAGGAAACCGAAGAGCTTTATGTTGCTGTGGGAAGGATGAACGTTGGAGGAGTCAAGCAACCGTCCGAGTGACGACGCAGCCACGCAGCTTACGCCTGAACAACGCGACATTCACAGGCTGAAGCTTGTGGAAGCTGCTTTATACGTTGCAGGCAGACCTTTAAGCCTTAACGAGCTCTGCTCCGTATTAGGCACGCGCTCTAAAATAAAGGCTGCAAGCCTAGCCAAAAGGCTTATGCAAGAGTATGCAGCGCGGAACACTGCGCTTGAAATACTCGAGTTGAAGGATGAACGTTACGTTCTCCAGTTGAAGGCTGAATTCACACCGCTTGTGAAACGGCTCGTGAATAGACCGCTGCTTTCCGTGGGACCGCTTAAAACGTTGGCATACATCGCTTACAGACAGCCCGTTTCCCAGAAACGCGTCGTTGAAGTCCGCGGCCAGCACGCGTACGGCCACATCAAGCTCTTGAAGGATATGGGGCTCGTGGCGGCTGTAAGGAACGGGAGAACCATGGCCTTGAGGACGACCGACTACTTTGCAGACTACTTCGGCTTGTCCCAAGACATTGCTGTTATGAAGAGAGAGCTTAAGCGTGTTTTCGGCGAAGCAGATAAGACGGAGCAGCCGCTCTAATGGAAAGATACGTTTATATTAGGAACAACCTTTGATATTGGAGCACTCTTAAGCACTGCGCAGAAAGGGAAAACAAATGTCTGTTTGGCATGGAAGCCTACACAAAAGAAAACTAACAGGTGGACGGAAGAGACCTTACCGCTCGAAGAGAAAATTCGAGAAGGGAAGTTTCCCAGCTGAAACAACACTTGGCGAGCCTAAGACACGGGTTGTTAGAGGTAAAGGTGGCATCGTGAAACTGAAAGCCCTAAGCGTAAAGTTCGCGTCTGTAACAGACCCGAAAACGTGGAAAACAGAGAAGACGGAAATTCTGCGAGTCGTAAAGAACCCGGCTAACGTTGACTACAACAGACGAGGCGTCATAACCAAAGGCGCCGAGGTTGAAACCACGCTTGGAAGAGCACGAGTCACTTCTCGCCCTGGAAAAGATGGCGTTGTAAACGCTGTGTTATTGAGCAGGGAAGAAAAAAGCTGAGCTTACTACGGCTGCGCTTTCTGCGGAGTCCCCCGCATCTTCAGCAACTGCTTAGCCACGTTCTTGAGCAGGTGCTGCTTGGACCATTTCTTGCTCACTAAAAGCAAGCCATTTTTCTGCCAAGGCGTCTTCGGATACGCCTTATCCGCGAAAAGTTCAGGTTTCAGCCCAAGCTTGGCGGCAGCCTCGCTTATTTCTGTGAGCCGCGGCGACTGAAGCGCAATGGCTTTGGGTACGCGGCGTCCGTTTTTTCGTGTTCGGTTCACGTCGAAATACGCGGGCCAAACGATGAACTTTTCCTGTTTCCTCATACTCCTATCCGCCTGTTGAAGTTACTTATGTGCGTAGTAGACTTTCAGTTCTCCACTGATTTCGCTTACCCTGACGAAGCCGAACCTTTCGAATTGTACAACGTCGCCACGCTTTAAGTTTTTGCATTCATCCTCAGCGAAGCCTTCGTCAACAGAAGCGTCTGGCATGACGACTACACAGCGGTATTCTGCACCTGCCACGACCCATTGGATAAGCTGGACACGAGCTTTCCTGACTTCCTCGTAGGATTCGCTAAGGAAGGAAGCATCAACCCTGCCGTGGTCCACAGCCTCTACGCGTATGTTAAAAAGCTCGATGAGCCTGACAGTTTGCCCAGGCGTCCAATTCTCAGCATCCTTACCTGCAACCCAGAGCTTCACCAACGCGTCTTCGCCCTCGGGCGCCACGGTGTATTCTCTGCAGCCTTTTTCAGGCTTTTCAGGATGGCGAGGCAACTTCGCGTGGAAAACTCGTGGAACATTCTTCACGTACAGAGCGTACGGTGCTGAAACGTAAAAGTACCTGTTGCTCTGCGGATCCAAGATTTTGCGGTTGTAAGCGTAAAGGTTTTCCCAACTCAGCACCACATCTGCGGTTTTTGGTCCTACGTCGATTATCATTTTCTTTATGGCTTCAGGCGTTATGCCGCGTTGCCGTAATGCCATAAAAGTTGCGAGGCGCGGGTCGTCCCAGCCAGTGAAGCGGCCTTCACGAATGCCTTGAACAATCTTTGATTTACTCAGGAACGCTCCTGTAATCTTGAGCCGCCCATAGTGTATTGCTTCCGGATATACCCATCCAAGATGCTTGTAGAGGTATTCCTGTCTAACCATGTTTGTAAGGTGCTCCTTTCCACGGATCACATGTGTTATGCCCATCAAATGATCGTCCAAGCCTGCTGCAAGGTTGTACAGAGGCCACACGCGGTATTTGCTGCCTACACGTGGATGCGGATACTTGTCGGTGTCGATAATGCGAAGTGCAGGCCAGTCACGAACTGCTGGGTTAGGATGCGCTAGGTCTGTTTTAACGCGGACAACGGCTTGGCCTTCAGCGTATCCTCCGTCAAGCATGCGTTGCCATCTTTCAAGATTCTCTTCGGACGGCTGCCCACGACAACTACACGGCTGGCCGTACACTACACGTTTCCGGAAGTTTTCAGGCGTGCACGTGCACACGTAGGCGTTTCCGTCTTTAAGGAGACGCTCCGTATACTTGTAATACACTGGAAGCCTGTCACTTTGAATGTATTCCTCGTCGACTTTGCAACTGAGCCATTGAAGGTCTTCGCGTATTCGGTCGTAGAATTCAAGCACGGGCTTCTTCACCTTCGGGTCTGTGTCTTCAAAGCGTAGGATGAACTTGCCATTGTAGATTCGTGCATACTCGTGGCTAAGTATTATCGCACGGGCAGAGCCAAGGTGGAGCACACAGTCAGGATTAGGCGAGAACCGCGTGACGACCACGGCGTATTTTTCAGCGTTTGGTAATGGTTGAAGGCGTTTTTCAGCATCGACCTTTTCGCGTTTTAGAGCTTCTGGCCAGTTTTCGCTGACTATGCGGCGCTGCTCTTCGGCGGATAGAGCGTTAACTTCAGCGACCAAAGTGTCGACAGCAGCCCTGAGCTCTTTTGCTTTTGTACGCAGTTCAGGCTTCAAACCCAGCAGCCTGCTCAGAACAGCGCCCGGTTGTGCTTTGCCATCGTGCTGAATCGCGTTGAGCAGGGCAGCCTTTCGAATTAACGCGTCAAGTTGTATGTTTTCGTCATATGTCAAAACTTTCACCATCAGAGCAAATGAAGCCTAAATGTTCCGGTTCACAAGGAACATGGCGAAGGCTTTCAGTTTTTCCTTTCCATCTGAAAGAGGAAGAAGTTTGTCAAGTGTTGCCCAGCTTTGCTCGACCATGCATGTAGCCTTTCGCTTTGCGTATTCGACGGCCCCGTATTTTTGCATAAGTTTTATAGCTTCATTCCGTAGCGTCTGGTCGCTTGTGTGCATATTCAAGATTTCGATTAACCGCTTGCGATCTTCCAGAGTTGCCCTCTGCAAGGTGTGGATCACCATTAACGTTCGCTTACCCTCGGTAATGTCCTGTCCAAGCCCACCTTTTTTATCAGCGAACTCTAAACCTGTTAAGTCAAGTATGTCGTCCCGTATCTGGAAGGCTACGCCTATGCTTTCCGCAAGACGCCCAAGCTTTTCGGACATAGCGTCGTCTGCACCGGCTGCAACTGAGGCGATTCGAGCAGCCATGCGGGCAAGTGTACCTGTCTTGTAGGCGCACATCTGAAGATAATCATCTTCACTGATTTCGTCAGCGTTGGCGATGCCTCGATGCCAAGCGATGTCCATGGCTTGCCCAAGGCTTAGGTTAATCATTTCCTGCACGTATATTTCGTAGAGGCGACTTAGGGTTTCAGGCGGTATACTTTCCTTCTTTTCCATAAGCGGCAGCAACGGAAGATAGTACATCATGTTTCCAGCGTTCACTGCGATGTCGACACCGTACACTCTGTGTACGCAAGGCTTGCCCCTTCGCATTTCTGAAGCGTCCTCTATGTCGTCAATTATCAGGGTGCCGTTATGTACGACTTCAGGGATTATTGCAAGGTCTAAGTAGTCTTCAGGGTGCTTCCCGAGCGCCTCAACTACAAGCAGGAAAAGTGCTGGACGCCATCTTTTCCCGCCTCTGTCAAGCATGTTCCATATTGGTTCAGCCAACGCTTTGTTCAATACTTCACAGTTGTAGCTGTACAAAGGGGGAGTAACCTTAAAAAGTATTGAGGACTCGGTGAACACGCGTGGAATGTACTTTTCAATCGTCCTGTCGATTGTTCGCGCCGTTTCTTCAAGGTACTCCTGCACGTTCCAGCTCAGTCGGGACGCCTCCTCGCGTAGGCTTCAACGTTGAAGCCGCGTGTTTTCAGCCATTTCGCAGTTCGACCTGTTATCACAAGAGGCTTTCGAGCAAGCTGCGCAACCTCTTCTGCACCAACTAGAAACATGGCGGTTTTAAGCGCTTCAACCATAATTGAAAGTAGACGTCGCGTTTCTTCAACGCTTTTGACGGCGACCTCGAGTACAGGCTGGGAGAAGCTCACCAGGGAAGCGCCCAAGGCAAGAGCTTTCGCAGCATCCACGCCTGTCCGCACGCCGCCGGACGCAATCACAGGCAACTTCACTGTCTGAACGGTTTCGACGAGGCTCGCAACCGTAGGTATCCCCCAGTCCCAGAAGGCTTCGCCGAGCGTGCTTCTGACGGTGTCACAGTTTTGGATTGCACGGTAGTATTCCACGGCGGCGAAGCTTGTGCCGCCTAGTCCGCTTACGTCGATTCCGTTTACACCTAAAGCTTCAAGCCTTCGGGCTTCTTCCGCCGCGATGCCACAGCCTGTTTCTTTAACGATGACAGGCAGGTCAAGCGTATCCACGAGTTCCTTAAGCTTTGAAACTACACCCTTAAAGCCTGTTTGTCCTTCAGGCTGAACAGCTTCTTGAAGCGCGTTCAAGTGAACGGCCACAGCATCAGCATCAATGGCTTCAACTGCACGTTTAATTTCTTTCAATCCATAGCCATGTGCAAGCTGAATCCCACCGATGTTCGCAACCAAAAAAGCTGTTGGCGCCTTCTTTCGAGCAACCGCAAAGGTTTCTGCAACCCTAGCGTTTTCTATTGCAGCTCGTTGGCTACCCACACCCATGCCTAAACCGAGGGTTTCAACGGCTTCTGCGATGGTGCTGTTTATCCTTTGAGCCTCAGGAGTCCCGCCAGTTAAGGCGCCAACGATTAGCGGAGCTGCGAATCTATGGGTGAAAACAGTTGTTGAAAGCTTTATGCTTTCCATGTCGACTTCAGGCACAGCGTTATGCACCAAATAAACATCTTCGAAGCCTGTAGTAGCCTGTTTAGCTTGAGGCTTTTTTTCTAAGCATATTCGAATGTGGTCAGCCTTACGTTTTTCAGTCTCGTTCAAGTTTTAAGCCTTCTCGATTAATGTGCCTTCCACTTTTTCGCCGACAAGCGCCTTGTATACAACGTTTGCCCGTGTTGCGTTCACGATTCGAACAGGAATGCCTTCTTCCACTGCTGGGATCAACTGTTGGATTTTACCAAGCATACCGCCTGTGACATCTGTAGACGTGGACCCGCCGAGCTTATGCTGGATTTCCCGAAGTTCTGCAAGAGTCAGCCTTTGATAGAGGCGTGCACCGCGGTTTTTCTTCGGGTCTGCGTCGTAGACGCCGTCCGTGTCGCCGCCCACTATTATGCCTCGACCGTGAAAGCGTCTGGCTAAGTAAGCGATAAGCTGGTCGCCTGAAAGCACGGTAAAGCCAAGAGCTTCATCCAGCACAGCGTCGCCGTAAAGCACTGGGATGAAGCCCATTTCCAAAAGCCTTCTCAGCGCTGAATCCTCAAAAACCTTTATCCCGCCTTTCTCAGCGATGATGCAGGACGAGGGCGCAATGCTTACGGCTGGGACACCATGCCAGACAAGCGCATCCAACAGTAGTCCGTTGAGAACCGTCATAACATGATGGGTTTCGGCAAAACCGATTTTCTGACTTTCATCCTTAAAGCCTTCATGTAACGCGTATTTCTGCGCAGTTGGATGGCCGAAGCTTCCTCCGCCATGAACTATTATTAAGCCGTCAACTTTAGCCCGCTGGATCTCTGTGGCTAACCTGTTTATTACCTCGGTCTTCGCGGCTAACTCGCTATTTCTGTCCGTTATTACCGAACCACCGATTTTCAGGACTAACGGTGCAACATTTTTCATTTTTTTCACTTGCCTTTCTGAACGAGCGCCGTGCATACGGTCGCTTCTGCCATACTTGAACTTGAAACTTGTTTAAATGTTTAGTTTTTCTCAGCTAAGGAAGTTACTCAGTTTTGCTGTGAAGTCACGGTCACTGAGCCTTCGGCAATTTTCACAATATCGCCGGTCCTTATTCTTGAGATGTCCACTTTGTCGACGCATGGAATTTCTGAGATGATCGCGCCAACAGCTACTATTGGCTCGCATTCATGGTTAATGATTCCCGCTGGCGCTGTACCGTTTTTCTTCATTCGGTAAAGCGTATATGACCCTACGGTTGAGCCTTTTCCGTTTGGGAAAACGAGGATTTTCCCCGCCACTGCTTTTCCATGGAGCTCATGCCCTTTCTCGATGACTTTACCCGTAGCTGGGTCAACGCCGCCGTAGAAAGATAAGGGTTGCCTAGTTACTAAGGCTTCGCCTACAGCTATGCCCCTGTAGATTATTCTCCCCTTTAACTCCATTTTCCTGTCACCGCAGCCTGTACGCATTCTTCTAGGCTTCCCATGCGGGTAGCCATAAGATTCTGTCGCGAGTAGAAGCAACCTTTAGCCGACGTGGTAGCGACAGTTTTGAAGCGCCCTTTCAACGGCGCCACGGCCATGCAGGTGTCACACGCGAATTTTCCACCCGCGCTTTCGATAATTGTAGTGTAGCCTCTTTTGTCTGCAATTTGCTTCACTGTTCGCGACGTTGCAACCCAGAACTCGGTGGTGGGTGCAACATGTTTGCCTTTCAAGAGTTCGGCGACGCGGGCAACTTCCTTTATTGAGCAGTGTGGACAACCGATGCATACAAAATCGATGTCTCCGACGCCGTCGTTGATTTCTTCATAAGCCTTTTTTAAATCAGCATCTTCAATGGTGAGCGACTCGTTCGGCGGCTGGTACCGGTATGCGTCAGGCGTCAGGTTCTCGATGTAGAACATGGGCTTGGCGCCATAGGTCACGATTGAAGCGCAGAAAGATTTCAAATCATCCACATCCGCGTCTTTCACTCCTGTGATGTATGGGATGCTGTTCGGTGCCTTCTTGCCTATGCAGTAACCTAAAGCCCCCCAGTCTGGCGTCGTGTTCAACCTTGCAGCCACGTGTACGTGCACGTCTGGCCGCCTGTTTTCTTCTAAGTGAAGCCCATAGCACGGCGTCTTACCGACGAAAGCAGCTGCAAGCGCAGATGGACCGCCCTCCCTGTTTGTCATTGCCCCTATGACCGAGTTGGCGAAGGTAACGGCGGAAGACTCAGACCAAGCAATATGTTCCCGATATCTTGGCAGGTTACCGATGAAATACGGTGTACAAGTGCACGAGACAATTATGCCCATCCGCCTGAAGGCATCTATAACCATGTTCTGCTTTTCAGCGAATTCGTCGCTTATGCCGAGACGTTTCCAGTCTTCCAGATCCATGCCTGCCGGGTTCAACGTTGTGAGCACACGAACCCGCCCATCTTCGGCGAGCTCGTTGAGGAATTCTAATCCTGCATCTCCAAGGTTGTGGTAGGAAACGCCTGCCACTTGAACTGAACCCACTTTTATGAGGCGTTCTGCACCGTAGATTTCGCCTAAAGCCACGAGGATTTCCATGGATTTTTTTGCTGCGTAACCCATTTCGCCGTTAAGCATACGTTCCTCGTCTTTCGTTAGGTACATGATAGGTCACAAATACTTGGCTAAATCAACTTTCATGTAGACTTCACGCGTGAAGCTTTTATCTGTCTTGTTAAGCGGAATTGTAGCGTCTATTCCCATCTTGCACGTTGTGGCTTTTTTTCCTTCACTTAAATCGCCTGACGGGTCAAGCGATGAGCCGGGCTGTTTAGAGTATATGTACCCGTTCTTATCTGCCTGAAACCTTGTGGCAATTGCCCATTCAACGTCATGCGGATTGTAGATGTCAATGTCCTCGTCGACTACGATGCAGTGCTTAAGTGAGCTGTGCCCTGCAAAGGCAGCTTCAACAGCTTTTCTACCGTCGTCTTGACTGCGCTTCCTGATCTGAACAACGGCGTGAAGCCAGCTGCAACCGCCAGGTGTAATGTAAACGTCTCTGCATTCGCAGACTTTGTTCACCTCGTTGTAAATCGTTGGTTCCCGAGGCATACCCATGAGAAATTTGTGTTCGTTTCGACCAGCGAGGATCGTCTGATAAATAGGGCTGCGCTTATGTGTAATACATTTCACCTCGATAACTGGCTGCAGTCGAACTTTGTCAAGCGTGCCTGTTAAGTCAAGAAACGGTCCTTCAGGCACGCGCTCCCTAGTTATTCGACCTTCAAGAACGATTTCGCAGTTTGCCGGCACCTCAACGTCGATTGTTCTGCATTTAACTATCGGTGTTTTTTCAAGCGCGTTGGCCATGCCAAGCTCGTCTACACCTTTCGGAAGTGACGTGGCAGCGGCGAGTAGAACCGCTGTGGAGTTGCCGATGCAGAGGGCGATGTCAAGTTCGCCACCGACCTTTTTAAGCGCCGTGTCAGTTCCCCTGTCCTCAACGATCCGTGCGGCAAACTTGTCGTGACTCAACAGCATAAGCCTGTGAAAACACATGTTTCGTCCCCACTCAGGATCCTTGACTATGGCAACGGCTGAAGCAACGTATTTTCCCCCATCCTTCCGCGTGTACCGCATTATGGGCAACCTGGTAAGGTCAACGTTCGGTTCGATAATTTCTTGGCATTCACCGTAGTCCACAATTTCTGGAGGCACAGGATGCTCAATGGCGTAAGCCAGTCGATGCAAAAGCTGCTCGCGCCTAATGCCCAAAGCTCTGGATATGAGCTCTTTGGAGGAAACAAGCCCAGCCACAACAGGCATGTTCGACTCTTTAACGCGTTCGAAAAGCACAGGTTTTTCTCCGAGGGCGTCAATGACCCCTGCCATTTCATACTCCGTTGAAACCTTACGTTTAACATGCATCAGTTCGCCGTTAGCGTCCAAATGTTCTATGAAGGAGCGGAAATTCATACAAACCAACCCCAGTTACGCTGATGACGTAACAGCGGAAGACTCCACACCAACCTTCGTCCTAAGCACTTGGAAGCCTGCACGCTCGATGGCACCAGCAACTTTTTCCTGCAACGCCTTCGTCGGCGTAAGCGCTGTCATACATCCGCCTCCACCTCCGCCTGTCAGCTTGGCACCGTAAGCACCGTGCTCCAGTGCGAGGCGAACCAGGTGGTCAAGCTCTTTGCAGGACACGCCGATTTCCTGAAGTAAACGGTGATTTTCGTTCATGAGTGCTCCGACCTTTCTCAGGTCGAAACGTGTTAGAGCCTCACGAGCCGCAAAGGCAACTTCTTCAGCCTGCCGGAAAAGTCTCGCGTATTCCTCTGGTCTCTCGCGTTTACGTGCAGCTACACCAGCAACCATTTCTTTCGTGTTTGCGACTATTCCCGTGTTTCCGATGATTATCTCAACAGGCTCCTTCAACCGTATTCGCTCGACAATGTTCGGTCCGCCTTCCATGTTCTTTTTGAACCAAAGCAGCCCACCGTAGGTTGCAGCCGTATTATCTATGCCTGAAGGCGTACCTGCATAGGCTTTCTCAGCTTCGAAGGCAATTTCGTTAACACGCTCGTCTGAAAGGATAATACCAAGCTCCTCAGCCACAGCGCGGACTATGGCGACACTGCTTGCTGCAGAAGCACCGATCCCGCTGAAACCGGGCAGGTTTCCACTAAGCCTGATCTGCAAAGAAATGCTCTTAGGGTCGACGCCTAGTGCATGAAGAATGCGCTCCACAGACTCAAGCTGTTGCTGCCGCTTCTCTTCAACGTAGCCACGTGCACCCTTCCGCACGTCAACAACATTTATACCGCTACCACCGCGCACGGCTATAGCGTCTGCTGTCGAATCAATCGCTGAAACAATACCTGGCACGCCGTGAACGACGAAATGTTCGCCGAAAAGAATGACTTTTCCAAACCCTGAACCCTTTCCCAAACATGACACCTTCAACGGAAATAGCTAGTGTCCACAAGTAAATAAAACATTCTTCTCCATTCGAGAGAAAATGGGCATCAGCCCAGAACAGGAATCCTCCGTGAAATATAAAAAAAAGCGAAGTCACAAACTGGTACGCTGAAAGCGATAAACGATTCATCGCCACTCTGCAAAAGACTCATGCGTAAGCGTGAGGACGCGTTGCGCAAACCAAGATTTCCGCGTTAAACCCGTTTTGCCTTGAAATGGATGCCCCGAGCCCTTGACAGGCGGCATGCGTTAGCTCATGCCTTAACAAGAGACACGGAATTGGGCTGGAGTAGAGAGACAAATTGGTTACCATTTGACACTCTCCTCGACTAAAGTCGGGAGATTCTTGCACACAGCCCTTCAACACTTAGAGGCACATACGCGTCAGCATTCACCCCTTCATGGTCAGGGACTACCTGCAAAAGCCACCACCCTGTTATCCTTCGAAGGACTCGGGATTATGGTTCCATCCAAGAATTCGACCCTACCGCTCGAAGCTCCCCACTCAATTCGATCCATAGCCTTACTCAAGCTTTTCAAGCATCCGGACCGCATCGAAAAGTACCGATAGATACAAGGAAGAATAAACTTTACGGCGATTCACCTCCATGATTAAAATTGGGAGCTTTCCAGGCGAATTTTATGCAAAATTTGATGACACCGTCCTAGTGACGGTTGACGACGACATAAGTCTGCATGAAACGTCTTTGCCTGCTTAGGCGTGAGGTAAACATTCCTGTTGCTCCGAAACCACGCGAGAGCTGCAGGTTGGTTACACGTCTATGGCGCTTGCTGCTGGGTGTCTTTCTGTCACGGTTTTCTCAGAACCATCGCGGCGTATCCTACGACGGAATGGTAGTCGCCTGTGATGTCTCCGCTTGTTCGATGCGAAAGCGTTTTGGCTTCTTTCGCGTTGAGAAGCTTTGCAGCGACAACGAGCGCAGCAATCGGTCCATAGCCGCATGCACTTATCCGTTGCTTTTCAATTGTGGAAATGAGGAGTTTTTCGTCCAGTGCTTCTACGGCTTTGAGGGCTAACGAGTCTTTCTCTAAGGCACGGCTTTGAGGTTCGTAGTGCGTTAGGTCTGAGGAGGCGATGATAATGGCGTTCTCGTTTTGCAGCGCCTTTGCCAATGCTTCGCCGACTTCTGTGGCTGAGGCCAAGTCTTGAAGTTGGAAGCATATTGGCACAAACGTGAAGTTTGAGTCGTAGACATACTGTAGGAATGGAAGTTGCACTTCGATGGAGTGCTCCTCAACATGCGCAACGTAATCGATGTCCACGATGCCTGCCAACTTGACGATTCGCTCGGCGACTTCGCGGTTTATTTCCACTTCTCCGAGCGGCGTGCGCCATTTGCCCTCAGTCATGGTTGCAATCGGACTTCCAAGCCCTGTGTGATTTGGTCCAAGGATTACTACGGTTTTGATTGGACCGTCTTCTGCGAGTTCAGCGTATGCATGAGCTGCAACTGGACCGGAATATATGTATCCAGCGTGCGGGCAGACAAGCCCTACGATGCGCCTTTGCCCTGTCAAGTTAATTTTCGGAATCTTGCCTGGTCCAAACGTGTGGAGGAAGCACTCTTGAATTTGAACTTTCAAGTGTTCAGACGTGCCCGCGTAGAAGGCGCCTGCCACGGCTGGCCGTCGAACATGAAGCGTCGTGCTTAGGTTTCCTCCTCCTCTTCCTTCGTGATTTTGGCTTCAAAATCTTCTATTGTAACAGCAGGGTCCTTGTCCGCCGCAAGTTCGCCCCTTTCACGAAGCACTTGCCTAGCTATGAGCCAGTAGATGACAGCGAGGGCTCTTCGACCCTTGTTGTTCGTTGGAATGACAAAGTCGACGCCTGCAAACTCATTGTCTGTGCTGCATAAGGCTACAACCGGAACACCCACGCTTCCAGCCTCTTTAACTGCCTGCACATCTGCGCGTGGGTCGGAGACGATGATGACTTCAGGCTCAATTCGTCTGGGCGAAAGCGGATTTGAAAGGAGTCCAGGTATGAAGCGGCCGATTATGGGGGTGGCACCTGTTAACTCGCAGAATTTCTTCACAGGTTCCTGGGCGTACATCCTTGCGGCTGCGGCAGAAATCTTTGAAGGCTCGAACCTCGCGAGGAATTTGGCGGCAACCCGTATCCGTTCATCGGTCTTCTTGACATCCAACACGAAAAGCCCGTCTGGTCTCACGCGGTAAATGAATTGTTCCATATCCTTTGTTTTCATTCGTGTTCCAATATGGATGCCTGCAGAGAGCAACACATCTCGTGACAGAAGCAAGCCCTCTTCAGGCGCGATTTCTTCTTCCTTCACGATTTCAGGTTCAGGTTGTTTTCCGTCAGGTTCTTCTTCAGTCAAATTTTTTCCTCCCTATGTTATCCGTAACTCAGCCATCCTGGCACGGTCGCCTAGAAAGTGTTCGATCCTTATTAACTCGTTTATCTTGGCAACACGCGCACCTTCAACGACGCCTGTTTTGATCATCGGGCACCTGTAAGCCACAGCTAGATGTGCAATGTGCCAGTCGCACGTGTCACCTGAACGGTGTGACATCACTGTAACGTAGCCGTGCCGCTGTGCGGCGTCAATTGTTTCAACGGCGTCGCTTAACGTGCCCACCTGGTTGACTTTTATTATTACAGCGTTTGCAGCACCCATTTTCACCCCTTGACTGACTCTTTCGGTATTTGTGACGAACAGGTCGTCACCGCAGATCAGACAGTTCTTCATTTTCTTCGTCAGTTCGGCAAAGCTTTGGTAATCCTCTTCGTGGAAGGGGTCTTCAACGTACACGAGGTGATACTGTTCAATCAATTCGCGAATGTAATCGATTTGTTCATCCGTGTCCCTTTTTTTGCCCTCACGTGGGTATATGTATTTTTCTTCTTTCTCGTTCCATAATGAAGATGCCGCCACGTCTATGCCGAAACCAATTTCAAAGTTGAGCTCGTTGCCAACTTCCTCGCATGCACGTGCAATAACTTCCATGGCTTCAGCGTCGTCTACGTCTGCGATCCATGCACCCTCATCGCTTTTTCCACCGTTGAACGATAGGCATTTCTTCTTCAAAGCATCGCCGATACGTCGGTGCACTTCCGCGTTTGCTGAAGCCGCTTCAAGGAAGGTTTCAGCACCGTGCGGCAAAGCAAGATATTCCTGGATGTCCGGAGCCTTTCCCCGCGCATGCGCGCCGCCGCTGATGGTGTTTCCAAGGGGGTAAGGCAAACTGTTCGCTGATGTCCCTCCGAGAAACTGGAAAAGTAGCATGCCGTGCGAATTAGCTGCGGCCTCAGCATTTGCCATGGAAATTGCAAACGCTGTGTTTCCGCCGATCACCCGGAAGTTTGCCGTGCCGTCAAGTTCATGCAATGTTGTGTCAATCTCTTCTTGAAAGTCAGCGTTCAAGCCTGCAAGCTCAGGCGCGATCAAGTCGTCAACTTTCTTCAACGCTGGGTCCACGCCGCCCTGCGGGTAGTAAACGACTTCAGCTTTCCCGCGGCTTTTTCCTGCAGGCGCTGCAGCTCGACCGAAGCCTGACGCGGTTATCACGTCGACTTCGATGGTTTCTTCTCCTCGACTGTTCAGAACTTTTCGGGCAAGTATATCTTCGATTATCGACGACAAGTTTTTTCCTCGAGTGGCTATACCTTTTTGTGCAGCGCTTATTTTAGCTTTCGGAAGGAAGTAAGGCGTCGCCGTATCCGTTCAGCAGTTCTGTTGGCTACAACTGTAAAAGGTGCTCCATAGCTTAGAGCAGACTTCTCTCACATTGGAAACGTGCTTGCCACAGTTCATTACAAGTGATTTGTCAGTTTTCAAGTCGTGCAATCCTGTAGGATGTAAGTTGGTTTGCTTAACTCGTCGGTTCGGAAGTGGAACCGCAGCTTTCAATATACTCGCTACGCTGCTTTACAGCCTCTGCAGCCGGTTTGAATCTTTCAGTTATTTAAGCAAACGCCAACTTGGTGCAAACTTCTTCAACAGTCCAGTTTAGCGTCAATTCTGCGATGTCTTGGCTGTGATCCATGATGCGTCTGGAATTGTCAAGGAACAAACGAAGTATTGTGGCAATGTGTGGGTCGAGTTTCTTGCTGTACATAAGCCTAACCAGTTCGTTTTCTAGAGAGGTATATGATTGGCGTTTTGCGATGACTCTCTCAGCATCCTTGTAGTCTTTCTTGAACATAGCTTTCATGGAGTCTTCGAAGAGCTGATGTGCTAGCGCGTTGAAGTTTAAGACTTGCAAGTAGGTTTCTTCGTCAACTTGTTCTCTTATAAAGAGTGTTTTGTCTTTGACGAGTTTGTGGAAGTCTGTGAGTGCGCGGGTGATGTTCAAGGCGTTTTCAGTTATATTCTTTATGTCGTTCACGAGAATTCTGTAGAGCAGGAATTCTTTAGGCGTCTCAAAGCCTAATTCTTTGTAAAGGTTCCTTTCTATGCCGTATTTTAATTGGCGGACAACGTAAAGGCTTAAGCGGTTTATATCGTTGTACGCATTTAAGACATTCTGGTAAGCGTCTTGGTTTCCGTTTTCAAAGTAGGAGATTGCATCGCGGTCGGCGGTTAAGGCAAGTATGGACATTCGCCGGACAGCACGTTCAATAGGAAATTCTGGGTGGCGAATAAGGATCTGAAAGGTTATCTCGTTGGATGCTTCTTCGATGACTTCTGAGCCGAGGAACAGGTCGCGTGCAAAGTTTTTAATTTCTGGTTTATACTTAACAGATGTTTCCGCGTTCTTAAAGCGTATCTGCATGATGTCTGCCCCTATTGCGTACAGGGCTTTAATCATGCGTTGAACGGATTGAGGGTCATCTTTAATGTCCACTGTAAGGCAGTATTCTTTAAGCTCCGGCTTTTCGACTTGCATGCTTTTTTCTTTTAGAGCCCGCGGCGTCAGGACAAGCGAGAAGTCGCTTTGCACCGTGAAGGCGATTTCTGAACCTCTTCTGAGACCTATGTTTTGGGCCCAGTCTTTTGGAAGCGAAATGATGTATGAGCCTCGGCCAGTGGATTGGACGCGACGATAGCCTAAGTCTTTTTCATTCATACGCGGTGCCTGTATATATATTTCATTTAAAAAATACGATCCGTTTCCTGCTATATAAATGCTTTTGGCTACGGTTATATAGAATAAATACCATTTCAGTCCATAAACTGGAGCGAAAACGCTCTTTATGAAACAGTGTAGCCATGCATGAAGGCATATGCCCTAGAATGGTACACTCACACTATGTCGTTGAAAACGTCGCGAAAAACGTCTCTTCGGGGTTTAAAAAGCATGAAACGAATCGTAGCAAAAGAGGAGTACTGCATGGGATGCGGACTCTGCGAAGTCTACTGCACAGTCCAGCATTCAAAATCCAAGGACATCGTTAAAGCGTACAAGGCAGAGAAGCCTCGGCCACTTAGCCGTGTAAGGCTTGAAGTTAATAAGCCTGTTTCCTTTGCTGTTCAATGCAGACACTGTGAAGACGCACCCTGCGTCGCTGCATGTCTATCAGGGGCTATGCATTTCGACGAGAAAACGGGACTGGTGTCGCATGATGCTGAAAAATGTATCGGATGCTGGACGTGTATAATGGTCTGTCCATATGCCGCCATCAGAGTTGACGCGGAAAGGCGCATCGTTTCGAAATGTGACTTTTGCGTTTCGATAAGCGTACCTGCATGCGTTTCCAATTGTCCAAACGGCGCCTTACTAGTCAAGGAGGTAGAAGCATGAAAGCAAAGTATGTCATTGTCGGAGGCTCCGCCGCAGGTATCGCTGCAGTCGAAGCTATAAGAGAAGTTGACCCTTCAGGCGAAATATTGTTGGTTTCGGAGGAGCCTTCAACGAATTATTCGCGTCCTATGATTTCTGAGTTGCTGGCAGGTGAAACAAACGTCCAAGGTATGAAATACCGAGAGGACATATTCTGGGAGAAAAACAACGTTCACGTACTGATTGGGAAAGCCGCGGTTCGGCTTAACGTCGAAAGCAAGGTTGTAGAGCTCGACGACGGCGTGAAAGTTGAGTTTGACAGGCTGCTGTTAGCTACAGGCGGGAGACCATACGTGCCCAAAATTGAAGGAATAAACCGAGAGGGCGTTTTCACTTTCACAACGCTTAGCGACGCTGAGCGACTGGCTGCAAGGATAAAGACGGGTTCACGCGCGGTTGTTATAGGCGGTGGCCTGATTGGTGTCAGCGCGGCTGAGGCGCTGGTGAAACGTGGAGTTAAAGTCACGGTTGTAGAGTTTAAGCATACAATCTTAAATCTGATACTTGACGAAACAGCCTCACGCATAGTTGAAAACGCCGTCAGGAAATCAGGCGTTGAAGTCGTAACAGGACAAACTGTCCAACGAGTGATAGGCAACCACGAAGACGACAGCGTCGTTGGAGGCGCGGTTCTGACTAACGGCGAACATGTACCTTGCGAGGTCATCGTGATAGCTATAGGCGTTGTACCACGAACTGAGCTGGCTGTCACAGCTGGGTTAAAGACGAATAGGGGAATTCTCGTGGATGCACACATGCGGACAAGCGCGTACGGCGTGTATGCTGCAGGCGATGTGGCTGAGGCATACGATTTCGTTTTGAACGAGAACCGATTGTTGGCGCTTTGGCCGTTGGCGGTCATGGAGGGCAGGGTTGCAGGCTACAACATGGCGGGCAAGGAAGTCGTTTATGCAGGAGGTACCTCGATGAGCACGCTCAAGTACTTCGGCGTACCTGTTGTCTCCGTCGGTGTAATTAACCCGAAAACAGACGAGCTGACTGAAGTATTAACAAAAGGCAACGCTGACGAAGGCATCTATAAAAAGCTTGTTCTCAGGGAAGGCAGGCTTGAAGGGTTCATTTTGGTCAAAGACATTGAGAAAGCAGGAATACTTACACATTTGGTGAAGAATAAAACTGCAGTGGAAAAGTTCAAACATGAACTTCTATCCGACGATTTCGGCTTAGTCAAGCTGCCGCCTTCTTTACGTAGAAAACTTTACATGAGGGTTTAAGCGTGGAAAAGCCAAAAGTGACGCGTGACTTTGATGACAAAGAATTTGCAGGCTGCGCCATTTTCGGCATGATGAACCTTGAAGGAAAACGTTTCCCATCGCGTGACCCTGTCAGGGCAATCGCGAACATGCATGAACGAGGTAACGGCTTAGGCGGCGGCTTCGCAGTTTATGGCATCTATCCTGACTTCAAAGACTACTATGCCTTGCATGTGATGTTCCTTGACAGAGACGCTAAAGAGAAAACGGATAGATTACTGGCTTCGGGCTTCGAGATAATCTATGATGAGGAAATCCAGACGAAACCTGCTCTTGTCTATAACCCACCACTGGTTTGGCGATACTTCATCAGCCCAAATGTTAAACGACTAGGAATACAAAGCGAAGACGACTATGTCCGCGAGTACGTTATGAGGATCAACACGGAAACAGGCAGAGCTTTCGTCTTCTCAAGCGGGAAGAACATGGGAGTTTTCAAGGGCGTTGGCTATCCTGAAGACATTGCGGAATACTTCTGCCTTGAAGATTATGAGGGCTACATATGGACGTGCCATGGACGTTTCCCCACAAACACGCCGGGCTGGTGGGGTGGGGCGCATCCGTTCAGCATACTTGACTGGACAGTTGTACATAATGGTGAACTCTCGTCGTATGGCACTAACAAGCGATACCTCGAAATGTACGGGTACAAGTGCACTATGCAAACGGACACGGAAGTACTGGCCTACGCTTTTGACCTTCTAATGCGCCGCCAGCGTTTGCCAATCGAAGTAGTCGCAGAAATCTTGGCGCCGCCTTTCTGGAACGAAATCGACAGGGCTGAGCCTAAAAAAGCTAGTATGCTACGTACGCTTCGGCAGACATACGGAAGCCTGCTGATGAACGGCCCGTTCAGCGTGATCGTCGCCCATGAAGGAGAAATGATCGGCTTAACTGACAGGATCAAGCTTCGACCATTAGTCGCGGGCACAAACGGAGAGTATCTCTACATTTCATCTGAGGAATCTGCCATAAGGCTTGTTTCACCTCAGCTTGAAGGATGCTGGAACCCACGAGGCGGTGAACCTGTCATCGGCAGAGTAGGCGAACACATAGTTCCCGAGAAATTCTTAACAATGGAGGCGACTGCATGAAGAGTTACTTGCCAGCAGAATACATAGTAGAAAGAGACGATGAGAAATGCATTCGCTGTAAAGTCTGCGTTAACCAGTGCACTTACGAGACACACTACTACGACGAGGAAACCGACCGAGTATACAGCAGGGACGAGAACTGCACTAACTGTCAACGCTGCGTTGTTTTCTGCCCAACGCATGCAATCACAATCAGGAAGAACCCTTCGGCTTACCGCGAAAACGCTCACTGGACAACCGAAGTTGTCAAAGACATTAAGAAACAGGCTGAAACAGGCGGCGTGCTCCTAACAGGAATGGGCTGCGATAAACCATACTTCACTTACTGGGATAGGCTCGTACTTAACGCAAGCCAGGTGACTAACCCGTCGATCGACCCACTTAGAGAACCTATGGAGATCCGCACGTACCTCGGCGCTAAGCCTGACATGCTCACAGCAGAACTTGAAGACGGCAACTTAATGTTGAAGACAACGCTTGCACCACAGTTGACGCTTGAAACACCCATAATGTTTTCAGCCATCTCCTACGGCGCGGTAAGCTTGAACGTGCATGAAGCGCTCGCCCGCGCCGCTGCCGAATGCGGCACATACTTTAACACGGGCGAAGGCGGACTACATGAGAAGCTCTTCAAATACGGCAATCACGCCATCGTCCAAGTTGCCTCAGGACGCTTCGGCGTGTATTCAGACTACCTCAACGCAGGCGCCGCTGTGGAGATCAAGATTGGACAAGGCGCTAAACCTGGCATCGGCGGGCACCTGCCAGGCGAGAAAGTCAGCGCGGAAATCGCCCGAACACGCATGATCCCGCCTGGAACCGACGCTTTGTCACCCGCACCGCAACACGACATTTACTCCATCGAAGACCTGCGGCAGTTAATCTACGCATTGAAGGAAGCAACAGACTACACAAAGCCAGTTTCAGTTAAAATCGCTGCGGTTCATAACGTGGCTGCAATCGCAAGCGGCATGATACGTGCAGGCGCCGACATCATCGCCATCGACGGTGTACGCGGCTCCACAGGAGCCGCGCCGAAGGTAATAAGGGATAACGTGGGTATCCCTGTGGAGCTTGCTCTTGCAAGCGTGGATCAGCGATTGCGCGAAGAGGGAATACGCAACCGCGCGTCAATCGTCGTGGCGGGCGGCATCAGAAGCAGCAGTGACGTGGTTAAAGCCATCGCCTTAGGCGCAGACGCTGTTTACATCGCCACTGCCGCGCTTATCGCTATGGGCTGCACTGTTTGCCAGAAATGCTACACAGGAAAATGTCCATGGGGAATAACGACGACTGACCCGTGGATCGCGAAGAGACTTAATCCAGACATTGCCTCACAGCGCCTCGTCAACTTACTACGCGGGTGGAGCCTAGAAATCAAGGAGATGATGGGTGGGATGGGCATCAACGCCATTGAAAGCCTCAGAGGAAACAGGCTGCATCTTCGCGGCGTAGGCCTAACTGAAACTGAACTTAGAATTCTTGGCGTGAAACATGCTGGGGATTAGCTTGTATTGAGCATGGTGAAAACGTATGTCTGAAAGCAGACTTGTAATGGAGCTTGGCTTCAAAATGGCTGAAAAAATAAGCATGCATAACGGCGTCTGGAGGGTTGACGCGGAAAACATGCACTACAAGGAGCTGAACAAGCTTCTCAGGCTGCTGAACAGCAAGGGCGTTGAACACGTAGAACTCGACAATGTCTACGGACAGAGATACATTGGAACAGGACTCAGGAAGCCCATGCGCATTGACGTGCACGGTACACCAGGCAACGACCTCGGCGCCTTCATGGATGGTCAGTTGATAACAGTGTATGGAAACGCACAGGACTGCACGGGCAACACAATGAATGACGGGCAAATAGTGGTGCATGGCCGAGCTGGAGATGTAACGGGTTACGGCATGCGTGGCGGCAAGATCTTTATCTGCGGAGACGTAGGCTACCGCGTAGGTATCCACATGAAGGAGTATGGCAACAAAAAACCTATCTTAGTCGTAGGCGGCACAGCTGGAGACTTCCTAGGCGAATATATGGCCGGCGGCGTGCTTCTAGTCTTAGGGTTGAACCTTAAGCCAAAAGAGAAACACCAAGCGAAATACGTTGGAACCGGAATGCACGGCGGCGTCATCTACATATGTGGCAACGTAACACATTTGGGTAAAGAAGTAAAAGTTATGGGCACAACCAAAAGAGACATGGCGGTGATCGAAAAACTGGCCAAAGAATTTTGCGGACACTTCAACCTTGACGTTGAACAAGTCATGGCAAGGGAATACTTAAAGATAGTTCCTGTTTCACATAGACCATATGGAAAACTATACGCGTATTAGATGGGTTTTAACCTATATAGGTCTTGGTCTTCACCAGCCTCGTCCGCCTCACGAGTTCATAGGCGGCTCGTCATTACCCTCCGCCCCTGTCAGGAAGTACCCACCCGCTCATCAGCCTTCCACGTTGCCGAGGAAGCCTTAACGGGGAACTCCCTCCATCTTCAGTTCGGTATGCTCTGTGACGCTGTGCATGTACCCCTCATCCGAGGTCTTTTGCTATCACCTTACTGCCCATGCACCCGCCAACTAATTAATGTCCGTCCTAAAACTCATATAAACCCATCTATTTTGAAACTGCTGTCTACGGCTAAATGTCCATTGTCTCTTGTCTGAAACCGCGCATTAGAGGAAACACTGTTTTTGCGTAAAGCCAAAAACAACCGTGGAAAAGCTACAAGTATATGGCTATGGAGCAGCAGGCAGGGACTGAGACAGGCCCGAGCTTTCAGAAGCCATGGGCTTCTTTCTTTTTTTCAGCTTCCTCGTAAAATCGGAGGACTTCGGCAGCGATGTCTACGTGTGAAAGCAGCATGCGCCGGCAGCAGTAGCGTTTTATGCCCAAACTGTCAAGTACGTCTGACGGGTTTTCACCTGTTTTGACTCTCCGAGCGAACTCTTCCCACCTGTCTCCAACGAGTTTGCCGCAAGTGAAGCACCTTATTGGAATTATCATTCTCGCATCCTTCTTTCTTTACCTGTAGCTTTTCTGCTCCTTTGCCCTTGCACCAGGTCCGCCGAATTTCTTAGCTTCTTTTTTGCGCGGGTCTCCCGCAATCATTGTTCTGTCATATTGAGCCAGCACACTGCGAAGGTGACCGCTTTTGGTCCATTTGAGCAAAGCGCGTGCAACCGCCATGCGCGCCGCTTCAGCTTGACCCATGTAGCCGCCGCCAGAGGTTCTTACCTCGATGTCTAGTTGCTTCCAAACGTCTTCTCCAGCTTGAATAAGCGGCTCCATGATTTTCTCTCTAGCGATCTCCGGGTCGAGAATTTCAATTGGCTTCTTGTTTATAAAAACGCGGCCAGATCCAGGTTTAACGATGGCACGTGCCACTGCGGTTTTTCGTTTTCCACTTACAACAATCACTTTTTTCCCAGGCATACTATACACTCCTTGTCCAACCTAATTCCGCAGCCAAATCCGCCACGGTCAAGCGAGGCCCGCGTAAACGCGTGGCTTCGGCAGTCTTCAGGGTTACAGCAGGCTTATCCTTGTAGTCTTCAGGTAAACCTATGTATACTCTTAACCGTTTGTACGCATTCTTGCCCTTAGACTGCTTGTACGGGAGCATCCCGCGCACAGTTTTGCGCACGATCCTGTCAGGACGCCTGTAATGGAAAGGACCACGATTTGGGGCGCCTACTGAAAGGAACTCTTTCGCTTCAGCTACTTTGCTCGCTTTCTTTCCTGAGATAACAGCTTTTTCTGCGTTCACTATGACAACAGCTTCACCGTTAAGCAGCCTTTTGGCCACGTTACTTGCCATTCTTCCAAGAATGAGACCCTCAGCGTTTACTACAGTCACTGGTTTATTGGTTTGCATGCTTTTCTCACCCGATTATCTTGACGTTTGACCCTGCAGGGTTCTTTTCAACAAGCTCGGCAATGGTGAGGTACTTGCCTTTGGCATCGGCAAGTTTCTGTCTTGCCCGCGCAGACGCGGAAAATGCTGCGACGGTCACCGGATGATTCAGTACGCCAGCAGCAAGCAGTTTTCCAGGAACTATGACGGTGTCGCTTTTCTCCGTGAACCTGTTTATTCGACTGAGGTTCACCACAATGCGTTGTCTGCTTGGCTTGGAAAGGTATTCAGCGATGTCGAGCCAAATACCAGCTTTTTTTTCCTTACTTTGCTTCTTCAAAAAGCGGATCAACTGTGTTAATTCAGGATTTATTGATTTCGTTTCTCTCAAGCTTCAATCACCTTAAGTTGTTCTTCAAACTCAGTTATTTTCTTATCGAGGATTTTAGTAGCTTCCACGAGAATTCTTTCCGGCGGGAGAACACCTGTTGATTCAACATTAAGCATAAACGCACCTTTTTCCCAGCCAACCTTTATGTTCGGCATTTCTTTGGGACAGGCTTCGACACAGTCCATACAAAGTGTGCATGCAAGAAGGTTCTGTACGACTATACGTCCATCTTTATTCTTTAGCACTTTTCTGGGGCAGATGTCAACGCATTTAGTGCAGTTCCCGCATTCACTGTTCAAGAGTTCGATTTTCGGGTAGTACTTGTAAGAGCATGCGCAGACGGGTTGCCACTTTGCATGAGTTTTACCCTTTCCAAGCCGTGCGTAGGCTTCCAACTTCAGTTTTTGTCCTTTTGCAAGTTTAACTATCGGTATTCTGTCAGCCACAGGCATGATGCCAGGGTTTTCAGACACGAGTTCGCCTGAATACACGGTTCGCGTTCCCTCTTTCGATTCAGCCTCAAGCGTGAGAATCACGCGGCAGAGAGGACAACCGAATTCGCTTTGGCATTGGCATTCCTCTGGAAGGTTATAACTGTCAAGGTCTGTTTTAAGCGGGATAAGCCCGAGTCTGTGGGCAACGATTTCATCTCTGAAGATAGATGAGTTTTCGATTATTACAACCTCGGCGATCGCCATGCTCGGCACTTCTGCGAGCATTATACGTCGGAGTGCGTTCATTAACGGAACATCAGCTCCTCGGATAGTTAACCGAATGTTTGTTTCGTCCTTTTCAAGCACGTTTATTTCCACTATTCTTGACACTCCAAAGTGTAGGAGTAGGCAACAAGCCTGTGCGGTTCATTAGAGGAAACAAGGCATTATTTCAATGTTACTGTTGAAACTAACGCGAGACTACACTCTTCGACCTCTTCTGCCACCAGGTCTTCGCGTACCGTCATGCGGGATCGGCGTGACTTCTTCGATGCGTTCGATCCGAAAGCCAAACCTTGCCAGCGCACGGATGGCTGCTTGAGCACCTGGACCAGGCGTTCTTGGACCAGCACCGCCTGGAGCGCGAACTTTAATGTGTATTGCGGTTATTCCTTTGTCGCGTGCAACTTCAGCGGCACCAGTGGCCGCACGCATCGCCGCGTAGGGTGATGACTCCATCCTGTCGGCTTTGACATACATTCCGCCTGAAGTTCGAGCAATTGTCTCTGCACCTGAAATGTCGGTTATGTGTATTATCGTGTTGTTGTATGAACTGTAAATGTGCACGATTCCCCATTTCTCAGCTTTCTTGCCGCTGCTCAAAATCTTGCCCCCTGTCTGCCACGCCTGAACCTTTGCTCAACTTTCTTTTGCGGTGCCGCCTGAACTGTTAAGGCTTGGCGCAATGGATGTGCCGCATCTACAAGCGCGCTTTGCGGCGAATACGTTACAAGCGCTTCTTCCTCACGGGAAACGATGTATCCCGGAACTGTCATGCGTTTTTCGCCTACAGCAATGTGCCCATGTGTAATAAGTTGACGGGCTTGATGGACGGTCTTAGCTAGACCCTTGCGAAAGACCACCGTTTGCAGTCTGCGTTCAAGGATATCCTGTATCGTAAGGTCTAAAACATTATCCAAAACCGCGGTTTCCTGAAGTATAGCAAGCTTCTTAAGCTTTGTCAGGAGCTCATTTTCCATTTTGGCTCTTTCGTCAGGCGCTTTACCTATCAGCGAACGTGCAATTCCTCGTATCTTCGAGAGCATGGTTTCGTGACGCCAGAGCTCATGCTTGTTTCGCAAGCCATACTGCCCGATAAGCCTCAGTTCCTCTTGAAGTATGTCTCTGCGCCATGGAAAACGCGGCGTTTCATATTTTCTTCTCTGCTTTCTCGGGTCACCCATAACGCGTCACCTACTGCCCCTGAGCAGCGCCTCCAGGCTTCGTAACGGCCTTCTTCTTCACGCCTAAAGCTTTTCCAGACCTGCCTGTAGTTCTCGTCCTTTGACCTCGAACCTTCAAACCGTACGCATGCCTATACCCACGCCAAGACCTCAACTCCTTTGCTTGATCAATGTCCATCTTCGTCCTAAGCACCAAATCGGCTCCAATCAAATGCAAGTCTTTGCCTGTGTCAACGTCCTTACGCCTGTTAAAAAGCCATACAGGCAAATTATACTTCGCCGGGTCACGCACTACTGATTCAATCCTTTCAACTTCGGCTTCCGTCAGAAAACCTGCCCGCACATCAGGGTTGACCCCTGCCTTCTTCAATATGGCGTTTGACAGATTGAAGCTTATTCCCTTGATCTCTGCCAGAGCATAGGAGGCTTTCAGCGTGCCCGCTACGTCTGTGCCTATGATACGAAGGATATGGCGAAATTCCTGTGACATTCTCTTTTTTCAACCGTTTAAACTTGAAGCTAACTACGAAATAACTCGTAATTTATTTAAACCTTCCTTTCCTCGTACGTGACTGCAAACTTCAAACTCTGGAACACTCAGCCAATTCGCCCATTTTGCCCAAGTCAATAGCAGACTGCAAGCAAATCACTGGACAACAGTTTCCTCAGCATGCAGTATATGGCATATGAAATCACATACTGAAGCACAATTCAATCTACGTGGAATCTAGTTCGCTGCGAAAACCGCGAGAATTGAGCTTATGCGGGCAGGCTTCATAAACTACCGTTTATAGTTCCAAGCGCTACTAGAGTATTTTTCAACAGCTAGTTTCAGAGCTAATTTCTTCTCGAAGACTGTGAGCTTTGCTGGTTTTAGTGTCAGATTGAAAGCTTCTTCAAAACCTCTTATGACCGCCGTTTTTAGTTCCTCGAAGCTTACATTTCTTTGTAGAATTCTATTCACAGAAGTTACTCTTTCCTCGGCTGACCTGATCATTTTGTCACGGATTTTTTCGTTAGAAATCTTCAGCAAAGAAAACATTCGTGTGGGGTTAACTGTGCGCAATATGGTTCCATGCTGGTGGACAACCTTCATGCTTCGAGTCTGAGCATTCCCAGAAATTTTACGCCCGTCAACTACAATGTCGTTTATGGGCTTAAAGGCAGCGGAAACTCCTAGAAGCTGCAGTCCACGTACTAGTCCTGCGCACAGCGTCTCATAGGTTTTCTGAAAGTCCACACTGACGAGCGGGTTTTCCTCTTCGATTATTAGGCTATAGGTTAGTTCGCCTTCTGTGTCATGGTACACGGCGCCTCCACCTGTTCGTCGTCTTACGCAGTCCACACCCATTTGCTTGCACACGTTCACGTCGACTTCGTCCTCCATACTTTGGAAGTAGCCGATGGAGACAGCGGATGGAGCCCATCTGAAGAGACGCAGAGTTACGGGTACGAGCCCTCGAGATTTCGCTATGACGATCGCTTCGTCCAGTGCCATGTTATAGTAGGCGTCATGAACGCCCGTGTCTATAAGACGCCATTCTTCCCGCATCATGCTTCACCAGCCATGACGATGCATCTTGCAAAGTCTTCAGGGGACACGCCTAAAAGGATCACGTGGTTTTTTGCAGCAAAGTCTCTTATGAAATATGTCAACACTTTTTCATCGAGCATGCAGCCTTGCAACGCAACTTCAAGCTCGTCGAGGAAAACCTCGGGATGTATAAAGAAATCGCCGGTAAGCTTAACCTTCTGAATCATTTTTCCACTGAGCCAAACTTGGGCTCTTACAAGTTTTCCTCCTTCGACTTTGTATTCTGCTTTACCCATATGCCTCACGGAGTATACAATTGCACCTTTACTGGAATAAGCCTTGCTTGACCACCTTATCTACAAACCCAAGAGCTGGGTTACAGTGGGCGCCTGAACATACAAACGAACATACACCGAAACAACAATCAAGCCTATAGTGAAAGCTAGAAGCACGGCGTCGCCCTTGCGAAGTTCCAGCACGTACAGGTTTGTACGTTTCTTAGTGGCGCCCCACGCGCGTGACTCCATTGCTTCAGCAAGTTCGAGGCTTCTTCGGATAGCACTAACGATCAGCGGAATGAGCACAGGAACATAGTTTCTGATCCGCTTCAGAACACTACCTTTTTCCAGCTCGAGACCACGGGCTTTCTGAGCATCCATGATCGTCTGAGCTTCCTCAGCCAACACTGGAACGAAACGTACCGCAGTTGTAAAAGCAAAAGCAAACTCATATGGTACGCGTGTCTGTTCAAGCGCAAGTCCAAGATGGTCAGGGGAGGTTGTGAGAAAGAAGACTGAGAAGGATTGAACTAAGACTACGAATCGGAGCGTAAGGGTGACGGCAGATTCCACCATCAAAGGTGTTGCCTTGAAATTTGCCCCCCACCAAGCGAAGAGAAAGTTGCTTAGGAAAATCAGGGCAGCTAGGAAGGAAGCGCCGCGAAGCGACCTTGCCCATTCTTTCCTTACACGCGCGACGACGACGAAAGGCACCTGTACAAGGAACAATGCGATAAGCGGCAGTAGCCTGTCGAAAAGTATGGCGATGACGAAAACTGAAAGGACAAAGATGAACTTTACGCGTGGGTCTAAATCATGCACGGGTGAATGAACTTTGCGGAATTTAAGCCCGTCAAATACGCTCATCGTCGCTTACACTCCAGCGCCTTGCATAAAAGAACTTTGGCTTCGTAGATGTCGATGATGTTCTTGGGAAGGGTGGAGTTAGATAGTTGCTGAAAGACTTGGGCAACCTGTGGAAGCACAATAGACGCATCTGTCAACGTTTCTGCACTTGTGAGTATATTTTTTCCTTCGCCATCAGCTATGATCTTTCCTTCCTTCATGAGCACCACGCGTGGGTTGCATTCTGCCACGAACTCTACATCATGCGTTACGATGATTATCGTACGTTTCTGCGTTTGCATTTGGATGATGAACTGGCGAAGTTTCTCTTTCTGTTCATGGTCTTGTCCGATTGTCGGTTCATCGAGGATTAGGATTTTAGGGTCCCAAGCAAGCACCGAAGCAAGAGCAACCCGTTTTCTTTCGCCACCGCTAAGTAGGAAAGGCGAAGTTTTTCTGTACTTTTCAAGCCCTAGAAGCTTTAAGGCCCAGTCGACTCTTTTCTGCATTACATCGCGTTCAAACCCAAAGTTTTTTAGAGCAAAGGCAATTTCTTCCTCCACTGTCTCGCTGAAGAGCTGGTGGTCAGGGTTCTGGAAAACGAAGCCAACGTTTCGTGCAAGCGAGGCAACGGTTGTCTTAGTTGTTTCTACGCCGTCGACGCGGACAACACCTGACGTGGGCTTAAGTAAACCGTTAAAGTGTTTGACAAGCGTCGTCTTGCCTGCGCCGTTTTGCCCCATTATGGCCACGAACTCACCGTCCTGCACCGTGAGGGAGACACCCTTGACAGCTTCGATACCGTTAGGGTAGGAGAAATGTACATTTTCAGCTTCGATCATACGCGTTCAAGCGCCTCCTTTAACTGAGTAGCCAACTCATCGGATGAAAGAGGGATGGGCCCGTCAAGTTTCACGCCTTCTTTGCTGAGCATTTGATAAAGCAATGTTGCTTTCGGAATGCCCACACCGATTAAGCGAGCTTCCTCGCGGGATAGAACTTCGCGCGGGCTACCTTGAAGTTTGACTTCGCCTTCATCCATAAGAATCATTCTGTCAGCATATTTTGCCGTAAGGTCAAGCCTGTGCTCTACGAGGATTACTGTTAAGCCCAAAGTCTTGTTGAGCGAACGGATTACTTCAAAAATTCTTTCAGCACTTAACGGGTCGAGAAAAGAGGTGGGCTCGTCGAGAACGAGAATTTCAGGTTGCATTGCAAGAACCGAAGCAATTGCCACGCGCTGCTGCTGCCCGCCTGAAACCTCATGCGGTGACTTTTCACGCAGTTCGTAAATGCCTGTAAGCTTCATCGCCCAGTCGATTCGGCGTCGGATTTCCGCTCGTGGATAACCCAGGTTTTCAAGCCCAAAAGCCACGTCTTTCTCGATGGACAAGGCAAAAAGCTGGTTTTCAGGGTTTTGGAAGACTAAGCCTACATGTTTAGCCATATCGTACGTCGGCTGCTCCGTGGGCTTCAACCCAGCGACAGTTATTTCGCCGTTTAACGTGCCTTGATAGAAATGCGGGATCAACCCGTTGAAGCATCGGCAAAGCGTCGTTTTTCCACAACCGCTTGGACCTGTAACGAGAACGAACTCACCTTTTTCAACTTCGATGTTAATGTTTTTAATCGAAGGACTTACTGCACCGACGTAGGTATAAGTCAAGTTTTTGGTTTCGACCAGAGGCATCTTTGTAATTCCCAGCCATAAGCGTCCTTTTCCACATTTAAGAGTAGCTACTCATTTCTGGGTTAGCTCCTAGCTTCGCTCGAAACAAGTCTAAACACTGCCTGAGCGCGGACGCCACGTCGCCCCGGCCGTTCACGCCTGCAGCAGCAGCGTGACCCCCGCCCATGCCTTGGAGGCTCTCGCCAAGAGGCTTGGCTATATCTCTTCCCAAATGGACGCCGGTCTGCTGATTAAATTCACGTGTGCACCGCAGGCTAACTTCGGTCTGCCCGTCTCTTTCCCCTGCTACTGCAGCTGCATGGACGCCTAGGTCAACCAGCGCCCGCGCCGCTGAAGCCTGATACGAGCTTACATGCGACAGGGCAATGATCCAGTTGCCCATTCTGTACAGTTCGGCACGTTTACAAGCTTTTATCCGTGCAATCCGTTCAGAAGGGTCCATGGGCATGGCAAGTCGTGCCAGCGCATCCTGAGCGTTTACGCCGACATCTACAAGTTCAGAGATAACTTTGAAGGTGTAGGAGCTGGCAAGAGTGAAGTGACGTGTGTCAAAGGCTATGCCCAAGAATAGGGCTTTCGCGACGTCAAGACTCGGCTGTAGACTGGCTTGCTTGTAAAAGCTGTAGACAATTTCACACGTTGAAGACGCTTCTTCGCTGGTTATGCAAAGCTTTGCACGCTGCATCGTTTCAGGGTGTACAGCGTGGTGGTCTACGACTATGAGAGTTGCAGGTGATTTGGCAACCCTTTCCGACAGCGCGTCTAGCTGTTGAATCGTATTCGTGTCCAGCAGGACGATGACGTGGGCCTTCTCCACGTTAGGCTGCATGTTTATGTTCACGGGCACGTAGCTTAGCACATGCTTGGAAAGGCGACTTATGCCTTGGGCAGCGCCAAGCTCAACCGTCCATGATGGGCTAAGCCTTAAAAGCAGACTTTGAAGTGCATACGCTGAGCCTATAGCATCTGGGTCAGCATTGTGATGACACAGCAATAGAATGTTTTCAGCTTGAACTTCTTTGATTATGCCGAGTAAATCTTGGATCATCATGTCAGCTTTCTCAGGTATTCTTCGCTTGCCTTGAAGGCCTCTTTTACAGCGTCCTTGACGATTATTCGGAGACTTTCCTCGCTTAAAGAGACGCGCGGTGTCAAAACAGCCTCGATTTCCACGCTGAGAGCAAGCTGTTTGGCGCCTTCAGCCTCAACAGAAACGTCAAGGTGTACGTAATCTTTTTCTGATGCTTTTGAAAGCATGTACTTCCTCGCGGCGGCTTCAGCAATTAAACAAAGATGCTCCAGCTGCTCGTCTGAAAGTTCAGGCAGCCTCAACGTTTCCATTAAGTGGCACCCCCGTCTTTAGGATGACGGAGAAACAGGGTTCAGGTCTTCTTGAAGCTTAGCCTGGACTTCTTTAAGTTGGCTACGTACCCTTTCTTCTTGCCTTTGCAGCACAGTGCTGCGTGTGTTTAGTAGTTCACGACGTTCAACTAGCTCCTCCTGCACTTTGGCTTTTTCGGCTTTTATGAGCAGCGAGCCGACAGACTTGTATATGACCGCGTCATCCGCCGTTTTCGTCAGCTCGTTCAGGACCTGGTCGATTTCATTCTGCTCCATCTCAACCTGCTGCTTCTGAGCGAGGACAGACTGCAGCGTCTGTTGAAGTTGCTGCAGTCGCAGGAGTCGCTCTTGGACCTGAGGCGGTAACTTTGAGAGTTCATCACTCACGTTTAATCCATCCGTCTGGAAGGGATAAGCATGCTCTTAATTAAGCGTTTTCCAAAGTGCGAGGCGCATGCTGTGGAGTTTCAAGGTAGTTTAGAACTTGCATGAGTGCCTTAATCCATCGCAGATAAGCATTTAGGACTACGCGGAGCGCAACTGTGTCCGAAGCTTCAGCCTGAATTACCAGCGTAGCACCTTCCTGTCGAAGTGTCACCTTTGACCTTTTTGTCTGAGGTCTTGATACTTCAGGGTTTAATGCCGTAGAAAGAATGGCGGCATGTGCTTCGTCACCTGTGCTTAAGCGTACTGTGGCATGCGCCTTCACGGTTTTCCGCCAGCATTCGACCGCTGTCATTAGCCAACGTTTAGGCTAGAATTTAAGAATTTGGAAAAGCTTGGTTTAAGGGTTTTCCTCTTGAATCTTTTTCGTCACTTCTTCCACAGGTGCGCCTTTAGCTGCACGTTTGGCTACTGCACCGAGCTTCGTCGTAGGCGTATACGCTCCGCCTGTAAAGGTGAAATTGCATTTTTGACATTTCCATACGCCGACGCTTACACGTTTTACTTTGGCGAAGCCGCATTGCGGGCATTTGTAGCGTTTCTTCAGCGTGGTGATGACCTTTACGTATCTTTTCCTGACAGTCGCGCCATAGCGCGGTCCGAGACCGCGTGCCGGACCGACTTTTTTTGTCCTTGTCAAGTTCTTACCAGCCTAGTGTCTTACGAAGTTCTGCCGCTTTTTCTTTTGCTATTTTGGCTGCAGTTAATATCTGTTGTGGCGTGAAGTAGCCTGACCCGCCTTTTTGTATTGCACAGATGTTGCCATTTTCGTTTACAGCCATGGAGATCCTGGCATCCATAACCTGCTCTTCTTCAAGCCATGGGTCAGCGATAAGAGCGTCACCTATTTTTCCAAGCGTTACGGTTATTGGGCTGCTTCTCATGGGCAGGGGGGAGTAGCCAGTGAGGAATTTGACTTCGCCATTTTCAACTTCGTAGTTCCGCATTTTCGTGTTTTTTAACGCGGCTACTGCGGCGAGGGCTGAAGCATCGATTAAGTTGCCGTCGTGATTCAGCACATAAACGTCGATGAAGACGACGAAAACCTTCTTTCCAGGCTCCACGCACAGCTTTGCGGTGTCAATCGCCTTGGATTCTCTTATACCGCGGTCGACGATACGTGCAAGCTCGATACTGTCTTCGTCTGGTGGTCCAGGCTCAAAAGTTGAGGATGCTAAAGGCACGAGTTCCGCGTTTACTGTTTGGACACCCTCGTTTGGCGTGTCTGGAAATGGTTCGCCCAGCTCGATTTTCGTTCCTACAAGCACCTCGGTTTTCCCAAGTCGAACGCGGGCTGAGCCTTCTGCTTTTTCGATAAGCCCCTGTTCAATCTTGATTTCGCGATATTCGTTGAGACCTCGCCCGTCTAACCGTTTTCCCTTTTCAATGTGCTGGGCAATTTGGCGTTGTCTTACACGTGTGATAAGCGTGGACATCACTCTTCAACCTCCTTAACTTGCAAATATTTTGTTCGAAGCGCCTCTTTCTGCATCGCGTAGATTTTCTTGCAGCCTTCAAGTGCAAGGTTGAAGGCCCTCTCGAATTCGTCTTGTGTGAGTATGCCGTCCATTTGAAGCAAGGTTACAGCGTTGAGGCTTGGCATGTAAGCTACTGGAACATCGGCTACGCCAAGCTTGTCTTCAGCATCGTTAAGATCGAGGACAACGCAGTCATCGGCTTTACCTGCTGCACAAGCGACGACGAGGTCACGCATGGGAATTCCTGCATCAGCCAGCGCTAGCGACGCGGCGGTTATACTAGCGCAACGTGTACCTCCGTCAGCTTGGAGGACTTCGATAAACACGTCGATGCCTACGCGAGGGTAGTACTCCACGAAAACGGCAGGTTCAAGGGCTTCGCGGATGACTTTTGAAAGTTCGATTTCGCGTCTTGAAGGCGCCGGTGACTTACGCTCCTGCACTGAAAAGGGCGCCATGTGATAGCGGCAACGTATAGCCATCCTGTCCGGAAGCGTCAAGTGTTTCGGATGCATTTCTCTGGGTCCAAAAACTGCAGCGAGAATCTTATTCTTTCCATGCTCAATGTATGCAGACCCATCAGCGTTTGGTAATACGCCGACCTCAAGCTTTATTGGTCGAAGCTCATCAGGTTTTCTTCCATCAAGCCTTAATCCTTTTTTATCAATGAGTTTTTCTATTTTCTCATTCATTGTTGTTTTACCTCCCGTTTTGCTTTTTCTTCTTTGAGCATCTGAGTAATGCGGTCGGTCAGACCGCTTACATGCGATTCCTTCTCAATTTTTTCGATCGCTGCCATAGCAAGTTCCTCGTCTTCCGGCGTCTTTCCCGTGACGAGGATGACACCGTTGTGGCCAAGAATTATTTGGCAACCTGTTTCCTGTTTTATCACAGAGATCATTGACCCTTTTCTTCCGATTATGCGCGGAATCTTTGAAGGCGTGACCTTCATTATTTGGCCGCGGGTTATTTTTCCCAGCCCTGGCTCAGCCACGGTTAGCTGAGGGTCGTGTGCACGGTCGTAGGAAGCAATTTTCGCCACGATTAGATCGCCTGCGTCGAGCACCTGGCTTAACTCGTCGTTTTGCGGCTTGAACGGACGGCTAAGCACGTCGGAAGCTCTTAACAGCGCGTAGTATGGTGACCGTATGTCAACAGTCCAACCGTTGAAGCCTACTTCCATGACTGTACCGATTACTGTGTCGCCGACTTTGGGTATGTAGAAGGACCTAAGTGCAACCACGCTGACTTTCTTGTTGTCACATTCTGCCAGCCCTATGCGTGCTGCGTAGACCTTATTTTTCTCCACGTACGTGTTTTCTCCAGCCACGTAGTCGCCTTCAGCTAGGAGGTCCCCAGGAGTTACAAGCTGCCTTTTTTCAAAATACATCGGCATATTTTCACCTTTTAAACATCGCACATTCTCTTTTAAGCCATATCTCAGGAGATTATCTTGGCGTCTCCTTTACCTTTTGTGATGTCACCCAGACGGTTAAGGAACGGGGCATAAGCGCCGGCAGGCATTTCTAGTATACCATGCCATGAACCGTCTGAACGCCATTCCTCATTCTTGATGGTGCCGTAAGCTTTCACAGCGCCGTAGGCGCGCACCGCATACTCAGCTGGGATGTTTACGCTTACTGAAACCTGCTCGATCTTAAGCGGCAAGATTGCTCGGAGTAGCTTGACGATTTCTTTCGCCTGCTCCTCTACGGGCTTGTAGGGGTCAACGGAATAACGGATCTGTTCCATAGCGTTTTCGATGCGCATCGGCGGGTGCGGAAGATTCGTTTTCGGGTCTACGGCTTGGCGCGATATGAAGTCAATTATTTGTCTACGTTTGTCTTCGATCATTTTACGCCTTTGTTCTGTCGTAAGTTGAAGCGTACCCTTCTTCAAGATTACTTCAGCAATCTGCAAAGTGTCGATGGTCCCGAAGGTCTTACGCAGCGCTTCCTCTGACACACGTGTCCCTTTACTTGCATCAGAGTAAATTGTTTCAGCCACGAGAACCTCTGAAACTGCGTTTATCTTTCCAAGCCTGAAATCTAGAGCTTTTTGTGGCTTTACAAGAACCTCGAAATGCTCATTGTCCTTTGAGTAGCGGGCTACAGTATACTTTTCACTCATCCACGCGTCACTTGCTAGAGCTCACTTGCTTTATGTACTCTTCAACCGTCGCGTCGGAAAGCATCTCCATCTTCTTGGTGGATGACGGGATCACAGCAACCTTGATTCTTGGCGGAAGCTGTCTGGCTTCAAGCGCTTTAACGAGGCATTTAACCGCAAGTCTCGTAGCATCCTCCAGCGCCATATCCTCACGATATTCTTCTTTAAGTGTCGTAAGGACGGTTTCACGTCCAGCACCCAACGCGGTAGCTTTGTAGCCTCGGTATGTTCCGCTGGGGTGTGTCCCGAAAACGCGGCAGCCTGTCTTGTCGACGCCACCGAAGACTAGGCTTACGCCAAAAGGTCTTACACCAGCATGTTGTGTGTACATTTGCTGGATGTCACATATACGTTTGGTTACAACTTCCACGTCTATGGGTTCATCATAAGTCAACCTGTTACTCTGCGCGTAGATCCGCGCTTGATCTATGAGCACACGTGCGTCGCCACTTAAACCAACAATAGCCGCGCCAATGTGCTCATCAACCTTAAAGATTTTCCAAGAATAGCCTGCCTCCTCGAGTAGCTCAACGTTTTCTTCAGCGCCTAGAACGACGCCTTCACCGCATTGAAGCCCGATTATTGTTGCACCGCGATTTACCAGTTCCATTGCGTACTCAACTTGGAATAGGCGACCGTCGGGGCTGAAAACGGTTATGGCACGGTCATAAGCTCCGGGCGCCGCAAATACAGACATCACATCAACCTCGCATTAGACTTTACACTTTTGCAGTCTTTCATGTAATAACCTAACTAAAAACCTTTTCCTAAGTTGAGCTTTATTGTCAGGTCATGTCACACCTGAATACGCCGAATCATGGAAAGTACGACCTTAGCCTGGCAGCACCGCAGTTCCAGATTCGCTTCAAAAAGGAAAGGTTCAGCTTAAACTGTCCTCCACCTTTGAAACAAAAAAATAGTGATGACAATTTCTTCGGCTATCGCAGATTTCGCCGACTCATTTAACGCTGTGAACGTTGCGCGTGAGACAGCTTTTACCGAAGCCTTAGTCACGTATGTATTTCTATTGCCTCGAGCATGAAGAAAAACGTTTCAACTCACAGTTCATTCAGATACTGACTGCGTTGTTTAGCGTGTGAAAGCCGCATACTCGGTGTATACGACACTACATCTGTAGCGACTTAGAATCTTGCGTAAGCGCCCTGTATAAACAACGGTGCCCCCTATGTAAAGGGGGGGTGCATATTAGAACATTGCCTATCGGTTTTTTCGTTATTGTTTAGAAGATCTTGCCTGTCCGTTTCGGCGAGGACTTCCTAGGTCACTATTGTGCATGCGGTCATGCGAGAACAAAAGCAGAGAGTGCCAGCCTAAAGTGATGTCAAGTCTCAGTTTCATTGTATACCTAGTGGTCGTAATGACGATGCAGCAGTTTGCAAATCTGAAGTAAAGGGATTACTATGAGAATAGAAACGTTTCGTCAGCATCAACGATGACTCCTAGAAAAGAGTATAATAGTTTATGGAAGAAGATGCTTATGAGAGATGCTGATGAAGTTGAAGGGTCACGGCAAGATGTTGTCAGTGTGCTTATTTTATGTTCAAATCGCTTAAAGGAACCGTGAAGTTAAGCTTTCCCGAGTTTCTCTTTTTGCAGTTTTTCGGTTTGTGTCGTGTTACAATTTTTATGATGTCCTTGTGTCTCAACGTGTAGTCTGGTGGTAAACGTATTCCCGTTCTAGCGTCTATTGCCAAGATGTAGTCTTCGAATAGGCTACTGTGAACAGTCTTTGCTAAGTCCATAGGCGTTGAACCATCAGGTATCAGGTATACATCAGGTAACACGTTTCCATGGTGGTCGGTGTACCGAGTTTCGTCGCCTACAGGATAAACCATGTTCATCCGTAGAAGCTTAAAAACCACAGTATTAAGTGCCTGCTGAATCCCTGTGCGCATGTACTTGGCCATAACGCGGGTTTCAACGTAGTTTAATGCACCTTTTTGTTGAGGGGTTAACTTTGCGTCAGGTTTTATGCAAAATTTTTCATCGCCAGGCGTGTACTGCAGAAGCCCCATCTTCTCTGCACGTCGTAGAACAAGCTCAGCCTCTGCAGAGCAGGCAGCTACAAGTCTGTGGCCGTAGTACGCAGTTAACAAATCCAAGTAATGATCTGAAGTGCGAATATCAACTTTGTTCGCGATTATGAGCATGGGTTTAATTATCGGAAGCAGATGTGAGGCGTAATTCACCGCTTGGTCCAAGCGCCATTCAGCGAAAGAAACATCATTCAGCCCAGAGCGTTCAAGTGCTTGAAGAACGTGCTGAGGGCGAGCTTTGACGCCTGAAAGCACTTTGGCAATTGCCTCCTCAATCGAGGAAACCGCAGCTTCTCGGAGAATCGCCGCCTTGTTACGCATAATTATATTCGCAAGCCACCGGTAAAGCTCCATTTCAATGTCGATGGCGTCCTGAACGGGGTTTCCGTCGCCTGGACTGGTGATTTTCCCCTCTGCATCCACAGATCCTGATGCGTCCACTACGTGGATTAACGCGTCAGCCTGCGCGATTACGGATAGAAACTTTGTTCCAAGTCCACGGCCCATCCAAGCGTCCTTTATGAGCCCAGGCACGTCTACAAGCTTTATCGGCACGTACCGCCAACCTTCGATACAGGCTGAATTCACAGGGTTATCTTTTACGCCTAGCTCGCGGCATACGCATAAGTCGCATGCATACGCCACGCCTACGTTCGGCTTTTTCGTGGTGAAAGGATAACTGCTTACTCGCGCGTTCAACAACGTAGCTGCGTTGAAAAAAGTTGTCTTCCCAGTGTTTGTTTTACCGACTATGCCTATGGTTAACACAGGAGATAACTCCACGACATGTGATAATCTGCCGCTTAAACATAATAAACTTGTTCAAAATTCCGAGTCGTCCCCATTGGCAAAGGATGTCACGGCATACACCAAAAAAAGGAGGGTTTACTAGTGTTATTTGCTACGTTTTCTTCAAACCAGCTATGAAGTCGACTATAGGTATGGCTACGAGACTCATGATTTGAACCGTGCCCCTGGAACCTAACTCCAAAGACACCCGTGCGACGGTTTCATTGTCCGGTGCCTCCAACACGTTCACGAAGTCGTATGGACCGAGAACAGCATACTGTGCCAAAACCTTAGCTCCCAAAGCTTCAATTTCGCGGTTTACTTCGAGAATTCTTTCGTCGGTAAGTGTGGACAGGAGAATGTAGGTCGGCAACAAACGACCCCCCGCAAGAATACATTTAGGTGTGGCGCCTTTTCAGCTTTTCGAAAAAGTACGTGACAAACGATTCCTTTTCACGTACGCGCAGAGGGCTAGACAGACGTGCAGCCAAAAACTACGTAAAAACAAGAAATGAAAGATATTAATGTCTGGAAACACACAAGTATACTACGGGGTGATGGTATGTGCATGGGCAAGATTACCATCCGATGCCCTCAATGCAGCTCGAAACTTGAAGTCACACGCCCCGACAGCCTCCATCCATACTGGGCTTTTGAAAAACCTTCCACAAAGGAGACGAAAAGCCAGGTAATAGAGGAAACCTACATCTGCAAGAACCAGTCTTGCCAAGCTAAATTCACAGTTTACTGGTACGAAGCTGAACTACTCTTGGATAGAGTATGAAATCTTCGCCCAACAACGACTATTCCCTCTTTCTTTCACGTTCAGTCCGTGGATGCGCTTCACCCTCGTTCAACCATTTTCTCGCGTTTTGTCCTGTGAAATGGAGCCCGCTTATTAAAAACACAGTCGGTTACACCTCTAATAAATAAAGCATAAGTCCTTAAACGGGGTCTAAAACGTCGAGTTTGCTCAGAAAAGCGTCTGACGAAATTGCAAAACCTATTCCTTGCGAGTCGCTCACGATTGCCGTGGTTATTCCGACCACTTGCCCACGATAGTTCATTAACGGTCCACCTGAGTTCCCAGGGTTCAACGGTGCGGTAGTTTGAATCACGTTTGTTATCGTATACTGGTCTGTTGTGATTGTACGGTTTAAAGCGCTGATTATACCCTCGCTCAACGAGCCCTCAAGTCCATATGGACTGCCCACAACTATTACAGGGTCGCCGACTTTAAGGCTTGAAGAGCTTATGACCTCTAAAGGCGTGTATTCACCTTGCGATGCATTCGACACAAGTACTGCAAAGTCTGTGCTCGCGTCTGCGCCACGCACAGAAGCTGCGTACCTGTTGCCGTTTGAGAATGTCACTGTGATGTTGAAGGCGCCGTTTACCACGTGGTTATTCGTCAGTATAACCATGTGGCCAGAATGGTTGTACACGAAACCCGAACCTTGAATCTGAACTAAGTAACTTCGCCCGAAAACGTCGTATTGCCGAATTAAACCCTGAATCATGACGACTGACACTTTAACCTGTTCATAAAGCTGCGAAAGTGAAACGTTCATGCCGAGAAGGTAGGTTATGTTCTCGTATACGTTGTGGTAAACTACAGGCGGCGTAGTTTGAAGCTGCTGAACATGTGTTTGAATGCTGGAAATTTGACGCTGCAGTGAGTCCATGTCTGCCTGCAACTGGCTTATTTCCGCCTGAAGCTGCTTAAGCTCAACTTGCATCTGCGTGACGTTAGTATAAGTTTGGTCTGAAGCGGAAAGCTTCACCTGCAACGCTGCAACGTCGGCTTGCAGCTTTGAAAGTTGAACGCGTAAAGACTCGACAGCAGCCGACACACTATTATTCAATCCTTCAACTGTGCTGTTTGAAGCATGCTGAAAGCTCTGCAGCTGCGCCTGAATTTCTGACAGCTGATTCTTGAGACCTCCAATTTCCACGCGACTTTGGGAATACCCTGTGAAGTAGCCGAAAAAAACGGCTGAAAAAAGACTTAATCCAACTAGGACAGCTACCAATGAATAAACGCAACGCTTACCTGTCGCTGAAGCATCCATCACAGACCACCCAGCTTCTGACACATGTAGCTCGTCATCCGGTACAAGACGCCTAAACACTTAAAGCGTCATAAGCGACAAACTACCCTTTTTACGCTCTAAAAAACTCTGTAAACCGCTTATTTAATAATTTTCCAGAATCTCGCCAAAATTCTCAGGCGCCATACGCGACCAAGCGATTCTGTGAATTCATCACACCTTCAATACTGAAAAACGCTCTCATGTTAAATGCAATGCTATACACTTAGCTATCACACCTAAAGTCATCGAAACGAAACGTTCCTCACGAAAACATCTAATATACGCGTAGTTATCGGAGAAGAGAACTTGCGCCTATACATAGAGCGAAGCGCGGCACGAAAATGCTGAGCAGACACACAACAAGCATATTAAGACGCTGTAACACGGGTAACGGAATAAGTCGTCACGGCTTTTTGCGGTATCTCCGCGGTCAAACTCACACAGCAATTGTTAAGCAGTATTGAGCGGTTTAGCACGCATAGAATAGAAAGTTGAGGCAGCAATTATCCAGCCGACATAAAAAAGCAGTCCGCCAACTATTATTATAGTTAACACGTGTCCGATTAACATTAGTAGAGCAGCCGTTCGAAAGGTTCCCTCGCCAGAATCTTTTGCAAGCGCGTTGAGGGTTTGACTGTAGAAAAAGCCGTTAAGCGTCGCTGTAACAAACAAGACGAGCCAAAGAATGAACAGCGCATGCAAAAAATCTGACAAGACTGATGTCGGCAAAGCAGAGGCTTGCGCACCAATTGACACGGTTAACTGATTAAGCGTCGGAACAAAGAATACACAATTGGCAATTATTGAGGTCACAGCGCCTATAGCGCTTACAATAAAATCGTAAAGGCTGTTTCTAAATATCGTAGCATTATCGTAGTACCTTGAAAAGCCGTTCATTGCAATTAGAAACAACACATGCGCAAGGTAACTTGGGACTGAAAGTATTATTGAAAAGTAAATAAGGTTTCTCGTACTTATTTGAACCATAAAAAAGAGCGCCCTCAACAAGGCGCAGACCAGAAGCAGCAAAACAATCAGCAAAGTTGCTGTGCAAGCTTTTACGCGACTTGACTCAAAAGACATTTCACCATGAACCCTATTGCAAGGAAGAGGGTTGCCAAGGATAAGTTTTTCGATATAACCCGGTATACAAAATGCCAAGTAGGCAATAAACTGGCTATGGACACATTTAAGACTTCCAAAACGTTGCCCTACTGTAAGCGTACCTAAACTTCACATTGCTGCCATTGGGGGATAAGTGAATGTTCATTTAGTGCTCAAACATTTTCTCAAGCACTACTTCTTCGTTTGTTTTTCATCACAACGGAAACATGTATAATTGAGGCCTTTGCGCTAGTTCGTTGGAGTTTAGCCTTCACACCCATAATGGGTGTTTTTTCTGTGAAAAATAGGAACATCGATAATGAACCATCAACGCTGCTGTTCCAAAAAGCTTATTCGTGTCTCGCCTATCTTAGGATGTCGGAACCATGGCGTATTTAAGAAAAGAACATGACATAGCTGAATTTGCTTATCCAGTATCCAAAGTTTGGAAAGCTATACCTGAAGTGCTGAGTGTACTTGGTTGGACGCTTGAAGAACTCAATGAAAGAGACCACTGTGTGAAGGCGCGGACGCCTTCAAGTCGGTTGTCATGGGGGTCGACGCTTTTCATCGAGGTCAAACCTCTCAACGCGAATAGCACCATGGTGACGGTTTTGGCGGAATCCGTGGTTACGACCGTTACGGCGATTGTGGATTTTGGAAGAGCTCGACGGCGCGTCAGCTTGTTTTTTGAACAGTTATCTAAAGTGGTTAAGTAGAAAGCTCTGCTTTGTCAGGTGCACTGCATGCTTAGTTTCTGGGTTTGTGATTTAACTGTTTCTGCTAATGATTCAAGCTCCACATGACTTATTAAGACTTACGATGGACTATACTTTAAAGGCAGAAACTCTACGCTACAAGGAGAAACGGCTCGATTGACCAGCGAACAAACTGACGTAACAGCAAACCTTCTCGACCAAACCCAAAACCCCACCATGCTTGATGCAGCAGCCAAGCGAACCTCGGTTTTCCAAGAAGTCTATCCAATTCTGGAACCCTATGTGTACGCCGCCATCGTCAAAGAACACGAAGACCACAAAATCCGGTATGAAGTAATCGAGCCAACACTAAAACCAGACGAGGAAAAAACGCTGCAAGAAGTTAAGAAAATCCTCATCGACGAAATAGACGTTAACCTTAAAGACATCGAAGGATACGAGAGGGCAAAAAACTATCTTGTACACAAAACAAGGGAGACTATCAAAAAATACCGCATTAAAATCGCCGAAGAAGCTATAGACAAACTTGCATACTACGTCGTCCGCGACTTTCTAGGTTACGGCAAAATCGACCCCATAATGAAAGACCACATGATAGAAGACATCTCTGCCGACGGCGTTAACGTTCCTATATACGTTTGGCATAGACAATACGAGTCGCTCCCCACAAACATTGTTTTCAACGAAGCAAATGAACTGGACTCCTTCATAATTCGCTTAGCGTACCTAGCCGGAAAAAACATTTCCTTAGCCCAGCCTATCCTAGATGCTACGCTTCCAGACGGGAGCCGTGTTCAATTAACCTACGGTAACGAGATCACGCGACGCGGATCCACGTTCACGATTCGCCGCTTCAAGACTGATCCATTAACAATAACGGACCTTATAGCCTTCAACACGATCAACGCCGAGCTTGCTGCGTACTTGTGGTACATCATTGAAAACCGGTCATCCGTACTTGTAGCAGGCGGCATAGCCTGCGGCAAAACCACAATGCTCAATTGCTTGTCCATGTTCATCAGGCCTGAACTTAAAATCGTAACCGTAGAGGACACACAAGAGCTTAACATAGCGCATGAAAACTGGATTCCGTCTGTTGCCAGGGCAGGCTTCAAGTTTGAGGACCAGAAAGCAGGCACAATAACACTTTTCGACCTTTTGAAAACGGCAATGCGCCAAAGACCAGACTACATTATAGTAGGTGAAGTGCGGGGCGAAGAAGCCTACACGCTTTTCCAAGCGATGGCAACAGGGCACTTGGGAATGGCCACGCTACACGCAGAATCCGTGGAGTCTGCGATAAGGCGGTTGCAGTCTGAACCTATGAACATCCCAGACGCGTTGATTGCCATGACCAACGTGATAATGGTGATGACTCGAACCGAGGTCAACGGTAGACCTGCAAGACGTGTAGCTTCAGTAGCCGAGCTTGAACCTTTGGAGAACCAGAATAAAAACCTTCAGACAGAGGAAGTTTTCCGCTGGAACCCGAATACTGACAACTTTACCTTCTCAGGGCACAGCAAGCTCATCCGTAGAAGCATGCTGAAAATGGGTTTGACTGAAAGCGACATAGCCAAAGAGTTTGCATCTCGGAGAACAGTGCTGGAATGGATGGTTCAGCAGGGAATTCGCCGTCATACAGATGTGGCAAAAGTCATCAGAGAATACTACGCGAATCCAGCGCGGGTTTTCCAAAGAGCAAGAGTGAGTTTAAAATGAAGCGAACAAGGCTTAAAACGACTGGGCTACGCCTCTGGAAACAATACGTTCACAGAGAAAACACTGCACAACAGGAAAGAGAAAGTACTGTTGCAACATCCAAAGCTTCAATTGTTGACAAGCTTGACGCAGTCGCGTATAGGCTCTTAGGAGACAAGGTTCAAATGTTCATGCCGCTTTTCGAAGACCTTGAAAAGACGCTGCTGAAGGCAGAGTTGAAGCTTAACTTTAAGGTTTACCTGAGCTTACTCATTTTCTGTAGTCTAATCGCGACCGCAGTAGTAACTACGCTTGTTCCCTTCTTGAGCTATTCAGTCTTCCATGTTTCCCTTGTTCCTGCAATGCTTTTCGGTGTTGGCAGCGGAATGTTTACGGGCGCAGCATCTGTGTTTGGGTTCTATTTTTACCCGGTTTATCGTGCCGACGCGCATAAACGCGAAGTGGATGATGAACTACCCTTCGCAGTTGGCTACATGTCTGTACTTTCAAGTGCAGGCGTCAACGTTGAAAGAATCTTTGAGTCACTCACCGCGCTAGAGAAGCCACTTGCAGTCTCAGTTGAAACTCGTGAGTTTGTGAGGGGAATAAAGCTTTTCGGGCTGGACGCGGTCACATCCTTGCAGAAGACGGCTGAGCGGACGCCTTCAGAAAGGCTTCGGGAGCTACTCGAAGGGATAGTTTCCACGATGCATTCAGGCAGTAACATGACCGTGTATCTTAGACTAAAGTTTAAGACATTGATGCGGCTTAAGAAGCACAGCCTTAAAAAATTTTCAGATACGCTTTCAGTTTTGGCTGAAGTCTACGTTGCCCTACTGTTAACTGGCCCGCTGCTTTTCATAATAATGCTTTCCGTTATGTCCATGCTTGGAGCTGGAACCATAGGACCGTTTAGCACGGACTTGCTGCTAAACCTAATAACCTATGTTGGAATTCCAGCGTGCGCGCTTGTATTTCTTGTTGTGCTTGATGCCTTAATGCCCAAATGGTGAATGAACATGAAGTGGGATTTTTCGCGTCTCAAACAGGTCGCATTTATTGCGTCGTTTTCTATGGCAGTTGCCGTAGTTAGCGTTGGAGTGTCAACTGGCGGGTTAACGCGTGCATGCGAAGACGTAGTCTTCGCATGTTTACTCGTTGTAATGACGCCGATTGCGGTTATTCAACATTTGGAGCAGAAAAGAAGAAAAGCTGTGGATGAGCGACTTCCAGATCTTTTCAGGATGCTTGTGCAAGCACAGGAAGCAGGCATGAGTCTTCCACAGGCGCTTGATGAAGCTTCCAAACAGAAATTCGGCGTGCTTAGCCATGAACTAGAGAAAATTTCCACGAAGATGTCCTGGGGCGCCAGTTTTGAAGACGCAGTTTCAGCTTTTGCAAAGCGTGTTCCTACGTTACTTGTTGAAAGAACCGTGCCTATGATTACTGAGGCCAGTCGAGCAGGTGGCCGTGTGGAACGAATTTTCGAGCCCATGAGTAAGTTCCTGCAGACAACGCTTATGCTTGAGAAGGAACGTCGGACAAGAACCAAACCGTACATTGCGATAATCTACATCGGACTCTTCGTATTCATTTTCACGATAATTCTTCTTTTCAAAACATTCTTCACAAGCGCTGAAGGCGTTCCATTGCTTGCCACAAACCCTGCTTCACCGGAAACGATGCTACACCTCTTCCTTCACATGACGTTGATTCAAGGCTTCTTCAGTGGTCTTGTCGCTGGAAAAATGGGCGAAGGCTCAGTAACTTCAGGCTTAAAGCATAGTGTAGTGATGATAACCGCAGGCTATGTCGCATTGCGGTTTCTGCTGTAACGGAGGATTGTGGAAAATGCAGCTTACAAAAGCTTTTAGGGAAAAACGTGCAGTTACATCTGTTCTCAGCAGTTTACTTCTCACAATTGTAGCTGTAGCAGCTATGTCCTTAGCTACGGCGGCTACGTATGTAATCACCACTAACATGCGTGAAAGCATGAGCGAAAGACTTGTGGTTGAGGACGTGTGGTTCAATAAGCACACTGGAACGATTGACATTTATTTGAGCAATACTGGAAAGGTCGCTGTGCATGTTTCAAATGTGTATGTGAACCATTCGGCGCAGGTCTTTAACACGCCTTTTCAGTTGGCGCTCAGCAGCAGCAGTTGGCTTCATGTCAACGCCAGCTGGAATACAGGAGATTTGTATTACATCGACGTGGTTACAAGCAGAGGGATGCATATTGCGAGCTACTATAAAACGCCTTAAAAACTGCAGAAAAGGCATTAGCACAGTCATCGTGGCAATGTTAAGTCTTGTTCTCGTGACGATCATAGTGGGTAACGTGTTTCTATGGAACTTTCAGATGAACCAGTTTGACGTGGAAAGACTCCGCGAGGACGTGAAGATCACCGGCGTGTTCACAACAACTGAAGGTGTAGTTGTCACGCTTACGAACAACAGCCCATACACGGCTCACATCGTCGCGTTATGGGTAGTTGGAGAAGACAACCACACGAGATACGCGGTTAACGCGTACATAAGCCCAGGCGAGGAGGCCCAAGTTGAACAAAACAACGTTTTCTTGCCTGAAGACCCATTAATAATCAAAATTGTGACTGAAAGAGGAAACATAGCTGTCTACGCATGTAGCTAAGCACGTAACGGTTTAAACGTCGAGCTTTTGTTCAAGAAGCCACAAAGCATCTTTCAAGTTCTTAGCTTCAACAGTCCGTATGTTGTAGAGCTCAGCCATCTTCTTCCCATTCTCGCTTAAACCTGGAATCGCGATCAAGTAAGCTCTGCTTGGAGAAACATCGAAAACTTTTGCGAACAACGCGATAACCGACTGTTCAGAAACTTCATTCTCCGATGACGCCAAGTCGAAGACGTAAGCTTTGTCTGAAACCTCTCCCTTAAAAGCAACAAGGTCGAAGACGTGGGCCGCTCCTGATCGCCCTTTCAGCGTCGTTGGACCTGAGACTCTTAATCCGTGAGCTGCAAGAAATTCTCGTAAAGGTCCTATCAGCATCCACCTAGCCGTGTAATCTTTTGACACGCTGGGACGAAGTGTGTATGAATACACGTCTGTAATCTCGGCGTTTTCAAAGTTAAACGTAAAGCAACAGCTTCTGCAAAAATTCTCTGAAGCAGGAATATCGAAGCTTTTTTTGCAGCTGTTACATGTACACCACACACCTGCTTTCCTGTAGTCGACCCCTTCTTTTAGAAGGGGCACCTGGCATTTAGGACAAAAGAGTCTACCTTCCCTGAAAAAGTTTGTTTCAACACCCATGTAGCCGCATTTAACGTGTTCTACAAGCGCGCTCTTAGAGATATCAAAGGAACCACAGAAGGGGCAGTTGTATCTGAAAGAAATCAGCGAGGACCCACATTCTGGACAATGTATCACTTTGTCATACAGTTTCCTTTCAAGTACATTGGCCTCGTAAAGTTTGTTCAAGAAAAACTCCGTCTTTGATTCGCCGACTATTGCTTCAATAACCGGATAACGGTAGCCTGTTTCCGGGTCAAAGCACGGCTTCAACATGTCAATCTCGCCGCTGAGAAACTTACCCATGAGAACCTGAACGTGAGGGTCCTTAAAGATCGAGTCATCCTGGTTTTCCTTCGCCATACATGTCCTCCTAGCCATGCTTGCAGCAATAGTTGAGGCGCCCAAGCTTCCACGCGAAGCTACTTGGCTGTAGGGTTTAGCAAGTTTAGCCTAAAAAGGCTTCACTTTTGCGCATCATAACATGCATCATCATGGTCAGACGCAGCGGAATACACACCTTCCTTAAACGTTGTATGAACACTCGAGGGCATTTAACTCCTGTTTTAGTTAGAGATTCCACTTCAACGAGTGCCACGTGCTGAATAAAAGCGGGTTCGGTAATAAAGGCTTTAAGATGTAGTAATCCATACGTGAAATATGGTTTTCAAGAGGCAGCTTTTAGAACAAGAACAGGGCTTAATTATGAACGCCCAAAACGGGGAACTCGCAATGGCTGACCGCGTTCGTTTTGGTCCTGCAGGCATACCGCCCATTTTCAAAGCCCTGGGTGCTGAACTCCATGACGTGCCCAAACTCCTCCGAACAGAGGGCTTAGACGCGTTAGAATATGAAGCAGTACGTTGGGGGCAGAAGCCGCAGATAACTCGCCAAGAGGCCCTACGTCTTGGCATGTCTGCAAAAGAAAACGATTTAGCACTAAGCATGCACGGATCCTATTTCGTGAACCTTCTTGGACAGAAGACCGTTGTTGAAGCAAGTAAACGTCGACTTATAGCCTGCGCGGCCTCAGCCGCACAGATGGGCGCAAACGTGCTCGTATTTCACGCAGGTTTCTACGGTAACCATTCGAGAACCACCGCAATGGCGCAGGTTGTTAAAGCACTAAGGGAACTTGTTGAAGCAATGAAGCAATTGGGTATACGAAAACTTGGGCTTGGTCCTGAAACAATGGGCAAACCGTACCAGTTCGGCAACCTAGAAGAAGTCCTGCACCTCTGCGTTGAGGTGGAAGGGACACAGCCCGTCATAGATTGGGCACATCTCCACGCACGCGAAAATGGGCGGTTCAAAAACGTGGAAGACTACCGTGCGGTTTTCATAAAGGTGGAAAAAGAACTCGACGCGGAAGCCGCAAAAAACCTGCATTGCCACTTTTCCAAAATAGAATTCACAAGCAAGGGCGAGAGACGTCATCGATGCTTGGATGAGCAAGCGTACGGACCGGACTTTACGCTGCTCGCGAAAGTAATTAGGGAATTCAGCGCTAAGCCTGTTTTGATCTGCGAAACGCCGCTTCTAGACGCCGACGCCGTCAAAATGCGTGAAATCTTCATGGAAAAGTCTCATCAAGCTGCATGATTTTTCGATACATTTTTTACTGTGATGGCTAGTTGATGCGTGGGAAAAGTTTTGGTTCGACTGAAGGGATTTCAAAAGTTAACGAGCGTCGAAGAAGCTCTGCGTCTCTGGTTCCACGCCTTTCAAACGGGCGAGCGCAGAATAGTTAATGTGCTATTACGTGAAGCCTTAAATCGTGTCTTGGCTGAGGATGTGGTTGCGCAGGAAGACTTGCCCAGGTTTGACAGGGCTGCCGTGGATGGCTATGCTCTTAAAGCCGAAGACACTGTTGGAGCATCCCAGTTTAAGCCTTTGCGTTTGCAATTAACCGTAGGCTTAGAAGTGAGTAGCAAACAGGCAAAGCAGGTTTGGACTGGAAACCCGATCCCCAAAGGTGCAGATGCCGTCGTCATGCTTGAAAACGTGAAAGCTCTTGGAGATACACTTGAAGTTTACGTTCAGCTTGTTCCAGGCGAAAACGTTTCAAGAAAAGGCGAAGATATAAAGAAAGGCGAATTAGCCGTGAAAGCGGGAACACGGCTTAACCCATACCACCTCGGCTTGCTTGCAGGCTTAGGACTTAGCGAAGTAAAGGTTGCCGCTAAACCACGAATCGCCATCGTCGCCACGGGGAATGAATTGACGGAAGCAGGCAGCGTACTACTCGAAAACCAAGTTTTCGAAACGAACAGAACCATGCTTTCAACCCTTTGTAGTGAGCTGGACGCGGAACCTCTGGATTTGGGCATCGCGAAAGACGAAGCAAGAGACATCGCTGAACGAGTCAGCCTTGGACTTAAAGTCGGCGACGCCGTCATAACCACGGGTGGAACAAGCGTAGGCGGTTTAGACTTGGTGCCTGAAGTAGTTAACAACCTCGGGAAACCGGGCATCATTGTTCATGGAGTAGCCATGCGACCCGCCATGCCGACGGCTTTGGCTGTAGTGGAAAATAAGCCTATAGCAATTCTGTCAGGCAACCCCGTCGCCGCCGTCGTAGGCTTTGAAGCTTTCGCGAGACCATTAATAAGCAGGCTGCTAGGTATGGAGAAAACCGAGCCCAGACCAGCATTGAAGGCTACTTTAACCCGGAAAGTTGTGACCGCACTGGGTAGGAAAACGTATGTGCGCGTCAAGGTCACACATGAAGGAAACGAGTTTTACGCAGAACCTGTAAGCGCCAGAGGTTCAGGCACAATAACAACGATGACACGGAGCAACGGTTTTGTCATAGTCCCGGAAAACCGTGAGGGATTGGTAGCTGGCGAAACTGTCACGGTTTACATGTTTAGACCCGCTGAAGAAAAGTGAAGAATCAATGTTTCGAAGGCTCATCACATTTAACGAGGCCAGAGCGCTCATAGACGCATACGCCAAGTCTGAACCCGTAGGTGTGGAAGAGCTTTCACTAATCGACGCATACGAGCGTATCCTTGCCGAAGATGTCCCCGCCTCCCTAGACATCCCGCCATTTGACCGTTCAACAGTCGACGGCTATGCGCTAAGAGCTGAAGACACTTATGGTGCTGAAGAAAACCGCGGCGTCAAACTTAAAATAGTAGGCGCAGTTGCCGTGGGCGAGCTGCCTCGAGCTGTTATTTCTAAGGGCGAAGCAGCTGAGATCGTAACAGGCGCGCCTATACCTGCAGGCGCAGACGCGGTCGTAATGCTCGAAGACACGGAAGCTAGCGAGCACGAGTTGACCGTCTACTCGGCAGTAGCAAAAAATGAGAATATAATGAAGAAAGGCACAGACATAAGGAAAGGCGAAGTCATCCTGAAAGCCAGGAGCGTTCTTGGCCCCAGAGAAGTCGGCATGCTCGCCGCCGTAGGCAGGGCTACAGCAAAGGTTTACTTGAAACCGGAAGTTGGCATCCTCTCCACAGGCGCTGAAGTCACTGCGCCTGGCAAACCTCTTCCCCCAGGTCGAATCTACGACATAAACGCGTATAGTCTAAGTGCTGCTGTTAAACAATGTGGGGGGAAACCTGTATATTACGGCGTTGTACCCGACGATGAAGCAGAGCTGCAGAAAACTATTGAGCAATCCTTGAAAAACACGGATGTAACATTAACTTCAGGCGGAGTTTCCGTCGGCCCAAAAGACGCAGTTCCCCGAGCGATTCAGAAAATTGGAAAGTCCAGTATCATTTTCTCAGGCGTGGCGGTTAAACCAGGGAAACCTTTGACTTTCTCAGTGGTAGATGGAAAACCTGTATTCTCTTTTCCTGGGCATCCAGCTTCCGCGCTTTTAATGTTTCACCTGCTTGCCCGACCATTAATTCAGCAGTTAGCTGGAAGAACTGCGATGGAAAACCACAAAGTCCAAGCCTTCGCAGGCGCAAGAATGTTCTCTGCCAAGGGTAGACGAACATTCGTCACAGTCAAACTCAGGCAAGTCGAGGAAAAACGCCTGGTCGCTGAGCCTGTCGAAACCGGAGCCTCCGGCGCCATAACCACACTTTCCAAAGCGGATGGATATGTCGAAATACCTGAAAACCAACAATTCATCGATGTTGATGAAAAAGTCACTGTCGTGCTTTTCGCCATGAACTGCTGGAAACGCTATGAACTCCAATACCTACGCTTTTCCAAGGCGTAGCCCGCGACTATCCAAGACATTACCATAAAGACCACAACCACAAAGGACAACGCTAAATCAATGTAGAGCGCATAGTAAAGCGTAACCAACACAAAAGTGGTGTACGCGAAAAACAGACCAACAATTAGCCAAGCTGCCCAGGAACGCCCTTTATAGACGCCGTATGCAACAAACAAACTTAAGATGCCAAGCAAGACCAGATGAGGGGGATAACCTGAAAAAGGTGTCCAAACCAGAAACGCAAGCCCCACTAAACCGTAGAAAACCACCGACACAAGCATATGCTTTTCCCTCATCCTTGATAGCAACCTCAACCATCCACCCTTTACGCATGTGTCATTTACTATGGCATTAACGATTAGGAATAATAAGCTTACCGTTTGCCAAGCACTTTCAACCGTGGAACACATTCAAATCCCTGACTAATCTCTGCGTACTACATAACAATTGCGCATATATGGCTTTGAAAAACCATATGAATCATATATGCTACACAGTCAGCCTTGACCCCTGATTTTCACGGAATACGCGTAGGTCACAAAAGGTTTAAGATACACAAGCACATGCAAGGTTAAAACATGGGGATGAACATGCGATGAGCAGTCTTGACCTACTCGTTTCCCACACGGATGTCTTCAGCGGTTTCACTAAGCCTTTGGAAAAAGCAGAGTACGTTGTCTTTGGAGTCCCCTTCGACATTACAAGCACTTACAGGACAGGCGCAAGGTTTGGTCCCAACGCGGTTCGTCAAGCCTCATTAAACATTGAAACATACAGCTTTCGTAGCGAAATGGATGTAGAAGGAGTACCTGTAACCGACATTGGCGACCTACACGTTTCAGCAGATGCACATGAAACCGTGAGTGCACTTGCCTCAGTCGTTCGTGACATCATAACTTTAAAGAAAAGACCTGTAGCCATAGGGGGAGAACACACTTTAACTTATGGCGTAATCAAGGGCTTTGATGCGGCAGTTCGTGAAACCGCAATCTTAAGCTTTGACGCACACCTTGACCTTAGACAAGAATTTATGGGAGTAAACTTTTCACACACAACCTTCATGCGTCGAGTCGCTGAAGAACTGAAACCTGCACGAATCATCGAAGTGGGAACAAGAGCTGTCTGCCGTGAAGAACTGGAGTACGCTGAAAAAGAGGGGATAGACTTCTATACAGCGCTCCAGCTCAGGAAGATAGGGACGGAAAGCCTTGTGCATAAACTCAAGAGGGAACTAGCGCCGTTTAGCCGAGTGTACCTCTCGGTTGACCTAGACGTTCTTGACCCAGCATATGCTCCTGCAGTGCAAAATCCTGAACCAGACGGGATAGACACGACTACGTTGATCGACTTGGTTACGGCTGTTGCTGACGAACGCACTACAGGCTTCGACGTACTTGAATGCGCACCCAACTATGACCAAGGAACCACAGCGGTCACAGCGGCGCGCGTAATTTTTGAAGTGCTCTGTAAAATCGAAAAGGCACGCAAAACACTTGGTCACAAACAATAGTTAAGTGGTCAAAACCGCACAAGCTTTGCCACAAAAAAGCCGTTGCATGAATGTCGGTGCGGGTAAAGCCGCTGACATTCTTTTAACTCGTTCAGCCCTTGATCTCCAATCCATGGAGATGCTGGTTGAAGACGAAACTCAGGGTCCCATTTCAAGAAACGCTCAATGAGCAGCTCATTTTCCTCCAAAGTTATACTGCAAGTCGAGTAGACTAGCACGCCGCCCGACCGCACTTTTTCACTGCAAGACATGAGCATGCGCCACTGAACCTCAGCCATCCGTTGAACAGATGCTTCAGTAAGTCGCCACTTAGACGCAGGATACCTTCCGAAAGCGCCCGTACCTGTGCACGGTGGATCCAGCACCACGACGTCAGCTTCGACGCCAAGGGGTAAATTAGCGCGCGCATCTGCAAGCACAGCCTCAGTGTTCGCAACGCCCATGCGGAAAACTTCACGTCTCCAAGCAGCCATCCTACGCGCAGAGTAATCAACAGAGAAGATTAAGCCTTTACCCTGCATCAACTGTGCCAAATAAGTCGTTTTTGCACCTGGAGCGGCGCAAACGTCCAAAACAAACATACCTGGCTGTACACCTGCAACCTCAGCTGCAAGGCAACTTGCCTTGTCCTGTACATAGAATAGGCCTTCACCGTAACTTGCCACAGAAGTGAGGCGAGTTTTTGAGGAAACAACTCTGTAAACATGCGCCAAGCCCACAACTTTCTCAAGCAGCAAACCTTCGCCGTACAGCCTGTGCAAAATTTCTTCTTCAGAAAGCTTAAGCGTGTTCAGCCTAATGTAGACAGGTGGCGCTATTGAGTTTGCGCGAAGAAAACTAAGTGCCCATTCCCGCCCGAAAATTCTGATACAATAACGCACAAACCATTCAGGATTAAACGTTGCAAGGCTTATACGCGATTCGTCGCTTAGACCCTGGAATATAGACTCGACGTCACATGTAAGCAGAAACCCCAAGAAAGGTTCAGCCACCATCATAGCGCGCCAGCCTAATATCGAGCGGCCAAGCCGCGCAGTTAAAATTGCTGAATCAACATCGACGCTTTGTTCAGGACACGCAAACCTGTTATGGTACACATAAAGTCTGAGAAAACTTTGCAGTTGAGGAGAAAAATCCTTAAGTGTCATAGGCGCAATAACGTGGCCGATTAAAGCATCAATTAAGTTAAGTCTCCTAAGCGTCTCGCATGCAAGTCCGTATCCAAAACGAACCGCATTTGCATCGCGAATACGCAGGGACGTGCAAGCCTGAGCTAAAGCCTGCTGTTCACTAAGCCGTTTCAGCTCCACTAAACTCAGCATCTTAACTGCAAGCGCCCAAGCATCCTTTAGCAACAGTTACACACTACAGAAGCATAATACAGCAAGCGCTGAAGAATAAAACTTTTCCAAGAAAGCGCGAACTTGCAAGGGAAAGTCGTAAATGGTCAAGAAAAAGTTTCCGTTTTAAATAAATGAGAATGATCATTAAAAAGCTTTGAAGAATAAGGAAGGCACAGACTTAACTGTGAGTCGAACATTGATAATGACGCAAAAGCCTTTTGATGAACAACAACGAAGTAAGCCTCCAGATTATTGGTTAACCCTAAATTTGATGAGCGTATTTAATTCTAAAAGTCAACGCCCCCTAAAGATTTTAGTCAGCTCGACGATTAAGATCAGCACGGGAAAAGAAACGAGTATGGCACAGAAGCGTTTAGACGAGTACACTGAACTCGCGACAAAAAAAGTTGAACATAAAAAAGAAAACGAAACTTTAGCAGTTACGCCGGCTCGAGGAAAATCTGAAGACAAAAATCATTTTGCCCCGATAAACCTGCCACCATCATATTTCGTGTCGGCAACTTACGATGGACACGCTGGAAAAGCACTCTTAAAACTTTATGAGCCCGCAACGGGAAAAATCTACTTTTGGCTCGATAACACTGGACACAAACCATACTGTTTATGCAATCTCCCACCATATGAGCTGGGAAGATTGGAGAGGCTGATGAAACATCCGAGCTTTAACCGTTTTGAAATCGAAGAAAAATACGATACTCTCCAAGACAAGACCATAACAGTGACAAAAATAGTGGCAAACGACCCGTTGGCAATAGGTGGAAGACCCCAAGGTAGCATCCGCGAAATAATCCCAGAAGATTACCCAAACATTGCCTCAACAAGTCGAGAGAGCGTCAAGGTCTGGGAAGCACGGATAAAATATTATCAATCGTACATTTATGACCGACAACTCTTACCTGGCATGATCTATGAGGTCAGAAACGGCAGCCTTGCTCCTGCGATCGTTTATGACAGCGAAAAAACAGTCGAGGAGATACTTCAACGCTTCCCTGAAGCTACAGCTGAAGAAAAGGAATATATTGAGCAGTGGGCTCGACTTCTCGAGTACCCTGCACCGCGTTTCCGTCGCGCTGCAATCGATATTGAAGTCTATGCGTCTGTAGCTTCACGTGTGCCTGACCCGAGAGAGGCAGCTTACCCAGTTATTGCCGCAGCGGTTTACGGTTCAGACGGAAAGAAAACGGTTATGCTATTGAAACGTGAGGATACACGTGAAGGAAACGCGCATTTGCCCGTGGATGTGCAACTTGAATACTACGAATCTGAAGAGCAGTTGTTAAGAGCTCTCTTCAACGTGCTTGACGATTATCCCTTCATAATAACGTTCAATGGCGACGACTTTGACCTACGTTACCTCGCGCACCGCGCATTGAACTTAGGCATCGGAAGAGTTGATGTCCCTGTTGAAGTGGGCCGTCGTGTGTGCCTTCTTAGATATGGGATACATATTGACCTGTATAAATTCTTCTTCAACAGGTCTATTCAGATTTACGCCTTCAACAATCGGTACCGTGACGTAACACTCGACGACGTCGCCACAGCCCTCATCGCCGCGCAGAAGATACGGTTAGAAAAAAGCTTCGGTGAATTGAGCTACACGGAGCTTGCAGAGTACTGCTTCCGAGATGCGGAGATCACCTTCAAACTCACAAGTTTCGAAGACGAATTAACGATGAAGCTTATTCTCGTACTTTCTCGGATCAGTAGCATGCCCATGGAAGACGTGAGCCGCCAAGGAGTGTCAAGGTGGATAAGAAACTTCATGCACCGCGAGCATAGAAAAAGAAACATGCTTATCCCAAACGCCGAAGACATTCTCGCTACAAAAGGGAAAACTGCGACGAAAGCCACAATAAAAGGGAAAAAGTATCAAGGCGCCATAGTCGTTGAACCTACACCTGGCGTACACTTTAACGTTGCCGTGATGGACTTTCCAAGCCTATACCCATCGATCATAAAAGTGTGGAATCTTGGTTATCAAACAGTGCTTTGCCCACACGAGGAATGCCGAACCAATCTTGTTCCAGGCACGCCGCACTGGGTCTGCACACGAAAACGTGCACTCGAAAGCCTACTCATCGGCTCACTCAGGGATCTTAGAGTAAGCTGGTACAAGTTAAAGTCAAAGGACAAGAGTCTTCCTGCTGAAAAACGAAGTTGGTATAACATAATCCAAGGAGCTTTAAAAGTCATCTTGAACGCCAGCGTAGCCTATGAAGAACCCGTCGTGCTCAGAGACGCATTAGGTCAAATTCACTTCGTCGCCATAGGTGAGTTTGTTGACGACATAATAGCGCACATGCCTACCTTCACCAACGGCGCACACACCGTTGCACCTGTAACAGGCTGGGAGGCTCTCTGCTTCAATCCAGCAAACGCCAAAATAAGCTTCGCACGTGTCACACATGTTATTCGACACGAGAATATGGGGAGAAAACTAATAGAGTTGACGTTGAAGTCGGGAAGAAAAGTCAAGGTCACCCCTGAACATAGCGTATTCACGCTGAAACATGACACGGGAAGAATAGAGCCTGTTGAAACCGTCGACCTAGAAAAAGGCGATTGTATAGCAGTGCCTGTGAAAGCGGAAAAACTTGAAGACGAGAACCAGACCCTAAACCTAATGGAAGCCTTGTTTAGGCAGGCAACAAAAGAACAGTGCGACCTTGTGGTTTACGCTTACAAGGCATTCGAAACTGGGCAGACTGCAACGAAGACGCTGAAGAGCACACCGGCGACCAATACGGTTCAACATTTTTGGAAAACCTTGGGCAAAAACAGGCGAGTCTCATTTGAAAAGTCAACCACGTACACAGAAAGGAAAAACAAAGACACACAGGTCTCCTTAAGAATAGGCACTTTCAGAGAAAACAGCTACATGGTTCCAGCTTTCATGAAAGTTGACGCGAAACTTGCACGTTTAATGGGTTACTACGCCGCAGCGGGGTGCGCGCAAAAACGTGTGAATAAACAAGGTGCAACCGATTGCAGTATCCGAATAGAATGTCACAGTATGGAAGCTCTTTCAGATGTGGAAAACTGTCTTAGAGAAACTTTTGGTTTACCACATAGACATTGGAAGAAAGGCATGGAACTCAACGTAAATTCGGAAATTCTTTACTTGCTTTTCAAAGCGCTGTTAGGCGATAAAAATGAAAATAAGAAGATGCCCAGCGTCATCTTCACAGCACCTGAAACTATTAAGAAGGCTTTCCTCGAAGCGTACTCCACATTAAGCGGAAGACGTGACGGAAAAAGCTATGAGCTCACAAGCAAGAGCGCCATCTTAGCTAACCAACTTGTTTACTTACTTATACAGCTTGGAATCAACGTGGAAAAACTTGGCAAAGTCAACGGCATGCACAGTCTCAGCGGTCGAGGCTTACAACGTTCACCAATCGACACAAATTCATGCACGGTACCTACCAGCCATCCTGCACATGCAAAAACGCTCGCCTCATGCACAGTCTACCTCGATGAAGAGGCAGATTCAACACGTGCAACTCTGCTCTCCAAGGAGAAAGAATACGAATGCGAACTTCAATCGTTCACGCCGACGGCGATCGGCGACATAGGTCTGGATCAAATCACTGATATTCATCTTGTCAACTCAGGTTCGCAGTATGTTTACGACTTATCCGTGGAAGGTGCAGAAAACTTCATAGGCGGATACGGACTCGTCTGCCTCCACAATAGCTACGGCGTTTTCGGGGCTGAAACCTTTGACCTTTACTGTCCCCCAGTCGCTGAAGCAACAGCCGCCATAGGCCGGCATTCGATAACGCAAATACTTTCGAAGGCAAAAACCCTTGAGATCCAAGTGTTATACGGCGACACAGACAGCGTTTTTTTGAAGAACCCTTCGCCGGAGCAGATCGAAACTTTAGCACGTTGGACTGAGCGTGAGCTTAAGATGAGCATAGACGTGGACAAAGTTTACAGGTATGCCGTTTTCAGTTCTAGGAAAAAGAATTACCTTGGCGTCCTCGAAGACGGCTCCGTAGACGTCAAGGGTTTAACGGGCAAAAAGAAGCATATTCCTGCTTTCATAAAAGAAGCCTTCAACAAAATGAAAGAGCGTCTTGCCATGGTGAAAAACCCCGCCGACTTTGAAAAGGCAAAGAGGGATATCGCAGAAATCGTTCGCGAACGCTATATGCGCCTGAAACGCAGGGAATGGGACAACATGAACGACTTAGCTTTCCATGTCGTGCTTGGCGAGGAGATTGAACGATACACGAAGACTACGCCGCAGCATGTTAAGGCAGCCAAAATACTCAAAGAAAACGGTGTGGAACTTAGAGCCGGTGACCTGATAAGCTTCGTCAAGGTTACAAGGGAACCACGTGTGAAACCCGTTCAGCTTGCTACAAAAAACGAGGTGGACGTAGACAAGTACATCGCTTATCTTCACTCCACCTTTGACCAGGTTTTAGATGCATTAGGACTAAGCTTTGACGAAATCATCGGTTTGACCAAGCTTGAAAGGTTTCTTGTTTGACACTTCACTCGAGAGGAAGCCCCTGCACTCCAGTACCCTTCAACTCTCCAAGACACATGCGTGTCAACGTTCTCCTTCACCGTTCAAAAGCTATTGGCAACGGGTGCGCCACCGCCCAGTTAACGGCATCTCAATAAAACTGAAGATGCCACATACACTCAAATCATTCATCTCGGTCAGGAGTCATACTCGAGCTTTTCGAGCTTCCAGCTCACATCTGAAAATTAACAGATATTAGACGGGAATGAGCTTCATGGCGACTCATCTTTCATGATTAAAAATAGGAGCTTTCTCGTCGAATCCAGGTAATTGTTGCCTATTCAAGCACTCGTAGTCCCATAGACTTTAATGACTTAAGCACAGCAGTCCTGCTTAACAATGCAAGCAAACTGTAACCGATAAGCGACACTGCGATTAAGCTGCTAACGGTTATGCTTATGATCATCCCAGCCCACGCGGGTAAGGCGCCGAAGGCATCAGGCGGAGGAAAGAAGAGCCATAGATAACTGCCCACGATGGCGCCTATAGGTAACGCGCCCAAGATGCACGCGAGTAAACGGTGTCTTCGCAGGCAAAGCACGACGGTCGCTGCAAACAAGTTTGCGAGAGGCCCAAAAACAACGTCTGGAACGCCGAGGAAATAGTAGGCATTCGCTATGAAACATCCAAGTGTGACGCCTCCCACAACAGGCCAACCGAATAGTGCAGCCAATGCGATTAGGCAGTCTGCTACGCGAAGCTGAACTGGACCGTAAATTGTAGGGTTACCCACAGAAAGCGACTGAACGACATTGATGACAACATACAACGCTGAGAACACAGCTGTTAAAGTAACGCTTTTACTTTCAAGTTGAATGTAATTCACCTCCTACACCGGGGTTTAATCAAGCGGAACGGGTGGAGGCCCACCTACCCGCCGAACATCAAAGCAAATAGTAAACCATATATTAAAACTATTCCAAAAGCGAACATGAAAGGAAGACGAAAGACTCTTAAAACTCGAACAACACTCACGCTTGAACTCCGCATACACGCAATGTCGTAACCTGCTGAAAACGCTGGAATGCACGGCTGATTATTCCTAACTACTTGCAGGGTTGACTGCAGCACGGCTCAACGTATGACTTGTTAAATGTTTCGGCGGAACGCTTGTTTGAAGAGTGAATATGGAGGCACGCGCCGTAGACAGCAGTTTCAAAATAGATAGGTTTATATGAGTTTTAGGACGGGCATTAATTAGTTGGCGGGTGCATGGGCAGTAAGGTGATAGCAAAAGACCTCGGATGAGGGGTACATGCACAGC
>Ga0315298_1000216_pt1 | contig 117231 bp, 110 predicted proteins | sample WHS_1_MG_FD_203077 | JGI IMG/M metagenome (GOLD analysis project Ga0315298, IMG submission 203077) | Extremophilic microbial mat communities from Washburn Hot Springs, YNP, Wyoming, USA - WHS_1_MG | ecosystem: Environmental > Aquatic > Thermal springs > Hot (42-90C) | place: USA: Wyoming...
GTAGCCTGGCACGAGAAGTGTGCTAGCCGTTAGCATTGGCAGTTCTTCACGCTTGCTATAGTATTTTTCTCCTATTAATCGAAAGTTTTCCAGTGAAGGCTTATTGGATACTCCGCATAGGGCTATCGCCAACGTTTCGCCGTACGCTTTCAAATCGAATTTTATGTTGCCGCCGCTTTCAAGCGCGTACTCCGCTGCACGTTCAGCAAACTTCGGGTTCATATAGCCATTCGTTTCCCAGCAAACACGCAAAATACGATTTTCAGCTTTTGCCTTCTCTAGGGCTAGGCGGCTTGTCTCAAGCGAATGAGGCATCTGCGGTGAAGGGTCACCACCAAAATAGCAAATACACGAAACGCGCCTATCCACTTTTGAAGCAAGTTCAGAAGCACTTAAGACTGGCTTATGCTTCACGGACAAGCGACGATAATGCCAATTCTGACAGTAAAGGCAATCGTAACTGCAAGCGCCGTAAAAAACAGCCAAATTCGCATAACCATATTCGGCTTCTGGCGCATAAGCAAAACGTGGATAACCAGCGCCAGTACATCCAGGACAAAACCACCAGCTAACACAGTTTGTCGGCAAACCATCATAATACCATTCTAAAACGCCCTTTTCCACTGTACCGCCAAAACGCACTAATCGACCACCAACATTCCAAACCAAACCACAAAAACCACACCCACCAACACCAATAACACAGTTATTAGCACAAACACCACAAGCAAGCCCACCAGAGTCCCTAGGCGGTTCAGCAGGCAAACCAAAACCCGCACGGCTCTCGGCATGCACACGCCTAGTAACTTCTAAGGCTTGCTGAGGCTTCTCCCTAATACACTTTAGGCAAACGCCAACACCATCAGATATAGTAGGCGAACTCTCGCCACAAACCCCACATTTACCCATAACAAAATCAAAAATAAACTAAGGACAAAACAAGCCTAAAAACCTATAGCGGAACGTCCAATTCCAACAGCGCAAAACTGCACAGAATTGACACCGCAAAAATCTAGAGGGGCTAGGTCACTATTGCGTTGAAAAAACGCCAAAAAATGTTAGGTTTTCCCACGCGAAACATTCCTCGCAAGAGCAACACGCTTACAGTAAGCGCAAACACCAGTAAGCGAAGGAAAACCACAATTCCTACACGGAACAAGCGCTGGCTTCTCAACAGCTTTCTCAAGCAAAGGCAAAAGCTTCAAAAAACTCCTCAAAACTTGATGCCTAAAGTAAGGGTTGCTCCGCGACAAAGAATTCAAAAGCAAAGCGTTTTCACGCGTCCTAGTACCCCTAGCAAACGGACACTCAACCTCACGAAAAGGTATATCCGCATACAAGCAATAAAGCAAATTCTCATTTTCAGGCGACTTGATCAAAGGCTTAACCTTAACCGTCAAATTCGGCATCGACGGCTGCAAAACAGGCTTAAGTCTCACAAGCTGACTCCACTGCCCAGAAAAGAAGTTGTTAAGCATAAAACCAGCAACATCATCCATGTTATGCCCAGTAGCCAAAACCTTAACGCCAACTCTCTGCGCAAGCTCATCAAAAGCATGACGCTTAAGCGTCCCACAAGCAGAACAAACCTTACCCCTAAAAACAGTACGCCTGAAATCCCCAACGCTGATGCCAACCTCCTTCTGAAAATCAAAAACATGAAAATCAACACTCAAAATTTTCGCCAAAGCCTCAGCCTTCGCCTGACAATGCTCAGAATAACCATCAATTCCAAGATTCACATGAAACGCAAAAAGCCGCAAACTTGGAAACGCTTGACGCAAACCATGCAAAAGCGCAGCACTATCCTTACCGCCAGAAACAGCAACGCCAACCACTTCATCCTCGCCGAACATACGAAAATCTTCAACAACACGCCTCAAACGCCTAACAAAAAACTGCAAAAAACACTCAGGACACAAACTCAACCGCGCATAGGAAATGTGCACCTCAGCCCTACGCTCATGACACTTGCCGCAAACTACTGGCATATTTCCCATTTACACCCAAACGCCATAATTTACAAACGCTTATCCGCCACCAACAGGCGGAATAATAGCCAAAACATCACCATCAGAAAGCTCCGTTTCCAAACCCCTCAACGTCGAAGCACTCCTACCATTAACGAGAAACTGCAGAAAACCCTTAACCGCGCCATTCGCATCATAAACGTACTCCACAAAACCCTTCCCATAACGCTCAGCCAAACGCTTAAGCACAACATCAACAGTAACACGCTCAGCATCAGAAAATTCCAAGACTTCCTCTCGCTTACCAGTCAACTCCCGAAGACTAGTAAAGAAACGCACCGAAACCCGCATAACGCAAACCCTCAAAAATATCCAAACAAGCCATAAATTTAACTGTTACAGAAAAGGCATATGTTCCGCCGAAAAACTGGGTAAAAGTTTATATTTTAGCGCATTTTGGTTATCGGAATAGCTGAAAACATTCTAAAATAATTGGAGGAAACTTGTATGGCTTACTTAACAACAACACAGTCAGGACAGCCAGTACTCATCCTAAAAGAAGGAACAACCAGAAGCCGAGGAAGAGAAGCCCAAAGAAACAACATAATGGCAGCACGCATCATAGGCGAAGTACTAAAAACAACTCTTGGACCACGCGGAATGGACAAGATGCTCATCGACAGCCTAGGCGACATCACAATAACAAACGACGGCGCAGCAATACTAGACGAAATAGAAGTGGAACACCCAGCCGCAAAAATGATGGTAGAAATAGCAAAAACACAAGACGACATGGTCGGCGACGGAACAACAACCGCCGTGGTCTTGGCAGGCGAACTACTAAAAAAGGCCGAGGAACTACTAGACCAAAACATTCACCCAACAATAATTGTAAGCGGCTACCGCAAAGCAGCCCAAAAAGCCATCGAAGTAATAAACAAAATCGCCACGCCAGTAGACATCGAAGACAAAGAAACACTCAAAAAAGTAGCCTTAACATCAATGTCAAGCAAAGCCGTCGGACCAGCAAAAGAGCACCTAGCAGAAATAGCCATAGACGCAGTCAAGCAAATAGCAGAAAAACGCGGAGAACGCATGATAGCCGACATAGACAACATCCAAATAATAAAGAAAACTGGAAAAAGCCTCTTCGAATCACAACTCGTCAGAGGCCTAATAATAGACAAAGAAGTCGTCCACACAGGAATGCCCAAAAAAATAGAAAACGCAAAAATAGCGCTACTGGACTGCCCACTAGAAATTGAAAAAACAGAGTTCAGCGCAGAAATCCGCATACGCGACCCAACACAAATGAAAGCCTTCCTAGACCAAGAAACAAAAATGCTCAAAGAAATGGTAGACAAGATAAAGGCCTCAGGCGCAAACGTAGTCTTCTGCCAAAAAGGCATCGACGACATGGCACAACACTTCCTCGCAAAAGAAGGAATACTCGCAGCAAGACGCGTAAAACAATCAGACATGGAAAAACTCGCAAGAGCAACAGGCGGAAGAATAATCACAGACTTGGACGATTTAACACCGCAAGACCTTGGCGAGGCTGGGCTGGTTGAAGAACGCAAAATAGGCGAAGACAAAATGATTTTCGTAGAAAAATGCAGAGACCCACGCTCAGTAGCGATACTAATACGCGCTGGACTTGAAAGAATGGTTGACGAGGCAGAAAGAGCCCTAACAGACGCCCTATCGGTAGTCTCAGACGTAATCGAAAACAACAAAATCGTAGCAGGCGGAGGCGCAGTAGAAATCGAAATAGCAAAGGAACTACGCGACTACGCAACAAAAGTCGGCGGACGCGAACAACTAGCCATAGAAGCCTTCGCAGACGCCATAGAAATAATACCGAAGACGCTGGCGGAAAACGCTGGACTAGAACCAATAGACATAATCGTAGAACTTAGGGCAAACCATGAGAAGAAAGACGGTGCCCACATGGGCGTAAACGTCTTCACTGGAAAAGTTGAAAACATGCGAGAAAACGGCGTAGTCGAACCGCTCGTCGTAAAAGAACAAGCAGTAAAATCCGCAGCAGAATCCGCTTCGATGATACTGCGCATAGACGATGTTATAGCCGCAACGAAGCCGAAAGAAGAAAAAGGACCAGAAAAACCGCCAGGAGAAGGCGAAAGCGAAGAATACTAAACCTTAAACCCCAATTTTTCTCAAAAATTTAACCATTTTTCTCGGAAAACTGTTTTAATAGGCATTTTGAAGTACAGGTACGTAAAGCATATATAACGGAAATTTTGAACACTGGAGAAATTAGAAACGGGTGAAAAAATGAAAAAATATGCTGCACTCTCCGCCATAGCATTTCTCTTTCTGTCCTTGATGGTGGTTGTGCACAGAGATGTCCCATCAGTTAGAGCTGAAGACATATTCTACAATGGAGACTTGATACTTAACGGAAACAACGTAACCATAATTGACAATCAAATTTTACACATAAACGGCAGCATCATCATCACAGAGAACGCTACGCTTATAATACGTAACAATGGAGGCATAAACTTCACACAACAATATAGTAACCAATTTAACATAACTCTTATGCATCCAGCTAATGGAAACCCACGACTCATAATGGAAAATAATAGCGGTATAGCAGGAAACGGGTATCCTCTATTTTTGGACTTTTACGGCAACAGCACGATGGAGACAAATCTAGCAGCTACTCCCGAAAATGTCATTTTCCACTTCTTTGACTCCTCTTACGCCAACATCACGGAATCCGAGTTTTGGCTCATATACCTTTACAATAACGCAATCCTACACGTGACAAATGCTACATTAAATTATGTTTTCCTTTATGGTAATTCGAAGGCTACTATAAGCAACGCAGAAATCTATGATGAATTCTTCGCTGGCGTAAACTCTGAAGTCACGATTTCAAATTGCGAGATAATCAAGGCAGAAGCGTATGGAAATGCGAAGTGCTACATTTATGATTCAGTTATTACTAATGCAACATTATATGAGGATGCAAAGGCATGGCTCATTAACACAACAGCAATTAACGGAGCAGCATACAACAATTCCATTGCCTACATTTACTACTACCTTGATGCCCACGTGACAGACCTCGTTGGACAAGACATTCCATCAGCAAACATGACTGCCTATGACATTGAAAACGCTCTAGCCGATTCAAAACTAACTGGAATGGATGGACGCGCTAGATTAACGCTGATGAAGGGTTTCGCCAACGAGACAGGCTTCTATTGGACTGGAGCATATAAAATTGTGACTTGTTATGCTGACTGCTCGAATTCAACGCCAGTAGAAATGTATGACAATGTGGAAATAGAAGTAACACTAAACATATTCTGCAATTATCCAGCAAGCTATGACGGAGACATAACCCTCAAAGACAACGAATGCCTGTGTATTTATGGATTACTTAACCTCAATGGAAGTATAATCGCTGAAGAAAACGCGACCTTGATTTTGCGTAACGCATGGATAAACCTTACACAAACATACTCTGACCAGTTCACAATTACATTTCGAGGAAACGCTAGACTGATAGTGGAAAACAGCAACATAACATCAGATTATTCATTCATGATAAACTTCGAAAACAATAGTACAGCAACAATTAATGGCCTATTAACGAACGCCTACATATTAATTTTCATGCACTATTCATCAGCAGACATCACCAACTCGACACTGCTAAGGAACCTATACGTTTATAGTTTCGCGAAAGTCTATGCTTCAAACTGCACAATAGACAGAACTGTTGCACTTTTTAACAACGCAGAATGCATCTTATCGAACTGCACAGTAAACGATTGGATAACCATAACGGTGTCTTCCATAAACGCCACAATATTAGATTTAAAACCAGGATACATAAACCACTGGAACTTTATAGAAAACTGCACAGTAGAAGTTGACTCTGCTGGTCATGCCCCAAACATTACAATAATCGAAACACACCTTGACGGATGGCAACTGAACACCTACGGCTACTCAAACATAACAATCTTAAGGTCCGAATTCTCTTGCCTCTACTTCTACGGTTCAACAAAAGCGGCAATTTATAGATCAAACGTCGCCATTTCCACAAGCACTCACGAAAACGCTAATTGCTATCTGGAAGACACAACAACATTCTACCTATACTTATATGGAAACTCAAGAGTTCAAACAACCAACGTCACAATCACGATTGGAAATGCAACCGTTTATGACAACGCTAAACTGTATGTTGGCTGGTGGCTAAACATAACAGTGACAGACCAGGAAGGTACACCCGTGCCAAACGTTACATTGAATATAATGGATAGTGAGGGAACCACTGTTACTTCTGGAAAAATAGATAAATGGACAAAAGTTAAATTACTCGGAAAAATCGTTAACGCAACAGGCACAGAATACGAGTTTGGAGAATACACAATAGACGCAGAATACGAAGGACATTTCAGCAGCGCAACCGTACTAATGAACGGAAACAAAGAAGTAACAATAACACTGCCCTTCATATTACCAGAATTCACCCTACAAATAATACTAACAACACTAATAACACTGACACTCACAACACTACTATACAAAAGAAAACAAAACCAAAAATAACAACCCCAAACTTTTTCTCCCACTCTTTTCAAAAACACCAAAAAGAAGCACCTATATACCAAAAAACCAACAATAAACCTAAAAAGCTCCGGTAGTATAGTCCGGTCAAGTATAGCGGCCTCTCGAGCCGCGGACCCGGGTTCAAATCCCGGCCGGAGCACCATAGATGGTAAAAATTATGTGCTTGTGTCGTTTGCCGACAGAGTTGTGAGAACAAATGCCAGGGTTGCATGAGATTTGCGGCTTCAAGTAAACCAGAACAAAATTTGTGCATGTTCCTAGGCGCTTTGGGCCTTAAAATTTTGTTTGCGTTAAAATTTTTGCTTTGTGTGTAAAATGATTTTACGTTGAATGCCGTTTATGCTTAACGTGCAATGAAATACCTTTAAAGTTATCGGAAACCTAATTAAGGCGTGCTGTTATGTGCAAACATTCTGGAGAGATAAGCTCATGCCAACCGCGCGAAAGTGGATTTCAAAACGCGCAGATACTGTTCCATGGTCTGGAGTGCGAAGGATGTTCAATCTTGCACAGAAATACGGAAACGTTATAAACTTAACCGTTGGGGAGCCTGACTTTGACACGCCTAAGCATGTTGTAGAAGCTGCCATAGACGCTATGCGCAAGGCTTACACGCACTATACGCCTAATGCTGGTTTAATGGCGTTCAGAGAAGCAGTTGCTGAAAAGGTTAAGAGGGAAAACGGTATAGACGCTGATCCAGAAACCGAAGTTATTGCAACTGTAGGCGCCATGGGCGCTTTGTCGCTCGCCATGCTAGCAATCATTGATAACGGAGATGAAGTTTTAATTCCAGATCCAGGATTTCCAAGCTATAAGGCGCAAGTGATTCTAGCTGGTGGAAGTCCAATCCCTTATCCACTAAGGGAAGAAGATGGCTTCTCACTAAGAGTTGAAGAAGTTGAAAAACTTGTAACTAAAAGAACAAAGGCTATTGTGCTAAATACGCCGTCAAATCCAACCAGCACCGTACTAAGCGAAAAAATTTTGAGAGAAATATCCGAACTTGCCATAGAAAAAGATTTGATTGTAATTTCTGATGAGGCTTATGAAGCGATAATATATGATGGTTTTAGGCATGTTAGCATCGCCTCGTTGCATGACATGAAAGAGCGGACAATAAGCATCTTCACTCTTTCTAAGACTTATGCCATGACTGGATGGCGCATAGGCTTCGCCGTAGCAAACAGGGATATCATAAGTCAAATGACGAAACTTCAAGAACATGTTTCAGCGCATCCAAGTTCGATTTCGCAGATGGCTGCTGTTGCAGCCTTAAAAGGTGAAAAAAGACATGTTGCGATGATGGTTAAAGAGTACAGCGAAAGAAGAGAGCTTGTGCTTAAAGGTTTAGCGGAACTGCCTAAAATTAAATGTTTAAAGCCTCAAGGCGCATTCTACGTATTTCCGAACATAAAGGGATTTAATATGTCTTCTGAAGAGTTTGCTATGCAAATGCTAGAAAAAGCTCGCGTTGTGTTAGTTCCTGGAACAGCGTTCGGCGATAATGGCGAAGGCTATGTTCGAATATCTTATGCAACATCCAAGGAAAAGCTCGCCGAAGCTTTGACAAGAATCAAAAATGCACTGTGCACTATGTGAAAAGCTAATTTGGAAAGAAAACATTGAAATTTCGCTTTCGAAAATTTTCTAGTTAGAAAGTGTGGAAGCAATGGTAATGGTTCATGTGAAATTCCTAACTAGGTTCAAAGAGATTACAGGAAAAGACTTTGCTGAAGCCGACATCGAAAAAGGAGGCACCGTAGAAGATTTGTTAAAGCATTTGTGTAACCAGTTTGGTGAACCTCTGCGTAATTTAATTTTCAGAAAAAATGGCTCCATAGTGGAAAACCTCGTGATTTTCGTTAATGGAAGAAACATTTTAACGCTTGATGGAGTGAAAACAAAGCTTGCTGACGGAGATTACCTAATACTATCTACGCCCGTTGCTGGAGGGTAAACAAAATAAACTTTTTACTAGCCAATACTGACACAAGTAAGGGGTCATAATGAAAAAGTTTGACCTTGTAATTTTGGGGGGCGGCGTTTCGGGTGCATGCGCAGCTTACGCCGCTGCATCCAAATCTAAAGATTCTAAGCGAAAGTTCTCTGTTGCGCTAATTTCGAATGAAGAGGCGGTCTATTCGAGGGGCGCCCTTCCATCGTTAATAGCGCGGGAAGTCCGTTCGCTTAGAGACATTAGCGTTTATCCCGTTTCACAGCTTAGAAGGCTTGGTGTAAATTTCTATAAGCAGCACGAAATTCTGTCAGTTGATTTTGATGAAAAGTTGGTTTCAATTAAAAATCTTGAAAACGAAAGAAAAACAGAAATAGCTTTCAAAAAGCTCATAATAGCCACTGGAAGCCTACCAAAGGTTCCGCCAGTCAAAGGCGCCAACTTGAAAGGAGTTTATACCGTAAAATGGTTTAAAGATGCCAAAGAACTATCGAAGAAAGCTAAGCCCAAGATGAAAGCGCTTGTTGTCGGTGCTGGATTTATTGGTATGGAAACTGCGAATGCGCTTAGAAATATTGGTTTAGACGTTACTGTCGTTGAAATGTTACCGAATATTCTATCTGGGGTGCTTGAGCCGCGCCTTTCAAGTTATGTTAAAGCGAAAGCCGAAAGCGTGGGCGTAAAGGTTAAGGCGAATTGCACGTTAGATGGCATTGAAGGAAAGAAAAAGGTTGAAGCCGCCATTTTGAGTGGCGAAAAAGTTGCGTTTGACTTTGTGATTTTCTGCGTAGGCGTTAAACCTAACACAAAAATTTTTGCTGAGAGTCGTGTGAACATGGCTGAGTATGGCGCAATAAAGACAGACTCTAAAATGCAAACAAACATGGAGGAGGTTTATGCTGTCGGTGACTGCGCAGAAAAAATCGACTTCGTAACAAAACTTCCAGTTCATCGTCCACTCGGAAGCTTAGCTACAAGAACTGCTGAAATTGCTGGAATTAACGCTTTAGGCTTAAATGTGGAATTTGAGGGAAGCATTCGTCACCAGTACGATTATGTTTTTGGAACACATATCAGCAGCATGGGTTTAAGCAGCACCGAGGCTGGTTCTTTGGGACTTAGCACAGAAACAATGAATGTCAAAGTGTCAAGAGACAGCGCCTTCAATCAAGAACCTCTAAAAATTCCCCTAGACACCAAAATGTGCGTGATTGTAGATAAAAAAAGTGACAGAATTGTCGGTTGGCAAAGCATCGGACAATCTAAACTGGTTAGCTTTTACAACACTTTCATTGATGAAATTATAAGGAAGGGAGGAAGCGTTAAAGACATTCAGGAAGCGGGGTTGGAGGTTTCTTAAGCCATATTCTTTGGAAGCCGTCCAAGCTTTTCAAGTTCACCCGCAACATCCGTTAATCCTAACTTTTCCAGCGTTTCCTTGTAGGGCCAGCTTGTTTTGATGTCCCACTCGTGCAACGCATAATACTTGTCTAGCATACTGTCCAATTCTTGTTGGGAGTTCATCATGCCTTTGGCTGGACCTGACGCAGCAGGCTCATTCATCAACCGCCACGGCAAGTTGTCGAGTTTTCTGTCTGCGCCTTCTCTTATGTTGAAGCATTTTTCGATGGTTACTATGCGTCTTCCCGCTGTCATTATTGTTTTTTCGTCCATTGGTATGCCTGTTGCTAGGTGGAACATTTGCGCCATGTTTTCTGGGTTTACCGCGTAGGCGGCTGTTGTTGCGAAGGCGCAGAAGCCTAGGCTGTCCGTAACAGCGTAACAGTCTTCATGCCAACGCACAATTTCTGGACGATACTCTAAATAGTATGGCGAAGCCCACTTCTTGTCTCCAGTGAGCTTTTCTATGAGGTCTATTGCTTCTGGGCTTGCGCCAAACTCGGCGAAGGTTTCTGTGTGAAGGTGATCTGGACCGCGCGGGTTAACTGCGAATGCTAGTGCATATGCTTTGGCTGCCCTTGTTTCCACGTTTGACTGTTCAAGGCCCTTCGCATTGCATATGGCCCACTTCCAACTTTCTTTTCCAACTTTTTCAGAGGCTCGTTTAACGCCCTCGGCTAGCAAGTTTCCAAGTTTGCCTTTGCGGAAGGCTATTGCTTCAATGGTTTTTATTAGCGCGTCAGCATTTCCAAAGTTAAGCTCTACTCCATCAGTATCCTCTTTCGTTAAAACGCCTTTTTCGTAACTTTCCATCGCCCACGCAATCGTTATGCCCGTGGAAATCGTGTCCAAACCATAGATGTTGCAAAGCTCATTCGCTTTAATCACGGCATCAGTGTCAATTATCCATGTTTGCGAACCTAGACCCGCAAACGTTTCGTATTCTGGTCCACCAGTATATGTTCCAGCATATGGACCATTTTTGGCTTCTACAAACCTGTGGCAGCTTGTTGTACAACTAAAGCAGCCAACTCTCCGCAGCAAATATCCCTTCTCAACAAGGTTTTGCCCAGTAAGAGGAGTTACATCATCAATGTGTCCATACTTGAAGTTGCGATTTGGAAAAGCGTGCAAGTCGTTTACAAACCCCAACGACCCAGATGTACCATAATCATAAAGCGACTGCGCTCCGCTATCTTTTGCCAAGTTTTTTCTTACTTGTAGGGCTAGTTCTCTGAATTCGTCTGGTTTCCATAGTTCTATGGTTTTTGTGCCTCTTACGGCTATTGCCTTAACTTTTTTGGAGCCCATGACTGCTCCTGCTCCGCCTCTGCCAGCAGCGTGATACACGGAGTTCATAACAGCCGCAAACTTCACAAGATTTTCTCCAGCCGGCCCGATGCACGTAACCTTTGTTTCTTTGTCGCCTATTTCTTCTACTAATGCGTTTGTTGTTTCTCTTACGTCTAAGCCCCAAAGGTTTTTTGCGTTTCTTATCTCGACGTTGTCGTCTTGTATTGCCACGTATACTGGGTTTTCCGACCGTCCATGTATAACTAGGTGGTCGTATCCTGCAAATTTTAGTTCAGCGCCCCAGTGGCCACCCATGTTCGTTTTGAGGTAAAGGTGTGTTATGGGGCCTTTGCATGTGATTGTTGTTCTTCCAGATGAGGGTGCCGTAGTGCCCGTAAGGGCTCCTGTTCCGAATATTAGGACGTTTTCTGGTCCAAGGGGGTCTATGCCTGGTTTGGCGATTAGGTTCCATAGGAATTTTGCGTTTATGCCTCTGCCGCCGAGGAATAGTTCGCCAAGTTTACTTTCGAATTCTTCCGTCCATGTTTTGCCTTTTGTTAGGTCTATGTGCAGAATTTTTCCTTGCCAGCCATACATTTTATTTGCCTCCTACTATTGTTGCTAGGGCTTTGACGCGCTTTTCCAGCGAGCGCCACTTTTTGTCAAATTCTTCTGCTTCTAAGCTTACGTATTGAATGGCCTTCGGCATGCAAACCTTTGCGCATTCAGGGTCGCCATTGCACAAGTCGCATTTTATTGCTACACCTTGTCTAACGGTTATTGCTCCAAAAGGACATGCCCAAACACATTCTTTACATCCAATACATTTCTTTTGATCAACAAATAGCGCGTTGGTTTCAGGGTCTCTTGATATTGCCCTTGTTGGACAGACGTTCTGGCAAGGCGCATTCTTACATTGCTCACAGATTACTGGAACAGCCAAGCATATGCTTTCCTTCTTCGGCACCCATAGCCGCGCCACTTTCATGTCGAGTTTTTGCTCTTTCCGAAGAGAACAAGCCACAACACATGATTTGCAGCCCGTGCAAGCGTCTAAGTCCAAAAATAGTATGGGTTTTTCCATTTTAAACCGCCTTTTTGGACTTGAAGAGGTTATAAACGCAGCTTATGATATAAACCTTATCTGACATTTTGAAACTTTTCACCTTTTATTTATTCGCTCTATTAGAGGTCTGAACAGTGGGTCTTTCTCTAAATAATCCCTATAGTAAAGTGCACCAGCCTTTATTATTAGGGCTAGCTCTGCAACTCTTTTGCCGAGAGTTCTCGCCGATTTTACAGCAACATCAGCGTCAAAACTTTTCGATTCATATAAGGTCTTTAATGCGTTCTTTTCCACCTTATTTTCTGTCCACCCAGCGCCGCCAATGTAGGATTCCCATGGGTCTCCAGAAGTCACAATGTTACCCATAACAATCGCATGGTTTATGATTTCTTTTATGGCGTTTTCTTGTCCAGAAAATATGTGAACGCCTTGGGCGATTGCACCGTAAACTTTCAAATGTCTGCCTGCGCTGCCTTGATAACTCCATAAGCTGTTTCCAAGCCTATCGATGAAACACTTCAGTTGCCCAGGTATGCTCATATGGTAGACTGGAACAGCCATTATTATTGCATCTGCGTCCACCCATTTATCGCGAAGTTCGTTAAAATCGTCCTTTTCGCTTCTCACGCATTCGCCAGTTTTTGCACATGTGAAACAGCTTATACATGGGAGATACTCTTTGCCAGCGATTGAGTAGGCTTCTGTTTCAACGTTTTTTGGGTTAACGGATTTTGCAGCATCCAAAGCTTGATTCAGCAAAAATTCGGTGTTCGCGTTCTTACGTGGACTTCCGCTTATGCCCAAAACCTTGATCTTTATTTCACCATTTTTAACGCTTTGCATACGCCTCAACACTACTTTTCAATCTATTCACATATTATAAATTTTCTACCAAAACCTCCGCTTAACAGTAATCAAAATAAAAAACATTAGCATTAGAATGTTTTAGTGTGAAAAACGACTACACTCAAATTGCACCGTTATGTTTATGAATACGTTACACTCTAACACCATGAACCACCAATCGGGGAAAACCATATGAAAAAAATCATAACTTTCGGCGAAATTATGCTGCGCCTCGCACCTCCGGGTTTTCTGCGAATTACACAAGCAAAGTCCTTTGATGCGATATACGCTGGAGCAGAAGCAAATGTTGCCATAACCTTGGCAAATCTTGGTTTCCCAGCTGATTTTGTGACGAAACTTCCGCCTAACGATTTGGGTGACGCGTGCATAAATTATCTGCGGCAGTTTGGCGTTGGAACGGAAAAGATAGTTCGCGGCGGAGACCGTTTAGGCATATACTTCCTAGAAGTAGGCGCAGCGCAGAGAGGCAACAAAGTCATATACGATAGGGCTAACTCGTCATTTGCAACCGTGAATCCAAAGGATTTTGATTGGGAGAAAATATTTGCCGACGCATGTTGGTTCCACTGGACTGGAATAACGCCAGCAGTAAGCGAAGGTGCAGCGAACACATGCTTAGATGCTGTTAAAAAAGCAAAGAAAACGGGATTAACAGTTTCATGCGACTTGAATTATAGGGCTATGTTGTGGAAGTGGGGCAAAACCGCAAAGGAGGTCATGTCTGAACTAGCAAAATTCGTCGACATCATGGTGGCAAATGAAGAAGACGCCGAGAAAGTTTTTGGCATAAAGGCACCTGGCGTTGACGTTACAAAGGGCGAGGTGAAAGCAGAAAGCTACCGTTATGTTGGGCAAAAAATCATTGAAATGTTCCCAAACATTAAAACAGTTGCGTTCACACTTAGGGGAAGCATAAGCGCAACCCACAACACATGGTCTGGAGCGCTATACGACGGTGAAAAACTCTACACCGCACCAGTCTATGACATAGATTTTATTGTTGACCGCGTTGGTGCAGGTGACTCCTTCTCTGGCGGTTTAATATATGGTCTTTTAAATTTCAAGGATGACAAGCAGAAAGCCCTAAACTTTGCAGTTGCAGTTTCATGCCTTAAACATTCGATATATGGCGATTCCTGCGCGGTTCGATTAAGCGAAGTGGAAAACCTCATGAAGGGAATAACCTCTGGGAGGATAGTTCGCTAGTATAGGAGGTGGTTACGTGGCAAGATTAACGAAATGCGAAGTCACCGCAAAAATAGCGGAAATAGGACTTCTTCCAACATTCTACGAGGGAAACGTTGAAACTGTAAAGAAAATTGTGGCGGCGTGCGCTGAAGGTGGAGCAAAAGTCGTCGAGTTCACAAACCGCGGAGCCTTAGCCTACCATGTTTTCAGCGAACTTGTAAAATGGTGTGACAAAGAATTTCCAGACGTAATTCTGGGTGCTGGAACAATAATTGAACCGTCAGCCGCATCGCTCTACATAAACTGCGGAGCAAACTTCATAGTTGGACCACTATTCAATCCAGAAGTGGCAAAAACCTGCAACAGATACAAGGTTGTTTACGTTCCAGGTTGCAGCACACCATATGAAATATCTATGGCTGAAGAGATGGGCGCAGACATAATCAAAATATTTCCAGCGGATGTTCTGGGTCCACAGTTCATAAAAGATGTTCTTGGACCATGTCCATGGTCTAGACTTATGCCTTCTGGCGGAGTTGACGCTACGAAGGAGAGCATATCAAGTTGGATTAAGGCTGGCGCAGTTGCAGTGAACATGGGCTCAAACCTGATAGTGAAAGATTTTGTAAAAGCTGGGGATTTTGAGGCTATAAAGAAGCGCGTTGAGAGTTGCATACAATGGGTACGCGAAGCAAGGGGCACACCACTATTTTTGGGCGTAGAACACTTCGCAATTTATCCAACAGAAAAGACGGATGCAAACGCTATTGCTGACTGGTACGCTGAAAAGTTTGGCTTTACGAAGAAAGAGGGACAAACGTCGATTATGCTGTCTGGCGTTGGGTCTGGAAAAATAGAAGTTATGAAGTCTCCAGAAAAGGGCGTTCAAGGACATGTAGCGGTTTATGTTTCGAACTTTGAAGCAGCATGCAACTACCTTAAGGAAAAAGGCGTGAAACTTGAAGAACCAACAGTCAAAGCTAGAGTTAAGGCAGTGTACCTAAAAGAAAAAGACCCCGCGGGAAACAAGGTGCACCTAATATACCGTCCTTAACCCTCCATTTTTATATCCTTTTTAATCTTGTTTATCTTATAACGTGGTGATAGAGAAATGCTGATACAGAGCATACATAAAGTTGAAGGCGTAAAAAAGCATGGAGGCGCCATCTATAGAGATTTATTCTGCACAAGCATCGAGGAAAGCTCTAACAAAGATAAAAGCAGCGAGTGCCTACGAACAATTTGGAAATTTTGGCATACAACAGTCCCGCCTGGAGTAAGCATCGAAACACATTCGCACGATTATCATGAGCAAATATACTTCATATTGAAGGGTTCTGGCGTAATCACTGTTGGAAACGAAAGCGAAACAGTTCGAGAAGGTGACGCCATATACATTCCAACAAACACGCCTCATGGTTTTCGAAACGATTCAAATGAGCCTTGCGAAATAATTTGTGTAGGTGCAAACTTGTTTCGGTCAACACTTGGAATAAAAGAGTAAATTGTGTTTTAGAGTTTTAATGCATTTAAAACTAGGCTAGCTATGTCTACAACCTTAATTTCAGAGCGCTTTCTTTTGGAAGCTAGTTCAAGCATCTGCACACAAGAGGGACATGCCGTAACAAGCGTTTTCGCACCAGTTTCTTCAGCATGCCTTATCCTTAATTCGCTTACAGACAAAGCCAATCGCGTGTGCACAATGTTGACGCTTCCACCGCCCCCGCAGCACCAAGAATTTTCCCTATTCTTCTCCATCTCCACGAGCTTAAGGTGCGGTATACTTTGAATTACGTTTCTCGGCTCTTCGTATATCCCAGCATACCTTCCAATTTCACATGGATCATGATAAGTCACTTTAGCGTAGCTTGACTTTAACTTGATGATGCCTTTGTCAATGAGTCCATCAAGGAATTGTGTTATATGTACTACTTTAAAGGGGAGCTCGCCGAGAATTTTTGGATATTCTTGGCTTAACACTTTATAGCATCCAGCACATGACGTTAGAACGGTTTTAACGCCCTTCGCCTTTATCCTTTCAACATTATGTAAAGCGAATTTCTTAGCTTCGCTCAGCATTCCCATAAATAGAAAGGGGTTTCCGCAACACCACTCTTCTTCGCCAAGCAAGGCAAACGTGATTTCCGCAGCGTTCAAAATCTTTAGAGTGTTGTAAGCAATTTGTGGATACTTGAACGTGATAACGCACCCTGGGAAATAGAGCAAGTCAGCCTTTGCGTCTCGCCTTGGCAGCAAAGCGTTTCTCTTGGTTGAAGATTCACCATAAATGTTTTTGCTTTCACTCAATGTTTTAGCTCCTGGGATTAGTTTGTCGAGGAGAACTCCAGCGTTTATGGCGTCAGAACGCATAGCGCGTGTTATCTCTGTGATTTTGATTTTAGCAGCTTGGCTGCACTTGAAGTCACATGCACCGCAAAGAAAACATGTAAACACCATCGACATGAGTTCTTGCGAATACCCTAGTTTCTGCTCCAACAACGCCCTAGCGACTAGCATTCTTCCCCTAGCCGTTGCGGATTCAAAGCCAGCTATAAACCTTGAAGGGCAAACGTGCGCCAAGTATCCGCCTACGCAGTAGCCGCATCGTCCACAACTGTAAATTTGCTCTTTATAATTTTCAACTTGCATATGTCATTCCACCAGAATGTTCGGTTGCAAGATGTTATTAGGGTCTAAAAATCGCTTCAAACTTTTAACCAAGTCATAATAGGCGCCCCACTTGTCCTTAATGAATGGCTGTAAACCATTAGGACCACCTATGCCATACGGCACAACATTATTATTCTCTAAAAATCGGCTATTAATCTCGTTGGACAGCGAAATTACTTTTTCGCGCTCTGTTATTTCCGAATAAAGTAGATGAACATATACGGTCCATCCGCGTGGAAAAGCCCAAGCACCGAAAGTGCTTTTATAGAAACCGCGTTTTTCGACTATTTCACGCCAAATCTTCACATACTTGGGAAGCTCTTTTATCGGGACTGTGCCACATCCAGCGAAGTGCCAAACCCCAGAAGCGAATATGTTTGGCAAGCCCGTCACGACCCTCTTGAATGTTTCCTCGGCGATTTTGGAGTCTCCCTTCTTTCCATTGTTTGCAAGGCAAATTTTAGTAATTAGACCTTTCCGATAATTGACAATACGCCTATCATAGCCAAAAACGTAAATACGAACACCAATTACTCCAGGTTTCGAGGCTTCTTCGCTGCAGTCTAGGCTATAGGCTGATTCGTCGCCTATCCATCTCGTAACAGCGTCGCCAACCTTAACAACATCCTCCCAACTCTTAAACTCAAAGTACAGAAACTCTTCGTGTTCGGGCAATGGTCTAACCCTCAAAGCCGCCTTTGTAACTATTCCGAAAATCCCTTCTGAACCCACAATAAGACCGGTCAAATCTGGACCTAAACCTTCCCTGCGGAAAGGTTTACAATTTGGTATTGCCCAAGAGCCTGTTTTCACAACTTTGCCCGTTGGCAACACAACCTCAAATCCTACAACGTCCATTTGCCCGTGAAAACCAAATTTACATGTCCCGTAGGGGCCACCTCCAGCTTTTACTATGCTTCCTCCAACGGTCATGGCTGAGCCGCCCATTTCGCTTGAAAGGTATGTAAGTCTCCTTTTACGAAGTTCTTCCATTAGCTTGAACCATGTACATCCAGGCTCAACAACTGCGACCAAATTTTCCTCGTCAATTTCAATTATTTTTTCCATGCTTGTCATATCCAGCAAAATTCCGCCTTTAACCGGCAGCCAAGCTGCCCAATGTGAACAGCCGCAACCTCTCACGTAAACTGGAATTTTGCACGCATTAGCCAACTTAACGATATTCACGATGTCTTCAGCGTCTCTCGGTCTTACAATAAAAGAGGCTAGTCTTGGTTCGGCTGGGCTTAAGTCGCGACTATAAGCGTAAAATTCAAAATCTGAGTCGCTCACCCTATCTTTTCCTACAATCTCAATTATTCTATTTAGCACATTCTTTTCATTCAAAATGTTTTCCCCACGTCAGATATTAAGAAGTGTTTTTATAGAATTATTGTAATAAAAACTTATTTCTGAAGCGTTAAAGTGATGTATGTTGAGTAAGAGGAATTTATACAAAGAGGGCTTATGGTGCATATTTGTACTTGCTCGTAGAGGTTCATGGTTACTTGTGGAGAATGGCTAAATGGAAGATGTATTTTACTGCATAATTTGTAATAAGCCTATGCAACGCTCATCAAAAATAATTAAGTGCTCGTTCTGTGGTAAAAAGGAGAAGGCAGACTACGTCTGCCCAGATGGACACTACGTCTGTGAAGACTGCCGAATAGCACCTCCAGACAAACTTGTTACTAAAGTATGTAAAGCAACAGAAGAGAAGGACCCGATGAAAATAGCGATACTGCTCATGAAACATCCAGCCATACAAATGTACGGTCCCGAACACCATTACCTTGTAAGCTGCGTCTTACTGGCTGTCCTAAAAAATATAGGCAAATTTGAGATAGATGATTCAGCGTTTGAAAAAGCCGTTTCCAGAGGAAAGAGAATACTTTTAGGATCTTGCGGTCTCTGGGGTGTCTGCGGAGCAGCGGCTGGCGTGGGGATAGCTGTCAGCATAGTAACAGGGGCAACTTGGACATCAGATAAGGAAAGGTCATTGTCAATGTATGCTGTCTCCGAAGTCCTAGACAAAATAGCCAGTATTGGTGGACCACGTTGCTGTAAGGCAAGCACATTTGCGGCTATAGAAAAAGCGGTAAAATTCTTCGAACGAGAGTTTGGAGTACAATTTCCCACCCTAGAAAATCCGAGACCTTGCTACTTTAGGACGTTAAACAATGAGTGTTTAAGGGACAAATGTCCATATTTTAGGTGATGAGTACGTTTAAAACTTGGAGGTTACTAGAGCATGTTTCACCTGACTTTCGAATGAACTGGGCTATTAATGAAACTATTTTCAGAAGTAGGAGAACAAACTTAACTTTAGATACGTTGCGCTTATGGCAAGGTTTGAAATCGATAATACTTGGTGGATCCGCCTCATATAAAGATGACATTAACTATGAAGTTTGCCAAAAACACCATGTCGAAGTTGTTCGAGCTAATTCCGTCATTCCTAAAGTTGTTTATCACGACGCCGGTAGCCTCAATGTTACATTCGCAATAAACGTGAAATCTCTTGAAAATATTATCAAAGACCATAAACCAATTCTGTCAGAATATCAAATTCTAAACGAAAGCATCGTAAAGGGTTTACAAAAGCTCGACGTTAATGTAAAGGCTAATCATGACGGAATTTATATCGCCGATAAAAGGATATCTGATTCTCTGCCAGTATGGTTTTACGACTACTTGCTGTTTCAATTAACACTTCACATTAATACGGATCTCAGTATCTATGAGCAGATAATTAAGACTAAGGAACATTTAACATCTCTAAGCCATGAATTACGGGAAAAAATAGCAATGGATGATGTTAAGGAAGCTATAGTGCAAGGCGTTGAGGAGACATTTGACGTAAAGTTGGAGAAGCAAAATCTCACAGAAGACGAACAGAAGTTGGCCGAGAAGTTGTTTAGAGTAAAATACAGTCTTAACGAATGGAACATTAATGGGCATGAACCTTTCTTAATTGGTATGGGAAAAACAACAGTTGAAGTTTTTGTCGCTTATCCTCCAACCTCAATGTGCCGCAAGCTTATCGAACTTGTCAACGATGTTGTTTCAGACCTGCAAGATGAAGTGAGTGTTATGATTTGGATGAGGGGGAGGGGCGTGTACCAACACGGGCCATATCCAGAAATTTCTCCAGTTCTTTCCAGGGCTCATAAACAGAGCATAATTCCAGCCGTGATAATAAATGGGGAACTAAAATTCAGCGGGTCCATCCCATTAAGGGAAGACTTAAGAAAGGCCATTTTGAACGCATTATAGTTGCAATTTGGAATAGGGTAAACATGCAAATGCAGCAACAATATTGGAGGATACTCGATTACAGTTCAAAGCATCCCGCTTTAAACTTAGCTATTGAGGAAGCTATTTTGAGATGTTTACTTGAATACAATGGTTTCAATACTTTGCGCCTTTGGCAAAATTCACCGAGCGTTGTTATAGGTTACTTCCAGAATCCCTCGTCTATTGATGTTGCAGCGTGCAAAAAGCTAGGAATAGATATCCTGCGGAGGGTTTCTGGAGGCGGTGCTGTTTACCATGACTACGGCAACCTTAACTATTCTGTTATAATCCATAAATCCTCATTAAAAGAGTCCGTAGAGGATGTTGAAAAATCATATGACCTCTTCTGCAGTGGGATAATTGAAGGATTAAAGCTGCTTGGCGTTAACGCATACAATAATGGAGGAGACATATTAGTACGTGGGAAGAAGGTTTCAGGAAGCGCGCAATTTCGACTCTACGATGTTATACTCCATCATGGAACACTTATGGTCAACGTTAACCTAAAAACGCTTGAACGCGTATTGGGAGTCTCTGCTGGAAAAAACTTAATAAACCTTCAAGATGCTCTCCCAAACAAAGTCTCATTAAACAAAGTTAAGAACGCTGTTAAAGCTGGTTTTGAAAAAATATTCAATGTAAAATTCGTGAAAGGAACATTATCCAACATAGAAAAACAAGAGGCAAAAAAGCTGTGGAAAATAAAATACAGCAAAGAACAATGGAATATCAAAAATACCTAACCAAAATTAGATTAGAAAATGCCAAACATTTAAGGGTGAAATCATAACTGAAAAGGAAAAATATTAAAAGCTGGCTAAAAATCAGCACTTACACTGTTGAGGTGTAAAAATGAAAGAGAGAATACTAGAAAAAGATGAGTTAGAAAACATGCTTATAGGTGTTGGAATCCTAGGAACAGGCGGCGGAGGAGACCCAGACTTCTTTGGAAAGCCACTCATAGAATGGGACTTAAAAAAAGGCCGCGAATACAGAATAATATCGCCAGAAAAAGTTAAAGATGACGCCTTTGTCGTTTCAGGAGGATATGCAGGATCTGTTAGCGCTTTTATATCTGTTGGAGACATGCTGCAAAAATGGGAGAAAAAATACGAGTTGCTTGAAGCATTGAAGATTACCGAAGAACTCTTTAACAAGAAGGTTGACCATGTCGTGCCGTTTGAGCTTGGCGGCGTAAACACGCCAGTTATACTTTCTTTGGCTGCACGCGTTGGAATTTCAACAGTAGACGGCGACGGCCTTGGGAGAGCCGCGCCAGAAACACAGATGTCAACCTTTCTGGGTCACGGTATATCTTTGACGCCTATGCCTTTTGTGGATAAGGATGGAAACGTCCTAATAGTCAAACATGCAACAAACCCGATTTACCCCGATGAAATTATGCGGTTGGCTTTGGAGCTTAACGGAAAAATAGGTGCAAATAATCATTATCCAATGAGTGGGAAACAGCTTAAAGAAAGCGTTATTCCGAATACGATTACTTTCTCAATAAAGCTTGGTGAAGCCGTCTCAAACGCAGTGAGCGCTAAAAAAGACCCCATAGACGCCATAATTACAATTTCAAAAGGGTTTAAACTATTTGAGGGAAAAGTTAGGGAAATGACTGGTGCTGACGTTAAAGCGCACTATTTGGCGAAAGCGACACTGGAAGGAGTTGGAGAATTTGCCAATCGAACCATGGAGATTGTTTTCAAAAATGAAGCTATGCTAGCAAGGGTTGATAAGAAACCAGTTGCAGTTTTCCCAGATCTAGTTTGCATTGTTGACCCCGGAACAGGAAAGGGGTTGATGACTGCGAATCTGAAAGCTGGCATGAACATGACTGTTATAGGGATACCTGCGCATAAGAGGCTACGTGAATGCCTAAAGAACAAGCTTGGTCAAGAATCCTTCAGTCCTGCGCGATTTGGGATAACTGATGTGAAATATGAGCCGATAGAAAAATTGGTTAGGCAAGTGTTTTAAGCGATTCTCTTCGGAATAAAAGAAATACAAAAAGTTTATTACCAATCTTAATTTTCTATCTTTAAAATTTGCTATAGCCCTGAAGCATATTGGATATGGAGAAAACTGAATGTCGCAGAGAGACGAACTAATCATTAAAAAGGCTTTGAATCTCATTGAAGGTGCTAATTCTAAAGGCTTGTACTTGAGGGTTTTGGGGGCTGTTGCCTTCAGGCTCCATTGTCCAAAATTTGGGCATCTTCTTGGAAAAGCAAGAACGATAACAGATATTGATTTGATGGCATATAATAGGCAGATTGGTCAAATAGAAAGGTATCTTCTAGAAAATGGTTACGAGATGCGTGTAACATCAATAGCTTCTGTTGCAGCTCGAAGGCGAATTTTTTATGATAAGCAAAATGGTTTTTCGATAGACATCTTTCTTGATAGGCTTGAAATGTGCCATGACATCGACTTTAAAGGGAGACTTGAACTTGATTATCCGACAATACCATTGGCGGAAATGCTTCTCGAAAAGCTGCAGATTGTCCAAATAAACGAGAAGGATGTTAAGGATGTTATTATCCTTCTACGTGAGCATGAAATTGGCGATAAGGATGAAGAAACAATTAATGCAAATTACATTGCAAAGTTGTTGGCTAATGATTGGGGATTTTATTACACTGCAACAATGAACTTAAACAAGATAAAAAACTTGCTTGACCATTACAGTGAGTTGGTGGAGAACGACAAGAAACTTATCGAAGGCAGAATCGACAAATTACTAGACATTATCGAGGTGGAACCGAAATCGTTAGGTTGGAAGATGCGCGCAAAGATTGGAACAAAGAAGCAGTGGTACAGAAAGGTGGAAGAAATACAACATTAACAATTTTGAGTCTACTTTTGGTAAGAGATAAGAAAAAGAGAGAAGATGTACAGTTACTCTGGTGGCAACTCGCCGTATATGCTTGCTGGCGGTATTCCTTTCTTGAGGTTCTTATTAGCGTAGTAAGCAAAGTGTAATGTTCCGATTAGGTACGTTAAAGCTATCATCATTCCACTACCAACGACTGCCGCTGAAGTTGTAAGTATGTACAGCATGAACGCCGCTGAAATCGATCCAGTAATAGCCATAAGCGGTATTCCGCCAACAGTCCACCTGAACCCTTTCTCCCATATGTGCGGCTTAGAGAATGGAAGTTCTATTTCCGACCAGTGTTGGAATAGCCTGGCAAAGGTGTAGACCCAACCGATTCCCAAGACAACGGATATTAATGCACCGTAGTATACGCACAGTATTGCAACGATTACGGATATCACTAGCCACCATATTGAACCCATGTATGGGCTGCTCCATCTCGGGTGCACTTTAGCGAACAATTCAGGCGCCATTCTATCCATAGCCATAGCAAACATCGGTCTTGAAGTGAACAACACGTTAAGCACCATATCAGCGAAGTTACCCCACTGCGGAGCAAGACCAACTATTGCAGCGAATGTGGGATTATCTGACGCCAAAATCGCAGAGTAGGTACTTACGCTTACCGGTACGCTCTTGTTAATTGTAAAATCACCAGAATAACCGCTTTCTACTATAAAGTTGTACCTTAACGCAAATTCGCCATAAGTGCTAGTGTAAGCCATCGATGTCGAAACATTCACAATGAGCACTATTAATGCGGCGCCAATCAAGCTTAGCGGGATGCTCTTTGATGGCTCTTGTACTTCACCAGTGACTGGCACGAGGCAGTATGGCCAAGTGTTTGACACTGGAATAAGAAGTGCTCCGCCTATTGCGCCCCAGCTGAATTCATAACTGGCTGGATTAAACCCACGCGTAGTTGAAACGTTTAAGACCTCTTGATAGGCGCCAGCTCCAAATGCTTGGTCCCACTTTGCTTGTAGTGACGCTGAACCCGTTGTAAACAGAGGTATAAGCACTGTTATCCAGCCAAACATTGCAAGTATGCCCCAGAAAGCAATCCACTTCCCAATGATTCCAGGACCGAGACCATCTATTAACGCGCCTATAACTTGCTGTAGTATTGTAAAGGCTAGTGCGTACATCGGCTCCACCAACGTGGTTCCAGCGGCAGTAAACGCTTCTATTCCCGTGATTGAGCCTAAAACTTGGAAGAGTGCACCCATCGATAACGTTCCCACATAAGCGTTTGCTCCTCTGAATATTGGGTTAGTGAAGTAGCTTCTTGTGGCTTCCATTACGCCAAGCATTGGAGAAACAGCCCTTGATACTGGTATGTAGATTGAACCAGACCTTGGCATTGCAACATAAATTAGCGACATGCTGAAGTCTTCAAGAACCACTATCAAGTTTGCAACAAAGTAAAGCAACGGCAAGCTAATTCCTGGATACCAGTTTGGAAGCACAGCCATTAAGTAGAAGTGCCACGGCAGCGTACACGAAGTCGCAACACCGAAGAAAATCGACTGCCACGGTGTGATTGCCCTTCTAAGACCAGAAGCTTTTCTGACGAACAGTAGAGGTTTTTCCTTCTCCATCTTCCCACCTATCTAGAACTTTTGAAATTTTTATTGACGTTCTATAAATAATTTTTTAAAAAAATCAAATTTGAGCTTAAAATTCCGGGACAACTATATAATATTTCCGAAAAAGAGATGGCTTCTTGACAATTTTCACCCCTTTATAGTCAGCGTTGAACAGTCCAAGCTCGTATTCTTTTTTCTTCTTAACTTCTAAATTGCCATTTTTAATCTCTTGAATGATGCTGTAAATTATTTTCTGGGCAGCATTCTTGAGTAAGGCGTCAGCCATGTTAACGAAATCCTTTCTTTTCTGGTAAAACTTCTCAAGCTCTGAAGTTATTTTTCTAGCAATTAATGGTGGACCAGCAACCATTATCACTATACCGATTATCAATGGTATCAAAGCGTATGTCAAAATTTCCGGAATCATCTTAGCCCACTCAAAATGGAAGAGGAAAGCCACCATGCTCATTGTGGTTAAAAGTGTTGTTATCGCTGAAATAACTAAACCGAACTGAAGCAGTATTTGTTGAAGCGCTGCGAGGTTAAGCAGATGCCTCTGTGTACCCGCTTCTCTTGCAAATTTCAGCATCACCTCACGTATTTCCTTCCAATCTTGCGAAAACCTTTTGCCCATCTTTCCCTCTTTTACCTCGTTGTCTGCCCACGCAAAATCTTCGATGTTAAGTATGCGATACCCGTCAATCAACATGAGAATCTTCTTTGCAGCCTTTAGATCCGTTATCTTATAGAGTGCACTTCCAACATTCGCTTCATTTTTTGGCATTAATAAACCCTATACTCGTTTTCTTATTTCAATAAATAAAGGTAGATGTCAAAAAAGGATATTTTAACCTTCAACTCTCCAAACCTTTATTTCTTGATCGGCGTCTGAAGGCAAGTCAACAACATAACCGCGAAGAATACCCGCTTGATAATCTGATCCAGGATTTACGACAATGGTTCTGCCTATTTTCTGATCAGCGGCAGCCTCGTGGATGTGCCCATGCAACCCAAGCCGCGGCTGATGCTTTTCAATAAATGTTTTAACGCTTTTGCTTCCAACATGCACCATTTCTGGAGAACCGTCAAGCCTAGTTACCACGTTTAATTTTTTGTCGAGTTTTGGGGCTAAATCCAGTTGGGTATCGTATGGCGGGGCGTGGAAATTACATACAAGGTATTTTTGTTCTTTTGCGTCGATTTTGCTGAATTCTTTTTCAAGCATCTTCATTATATCTGATTCCTGAGCTTCTCTCGGTGTTTCCCATGGTGTTGGATTTACATACTCGCAGCTTATCATCGGATGCTTCTGGTCTATGTAAACGACTTTTTTCAGAGGGTAAATTATCCTATCCTCATGCGCCTTTATCACATCATCAATCTCCATGATGTCATCATTTCCTGGCATAACAACAACTTTTACTTCCCTTGAGATTTTTTCTTCAACCATCTCAAGCCAGCTTTCCAAACGCTCTTTCATAAGCCGCGCAAATATCTCTTCCACCTTTTTGGGTTCTCTTTGCAGCCCCGCGATTTCTTCCATTGTCGTTTCAAAAGAGTAGTATCCTTGATTTTCCAACGTGCCGAGCCTCTCTTTTAGTTTATCATATGAATTGAAGCGTTCCTCTTTTCCAAACGGATTAATGAACCATTCATTCTCTTTGACTTTCACTACGGGCACTATAGCCTTGCCAGTTAAATCGCCACATAACAGGACAACTTCAGCTTTATAGGCGGTTGCAGCATTCAAATATTTCTTCCAGACGAGGTTGCTTCCATGTGCATCTACACTATGAAATATTCTTGTCAATTCTTTCCCTCTTGTTCTTTGATTATGCAGAGTAAAAATAAATATACACATAAACCTTTTGCATATTATTCGCAAAATTTTGATGCTTACCCCCGATGAGTTCAACGAAAAACATAAATTAAATGATGCATGTTCGCTTTAATAAACGTGATAAGCATGGAAAACAAGCTTCTAAAAGAAATCTGGAAAATTCCCACAGCTTCTCTTTCTGACGCCCTTGACAATATTGGGATACGCGGTTTCATGGACTACCAAATAAAGCCGCGCACTTGCGAACAGAAGATTGTTGGTAGGGCAATAACCGTTAAGGACAAAATCTCTAAAAAGAAAGCAGCGCCAATCAAGGCTTTGGAAGCAATTGAAGGAGCAGAAAAGGGGTGCGTTCTCGTTAGAGTCATAGAAAATGCAAACGTTGAGGAAGCATCAAACATTGCACTTTTTGGTGGAATAATGGCTTCCGCGGCAAAAGCCAAGGGATTAGGCGGAGCAGTGCTTGACGGAGGATTGAGAGACGTAAATGAATGCAAATCTCTTGGTTTTCCAGTCTTTTCTAGAAGCGCTGTTCCTACAAATTCTGTTGGCAGAACAGAGGTTGTTGAGGTAAACGTTCCAATAGTTTGTGGTGGAGTACTCGTAAACCCTGGAGACATAATTGTTGGGGATACTGACGGTGTTGTGGTTATTCCTAGCGGTAAGCTTAAAGAAGTTGTGCAACAAGCCTTGAAAATAGAGGATGTTGAAAAGAAAATGGCTGCTGCCCTTAGTAAAGGCGCATCCGTTCTGGAAACTGTTAAAAAATATTCAAGAATGTAAAATTCAAGCAGATTTTTAGTTAACAAAAGCTTTAATTCGCTTTTCCCTTGTCATGTGATTATCTGGAGAAAAGTTAATGGCTAGGCTTGCTGAACTGCGGTTCGCCATGGGAACATCCATTTTTCTAGTGGCTTTTATTTTTGCGGTGTTTTTATCGGCAATAATGCTCATTTTTAGTTTCCCTTTAGAGTGGGCAGTGGTGGGCACAGCACTATTCATACTTCTCCAGTACCTCATAGGCCCAACGGTTGTTGAAAGTTCAACTAGGCTTCGCTATTTGGAACACAACGAAAACCCATGGCTTGAATCAACCGTTAAGGAGTTAGCGGACAAAAGCGGAATTCCAATGCCGCGGTTGGCAATGGTTCCAGATGATACGCCTAACGCTTTTGTTTTTGGTAGAACCGCCAAAAGCGCAACTTTAGCAGTTCACGAGGGACTATTGAAGAAGCTTAACAAGGACGAGGTTAGGGGTGTTATTGGGCACGAGTTAGGACACATCAAGCATAAGGATTATGTGGTTATGACAGTCTTGTCAGCGTTGCCGCTTCTCGCGTACATAATTGCGAGGGGAACATGGGAAGTTGCAAGATACACTGGCTCATCTAGAAAGAAGGAGGAAGGAAGCATAAAAGCCGCCTTCTTCGCAGTAGCCATAATCTCATACATAGTCTACATAGTTTCGCTTTTCTGTGTCATGCGCTTAAGCAGGCTTAGAGAGCATTACGCAGACGCTTATTCCGCCTATGTTACTGGCTCGCCTAGAAGTCTGCAAAGTGCATTAGCAAAAATAACTTATGGTTTGTCGCTTTCGCCTAAACCACCATCTGGAGCAAGAGCATTTTACATTGGAGACCCGGCGATGGCTAAGCAGGAAGTGCAAATGATCATGGAGAAAAAGCAAGAGTATGATTTGGACAAGGATGGCGTGCTTGATGAGCGGGAGTTGGAGCTAGCCATGGAGAAAGAGGCGAAGTCCGCGTGGGTGAAGATAAACACTTGGTTTGCAACGCATCCGCCAACCTTTAAGCGTATATTGCTTCTGCGAGAAATTGAGACGGAAATGGAAAATGGCAGATACACGAGTGACCGCGTTTACGCGCACATTTAGCATTCTTTAAGAAGTTTGTTTACGAAATTAACAAAATTATCTGGTGTGCTGGTTTTTGTGTTAAGTTGGAATGTGCCATCAGCCCAATGTTCAGCAAGCTTAAGCAAAAGCGGGTCAAAATCTTCAATTAGGGATATTATGATGCATTTTGCCTCTGGGTTGCTTTGCTTTAGAATTGCAAACGAAGCTAACGCTGTTTTTAGGCGTGCAGAGTCTAACTCAATCTTCGCTTCAAAAACAACCGTTGGCTCAACAAAATTGTTTATCCTTTTGCCTATGGAAACGTCAAACTCCATTGCGTACTCGCTTTCGCATTCACGCCAAACTATGCATTTTTCACCCCAAAACGTTTGGAGACTTTTCGGTACACAACATTTCGCTTTTACTAGTTTGTAAACGTATTCTTCGAATGCATATGCACGGAACTTGCCGAAAAACTGTGGAACACCTATCTTGTCTCTGTTTTCCCTTATAGTTTCTATAAAACGCAGAAAATCTTGCAGATTAAGGGTTTTTAACCACTTGTCATAAAGCTGTTTTAACTCCTCGCCAAGTGCGCTTTTTTCTTTATCTCCGCTTGCGTATAATGCTTCTATATAGTCGATGGTACGCTTGACCCTTGGCAAAGCTTTTCTCTCCAAAACTCTTTTTACACAAAGCAAATTTATTACCTTCCGTTTAAAGAGTTGAGAGGCGAATAGCTTGAAGGTTAAACTTCTCCGCTACACCATGGATGCGGAAATATTATGCGGAGCCGCTGCCCTAACGTCAACAAAAAGCGGAAGCCCCTCTGAAATTTTTGAAAAGATGGATTTGGAGACTGCAAAGCGAATAATTAAAAGGGTTACTGGTTATGGGCACATGTCTGTTATAGAACACGCGTCCTTCACCTTCAGCATCGAAGGCGTTTCAAGGGCTATGACACACCAGCTTGTTAGGCACCGCATTGCTTCTTACACGCAACAGAGCCAACGCTATGTGGCTTATGATACGCTTGAAAAGTTTGTTACGCCGCTCAACATCGCAAAAAATGCTGACGCAAAAAAGGTTTTTGACGACGCTTTGGAGAAGATTTCTGAGGCTTATAGGAAACTTTTGGACATGGGCATTCCGAAGGAAGATGCAAGGTTTATCCTTCCAAACGCCGCCAAAACCAACATAATTGTGACTATGAATGCGCGGGAACTGCGCCACTTCTTTAACTTGCGCTGTTGTAACCGTGCACAATGGGAAATAAGGGAAGTAGCCATCGAAATGCTGAAACAAGCAAAGAAAGCGGCGCCAGCGCTTTTCGAAAATGCGGGACCAACATGTGTTGAGTTGGGCTACTGTCCAGAGGGAAAAATGAAGCCGCCAGAATGTAACATTGAAGAGATAAAGAAGCAGTTCAGAAGCTTATAGGCTTTAAGCCAGCGGTTTAAATGTTTGATTATAAGGCGTTTGCTGTTACAACACGTTACTGGAGACCTGGAACAGATTATGTGAGGGAAATTGTTAAGGGTGTTGATGGAAAGCTGGATGATTGGGATTTTGTTGTAATATCTGAGAAGGCTGTAGCAGTAGCTTCAAACCGCATTGTTGACGAGAGCAAGGTTAAGCCAAGCCTAACAGCGAAAATAATTGCAAGAGTTTGGATGCGCGTGGTATGGGGGTATTTTTTAGGTCAGCTCTGCAGATTTCGGAAACGCCTACTTGCGAATATTCGTGAATACCCATTTAAGGAGGGAAGCCGCCACAAACAAGTTGCGCTGCAAAACGTCGGGTTCTTGCAGTCTTTGATGTTTGGTTCTGAAGGCGGCATCGACGGGAGCAACCTAGCCTATTCGTATGTGAGTTTGCCTCTTGAAGGCGCGGACAAAATTGCAAATGCGATTAGAGAGCACATACTTTTGAGGTTGCACAAGAATGTTTGGGTTATCATTGCGGATACTGACAAGACATTTTCCATAATGAATTTTCATTTTACGCATCGGCGAAAAACTGTTGAAGGCATACATTGCTTTGGTTTCATCGCTTACATCGCTGGAAGGGTTCTTAAACTACAGAAGAGAGCCACACCGATAGCTGTGGCTGGACGGAAAATACCAGTGGAATTAGCCTTGGAAATTGCTGAGTTAGCGAATCGCGCTAGAGGTTTTGGCGCTGGGTCAACTGTTTGGGATATGGCTAGAAGGTTTAGGGTTGGTTTGACTGAAGTTAGTTGGGAGATGCTTGAAACAGTAAAGCATAAACCCATAGTGGTTGTTAAAGGCAAAAGGTGAGCCTTTGTGGAAAAAGCGGTCAAACAGCTAGACGCATTCTTTAATCCAAAAACTGTTGCCGTAGTTGGAGCCACAAAGAAGATCAACAAGGCGGGACATGTAATCTTCAAAAATTTTGTGGAAAACAAGAGAAGAGGTGTTTTTAAGGGAGAGATTTTTCCAGTTAATCCCTATGAAGATTCCATTCTTGGATTTCAATGTTATCCGTCGGTGTTAAATGTTCCTGGAGAACTGGACCTTGTAGTGATTGTTGTTCCCGCGCATGTTGTTCCCCAAATAATGGAAGAGTCAGCCTCAAAGCGAGTTAAGGCAGTCGTCATAATAAGTTCTGGTTTCGCCGAGATTGGAAACCGCGAACTTGAAAATAGAGTTATAGACATAGCCAAAAAGGCTGGAATACGCGTTTTGGGTCCAAACTGTTTGGGAGTTTACGATCCAAGAACGGGTGTGGACATGCTTTTCCTCCCAGAAACGAAGGTGCTAGTAACTGGAGAGGAGGTTATTGCTACACCACGTCCAATGCCTGGGAAAATTGCAATTGTTACTCAGAGTGGAGCATTCGGCGTTTCAGCGATAGACTATTTAACTGGGAGGCAGATTGGTCTAAGCAAGTTCGTAAGTTTCGGGAACAAATGCGACGTTGACGAGGCTGAGATGCTCAATTATCTGTTATATGACAAGGAGACAAAGGTTATATTGCTTTATGTTGAAGACATAAAGTCTGGGAGAAAATTCATTGAAGTTGCAAGCAAAGTGACAAAGAAAAAGCCTATAGTTGCTCTGAAAGCTGGAAAAACAGAAGCTGGAGCACGAGCTGCAGCGTCACATACTGGAGCGATTGCTGGCTCTGACAACATTTATGATGCTGCCTTTGCCCAAACTGGAATTTTAAGGATGAGAGACATGGAGGAGTTTTTTGATGTTGGAAAAGCTTTGGCGACACAGCCGCCAGCTGCTGGAAAAAATATTGGCGTGATAACTGATGCTGGCGGTCCAGGAATAATGGCTGTTGACGAGTGTGAGCTTTTGGGCTTGTCTGTGAAGCGCTTTTCAGAGGAGACTATACAAAAGTTTGAAAAGTTGAAGGCTGAAGAAAAAATTCCAAGATTCGCAACAAACCTTAATCCAGTGGATTTAACTGGTTCTGTGACTTCTGAAATGTTCGAGTTAGCGACTGAAATACTCTTTCAAGACCTGCAGATTCATGGCATAATACTGCTTGGCTTGCATCACACGCCATCTTTACAAGAAGATTACGTTGACAGAGTGGCAAAGGTCGCAAGCAAATACGAGAAGCCGATTGTGGCGTGTGACATAGGTGAAACTGAAATGGCGCTGCACACTCGTTTTAGGTTTGACAAGCTTGGAATACCCGCTTATTCTTCGCCAGAAGACGCTGCAAGGGCGATGAACGCGCTTGTGAGGTATGGCTTATACTTGAAGAAGAACAATTGCCTTGAAGAATACATACGAAACTTTATGAAAGATAAACGAGAGGCAAAGTCCAGTTAGGAGAGAAATTCATCATTTTTTGGTTGCGCGAAGACGCAAAAACAACTAGCCCCCTCTAGATTTTTGGTTGATATGGAGCAATTATCTAAGAGTGTTAGTTAGAATTACGACTTTGACGGTGTCGCCGTCTTTTAGTTGGAATTTCTCTCTCAAGTTTACTGGGGCAACTATTTCAATCATGTCTTCTGGATAACCCTCAACTTCTGGAATGACAACTGCGCATTCTAGTTTGTTCATGAAAACTGCTTTGAAGAGTTTTCCGTGGCAAAATCCTTTTTGTGGGATTATTTTCATGGCGTTTGCTCTGCTCATAACTCGCTTTTTGATGGTTGCGCTTTCTTTGTCTAATCTTATGTTTAATGTTCCATTGTATGGAGTAAAGTTCAGCTTTTCGGTGATTTGCCTTTTAACCCATGGAAGGCTAACGAATTTTGCGCCTTCCCCGCTTCCAGAGAAAACTTTTCCTTTAACTTGTATTGTGGTTATTTTTGTTCTTTTAGCCAATTTGCAACCTTTCTGAACATGGGATTAGAGGACATGTCAATGACTGGAACAATTATTTTCTCTCTTGTTTCTATCGTCTGCTGGTATTTTGGCATATGCGCATAACCGACAAAAGTCCAGTAAACCTTACCCTCTTCAATAAGCGCTTTTGCAGCGGCTTCCGTCGACGCGGGAAGCGGGAAATAGAGGAAGACGATGCCCTCAGCCCAATAAAGCCCAGCTGGTTTGCCTCCAGCGATTACGGAGACAAACCTTGCAATGTCATCTGGAGTGGCGAAAAAGTTGCGCTCCATAATCACAATTTCCTTGAAAGGCTCAAACCTTATTTCCACGTTACTCTCGCTCATACAAACATCACATCACTAAACAGTTTTCTCCGAAGCTCTTTCTCGTTCAAGGTTCCCTTTTAATTTTGCTATGCCCCAGAAAAAGTTAAAGAGCACCCACCTCATAAACCATTGACAAAACGCTCTAAAAGAGAGGGTTATGTTTGCCAGAAATCCGCGTAGCAATAGTGGGCGTTGGCAACAGCGCTTCAGCTCTAATTCAAGGAGTAGAATACTACAAGAATGCGAAAGAAGGTGCAACTGTTCCAGGGCTTATGCATGTTAACTTCGGCGGATACCACATAAGAGACGTGAAATTTGTCGCGGCATTCGACGTGAACAAAAACAAGATTGGAAAAGACCTTTCCGAAGCAATATTCACAGAACCAAACTGCGTCGCAAAGTTTTCAGACGTCCCACATTTAGGTGTGAAAGTTTCTCCTGGACCAATATTGGACGGTGTAGCCAGCCACATGAAAAAGCCATTCAACGTTTACGATGACAGCCAAACCCAAAAAGGAGATGTCATAAAAGTTTTGAAGGAATCAAAAGCGGAAATTCTAATCAACTACCTGCCAGTTGGAAGCTGGAACGCCACACGCTTTTACGCACAAGCAGCTTTGGACGCTGGATGCGCCTTCATAAACTGCATGCCAGAATTCATAGCTTCAGACCCAGCGTGGAGCAAAAAGTTCGAGGAGAAATGCTTGCCAGTTGCTGGAGACGACATAAAAAGTCAACTTGGCGCAACCATACTACACAGAAACCTTGTTAGGCTCTGCGTTGACAGAGGCGTAATAGTTGACGAAACCTACCAGCTTAACCTTGGAGGCGACACAGACTTTCTGAACATGACCGTTGAAGAACGCTTAAAAACAAAGCGCATAAGCAAAACAGAAGCCGTCAAAAGCCTCGTGCCATACGACTTGCCAACACGAATAGGACCATCAGACTACGTGCATTTCTTGAGAAACAAGAAGATATGTTACATTTGGCTTAAAGGCAGAAAATTCGGCGACAGACCGCTAACAATCTCGGTTAAGCTTGAAGTTGAAGACTCGCCGAACAGCGCAGGAGTAGTAATCGACGTAATAAGAGCTGTGAAACTGGCTTTAGACCGTAAAATTTCTGGACCCTTAATAAGCATATCGTCATATGCCTTCAAACACCCGCCAATTCAAGTGCCAGACCCAGAGGCGAAGATTTGGGTTGAAGAGTACATAAGCGGAAAAAGGGAAAGATAAAACTGTCAACACCTAACAATTGTCTTTAAAAGCCGATTTTAAATTAATTATAGCGCAAAGTAACAGTTAATTTTTAATGGCTGAAACGCGAAAGAATAACAACTAATTAAGAGGTGAACAAAACATGGTGAAAGTTGACGGATACGAAGTGCCAGAAGGACTATACTACACAAAGGATTTTGAGTGGGCAAAAATTGAAGGAGACAAGGTACGCATTGGCATAACAGACTATGCGCAAAAACAACTCCGCGAAATCGTCTACGCAGAACTTCCAAGCCCTGGAACAGAAATAAAACAAAACGAGCCATACGGAACAGTTGAGTCCGTAAAAGCGGTTTCAGACCTTGTTGCGCCAATAAGCGGAACAGTCCTAGAAGTCAACACGGAAGTCCAATCTAAACCAGAAATCCTAAACGAAGACCCCTATGGGAAAGGTTGGCTGCTACTAGTAAAGCCTTCAAATCTTCAAGCTGAAATAGCGAACATAATGGACTTTAATAAGGCGGTCGAGTGGCACAAAAGTCTACTTAAGTAGAGAAGGATTAGACGATGCCGAAACGCATAGTTATAGTTGGGGCGCATGCCGCGGGTGTCGACGCAGCTTCAGCAGCAAGAAAAACCGATAGAACCGCGGAGATAACGCTTATAACAGAAGAAAAATATGCTGGCTACTCGCGTTGTGGACTGCCATTTGTGATAGGCGGGCAAATACCAAGCTTCCAAAACCTCATCGTTTTTCCGCCCTCATACTTCCAAATGATGAAGCTAAACCTAAAAACCGAAACAAAAGTCACTGCAATAGACGCTGGCAAAAAAACCGTTGAAACCATAAATAGGGAGGGGAAAAGCGAAACCCTAGCATACGACAGCCTAATCATCGCCACTGGAGCAAGCAGCTTCATTCCGCCGATAAAGGGTAAAGAAAAGGCGGGCATTCATTCTCTACGCACAATAGAAGACGGCGAAAGAATTGCCCAAGCCGTAGGACAAGGCGCAAGAAAAGCAGTGATTATGGGCGCTGGTTTGATTGGTCTAGAAACGGCTGTAGCCCTAAAAGAAAGAGGTTTAGAAGTGACCGTTGTGGAGTTGCTGCCCCAAATTCTGCCACAAATGTTGGACGCGGACATGGCTAAGGTTGTTCAGGAAATGCTTCAGCAAAGGGGAATCAACATCCTAACTGGAAAGGGCGTTGAGGAATTCCTTGGAACAGAAAAAGTAACTGGAATTGTTGCTGGAGGCGAACAGATAAACGCAGACCTTTTCATAAGCGCTTTTGGCGTGAGGGCAAACACGCAGCTTGCCGTAAACGCAAAAATAGACTTAGGAGAAACAAAAGCCATCAAAACAAACGCTAGAATGGAAACAAGCGCAAAAGACGTCTACGCAGTTGGAGACTGCGCAGAATCCACGCACATTGTCACGCAAAAACCAGCTCTCCAACAACTGGGCACAGTAGCCGTGAGACATGGAAAAGTTGCTGGAATAAACGCGGCTGGAGGGTATGCGCTTTTCACTGGGGTTTTAGGCTCTGCAGTGACAAGGCTTTTCGACATGGATGTCGGCGCAACTGGCTTAACTGAAAACGCTGCACAAAGAGCAAGAATCGAAACTGTCACTGGGACGATTTCCGCGAAGACAAAGGCGGATTACTATCCAGGCGCGTTGCCAATAAAAGTGAAACTCGTCGCTGAAAAGGAGTCCGAAAGGGTTATAGGTGCCCAGATAATCGGCGGAGAGGAAGTGACACAACGAATAAACGCCATATCATTGGCTATACAAAAACAGATGACAGTTAAAGAGTTGGCGAAAGCAGACACAGCTTACGCGCCGCCACTATGTGAAACTTGGGAGCCATTCGTTTTGGCTGCTGAAATGGTTCTAATGAAACTTCGATAGCGCAAAAATTAATTAGCCAAGTTGGACATTTAAAGCAGATATAACATAAGGGTGATTTAAATGGCGATAAAAGTAGCGATAAACGGTTTTGGAAGAATTGGAAGACTCCTATACAGAGCGGCAATCGAAAGAAACGCAAACATAGACTTTGTAGCAATAAACGACATAACAGACGCCAAAACACTTGCTCATTTGCTAAAATATGATTCTGTGCATGGAAGATTCGACGCAGACATCCAAGCAAAAGACAACAGCATAATCGTAAACGGCAAGGAACTAAAAGTCCTAATGCAGAAGGATCCAGCGCTACTGCCATGGAAAGATTTAGGCGTTTACCTAGCCGTGGAATCCACCGGACTTTTCACAAAAAGAGAAGACGCCGCAAAACACTTACAAGCAGGAGCGAAAAAGGTTCTGATTTCGGCTCCAGCTGAAAACCCAGACATAACAATAGTTCTAGGCGTAAACCACGACAAATATGACCATAAAAACCATAATATTCTTTCAAACGCTTCATGCACAACAAACTGCGTTGTGCCATGCGTCAAAGTGCTACACGAGAATTTCGGAATAAAATCAGCGCTAATGACAACAGCCCACGCCTACACAAACGACCAGAGAATCCAAGACTTGGTTCACAGAGACTTGCGCCGCGCAAGGGCTGGGGCAATAAACATTATACCCACAACAACAGGCGCCGCAAGAGCATCAGCGCTCGTGTTTCCAGAGCTTAAGGGAAAAATTGATGGAATAGCACTCCGTGTTCCAGTTCCAAACGTTTCAATAGTGGATTTGACAGCGGTTCTCGAAAAAGACGTGACAAGAGAGGAAGTAAACGAGGCATTTAGAAAAGCTGCAGAAGGACCTTTAAAAGGCATAATGGCCTACACAGAAGACCCAATAGTTTCAACAGATGTAAACCACACATCGTATTCCGCCATCGTCGACGGCTTATCAACAATGGTTGTTGCCGGAAATCTTGTCAAAGTTTTCGCTTGGTACGACAACGAGTGGGGCTTCTCCTGCCGAATGGTTGAACTGATAGAGCTCATAGGCAAAAAAGCTGGCTTCTAAAGGCTTCAACGCTTAAACTAGCCCCCAATTTTTATTTTGAAGTTTAGAGGGATGGCGAATGGCGAAATATCTAACATTGGATGACGTTCAAGTAAAGAATAAGGTTGTGCTTGTTAGGGTTGACTTCAACTCGCCAGTAGATCCAGAAAGCAAGAAGGTTTTAGATGACTCAAGAATCCGAGCGCATGGAGAATCCACCATAAAGGAGTTGATGGAAAAAGGTGCTAAAGTTGTTGTTTTAGCGCATCAAGGGCGAAAGGGCGACCCAGACTTTATACCATTAAAGCAGCACGCGGAAATCCTCGGCAAGGTTTTGGGTAAACCAGTCAAGTATGTTGACGACGTTTTTGGGGAAAAAGCAAAAGAAGCTATTAAGGGTTTGAAAAGCGGCGAAATACTTGTTCTAGACAATGTCAGAAATTTTGCTGGAGAAACAAAGGAGGGTACTCCAGAACAGCACGCAGAAACAGAGCTTGTTAAAAACCTTGCGCCGTTAGCAGACATTTTCGTGAACGACGCCTTCGCAGCAGCCCACAGAGCCCATGTTTCAATAATAGGTTTCACGGCGGTGCTGCCAAGCGTTGCTGGACGCATAATGGAAAGAGAACTCAAATCGTTAAGCAGAGTTCTTGAAAAACCAGAAAAACCATGCGTCTTCATTTTAGGCGGAGCAAAAGGCGACGACTCACTGGAAATATCAAAATATGTTTTAAGCAACAACATAGCAGACTACGTGCTTACTGGCGGCGTCATCGGTCAACTCTTTTTGGCGGCAAAGGGCGTTGACCTTGGAAAACCAAACATGGAATTCCTAGAAAAGAAAGAGCTTATGGGATTGCTGCCAGGAATAAAGGAGCTAATGCAAAAATATCAAGGCAAGATAAAGACGCCAGTGGATGTTGCCGTTGAAGCTGATGGAAAGAGGAAAGAAATTTCCGTTAACTCGTTGCCGACGAACTATCAGCTGTTTGACATAGGCGCAAAAACAGTTGAGGAATATGCGAAAATAATTAGAAGCGCAAAATCCATTGTAGTAAGTGGACCAATGGGAGTATTTGAGAGAAGTGAGTTTGTTTTCGGAACAAAGAGGATATTTGAGGAAATCGCAAATTCAAAGGCTTTCTCGCTTGCCGGAGGGGGACACACAATAGCAGCACTACAAGAGCTTGGATTATCAAATAAGATATCCTATGTGAGCACGGCTGGAGGCGCGCTGATAGAGTTTCTAATGGGAAAGAAGCTGCCGGGCGTTGTGACGCTGGAGAAAGCCGCCGCGAAAAAGACCTAGGGCATTTTCCCTTTTCTTTTTGTTTATGTTCTTGTAATTTTTTCCATAAGGTCTACGATGCGGCATTCATCCTGTTCTTTAGGATGCTGAAGTTTACTATATATTTCGAGAGTTTGTTCAGCAGCTTTTCTCCATGTGAAGTATTGCAGAACGCGTTTTCTGCCGTTTTCTCCCCACTTTTTAGCTCTTTCTGAATCGCATAAGATTTCTTTAATTCCCCACGCGATGTCTGCTGGGTTTCCGCCGTTAACATGAACCCCATTCTGGTCTGGACCGTATGGGACAACTTGCTCTCTAAAGCCGACGACTCCTTGTGCGCCGACGACTATGGGTTTTGCCATTGCCATGGCTTCTAGGCTTACTATTCCGAATGGCTCGTATGTGGATGGGAAAACGCAGACGTCTGAAGCCGCATAGTGCAGTATGCGCTCTTTTTCTGGAACGAAATCAAATCTGCAGATGACGTTTTTGCTTATACCAAGTCTGTTTGCGGCTTCCACGATGTCGTTTTGTTGTTCACCCTTGCCTAAAATTACGAGTTTGGCGTTTGGGTGTTCGCTTAAAACCATGGGCATGGCTTGAACAAGGTTTATTACGCCTTTAACCCATGTGAGTCTGCCGAGAAAGAGAATCATTTTTTCGTCTGGTTTTATGTTGTATTTGTTGCGGATTGCTTCAACTTCTTCAGCCTTACAGTTTTTGGGATTGTAGCGTTCTGGGTCGACGCCATTCCAGACAACGCTTATCTTCGATTTTGGCCATCCATGCCGTACAAGGTCTTCTTGCATGGCGTGACTCACGGTTATTATTCTGTCGGCTTTTTGGGCTGTCTCCCACTCCAAGTACGAAACAACTTCGGAGCCTTGTCCTCCGCTTCGACCCCATTCGGTGCTATGAACGTGAAATGCAACTGGAACTTTTGTTTCGTTTTTAACTAGAATTCCAGCGATACTGCTGAGCCAATCGTGAACACACACAACGTCGTAGTTGCAACCTTCTTTTTTCAGCATACTGTTTATGAATTTTGTTGCGCTTAATATGTTGTAGATGAAGATGTCGTTAAACAAGCGAATGTTGGTTCCCCACTTCTTCAAGTCGTCGATAACAAACATTGGAAAAACATTGCTTGCATTCACAATTAACGGTCTGTGAACTTCGACACCTCTCATGATTTCGCGTGTTTTCAAGTTTCCAGGATTAAGCGTAAAAACAGTCACATCATGCCCCATAGAAACAAACTCACGTGTAATATAGTCGGCGTATGTGCCTAAACCGCCGACAAGCGCGGGAGGATACTCCCAGACAAAGAAGCCAATTCTCAAACAAAGCCCGTCCAGACAATGCAAAGAATTAATGGGATAATAGATGCTAGGCTTCTAGAACAGTTTTAGCTTTCTTTTCGGCTGCTCTGCTGGTTCTTGCTTAACCGGTTTTTCCTCTTTTGGTTCTGGCGGTGGCGGAAACGGTGGAACTTCCTCCTTCAGAGGTTTAGGTTCTGGTGGAGGTGTGGGTTTTGGCTCTTCCTTTTTCTCAACGGTTGGCGGTGTAGGCATAGGCTCTTTCTTTTTTATTGGTTTTGGCTCACGCTTCTTTTCAACTGGTTTTTCCTCTTTCTCCTTTGGTTTTTCTGGCGGTGCCCAAGTAAAAATAGGTTGGAGGTGGAGTCCCTTGTGGTCTCCGAGTTTCAAGTATTCCCACTCATACAAGTCAACGCGTATACCCTTCATTCCTTCAACAGCAAGGCGCAGAGCATCTGAGAAGTGTGGCGCAATAAGTATGAGCCTTGGTTTAGCCTTGTCGTCGATTTTGTGTTTGTTGTATGTTGCTTTCAGGAAGGATTTGAACTTGTCAACGTAGTCTATGCTTTGGATTCCGTGCAAGAACATTGTGTCATCTTCTTCAACGCTTATCTGAACTATGACCAGTTGCCCGTTATCATCGTGACATAAAATGTCCAAAGTTGCTTTATCGTTTATTGGTATATTGCTGCAGATAACCGTCAGGTTCCTCTCCACCTTATTTATTTCGCTTGTTATTAGCTGTTCCAGTTCATGGTGGCTCTCAACTTTCAGTTTTTCAATTGACAAACGGTTCACCTTTTTGTTATGGAAATGGGGTGCAACGGATAAATAAATTATGAATTCAAAATCCGAATCAAACATAAAAATTACTAAAACAGCGTTGAACTAAGCAAATAAACTAAAATAACATGCACGTGATAAAATGGATAGAGGCTAAACTTTGACGGATATAGTATTCGTGTTTGAAGTTCACCAACCACATAGGCTAAAGAAGAACTTTTTTTGGGAAAACAGAATGTTTAGGCACTTGAAGAAAAGTGAGTTATTCGACTATTATTTTGACAAGACTGTAAACAGAGAAGTTTTCGAAAGAGCATGCAAAAAATGCTATTTCCCATCAAACCAGATACTGCTTGAACTCATAGACCAACATAAAAGAGAAAAGAAACAGGTAAAATTCTCTTTTAGCATATCGGGCATATTCCTAGAACAATGTGAAATGTTCAACAAAGACCTCCTAGAATACTTCAAGCAACTCGCAGAAACAGGATGCGTAGAATTTCTAAGCCAAACCTACTACCATTCGCTTGCAAGCCTATACCCAGAAAGAAGCGAATTTATCGAACAAGTGAAAATGCACAAACAAGCAGTAAGGGACTTGCTCGGATACACGCCAACAGTTTTCGAGAACACAGAACTCCTGTACAACAACGCCATAGCGAAAACAGTTGAAGAGATTGGATACAAGGGAATATTCACAGAAGGCGTAGAAAAAATACTTCACGAAAAATCGCCAAACTACCTGTATAAACCAAAAAACTGCCAAAAAATCAAAGTTCTACTAAGAAACTACAAGCTCACAGACGACATAGGATTTAGGTTCTCAGCAAGATGGTGGAGCGAATGGCCACTAACCGCAGACAAATACGCAAGCTGGCTCGCAGCAACACCAGGACAATGCATAAACATTTTCCCAGACTACGAAACTTTCGGCGAACACCACTGGCCAGAAACGGGCATCCACGAGTTTCTAAAGCACTTACCAAGGGAAATTTTGAAATGGTGGCACCTTCACATGGCAACGCCCTCAGAGGTTGTGGATAAGTATGCGGTTTCTGGAGAAATAGACGTCCCAGAGCTTGGCGGAACAGTTTCATGGGCTGATCTGGAGAGAGACGCGAGTTGCTGGCTTGGAAACACCATGCAATGGGCTTATTACACAAGTATAAGGAGTCTTGAACCCCTGATAATGGAGGCTGAAGACAAAGACCTTTTGCGGATATGGCGTTACCTACAAACAAGCGACCACCTCTACTACATGTTCACGGCTGGCGGCGGACCAGGAGAAGTTCACTCCTACTTCAGCCCTTTCAACTCGCCCACAGACGCCTTTGTAACCGCGCAAGCTGTGGCTTTGGACTTCGAAAACAGAGTGAAACTTGCAATTTCAGCCGCTAACGAACCATTCCTATTCTATACTGGTGTTGGAAAGGACAAGTTTACGGGTGTTATGGCTTGGAGCCTAAAGGGTTTCATAAACGCCCTCAAAAAAGTTGACATCAAATCCATAGAGTTCCACTGGCGCCGCGGCGACTTTGAACAGTGGATTGAAAACTCGCTTCATGATAAACCGCTGGCAAACAGGCTTAAGAAAATTGAAGTTAAAAAGCTTAAAGGGGAAAAATTACGGAACGCGCTGATTAAGGTTGCAAGTGAAAGATTCGCCGAACTTAAAGTGCAAGTGCAAGAGGCAACAAGGTATCTATGAACACAGCGAGATGCACGCACTTATTTATAGGGAGAACGTGCAAAAGTATGTTTGAATTGTTTAAGGTGAGAACTTGAGGGAGGAACTTCCAACATCAGAAAAAATTTTACAAGCCTTACATAATTTGTGTGCAACTGCCGCGGATTTAGCGAGAAGAAGCGAAGAACTAGCACAAGTTTTACAACTTGACATCGGCGAGGTTGAAAGAACTCTTGACAACTATAAGATGGAGGGTTTCGTGGAAAGCTTCATGGACAATGAGGGAAAAAAGCGATATTACTTGACTGGACGTGGAATAATAAAGGTCTGTGCACTTTTCACGTAGTGAACCATAATGCACGTGATAATTTTCTCATGGGAATACCCTCCAAGAATTGTTGGACAACTAGCATATTACGTTAAAGAATTGGCAACACAACTCACAAAGAACGATGTAGAAATCCATGTGGTCACGTACCATGACTATTTGACTGGAGAATCAAACGAACAAAACGGCGTAAAAACTTACAGAGTGACAAATCCCGTGCGCACACACATAGGCGTCCTCACATGGGTCTTAACATTAAACCAAGAAGTCGAAAGGGCAGCCGCAGACATATACTATAGAGCAGATAAAAAGGTGGATTTGATAGATGCACATGATTGGCATTTTATTCCAGCAGCTGTAACTCTAAAAAAGGCGCTTAGCATACCATTCATCTATTCTGTTGAAAGCCTCGAAGAGCACCGCTCACATGGGGCAAACTCGCCTTTTAACATGGCTATAAAGAGCATCGAGTGGCTTGGAATGTACGAAGCCCAGAGGCTCATTGTCAAATCAGAGTGGATGCGAGAAGAAGTTTTCAGAATCTATAAAGTACCGCTAGAAAAAATAAGCGTTGTAAAGCCGAAATCGCAAGGATGGCTTAAAAGCATTTTAGAAATATACGGCGAAGTGGCTGGAGGCAAAAACGTCAAATGAGAGACATAACGGTTATGATGCTCACTTGGGAGTTCCCACCCAGAATAATTGGAGGAATCTCACCCCACGTTTACAATTTGTCTAAAAGTTTAGCGAAGAAAAACATCAAAGTCTACGTGGTTACATGTGATTTTCCAGGAGCACCACAACACGAGGTTTTAGATGGAGTTGAAGTTTTTAGGGTTGACTCCTACAAGAACCCTTCTCCAGACTTCGCCACATGGGTTTACTTGATGAACGTTAACATGCAAAAGGAGGCAGCGGCAATAGTCCGCAGTTTAGGTGGAAAGGTTGACATTTTCCACGCACATGACTGGCTTGTGGCTGATGCGGGAATAGGCTTAAAACACGTTTTTAGGAAACCACTTTTGGCTACAATCCACTCAACAGAAATTGGACGAAGAAACGGCATACATTTTGATTATGAACGCATGATTCATGAAACTGAAGCTTGGCTAACCTATGAGGCTTGGAAGGTTATATGCTGCAGCAACTACATGATTTCGCATGTCAAGTGGGCTTTTGGACTGCCAGAAGACAAGCTTGTTATGGTTCCAAACGGCGTGAACGTTGACACTTACACGAAAAACGAAACAGAAGACCTACAACAGTTCAGAAACAAATTCGCATTGCCAGAAGAAAAAATCGTACTATTCGTTGGGAGACTCGTTTACGAGAAAGGCGTTCACGTACTTGTAAACGCCGTTCCAAAAGTTCTAGAAAAAATTAATGCAAAGTTCATAATCGTAGGCAACGGCTACATGAAAGAGCAACTTTCAGACCTAATCAGAAACATGGGATTGTCCCACAAAGTGCTTTTCACGGGATTCGTCGACGACGACACGCTTAGGAAACTGCAGAAATGCGCAGACGTTTCAGTTGTACCATCACTATTCGAACCTTTCGGCATAGTAGCCCTAGAAGCAATGGCAGCAAAAAGCCCGGTTGTAGTTTCGGACACTGGAGGCTTATCCGAAATTGTTGAGCATGACGTTGATGGAGTAAAGGTTTACGTAAACAACCCAGAATCACTAGCTTGGGGAATAACAAGAGTTTTAACAAACGAAAAATATGCAGATTGGATAAGAAACAACGCCTTCAAAAAAGTTAAAGAAAAATATAACTGGGATGAAATAGCCAACCAAACAAAGAGGGTTTATGACGCTGTTTTAGAAGAATATTCGCGGAGCGCTTGGACTTAACCTACGGATATTTCACCTTTATCGCGCCGTATGGACACGCATCAACACACTTCAAACAGTAAATGCAATCCGGGTCGCTGAACTTCTCCCAAGGCAAATCCAAAATTTTAACACGCATGGGACAAACTTCAACACAAAGGCGACACGAGCCCTTAGCACATTTGGCTGGATCCCTACGCAAACCAATGAAACTAAACCTATTAATTATAGCCATAATCGCTCCATGTGGACAGAAATATTTGCACCAGCTTCTCGGAACATAAACCGCGAAAATTAGGACACCCACCATAATAAAAATTTGAACCCAAAAAAGCGGTGGAAAGCTTACTATTTGAGAAAACATGTCAAAAGCACTCGTGCGAAAACCATAAATTGTTCGCGGTATCGTTCCAAAGAGGGCTTCTGCTGGACTTATGGTTGTAAACGGAGCTTTGACAAAAACGCCCAAAGCATTTTCGTAACTTCGATGGATGCCAACAAGTTTTGACGTGGAAAATGTTAGGCTTATAAACAAGGTTAAGCCAAGAACAAAGTATTTTATGTAGAGCATGCTCTCATGAGTGCGTGGCGAAACTTCACTTTTCTTACGTTTTACAAGGCTTAAGAGGTCTTGGACAAAGCCGAATGGACAAACCCAGCCGCATAAAGATTTGCCAAGCAACACACCTACAACTAGAAACGAGGCGAGGGCTAACCATGGAAAAACAACATCATAAAGCATAAATTGTATAGCAGTGAAAGCATCACCCACAAAGTTTTGTTTGAGACCCCAAGTCCAAAGGACTGGAAGCAAAAGTCCTGTGCTAACATTAACTATTACCGCGCTAAAAAGTATAAACGAGATGAACTGAACAATTATGCGCAACGTGTTGAACTTTAGTAAACCTTGCTTGATTTTGCCGCCCACGTTCCTCACACCTTTTTAATGCGGATAACAGAAAACTTGGTTATTTATTTTCCTATAGCTTTAACGCTTTCAACAAGCACCCAAGGGGCAACAAGCTGACCAATCTTACGCTCGTTATTCGCCAAACCAGAAATATTCTTTAGCACATCAAATATGTTGCCAGCCAACATAGCCCCTCCAACAGCATGCACAACTGCACCCTCCTTGATTCTCCAAGCCGGAGTAGCCACCACAGAAAACTCGCCGCTCACATGGTTACTACTGTGAGCACCTTGCAAGGAATAGACAAGCAAGCCTTCATCAACTTCGCTCATAAGCTCTTCTGGAGATTTCTTTCCAGGCATGAAGTGGAAATTCGTTGCGTCCACGTATGGTGTAGAAAGGTATCCCGCCCTAAATGCGTTTCCAGTGCTTTCTCTTTCTTCCTTTTTTGCTGTGTAGTTGTCGTAGATAAAGTTGCGTAAAACGCCCTTTTCTATGATTGGAGTTTTTTGCTGTGGGACGCCTTCACCGTCAAATTCATATGTGCGAAGCCCACCGCTTAATAAGCCATCATCATAAACGGTTACAATTTCAGAAGCCACTTTCTCGCCAATTTTACCTTTCAATGCTGATTGGTCTCTTTGAACATAATCCGCCTTGACAGCGTTCATCAACGTGAAATAGAGAAGTTCATGAAAAGCAGCGTGCGCAAAAACAACTTTTGTGGTTTTAGTCTCAAATTTTTTGGCTTTTAACGCCGAACCCGCGAGTCTCGCCGCTTCCCGTCCAACCCATTCTGGATCTATTCTGTAGGTTCTTTCAGCGTTAAACTCGAAGCATACTGGCGTTACTTCACCGCCCTCTTGTCCTACAGTGGCTAGACTGCATTCAATTATTGTTCCTTTGTCAAAGCATGAAACGCCATTTGAGTTTGCAACAGCCCTCGCCAGTTCCGAGGCACCCACTCCGCCTTCTATTGGGAACACCCGCTTGTCTGCTTCTTCAGCTGCTTTCAGCATGGACGATGCTAACTTCACTAAATCTTCGGATCGCAGTTCAGCGACCTTTTGATCATAAACGTTTTCAACAGAAGCTCTGGGCTTTTTTGATGCAAGACCGCGCCAATTCTTGTCTGGTTTACTTGCCTTGGCAGCCTTCAAGGCGTTCTGAACAGTTTTTCCAATTGCTTCTTTACTTTCCAGAACATTCGTGTACGCGAAACCAACAGCCTTGTTGATTAAGGCTCTAACGCCAATGCCAAGGTCAATGATACGCGTGCTACGTGAAACTTGTCCACGTTCAATAACCACGTTTGCCGTCAAGCCTTGATATGCAAAAGCCTCAGCTTCATCAGCGCCAGCTTTTAAGGCTAACTGCACAGTGTTTTCGATTATGCTTAAAGTTTCATCTTTTTTAAGCGCTGCCACCAACAAGCACCTCCTTCACCCTAATATGTGGACCACCATCACAAACAAATGCGGTTTGTCCCTTCCCACACCTTCCAGGCCAAAGTTCAAAGTCTTTTCCAACAGCATCAACCTTCAAAAGCGTTTCAAGCGTGTTCCCGCTTATTGAAGCGTTACGAACAGCCTCGCCCAATTCACCGTTAACAATCTCATAAGCTTCTTGGATGCCCACTTGAAAAGTGCCGTCCAAGTTTGCTTGGCCGCCTCTAAAACTTTTCAGGTAATAGCCAAACTTTACGTCTTCAATTAACTCCTCGAATGAATAGTCTTTTGGCTCCATGTATGTGTTGCGCATGCGGATTATGGGTTCAGCGCGGAAATCTTCAGCCCTCATGTTTCCAGTCGGCGGCATGCTAAATTTCTGTGCAGTTTCTCTGCTGTGCATGAGACCAACCACTATGCCTCTATTCACGAGAAGCGTTTTCTGCGCTGGTACGCCCTCATCATCATACTTGAATGAACCGAAAGCACCTTTTACTGTGCCGTCATCGTATAATGTGACAATGTCGGATGCGATTTTCTTCCCAATTTTTCCCAGCAAAACTGAACCAGAAAGTGTGAGATCTGCTTCGGCTAAATGCCCAAAAGCTTCGTGAACAAACACGCCTACGACGTTAGGTCCTATAACTGCTGGAAAAGTGCCACCTTTAGGAGGTTTCGCTTTAAGCTGTTCAACTGCACGTTTCGCAACCCTTTCACTCACAACTTCTGGAGGTTCCACATCAAATATTTCGTAGCCAGAAGTTGAGCCTATCTCCTCTCGGCTAAAAGAGAAGATTTCTCCCATCTTAGCCGTGGCTGTTATCCTTGACCAAACATAAAGCTTGTCTTGTTCTATATATGTGCCCTCATTGTTTATAAAATAGTTTTTTCCAGTAATATCTAAATAATCTATTGTACAGCTCTTAACACTTTTATCATAGTCCAAAACGTTGTTGTTTACGGCTAGCGTCAGGTTTATTTTGTCCCCGATTGGAATTTCCGAGGGGTCTTTCCGCGGTTTAACTATAACTTTATCCTCAACAGTCTTAACTTTTGCCAGTTTTATCGGATTTTTCAGCTTAGAGCTTGCGGTTTTAGCCATTTTACAAGCAGAAGAAGCTGCTTCAAGCAAATTTTTGGTTTCAAAACTTCCAATAGAAGCAAATCCCCAAGTGCCGTTCACAAGAACCCTCAATGCCACACCATTCTCTATTCCTTGCCTTGCAGCTTCAACATGCCCCTCCTTAATGGTTAACGTTGTCCTAAAAAGCTCTTGGGCGCGAACCTCAGCATACTCGGCGCCTAGTTCCAGTGCCTTATTCACCACTTTGAGTAGAACATCTTCCAAGTAAAGCCTTCCCCTTTAAACTAGTTTAGGGAAGGAATACTCAAGAACACGTTATAAAAGTTGTTGTGAAACTGCCTTTAAACCCAATAAAATTTGAGTTTATGTCGTAGGTTTATGCGTTTCGCATCAGGAGTTTGACGTGACTTGCGAAGTCGCGTTCCTCATTGACTTTTTCAAGTTCTAGTCTGCGTAGCAAACCATAGCTTGAGTAGATGTCATCTAGTATTTTACGTTCAACAACGTAGGCTCCAGTGCTTAGAAAATCTTCAAGACCTCTTGCGAAAACATCGATTTTTTCAGCTATTTCATCCTTTTTAACATTGTAGTTTGCTTCTAGATACTTGTATATTAAGAGTGTTGCCTCTTCGCCGAAGACTTGTTTGAGGACTCGGTCTACAATTTTTGATATTTTGTTTACTTTTTTGGTTTCCATGGTGTATCACATGCAAATATCGTGTATATTACGACTTTATAAGTTTTGTCGTATATCCGCTCAACACACATACACAATAAAACCATGAAGGGAGGGGTTACATGAAGTCTGTAAGGTTCATCTGTTGAACTCTTTGAGGAATGGGTTTCTCCTGCGCAGCTTCGTCGAAGATCACGAGTTGCCCGTAAACCCCGTCGTATCCAGGTACAACTTTAATGTTGCCTTCTCTTACGCGAATTATTGCCTCGGCAATATTCTCGTTTGCAGTCTCTTTTAGGGCTTCTTTTGGCGTGTCGATTAACACTTTGTATTCATCCCCAAATTTTTCGACAAGCTTGTTGTAGATGCTCCAGACATTTTGCGAAGAGGGAGAATCAACGCCTAGCACGGCTGCGATAATTTCGGAAAGCGGCAGAAGATGTTTAAAGTCTATTGCACCTTCTGGTTTGAATCCATATGGGCGGTCGGCAAGTTCCTCGACACGCTGTTCAACGCCCTTTGTAAGTTTTCTGCGACATACTGGACATGTGTTGCCCAGTTTTATTGCTTCTTGTGGAGATAGTGATACTTTGCAGTTTCTATGTCCAGTCCAATGGTATTTCCCGTAAGCTGGGTCTGTTTCAATTGTGAATTTGAAGTGCTTAGCGTCTTTCATTTTTATAGCGTTCAAAACTTCACGGTAGCTTGGTTTTTCAATTTCAAAAACGTTGGCTTCTCTGCCTATTCGCCATGGCCAAAAACTGTGGCTATCACTGTTTGAAACCAGTGCAAATTTGTCGAGTTTGCTTAGGCGCCAGTTCATAGGCGGGTCTGACGAAAGCCCAGTTTCCAAAGCGTGAATGTGTTTTGTCATGTCTTGGTAGCATTCTTCGACACTGTTAAAGCCGCTAAAAGCGCCGAATATGCTGAACCAAGGCGTCCAAGCGTGAGCTGGAAAAACCATGTTGTCGCTTGATATTTCCATAATTTCTTCGACGAGATGTGGTGCATCCATGTTAAGTGTTGGTCTGCCGTCTACGGTTAAGTTGCCGTAATTTGTCAGTCTATCGTTTATTTGTATGGCTGTTTCGATGCTTGGTGTTAAAATCACGTGGTGAACCTTCTTGACTTCGTTTTCGTATGTGAATATTGTGCTTACTTCAGTTGTTATCATGAAATATACGGGAAGCTCGGGGTTTTTTGCAACTTTGTATAAGCCAGTGTCAGATTCGGGAATCAGCGCCTTTTGAAGTTCTTTTAGCCACTTTGGATGTGTGAAGTCGCCCGTGCCCACGAGGTTTAAACCCTTTATTTTTGCGAACCTTGCAATCTCTTCAATGTACATTCTTTGGCTTGTGGCGCGGCTATATTTGCTGTGAATGTGGAGGTCGGCTATAATTCTCATGTTTTTCGACTAACCCAATATCTTTCAAGGTCTTAATTTCACTTGTGCTTTTGCGGGAAAAGAAAGACCATTAGGCGTTATGGATGGGTTTCCTTTTGATTACGGCTTCAGCCCAATTACCGTACTTTATCCAGAGTACTGCTATTGTTCCTCCAACAACATTGCTTAGCGCTATGGCCAGCCAGGCTCCAACCGAACCCATCCCAAAGGGGAAAGCTAACAAGTAGCCTAAAACAAGTCTTATTCCCCAGAGGCGCGTTACTCCTAGGGTTGTTGGGAAAAGTGTGTGCCCAGAGCCTCTTCCAGTGGACATGGCAACTATGAACAAACCAAAAAATGGAAGCGTGAGCAACAATGTTTGTAGGAAAAGATCAGTTTCGTCTAGAATGCTTGGGTCTTCTGTGAACGCTCCAGCCACGTTCCGCCTAATTGGGTATAGGATGCTAGCGCTTACCGTCATAATTGCGAAGATTAAGAGGGCTGTTTTGAAGGCTACTTCTCTAGCTCTTTTGCGGTTATCAGCGCCTAAGCTTTGCCCAACCATTATTGCAGTGGCTCCGCTTAAGCCCCAAAGCGCGGCATCGACGATATCCATTATTACGAAGCCTATGGAGAAAGCTGTTGCTGCCACGATGCCAAGCATGTTAATAATCTTGAGTTGTGTGAGAAAAGCGAGACCGTTTGTTATGCCCAAAGCCAAAACTGGCAAGCCTATGCGCAGTACCAAACGAACCCAACTAACACTTATGTCCTTGGTAAATTTTACTTTAATGTCGGGATAATACCTTCTAAGGACGTATGCCAAAGCGCTAACAGAAATAATTTTTCCCATAACATCTGTCAAGGATGCGCCTACAACGCCAAGTCTTGGAAAAGGTCCTATACCAAGAACAAGGAACGGGTCGAGAATCAGGTTTATGCCGACTGCAATTCCATTCACGAGGGCGGGTTTTCCAGTTTCTCCAATACTTTGTAGTAGTGTTGTGAAAGTTAGTGACGTGTAGTTAAATAAAATGTCAAACGCGATTATGCCAGAATAAATCATCAAATCATCAAAAATATCTGCTGAAACGGACATAAAAGTGAAGATGAAGCCTCTAAGCGCTAGGAGTGAGAAGCTCAAGATTGCCCCAGAAATAAAAGATAATGTGAAGAAGCGTGAAGCCGCCTTGCTCGCATTATCATAATCCCTGTTTCCAACGTACTGCGAAACTATGCCTAGACTTGCGGCTGTTAAAGCCATCAAAAGCGCTTGGAAGAGCACTATAAGGGGCCACATCTGCCTTGGAATAGCCACCGCTACGTCGCTGTAAACGCTCAGCCAGTAGGCGTCAGCAAGATTGTAAGCCACAACAATAATTTGATTTACAAGCGGAGGAATACCCAGCCAAAAGAATGTGCGAAGTATGGGGCCGTTTACAATTTTGTCTCTGTACTTGCTTATTGGACGAATCTCTGGCAGCTCTTCAGTTTCTTCGGACATAGAACCTTCTGGATTTTAGACACAACCATAAAAGCTTTTCTTAAACGAAATGATGAGCGTTCTTAGACACGCGAGATGAAACGTGAAAATTTTCCCATAATATATTCATATCTATGTGCGAGTTTTTGTTTCAGATGGTTAAATTCTGGTGGCAGATATGGGTCGTTTATTTGCGACTGGAAATTTTCAAGTCTCCGTTTAAGCCAGTCATAATCCTCCTTGTTCAAGGCATACGTTAATTCATAATCTAAAGCCTTAAAATGAGCTGAATAAACTTGTGGATAAAACTTTACTATCGTCTGCTTGTTGATTGGCACGTTCACCTTTTTTAGTTCACTTATTTCGACAACTTCGTGCATCATCAAAAATTCGTTGCACAGAACATCCTCTAATGTTATGGTGTCGCCTGTAGGAGTTTCGCCAGTCATATACTCATAAAACTCTCTCGGAGAAATATTTTCAGAATCGTAGCCTAGCTCCTTTAGGATTTCAACAACTTTCCTTATTTTGGACGCTATCCTATCGTACATAGGCGAGGATATCCTTAACATGTAATATAAGAGTTGCCAAACATAGAATTATTCATCACTTTTATCGAATTCTTTCTTTTTAAATCTCTTGAAGATTTTGGTTATATCAACTTTTAACAGCAACACAGTTATCGCTATTGTGAATATTACTGAGGCAATCATCAAAACTTCTTGACTTACAAAAGGCTCAAGAATCTTTTGGCCTGTTTCTCCAAGGTAAGCTCCAGCTACAGAGATTAACAGTTTTCCAATAAAGTATGGCGTAAAAAACTTGACTGGATTATACTTTAAAAGTCCTAATGGCACAATAACGGGCTCGTCTGGAAGAGGAGATGCAGCCACAATGAAAAGCGCCAAAAAAGCCCATCTTCTAATTTTTGCACCAGCCGCATCGAGGCGTTTTCTACGGTCTTTACCAATGAATCCGCCAATGAAAAATGTTACAATGTAATGGATGGACTTGGCTAGGGCTGAGCCTAAGGCAACAAAGAAGCCTATGGTGAGCGGGTCAGCGTTTGTAGCTAAAGCCAAGTTTGCGGCAATTAGCATGTTGGATGGCCCAGTGAATGGTATAATGTTCAAAACGAATGACGTTGCCAGAATACCAAGCATTTCATATAGCGTAGCCAACAGTTTTACCTCGCCTTTTAACTTAACAAAAATTATAAATCTTCATTTAAAGATGTAGGTATTCCGCATTTGCCTAACTGAAACGCAATCGTGAAGGGGGCGTTTGACTTGTCAACTAAAAAGGAGCAGATTTGGATAGCCAGAGATTTAGCGAAATGCAGCGGCTGTAGAAAATGCGAAATTGCATGTTCACTTTTTCATGAAAAACGCATCTGGCCAGAAGCTTCTAGGATAAGGGTTTTCATGCTTGCTCCAGGCACGGATTTCCCGCATTTCTGCGCGCAATGCGAAGATTATCCATGTGTTCAAGCTTGCCCAGTAAAGGCGTTGTCGGTAAGTGAGCAAACTGGTGCTGTTTTGGTTGATAGGGAAACGTGCATCGCTTGTGGACAGTGTATTGAGGCTTGTCCTGGAAGGATTCCGCACATGCACCCCACAGAAGATTACATTTTAATCTGCGATTTGTGCGGTGGAGATCCACAGTGCGTTAAGGTTTGCCAAGAAGGTTCATGGAATGTTTTGCGCGTTGTTCCAAGAGGAAACTATGCTCATAGGCTTTATGCTCGCAAGCCAGAGGAAACAGCGCGAAGCTTAGCCATCAAAATCTATGGTGAGGAGGGAGAAAGGCTACTATGATTTTGGGTTATGCTGGAAAATTTTTAGAAGTTGACCTTTCAACTGGAGAAGTTAAAGAGACAAGGTTCAGCGACGAAGTTTTGAGGGACTATATTGGAGGCAGAGGCCTAGCAGCAAAAATCTTGTGGGACAGGTTGGGAGGCAGATGGGAGACTGTTGACCCGCTTGAACTAGAAAACATTCTACTGTTTTTGACTGGGCCACTTACGGGTTTCTTTCCAGGTGGTAGGATTTGCGTTTCTGGGAAGTCTCCCCAGAGCAACGGTGTTGTTGGCTCAACTGTTGCTGGAGAATTTGGTGTAGAGTTGAAGTGTGCTGGTTATGATGGAATAATTGTGAGTGGAGAGGCTGAAAAGCCTGTATACTTGTTTGTTAAGGATGGAGACGTCGAAGTTAGGGATGCATCTCACGTTTGGGGCAAGGATGCGAAACAGACAGTTGCCACTTTAACGAAAGAGTGTAGGGCGCTTTTGAGCAAGCGCTTTCCAATGAAGGGTGAATGGAAAGAACCGTCCATCCTATACATTGGTCCAGCTGGAGAGCGCAAGGTTCGCACTGCTGTTGTTGCGGCTAAGTGGACGCATGCTGCGGGTTATGGCGGTTACGGCTCGGTTATGGGTTCCAAAAGGCTTAAGGCAATAGCCGTCAAGGGCAGCGGATCGCTTCCAGAGGTTGCTGACATGGATAAGGTTAGGGAGTTAATGCAAGCTGTTTGCAGTGATGTTTATGAGAGTGAGCTTTGGAGACGCTGGGGAACCGGTTCAGGCGGCTACGAGGTTGGCGCAAAGACAAGCTCTGAGCCTGTTCGGAACTGGCAGGAGGAGTGGCATGATGAGAAGAGTTTTGGCGTTGACCAGTTTGAGAGCCGTGTTTGGGTTAAGCCTTACTGGGGAGATTTTGGCTGTCCAACAACATGCTTGAAAGTTGCTGTTGTAAAGTCTGGAAAGTTTAAGGGCGCAATGACGGACAACCCAGACTACGAGTTGCAAGCCTATTTGGGCACGAACTTGGGCATTTTTACGCCTGAAGAAAACGTGTTTTTGGCTTCACTTATCGATGACTTGGGACTTTGTGGAATACAAACTGGAAATGTTATGGGGTTTGCGGCTGAGCTTTTCCAGAGAGGCATATTAACGAAGGATGATTTGGATGGTTTGGAGCTTAAGTGGGGCGACGCTGAAGCCTTCGCGTCTTTAGCTAGGAAAATTGCTTTTCGCGAGGGCATAGGCGACTTGTTGGCTGAAGGAACCTACCGCGCAGCATTGAAAATTCAGGAAATGAAGAAAGCGGATGTTTTGCAGTACGCCGTTCAATGTAAGGGCATCAGCATAGGCGCGCATGGAATCCGAAGTGGAAAGGATTATCCAGAAAACTATTCTTACGCGTGTTCAGTTCAAGGCGGAGACCACACCTCAACTGCTTGCCTTCCACTAGACGATTTTAGAAGTGAACTTGCAATGATGTTTAACGATTCAGCAGTATACTGCTACTTCAACATTTTCGGAATACCACGCAACCTAAAATTCGAGTTTTACAAGGCAGTTACGGGCGTAGAGCTAACACAAGAAGACTGGATTAACACAAAAGCCTTGCGAATACTCCAACTGCAGAGGGCAATGCTTCTGCTCGGCGGACCAGACCTAAAATGGAAACCGAAAATACACGATTCAAACCCGCCGAGATTCCATGAACCGCTACCATCTGGACCATACAAAGGAAAAACCGTTGAAAAGGCAGAAGTTGAAGCGGAAATTAAGCGGTATTATGAGGCTGTTGGCTGGGACGAGAACGGCATCCCAAAAAGCGAAACGCTTAGGAAACTGGGCTTGGAAGATGTTGACAAGGCTCTCGAAAAGCTGCGCTGAAAACCCATGTATTTTTGGTTGCGAAAAAAGCCAATAGCGACCTATCCCCTCTAGGTTTTCTGTGTAGAACAGTTTTTGGCGGACACGCGGATGACCCTTGTGGGTGTGATGATTATTGAGACTTTTTCGTCTTTTTCCTCGAATGGAACAGCCTCAACAACTTGCATGTCATGCACCGTTGTTGCTATTGGAATTTCTCCAAACATTTTCTTCAAGAGGGCTATTTCCACGTCGCCGTAGCCATGTCCCTTCCCAAGTCTATTCCCATGCACGTCAACAGCCACTGAACCCTCCACTATTAAGTCTGGTTTTGGAAGGGACTGTGTGTCCACGCCGAATTTGAACGCGCCTTTGATGGTTGAGGCGAAATGTTCCTTGCCCCGCACTTTCGCTGGGTCGATTAGGATGAAGCCCCTCTCTAACCGCGGAGAAGCCATTATGAGAATTTTTCCATCCAGCAACGCGTTTTCTCTGACCTTCTGCTGAGGCGAATCTGGATTCGCGAATATTACTTTTGCTTTTTGCCACTCGTTTATTTGGCGCAGTTTTTCAGCAGCAGCCGATGCGCCCAGAAAGTTTGGGATTCGCCCTTTACATGGAAGCGGAAAAGTGGCTATTCCCTTGCGCTCCATTTCGCTCCAAATTTTCTCGCGTAACTGCTGTTTTTTCTGGGCTATGCTCATTTACGAACATCTAAAAAATAAATGAGGAAAATGGGACTTTAATGTTTTAGATTATTCCTAGTTTTTTGCCGCCTTCTTTGAATGCGTCTAGAGCTCTGTCAAGCTGTTCGCGTGTGTGTTTCGTGCACACTTGAACTCTTATCCTTGCCTTGTCTCTTGCAACCATTGGATAGAAGATTGGCAGGACGAATATGCCCTTAGACCAGAGGTAATCCGCCAAGTCCTTGGCCGCCTTGCTCCGCCCGCACATCACTGGGATTATGGGCGTCTCAGTGTTTCCGGTGTCAAAGCCAGCGTCTTGTAAGCCCTCAAGCAGGTGATTGCGGTTTTCCCATACACGTCTTACGTGTTGCGGCTCTGTTTCTAGAACGTCTATGGCGGCAATGCATGCCGCGGCAACGCCTGGTGGAACGGCGCCGCTTAGGAGCCAACTTCTGGCTTTGTTGTAGGCAAAGTTGCGTAGGTCTTCGCTTCCAGTTATGTGTCCGCCTATTACACCGAAGGCTTTGGAGAACGTGCCCATTTCGACATGCACTTCGTCTCTTGAAAGTTTGTAGTGGTTCACAATTCCTCTTCCGCCTTCGCCTAGTACGCCTTCTCCGTGGGCGTCGTCAACGTAAACGCCAGCGCCGTGTTCTTTGGCGATTTTCGCTATTTCTGATAATGGTGCAGTGTCGCCGTCCATGCTGAAAACTCCGTCTGTTAATATCCAAATGTGCTTATATGGCGGGTCGTGTTTTTCAGCCTCGTCTAAGACACGCGCCAAGTCTTCAACATCCTTGTGCTTGTATATTGCCCTGTCAGCGTGGCTTAGGCGTACACCGTCAATTATTGAGCCATGGTTTAGTTCGTCTGAAACGAATAGGTCTCCTTTGTCGGCGAGTTGTGGTATAACGCCTTCATTAGCCATAAAGCCCGTCTGGAACGTTAATGATGCTGGGGCGTTTTTGAACTTTGCCAGTCTGCGGTCAAGCTCTTCGTGTAGGCTCATGTTACCTGAAATTGAGCGGTCGCTTCCAGCTCCAGCGCCGTATTTTCTCGTTGCTTCTATCATTGCTTCAACGACTTTTGGATGTGTCGCCAAGTTTAGGTAGTTGTTTGCGCAGAGCATCAGAACCTGTTTTCCGTTGACTATGCATATTGGCTCGCTTGCGCTCTCGAGAACCTTGAGTTCCCAGTTTAAGTTCTCGCGGACCAAGCGCTGATATTCTTCGCCTAAATATTTTGTTGGATGACGTTTAATCATAAATTGCCACCTTCAAAAAGAGTTTACACCCAAGCTCTTTTAACGTTTCCCCTCAACGAACAGCGTTTTCATTGTGCCACGTTTGCAGCTAGCTTCTTCGACAATTTCTCAATCATGTCCCGCGTCATGGAAGCCAAATCATGCTTTGGATTCCAACCCCAGTCTCTGCGGGCTAGACTGTCGTCTATGGTCATGGGCCAAGAATCCGCGATTTTCTGCCTAAAGTCTGGTTTATATTCGCATTCAAATTCTGGAATATACTTTTTAATTTCTGCGGCAAGTTCTCCGGCGGAAAAACTCATAGCCGCTACGTTGTAGCTTGTGCGACAACTAATCCTTTCTGGGTCTGCTTCCATAAGCATAATCGCAGCGTTTATGCAGTCTGGCATGTACATCATAGGCAGAATGGTGTCCTTACGCACAAAACAAGTGTAATGCTTACGCTTAATCGCTTCATAAAAAATCTCAACAGCATAGTCGGTTGTTCCACCGCCAGGAGGCGTCTCACTGCTTATGATGCCCGGATAACGCACACTGCGAACATCCAAGCCGAAACGTTGAAAATAATAATTGCAAAGGAGTTCGCCAGCAACCTTTGAAACTCCATAAATTGTTCGTGGAATCAGAACAGTGTTTTGTGGAGTCTTTATTCGCGGGGCTTCTGGACCGAAAACCGCGATGGAGCTTGGCCAGAAAACTTGTAGGTGGAATTCTCTTGCAACTTCAAGTACGTTGTAGAGTCCGTCCATGTTGATGTGCCATGCAAGCTGTGGGTTTTCCTCGCCAGTAGCCGAGAGAACTGCAGCCAAATGGTAAATTGTGTCTATGGCGTGTTCTTTTACAGCGTTTCTTATGCTTTCTCTATCCGTAACATTGGCATAAACGAATGGGCCAGAAGCTAAAAGCTTCTCACTTGGCTTTCGTTTGTGTCCAACAGCCACAACGTTTTCTTTGCCGTATTTTTCACGAAGCATCACTGTTAGTTCAGAGCCTATTTGTCCCGTTGCTCCAGTGACCAGAATTCTTCTGGTGCCCTTTTTTGACATTTGTTTACCTCGCGTCTAAATGGGAGAACAAGTTTAAAATTCAATGCATATAAGAATTATCAGAGAAAATCACGGTTTGGCATGCTTTAGTTGGCGAAGCAACTCGTCAATTGGTTTTGGGTGAAAATCAACCTTCAAGTTTAAAATTGCTTTTCTGGCATCCACAACGATGAGTGCTGCAGAGCGTTCTCCACGCTTGTCCCCTCCAGTCTCACTTCCAGCCTTTAACGCCTCAACAAGCCTTAAAGCGAAACTGCTTCGAGAATTCTCAAAACTTTCAGCCATCTTGCTTACCACTTCACTTCTGGCGAGTAGGTTTCCAATGGCAACGCAGTTCTCCCCCACAATTTCAGCCCAAAAATCTGGAACACTTTTTCCAGTGAAAACCGCCTTCCGCTTTTGAAAGTCCATGATTGCCACTTGCCGCAGTTCTCGTTCGGCATCTTCGGCTAAAAGCGTGTTTAAAGCCTCTTTTGGAGAAAAACCCTTTGCAAGCAACTCTAACCCCTTGACTCCATACAAAACATTCGTGTACGCTTGTGTGGCTATTACGCCTACGCCTGGCTTTGCGTGTGGCACTCTTTCGCCAACAGACGTTGAGCCTGAAGCAACAGCCACGCCCATAAGTTTTTTGTCGCTTGATGCTGCTAGAATCGAAAATGTGCCATGATTTTGGCTGGAGTTTGCTGCCCGCAACTTTATTTCCCGCTTTTCGATTGCCTTAAACGCGAATATGCCTAAATAGTTTGCAGTGTAAAACAAAGCATGGTTTTGGACGGTTAAGAACATGAAGTTGGGCTTCATCGTTAACCCTATTGCGGGTATGGGAGGCAAAGTTGGGCTTAAAGGGACAGATGGCATCTTAAAAGAGGCTATCGCGAGAGGTGCCAAACCAGTAGCTCCCGAAAGGGCGACGGAGTTTCTGAAAAAACTGAAAGAAAGCAGCGGAAAATTGGAAATTGAAGTTTTAACGTGCCCAGGAGTAATGGGCGAAGAAGAAGCGCAAAACGCTGGCGTAAACGTTAAAATTTTGCCCATAAAATTGGGGAAGGAAACAAGCGCTGAAGATACGAAGGTTGCTGTTAAAATGCTTGTTAAAGCCGATGTTGACTTAATTGTTTTTGTTGGCGGAGATGGAACCGCCAGAGACATTTTTGACGCTATGAAAGACTGCCACGCAGATGTTCCAGTCTTAGGTGTTCCTTCAGGCGTGAAGATGTACAGTGGAATTTTTGCAGTTAGCCCCGCCGACGCTGTCGATGTGGTTTTGGCTTTTGCTGAAAATCAAGCGGAAATCGCAGATTTTGAGGTTATGGACGCTGACGAGAATGCTATTCGCAGCGACACTTTTGCCGTAAAGCTTCACGGTTTCTTGAAATGTCCATTTCTTCCAATGCGAATTCAGGGAAGCAAACAGGTAAGTCCAGAAACTGTTGACGAGAAGGAGAACCAAACGGCGATAGCGAAGACAATAATTGAGGATATGCGCCAAGACGCTACATACATTCTTGGTCCAGGAACAACCGTTAAACGCATAGCGGAACTTTTGGGTGTTGAAAAAACAGTGTTGGGCGTGGACATATACAAAAACGGTAAGGTGATACTTGATGTTGACGAGAAACGGATAATGGAAGAAATCAAGGACTGGCAGAAAACTTGGATTATTCTCTCGCCTATTGGACATCAAGGAATACTTTTGGGAAGGGGCAACCAGCAGATAAGTCCAGAAATCGTTAAGCGCGTAACAAAACAGCGTATAATAGTTGCCGCGACAAAGAGCAAACTTCAAAGCATCGAGGGAAACGTCTTGCGCGTTGACACAGGCGACGCTGAAGTTGACAAGATGCTCCGCGGATACATAAGGGTCATTACGGATTATAAGGAATGGCGCCTCATGCCAGTCCAATAGCACACTTTTAGGCGCCAAACTGCTTTGTTTTGCCAAGCAAACTCATGAGAGTAGGCATTAAGTCAACGCCCCTAATCCTGTTAAGACCGCCTCTGGCACAAGAACGCTCATCAAATTCCTCAACATCATCACTGCGCACATAGGGACCAGTTATTGCCACTGGAACGGGGTCGCCTTCATGTTTTCCAGTTAAGGTTGATGTTGTGTGGTCTGCGGTTACAGCCAAATAAGTCGCATTCATGTCCACTTTTTCAAGTATAAAAGCGAACATTTCGTCGACTTTTTCGATAACAGCAATTTTTTGTTTGACGTTTCCGTCGTGGCTGGCAACATCCGTAGCCTTAACATGTAAAAACACGAAATCATGATACTTTAACGCTTCAACAGCGGATTTTGCCTTAGCCATAAAATCCGTTTGAACGGTGCCAGTGGCACCCTTAACGTTTATGAGGTTCATTCCAGCAACTTTGCAGACACCCCTAATTAATGGCACAGCGGCTATACACGCGGCACTTACGCCGTAAATTTCGGAGAAAGCCCTAACCTTTGGAACCGTGCCAGCGCCCCTACACAAAATCACGTTTGCTGGCGGCAAACCACGTTTAACCCGCATCTTGTTAACTGGGTGCGCCTTCAAAACACTGTGAAACTTCTCCATAAGCTCATTCAAAATTTCAGCCGTAAACCGCGCCTCTGCACTACCATCCAAAGGTTTTACTTCCCGAACTTTTTCTCCAACCTTTTCTGGGTCAGAATCGCTAACATTTGGGGAAAGCCCGCGTCCACGAAGAACAAGAACCGCTCTGTGCTGAACAGTGTTTTTAAAGAGAAAATCGACAGCGCCACTTTTGAGCTTAACCTTCCGCAAACTTTCAGCAAGAACCGCCGCGTCCTCGTTGGCTATTCTACCAGCACGCCTATCCAAAACAACAAAATCCTCGCCGACAGTCGCAAAATTACAGCGAAAAGCAACATCACCAGGCAGAATTTCTACGCCGAAACCAACAGCTTCTAAAGCGCCCCGCCCAGAATAAACCTTAAGCGGGTCATAGCCGAGAAGGGCAAGCGTTGCCGTGTCGCTTCCAGGAGGGATTCCAGGCGCTATTGGGTCTATTATCCCGCAGATGCCGTTTTTTGCTATGCTGTTCAAGGCTGGCTTTTTTGCAACTTCCAACGGTGTCTTCCACCCCAGTTCTTTTAAGGGTCTGTCCGCCATTCCATCTCCGATGACAAGTATTGCCTTCAAACGCCCACACACCCTTTAACAATACATGTTTGAGAATAGACGTGTATAGTTAAAAATGCTTGCGTAAGAAATGTTTAATAGTTTCTTTTGTTATTGTCTTGGGAAGTGATTGCAATGGGCGATTGCGTTCCACATTGCTAATTTCTGCCTCTACTTATTTGACATTAGAATTAGTTTTACACTAGAAATATATTCTTCAACAAACGAAAACAAAGGGAGAGATGAAAATGTCTGACATAGGCGTAACTGTAAAAAAGAACGAGGACTTCTCAGAGTGGTACACCCAAGTGGTCGTTAAATCTGGACTTGCAGACTACGCGCCAGTAAAGGGCTGCATGATATTCCGCGAGCTTTCCTACGCTATATGGGAGAAAATCCAAGAAATCTTCAACGCGAAAATAAAGGCGACGGGACACAAGAACGTGTATTTCCCAATGTTCATACCTGAAAGCTTCCTAAGGAAAGAAGCAGAACACTTCGAGGGATTTGTTCCAGAAGTGGCATGGGTAACAATTGGCGGAAGCACACCGCTTGAAGAGAGACTTGCCATAAGACCAACTTCTGAAACGATAATGTATGCGACATACGCAAAGTGGATTAGAAGCTGGAGAGACTTGCCTTTAAAGCTGAACCAGTGGAACAGCGTTGTACGCTGGGAGACAAAAGCAACCAAGCTTTTTCTACGCACAAGAGAATTCCTATGGCAAGAAGGCCACACAGCCCACTCCACAAAAGAAGAGGCAGACCGCGAAGTCATGGACATTCTCGGCATGTACAAAGACTTGATGGAAAACTACTTGGCTATTCCAGTACTCGCTGGAAGAAAAACGGAAAATGAAAAGTTTGCTGGAGCACTCTACACAACAACCTTAGAGGCTATAATGCCCGATGGAAAAGCGCTTCAGATGGGAACATCCCACCAGTTAGGCCAAAACTTTGCAAAGGTTTTCGACATAAAATTCATAGGGGAAGACGAAAAGGAGCATTATGTTTGGCAGACATCTTGGGGCTTCTCAACACGCATAATAGGCGCTTTGGTCATGGTTCACGGCGACGACAAAGGATTGGTTTTGCCGCCGAAAATAGCGCCAACACAAGTCGTGATAGTTCCAATACCCTACAAGGAAGCAGACGAAAAAACCATCATGGAGAAGGCGAAGGAAACGCTTGGAAAACTGCAGCGGAAGGGCATATCCGCCATACTTGATGACAGAAAAGAGTACACTCCAGGGTGGAAGTTCAACGACTGGGAGCTTAAGGGAGTACCGCTAAGAATAGAGATAGGCCCAAGAGACGTAAAACATGGACATTTAACATTAGCACGTAGAGACACTTTCGAAAAGGTCACCGTGAAGGATGAGGAAGTTGTTGGTGCCGTCGAAAAACTGCTTGAAGAAATCCAAAGAAACCTCTTCAACAAAGCCAAAAAATTCCTCGAAGAAAACATAACCACAGTTAAAACTTACGATGAATTCAAAAAAGTGCTTGTGGAAAAGGGCGGATTTCTAAGGGCGTGCTGGTGTGGCAGTTCAAGTTGCGAAGAAAAAATCAAAGAGGAAACTGGAGCAACCGTAAGAATTGTGCCGTTTGAGAAAGAAGAAACATTCGCGAACTGTATATACTGCGGAGAAAAAGCAAAGGATGTTGTTTACTTCGCAAGGTCTTACTAGGCAAAGGCAAGCGCACTAATCATAAAGTTTCACGCGTTTCTGAAGCTGCTTTGCAACATTTTCCAATTTAAGCTTCTTTAACGTTGTCTTTCTCGGTATTCCGCGTTCGTCCCAACCGCGCTTCTTGTAGTATCTCTGCAACAAAATGTCATACCGTGTTCTGTCAAGCTTCCCACCCTTTAACGGACCCTTTGTGATTGGCTCTTCAAACCACCTTGCTGGCGGAACATCAAGCTCTTTGCTCCAGTTTTTGCCGTACTCGCGAATCCAGAAGGCGCGTATCAAATTGAAGATGCGGTCTGCGATAACGTTAAGGTCGTCCCAGCTTATTTCCCAGCCGGTAGCAGCATACATGAACTTAGTGTACCATTCAAGCTCGAAGCCAAGCTCAATCCATGGAAGCCTACAAACCGTCAAGGATTCGAATACTCCTCCGCGGATACGCTGAAACTCTATAACCTTGTCAACTTTTTCTTCGCCGTAGCTTTCACGTCCAAACTTAACCTCCCAAGAAATAACCCACGCATCCTTGTGATGCGCACCAATGGAGCTTGTCGCGTAGGCTAAAGCCATGGCTGGTGTCGTGTGACAGTCATAAGCCGAAATCTCCAGCCCCTTAACATGCATAGCCCAACGCTTTGAATCTCCGCCAAACTTTTCAGCCGCAAAGCGGACGCCTTCCGCCAGCGTGTCGCCCAAGCCACGTCTGTAGGCTATGTCCTCAATTAGGGCTTGTGTTTCCTTGAATTTGCCCCATTGGATTTTTTCTTGAATCAGCTTCTTTTCGGAAGCCTCCATGGCAAATCCTATAACGTTTCCAAGCGAAATTGTGTCCAATCCGAACTCGTCAGCAGTTCTGTTAAGCGCAGCCACCTGTTTTAGGTTGCCGATGCCTATGTTTGACCCAAGCATGGCGACGTTCTCATAGTCAAGTTCGGATTCTCTGCGAATGGAGTCCTTTACAACGTTGCCGCACGTCATGTTGCATTGTGGACAGCCGCGATTTGCAATTTTAATTTTCTCCATTGAAAATCCGCCTATGTCTTCAGCCTTCTCGAAAACGCCTTCACTGTAATTGTACGTTGGCAAGACACTGTTTTCTTGGCTCCACTCAATAGTCATCATCGTCCCTTGGCGTTTCCAAAAAGCATAGTTTGGCTTCGTAAGAACTTCACGGTAAGCTTCAGCGCCCAACTCCTTTATAACCTTCGGGTAGGCAGCAGAAAGCTCACCAGAACCAACGAAAATCACAGCCTTCAAATTCTTTGAACCCATAACCGCGCCCACACCGGGTCTGCCGCCGGCACGACCGCCCTCACAAACAATGTTCGCAAATTTCACAAGGTTTTCGCCGCCTTGACCTATCGACAAGATGCCAGCAGTCCGCCCATAAAACTCCCTAAGCTTCTTTTCAACATCAAAGGAGTTTAAACCCCAAAGGTCCTTCGCATCCAAAAATTCGACACTTCTATCTTGGACAACTAGCACAACTGGCTTTCCAGCTCTGCCCTCAATAATGACAGCGTCGTATCCCGCCTTACGCATCTGAACAGCAGCTTGCGAACCAACATTACCATCACCATACCCGTGAGTCAAAGGACTCTTTGCAGCCACAACAAGCTTTCCACTGCTGGGCAAGGAGAAACCGGTTAAAGGTCCAGCGGCAAAAATCAGCTTGTTCTGCGGTGAAAGCGGGTCTACTCCAGGCTTAAGTTCATCCCATAAAATTTTAGCTGCAAAGCCCCTACCGCCAAGAAAGTTCTTCGCAACGTTACCATCGTAAGGCTCTGCAACAGCCTTACCCTTGCTGAGGTTCACGCGTAGAAAGTTTCCAGTCCACCCAAACATAGGTTAGCCATCCCGAAATTGCATAAGTATATCGCGTGAAAAGTAAATAAGATTAGTGATGCACCTCAAAGCTGAAAAGGAGATTAAATTATTAGCTTTTCAGGTTCGACTTTTCTGTTTTTTAGGCTTAAGTCGCTAACCTTGAACTTTCTGCCATTAAATAATGTAGCATATTCTTCGCCATTGTAAAGCGCAGCGGCAACCCGCCCTATAGCATCAGCCTTCATTATACCGCTTCCACTGGCGCCGCCGACAACAATCAAATCGTTCTCCTCAAAAACTATGGGCTGCCCGTCCAAAGTGTTAATCTCATACAAACCAGCAAAAGCATTTGTGGGGCGGCAATCCCTAAACTGTGGAAAATACTTCACTAGAACCTGGTATATCCCGTACTGATAAAAGTTCTTCTCAGGCTGGGGGTCATCTTCCAACTTGAATGCTCTCGGAAAATCGTCAGCATAACCAAGCCAGAAAACACCCTCATTCGGGAATGGGCGAATTAAAACCTTTGGTTCTGGCAAAATCGTAAATGGAATGCAACCAACAGAGTTAAAACCTTCTGTAAAAAGCAGCTGCTTCAAAGCTGGACTTTTCGCCGCCACAGTGAAAAGCTGCCTCTTTTTGGGTTTAATGAAACATTCAATTCCAACAGCATCCAAAAGCTGCGGAATCCAAGCCCCAGCAGCTAAAACAGTCTTCTTCGCCTTAATAATGCCTTTGTTAGTTTTTACGCCAGCAATCCTTGACTCTTGCCAAAAATATGGCTCTTGCGGTATACCCAAAGGCTCACACGGCTCAACAATAAGATTTTCCACGTTCACGCCATACTCGACCCTTCCGCCAAGCCTCAAAAACTCCTCCTCGTAAAACTTGACAAGACAATCAGCGTCAATTGTACCGGCTTTTGGAATAAAAATTCCCTTGTAAACGTTCCCCAAACGCATCAAGCAAGCCTCATTATCACCGCTCAAATCTGTCCGCAGACAAAGCTTACGCGCCAAATCCTCAGCCTCATACTCCTCATACATAAAACCCTTGTCAGTCAAACCCTTCAAAACAGGAAAAACCTCGCCATAACTTTTATCGCTTAAAAGCCACAAATAACCAATCCACGAAAGCTTCAAATCAACCTTCAAATTCTCTTGCACATGACGGTAAAACTCAACAGAGGAATCGGCAAGCACATAATTAGTGGGAGAGGAAAACAAACAGCGAAAAGCAGAAGCACTTTTAGCTGTGCTGCCTTGACCAGCAGAATTAAACTTATCAACCACAAGAACACACAAGTTGGGGTTCGCATTTTTTATGTGATAGGCTGTTGACAAGCCAATAACGCCCGCTCCAACTACTAGGACGTCACACTCCGCCATCGCGTTCCCCTTCAACCGACAGAATTTTAGAAGGACGCATAGACCATTTATAAAGCTTGACCACCAAAAGTTTAGTGTATGCCTTTCAAAATTCAAAATAATAAGAGAACACTTATTTATTCCAATGACATATGGGATAGAACAACCATTTCAACATCGGAGGCGCAGCGCATGTTGGTTAACAAAAGGGCAATTTCAACCTTAGCACTAATAATATTGCTGTTGTGTTCAGCCGTTTTTGGAGCGATAATATCATACGTGTGGGTCATGGCGAGTTATTACAACATGCCAGAAGACAAAACACTTCTTATAGTGACGGACGTTTCTTTTGACGCCACAAACGCCACATATTTTAACGTAACTATTCTTAATCCTTCAATCTCAGATTTGGACGTTAACATAAGTGCAATTCGCTTGAATGTTGAAAGCAAAAATGAAACATGGGATATTAAAAGCGCGGAACCATCGCTTCCATTTCTGCTTCAAAGGGGAACCAAGCAGACGTTTAAATGTCTAGAAAATTGGGGTAAAATTGCCGGAGAAAACGTCACCGTGGAGCCTATCGTTTTAGAAGGTGCTGCAACAAAAAGTTATCCCTACCAGACTCCAAATGTAAAATTGCAGGTGACACCAAACTTTAACATCACAGAAAGCGTCAACTACTTCAACATAACAGTTCAAAACGATGAAAATTCAATTATAAACGTAACAATTTCAGATATACTTTTGTTCGGCATCTCCGTAAAGCAAAATGTTACGCCATCACTTGATTCTGCCAATTTCTTGCCAATAAATTCAAGCTTAACATACACTTGCAATTATAATTGGGAGAGCTTCAGAAACGTAAACGTCACAGTCACCGTGAAAACTTATGAGGGTTACGAAGCCAAATACACCACAAACAAGCTTCCAGGCGCAATTTTAAGCATACAAGACGTTAAGTTTGATTATTCCGACGTGGAACACTTTTACGTTAACATTAGCAGTTCAGAAGATTCCACAGCATCAGCCTCTATAAAAAGAATAAACGTAACATTAGAAGATGGAAGTGAAATAACAATATTTCAGTCATTGGGAACACTATCAGCTTTTAATTCTGTTCACCCGAATGGTTCATTGACCATCAACTGTTCATGGAATTGGAACGATTATCGAGACAAGAAAATATCGGTTAAAGTTTACACAAACGAAGGCCTCACTGTGGAACCCAAAAATGTAACGACTCCACCGCAAATAGTCTGGGACATAACAAATGTAAAATTTGACTTAGATTATACGAACAACTTTACGGTTGAAGTTAAGAACATGCTTTGTTCAATCTCTGGAATAAACATTACACGAATAATGCTAAACGGCAATGTAACAGAGATTGTACCGCAATTCGCGTTTCTAGGCAATGGTGACTCTGTGACTTTTAATTGCACTATAGACTGGAAGACGTTCATAGGTCAAAATGTCACAATCACCGTGATAAGGGAAGACGGCGCGAACATTTCAAGAACGGTTAAAATACCACCAGTGCAATTGAAAATGGAGGAACCAGCCATAAGCGAACTGTTAGGCCCATACGTTAACATTACGATTTCAAATTCGGTTAATTCCATTCAAAACGTGACAATAAAGTCCATAATCTTTGAGACAGACAACCAAACGTTCACCATAGACGGAACACTAACAATCCCAGAACTGGTTCCAGACGGATACTTGCTCAAGGTAGGCGAAACCATAACTGTAGTTTGCAGATGGAACTGGGTGTTACATCTCAAATTCAGTTTAAAAGTCACGATTTACACGGCTGAAGGTTTCCAAATATCAGAGGTTTGGTATCCAAGGCGGTAAGGTGCACAAAATTTATTTCTTATAATATGCTAGCCTAGACTCTACAAGGTAAGTGAGGAGTATGCCCAAATCCAAATTCAAGGCTACAGAACGAGTGCGCACAATAGAGTATGCCATCCGCGATGTTATTGTTCATGCGCGGGAACTGGCAAAAGCTGGGAAAAAAATTTATTACTTGAACATTGGAGACCCAGTTGCGTTTGATTTTGAAACTCCCAAGCACATTAGACAAGCGTTGTTTGAGGCTGTTGAAAGCGGCGCAAACGCTTATTCGCCTTCTGAGGGTTTGCCAGAGCTTAGGCAAGCCATATGCGCAAAAGAAAAGCGTGTTAACGGCGTTGATGTTTGCGCAGAGGATGTTATTGTTACTTCTGGGATTTCTGAGGGTATCCAAATGGTTATGGCTGCACTTGTTGATGAGGGGGATGAGGTTCTCCTTCCAGGGCCGACTTATCCGCCGTATATTTCTTATGCTAAGTTTTTCGGCGGCAAGCCCATTACTTATGAGACTGTTGAAGAGTATGGTTGGCAGCCTAACGTTGACGATTTGAGGCGGAAAATTTCAGAGAGAACTCGCGGAATAGTTGTTATAAATCCTAATAATCCGTGTGGCGCGCTTTACGAGGAGAAAACTGTGAAGCAGATTTTGGATTTGGCTGGCGAGTTCGGGCTTCCAGTTTTGTCAGATGAAATTTATGACCAGTTAACTTTTGAAAAACGGTTTGTTAGCACCGCACATTTAGCCAAGGATGTGCCAGTTATTGGGCTTAATGGTTTTTCGAAGGCTTATCTTATGACTGGGTGGAGGCTTGGCTACATTTACTTTTACGACGAGAAGGGCGATTTGGAAGAGCTTAAACAGTGCATTGAAAAAGAGGCTAGAATTAGGATTTGTGCAAATACGCCTGTCCAAAAGGCTGGGGTTGCGGCTTTGAATGGACCACAAGACCACATCAAGGAGCTTGTCGGTAGGCTTAGGCAGAGGAGAGATTACGTCTTGAAGAGGCTAAGCCAAATAGACGGTATAAGCTGTTCGAAGCCTGAAGGTGCCTTTTACGTTTTCCCGAAGATTCATGATGTGGGGCGAAGATGGAGAAGCGACGCGGAGTTTGTTCTTGAGCTTTTGAGAGAAACTGGCGTGCTTTTCGTTCATGGTTCTGGTTTTGACCCAGTTTACGGTGCTGGTCACTTTAGAAGCGTCTTTCTCCCACCGATTGATGTACTTGAGCAAGCCTTTAACGAAGTTGAGCGGTTCATGGAGAGGAATAAATAGGGAGAATATTAGCCGTAGATGGGTATTCCCTCTTTCGGGTCTTGAACCATCTTCACAAATTCGTCCATAAGCCTTCTAGTCACTGGTCCAGGTTTTCCGTTGCCAATAACCCTCTTGTTTACTTCTTTGACTGGCACGATTTCGGCAGCTGTTCCCGTGAAGAAAACCTCGTCCGCATTAAACAGTTCATAGGGCGTTATGTTCTTTTCTACGACTTCGTATCCAAGTTTTCTTGCAAGAGTAATCACCGCTTCGGCTGTTATTCCTGGAAGCGCACCTGTGTAGCTTGGCGGTGTGAAGATTTTGCTTCCTTTTACTATGAATATGTTTTCTGCTACGCCTTCGCAGATGAATCCGTTTTTGTCGAGGCATATGGCTTCGTCTACGCCGCTTATGTTTGCTTCGATTTTTGCGAGTATGCTGTTTAGGTAGTTAAGCGATTTTATTTCGTGTGTTGTAGCGTCTACCGGGTCTCTCTTAACCCATGAAATCATGGCGGTTATGCCGTTCTCTTTTGCTTCGGTTTTCAGCAGCCTTATAGTGTCTGTTATTACAATTATTGTTGGTTTTTGGCATTTTCTCGGGTCTAACCCCAAGTCGCCCACGCCTCTCGTGACGACTAGGCGTATGTAAGCATCTTTTAGTTTGTTTTTGCGCAGCGTCTCCAAAACGATTTTTACCATTTCCTCTTTCGGTATTGGAATTTGCAGCATTATGGTATGCGCGGAACGATAAAGCCTATCAATGTGTTCTTTAAGTTTGAAGACAACGCCGTTGTATGCACGGATTCCCTCAAACACACCGTCGCCGTAAAGAAGCCCATGATCGTATACTGAAATTTTCGCTTGCGATTTTGGATAGTATTCGCCGTCAATATAAACGAGAAGTTCTCTTTCCAATTAGTGTCTCCCCTTAAACTAGAAGATTAGCTATCGCCCTTTGGGTTTGATATATTTTTTGCAAAAAAATACTTTTTCACAATGTTGTTAGCCGTAGAATTGAGGTCTCTTTGAAAGATGTAGTGGAAGCGGCAATGGTTTGAATGGTTTGGCACCAACCTCATTTCCAATTTCGCTTGTCAGTTCTTCAAGTTTCATGTTGCGGATTTTTCCAGTTTTTCTGTCCCTGACTGGGAATGTTTCTGATTGCACCTCTTTTTGTCCTAAAACAATTATGTATGGAACCCACTCCATTTCAGCCTCGCGTATCCTTTTCTGCAACGTCATTGTCCTATCGTCAATGTCACAGCGTATGCAATGTGCCTCCAACTCTTTTCCAAGTTTTTCTGCGTGTTCAAGATGGCTTGTTGACATTGGTATTATGCGCACTTGGGTCGGCGAAAGCCATAGCGGCAGCATCGGCGGTTTACCGTTTTGTTGGTCTTTGTAGGCTTTTTCCAATAATGCGTATATGCATCTTTCGATGGCTCCGCTTGGTGAACAGTGTAAAATGAGCGGGTGGCGTCTTTCGCCCTTCTCGTCGACGAATGTTATGTCGTATCTTTTGGCGTTTTCTATATCAATTTGGTCTGTTGAGAGGGCTGCAGCCTTGTCCTGATTGTCCACGAAGTTAAAGTCCCATTTTAGCGTGAAGTAGAAGAAACGTTCCTCCCACATTTCTACAAGTGCGGGTTTGCCAAAAATTTTCGCTAGGGACTCCACGAAATCCTTGTTTTCCTTGTAAAAGTCTTTTGTGAAGCGTATTGCCACCTCATAAGCTTCTTTTGGCAAGCCTATCTCTTTTAAAACTTCTATGCAAAGCTTGAACCTTACGAGGAATTCGCTTTTAGCTTGTTCAAGGTCTTTGCAGAAGGCGTGGCAGTCAGGCATTGTGAACGCTCTTAAACGTCTTAAGCCTACAACTTCGCCGCTTTTTTCTCTTCTGAAACTATACCGCGTTAGCTCGTAAACTTTTAGGGGCATGTGCCTATAAGAGAACTGCGTATCATGAACCATGAGGAACTGCCCAAAACAAGCGGCAAAACGCAAGAAAAGCTCTTTGTCCTCTGACTTTAGCAAGTACTGTCTAGCTGGGAAACGGTTTATGTAGTCGGCTAGGCTTGGATGTTGAAAATCGTACATCACTGGAGTTTCAACTTCCATGGCACCGTACTCTATCATTTTGGCTGTTACAAACTGTTCAAGCAGCGACTTGATTAATCGCCCCTTCGGATACCACCTTATGTTTCCAGGGTCGCTTCCAGACTCGTAATCTGCTATTTCAAGCCTCTTCATTAGAGGCACGTGTGGAGGCATCTGCTGGCTTGCCCTAACCTTTGAAACCTCGTATTTCATGAACTTTTCAAGGTTTTCATGATCCTTAAAATCGAATTCTTCAACTGGAACCATTTTACCGTCTGGCTGCAGAATATACCATGAGGACTGCAGCTTTTCCTCAGCTTTCACCGCCTCGGACACGCGCTCTTCTTTTCCCTCTTTTACCTCTTCTGGAAGGAAAACGCGTGACTGTTCTGCAAGCGGGTGACCCTTAATTGCGATTGTGAATTGCTTGTTCCAGCCGAAAGGTGCACGGTAAGTTTCTAAACTTTTTTCTTTCGCGTATGCCTCCATAGCCTTAACTATTTTTAGCGCTTCTGAAGGCTTTGCAAGGTTGCTGCTCAAGTGCGCGTATGGGTATATTAGTATGCGGTTTACTTTCAGTTTTTCGAGAAAAGCGTGAACTTCGTCTATCGCTTTTTTCGCCACTGCAACGTTGTCGCCCTCTTCAACAGCCGTGAAAAGAACAACTATTTCTTCTAGGCGTGTTTTCTTCCTTTCCGCCTCTTCAGCCAATGCTATTTCCTTTTGTATCGGCTGAAACTCGATAAAGTCGGAGTGCAACTGCAAAATTCGCATTTTACAATCACCTTCCTTTAACCCATGTGCCGCCACTTTTCAAGCTGCTTATCCTTCTTTGTACGCTTCTTATACTCTTTATAATGCTCCTTACAAAGATAAGCACGTCTACCTTCAACGTTTACACTTAAACCAGAAGCCCTAACCTTATCTAGAGAAAGCGAACGAACCGCTTCCTTACCACATCCAGAAACGTTGCATTTTACGCCTTTGTCGATGCGCCCCAAAGTGAACGTCTCCTTTTCTGGAATACTAATGCAGTTCATTCTTAATTTCTTTTTCACAAAGCACATGTGCCCTTCTATAAATTTCGGTTCCACAATCAGCAAAAGTTGGACCAATAGCTTCAACGGCAATTGAAGCCGCTGCTGAGCCTACACACGCGCACCATAAGGCTTCTTTGCCTTTTAAGTATTCGGCTAGGAAGGCGCCTATGAAAACGTCTCCAGCGCCGGTTGGGTCAACAGCCTTTCCCGTGTTGTAGGCTGGAATTTTGTAGTTGGTTCCTTCAACGGACAGTAGTGCGCCCTTCATTCCTAGGGTGACTATGACTATTTTTACGCCGAAGTCGTGAATCGCCTTTACAGCCGCATCCACATCGTTTAGGTTTGTTGCATACATGATTTCTTCGGAGGAGGACTTGTAGATGTTGACTAGTTCAAAGATGCGCTTGTTTGGCAATGTGTGATGAACAACATTTCCGTCTTGGTCAAAGGTGCGCAGAAAGCCTTGAGGGTCTAAAGATAAGAAGTCTGCGTGTGCCTTGAGTTTTTCCACAACTTCGTTTTCGATTTCATTTGCGATTGGCGCTATATGGATTGCCCTTGCCTTCAAAGAGTTTGGCACATCATCCACACTTATTGGTGGAGCTTTACTTGTTAGGCGTAAACTTCTGTTTGATAGGTCTTGGCTGTACCTCAACTCAAAACGTGTGGTGCACGCGTCCTCAATTTTGGACACTTTTGAAAGGTTTATGCCTTCTTGTCCAAGCCACCAAAGGTAGGCTTCTGGAAAATCGCCGCCGACCTTGGATATGACGGAAACGTTTACGCCTAAACGTTGGGCTGAAAGCGCCACATAGGCTACAGAACCGCCTAGAAGAATGTATGGTTTTTGGCTTGATGGGAGAAGAATGGAGTCTATTGAAAAATGTCCGACTGCTGCTATGTCAGTCAACGTTAGCGAATTGCCTCCAATGACTAGTATTACGATTGAAACAGAATATAACTTTAATTTGTAAACACGAGCTAGATTTTTGATTGAAGCAGGAGAATTGCCTTTGCTAGGTCGCCTCCACATTCTTCAAGCGCTTTTCTCGCTTCTTCAAGGCTTTTTCCAGTCTGGTCTGCCACTAATCGCACATCCTCATCTGGAATCGCCAATTTACGCTCAAGCGCCTTTTCAGTCACTTTTCCACCAGTTATCTGGAAAATTTTTTGTCCTTGCATGTCCAGTATGGCTACTTCCGGCTCTTGAATAGTTATTTCCTTAGCGCTTGTTTTGATTATCACTTGTTCAACATCTGGAATTGCGTCCATACTTAAGCCCATGCGTTGCATAATACGTTTTGCTTCTCTGGGGCTTATGCGCCTATGCATAACCGTTCTCTCCGCCAAACTCCAATATTTGATAAGCAATTCAAATACTTAACTTTCTTCTAAGCATCCACGCCTAACCTTGACGGCGACGCCGCACTTAAAGGCACACATTTCCATGCCAGACAATACGGCTTTACCAACACCCAGAACATTTCCACTCTCATCTAAAACAATAACCTCGTCTTTTGGGCGTATGGCATCATCCGCCTTAACAACATGTGCCGCAAAAACATCTCCGCCTTCGCTGATAAATTTTGCAACCCCATTTTGCACAGTAACAAAACATTTTGCATTTTTCTTGTTTTCGGCAATGCGCTTTGCGCCCTCAATACTTAAAGAGAATAGGCCGTCTGTGGGTCGCATTGTAGCAAGTCTTTTACCGTTTAAGTATATGTAGCGTATTCTGCCAGTGCGCTTGGAATAGGCTATTTCAACGTTTTCTGGAAAAAGTTTGGCGCCTACGCCCTTTCCAAACTGGTAGTCTGCTACGCTTCTAATCCTTTTAAGGTCTTCCATCAAGTTTTATGCGCCTCAACCGCCTCTACAATTCGACAACTATAAACACTAGCAGTAAAATAAAAACAGTAGGTGCGTGAACGCGTGCGGTGCGAAGTCTGCGGACGCAAAATCCACGGCAAACCATACAACGTCATAATTGAAGGCGCAAAACTGACAGTATGTAGCGAATGCTCAAAACATGGGAAGCTGATTTTGGAAGAAGAAAAACCCAAAGCGCCCATGCAAATACCCATGCCAAAAAAGCCCAAAGCAACCCCAACTCCAAGGCTGCAGCAACAAAGACCGCAAGAGCCAAAGTTGGCTTCACTTGAGCTTGTTGAAGATTTTAACGTGAAAATAAAGCAGGCGAGGGAAAAGCTTGGATTATCCCATGAAGATTTGGGCAAAAAGTTGAATGAGAAAGTTTCTGTTTTGCGGAAAATTGAAACGGGAAAAATGACGCCAGACGATGTTCTCGCCAGAAAGTTAGAGCACGAATTGAAAATCAAGCTGCTGGTTCCAGTGGCTGAAGAACCCGTTTCTCAAGCAAAAATTCCGAAACTGGAAAAGCGTGAACTAACATTAGGCGACATTATTCAACTCGGCAAAAAAGAAAAGGATACACAGAAGGGGGAAACCGCCGAACGAAAGCAGTCATAGTTCAACGCAGACGCCAAAATGAACCTTCAAGCCTAGAAGAACTAAAAAGCCTAGCAGAATCGGCGGGATACACTGTTGTAGGCAAAATCGAACAAATCAGAGAGCCAGACTCGCGCTATCAGATAGGCGCTGGAAAAGTCAAGGAGCTCGCCGAACTCGTAAAAGAAACTGGCGCCCAAAAAATAATTTTTGACAATCCACTGAAGCCGGTGCAAGCATACAACCTAGCAAAGTCAACAGGTGTCGAAGCCATAGACAGATTCCAGCTAATCCTCGAAATTTTCACAAGGAGAGCCACAACAACCGAGGCGAAACTGCAAATTCAACTGGCAAAACTTCAATATGAACTCGCACATGCAAAGGAGAGGGTACGCCTCGCAAAAATGGGAGAACAACCAGGCTTCATGGGTCTCGGCGCTTATGAAGTTGACGTTTACTATGAAGCTGTTAAAAGGCAAGTGCACGCCATAAGGAGAAAACTCAAGAAAATTCGAGGAAAGAGACAGTTGCATCGCGAAAGAAGAGCGGAACTCGGGTTTTCGTCAATTTCTTTGGCTGGATACACAAACGCTGGAAAAAGCTCGCTTTTCAACGCCTTAACAGAAGAGGAAGTGCCAGTTGATACCACGCTCTTTACGACGCTTTCCACTACAACTAGGCTTGTGAAAATTGCTAGAAAAAAATTTTTGTTAACGGACACTGTTGGCTTCATAGACCGCTTGCCACTTACGCTAATAGAGGCTTTTCACTCAACACTTGAAGAAACCATTTACGCAGACCTAATACTGCTCGTCGTTGACATAAGCGAACCAATAAGCACTGTTGAAAAGAAGCTTAACGTTTGCCTGGAAACAATAGAGCGCATTGGAGCGTCTGGAATCCCAGTAATAACGGCTTTGAACAAAATAGACCTTCTACGAGAAGAAGAAATCAGCATGAGAATTAGAGCATTAAAAGATAAAGCGCCAAACCCCATACCAACATCAGCACTGCGTGGAACAAACATTGAGCTATTGAAAGAAGCGATTATTAAACAACTGCAGAACTACGTTATGATGGCTTTCACCATTCCATTAACAAACGAGACAATGCAGTTCATATCATGGCTTTTCAAAAGGGCAGACGTGCAAAACATAGAATACAAGGGAGACTCAGCCAACATCATTTTCGAGGCAAACCCAAGTTTCGCGGAAAAAGTTAAAAGCCACGTGGAAAATTTCAATGGAAAAATCGAAAAAATACACCAGTGAAAATGCGATGCCGAAAGTTTTCGTTTTAAGATGGGGACACAGACCAAAAAGAGACGTGAGACTCACAACTCATGTGGCGCTCACCGCCAGGGCATTAGGCGCCGACGGTTTCATACTTTCAGACATAGAAGACCAGAAAATCGAAGAAACAGTCAAAAAGGTTGTAGAAAACTGGGGTGGGCCATTCCATTTTGAAATGGGAACTCCATGGCGAAAAGCCGTCGAAAAATGGAGAGCCAAAGGCGGAATAGTTGTTCACTTAACTGCCTATGGCGAAAACATTCAAACAAGCGACGTGCTACAAAGAATAAGAAACTCTGGAAAAGACATTTTAGTAATTGTTGGAAGCCAGAAGGTTCCAGGTGAATTTTTCTCTGAAGAAATTTCAGATTTTAACGTTGCAATTGGGAGTCAACCGCACTCTGAATGTGCCAGCCTAGCCATATTCCTTGATAGGTTTTTTGAAGGTAAAACGTTGGCTAAAAATTTCGAAGATGCGAAGATGCGGATAATTCCTCAAAAGCGCGGGAAAAAAATCGTGAAAAACAACATTAAATCTGATTCAGATTCACAAAGAAATTTAAATTAAGCTTTATACATAATATTTGTAGAAGAGAGAGGCAAATTGTTCAACAATTAGGCAAAAGTGGTTATTATGTCAGCAATGAACGATGCCACACTAATGAAAGTTGCACAGGCGCTAGGCGAAGAAGAAGCCGTAAAACTAATTGAAATACTAAAGAATTCCGATGAAATAACGGACGACGAAATAGCCAACAAAACAGGAATAAGACTAAACACGGTGCGCAAAATACTCTACAAGCTTTACGACCATTCGCTTGTAAGCCTAAGAAGAACACGCGACCCAAAAACTGGATGGTTCATATTCCACTGGAAACTCCAACCAAACCAGCTTGAAGGCTTCATACTAAGCCAAAAACGCCGCGTGTTAGAAAAACTGAACATAAGGCTGGAATACGAGAAAAACCATGACTTTTACTATTGTTCAACAGTGGGATGCAGAAGAATACCTTTTGAAGAAGCTGTCGAACTCGTCTTCCGATGTCCAACGTGTGGAAAGCCGCTGATGTATTACGATAACGATAAGATAGTTGAAGCCTTAACAAGGAAAGTTGAACAGTTAAGGAAGGAACTTGGTGAGTGAAAAGCTCCCGTCTAGGGAAGAGGCAATACAACTTCTTATCCAAGCTGGATGCTCGAAAAACGTTGTAAAACACTGCGAGGCAGTAGCTGAACTAGCCTTAGAAATCGCAAAAACATGCAGAGAAAAAGGATTAGAAGTCGACCTTAAATTGGTGGAAATCGGCGCTTTACTCCATGACATTGGAAGAGCTAAAACCCACAGCGTACACCACGCTGTTATAGGTGCAGAAATCGCAAAGGCACTGTCCCTGCCAGAGCCAATAATAGCAATAATTAAGAGGCATGTAGGCGGCGGAATAACACCAAGCGAAGCGAAAAAACTCGGATGGCCAAAGGACATTTACGTTCCAAAAACTCTTGAAGAAAAAATCGTTGCCTACAGCGACAAGCTGATTGAGGGAGCCCAAAGAGTGCCAATAGAAAAGACAATAGAGAGTTTTTCGAAAAAACTTCCAAAAGCGGCAGTTATGCGCGTACTAAAGTTGCATGAGGAAATGACCAGTTTAATAGGCGACTGCAAGTGCCCATAACAACCTTAGCAATTAAAACTTTCAATGAAGGTCATATTGAAGTTGTTAAAAAATTCCTTAAATCAAAACTTAAAGGGTTAAAAGTTAAAACCCAAGTTTGCGGAACACTCAATAATTGGGTTCAAGCGTCAATTTCAGGTGAAGACGAAAACATAGCGCTACGCTATATAAGCGACGAAGTAGGCGTATGCCCAAACACCATTGAAGAAATTGCAAAGTTTTCACCACTGAAAGGATACATAACGGCAATCAACAAAGATAGGATAACGCTTGACATAGGAGTTTTTTCTCCACAAAAAGTGGAAGCCACATTAACGCTTCAGCACTTGCAGGCGCAGTTGGCTGATGGAAGGAAACTTGCACTTAAAAAATTGGCTGAATTGTATGGCTTTTGCGAAAATTTGCCATTAACAGTTAAAGCCTCAACCATAAACATGGAAGAGAACATTGTAGAAACAACATTTTCGGAGAAGCAGCTCAAAATTTATAGAAACTGGACGAAATCACTTCTGGATAGGTTAATAATTTTGGGGGCAACCCGCGAGGAGATAATGTCCAGTTTAAGGACTACGCGGTGCTTAAGGGATATAGTGGATGTGGAACCACTGGGAATTTTTGAACATGCCATAACATGCAAGCTTGGAACTGGCGCCGCTGGATTGATTCCAAAAATTGGCAGACAACTACCAAACTCCATATTAACAGTTTTCAACCCAAGAAAAATTTTTGAATTCTTTAGGGAAATCGGCTAGCTTTGAAGTCCATTTAACAGTTCATGTATGGCTTTTCCAATAATTTCACCGTTATAGCCGCCTTCCAAAACAAAAAACGTTGGCTTCATCAAACCTTTAATGATTTTCCCAATTTCCCTGTAGGCATTTTCAGTTAAGCCAAGCGACGCAAGGTCTCCAGCATAAGTATCAAACCCAGCTGAAACCGCAACAACATCAAACCTGCTCACATCAACTTTCCGAATGGCTCTAGCCAAAGTTTCCAAGTAAACATTCTCGCCACAATCCGCCTCCAAAGGAAAGTTTAGGCAGTTACCCTCAGAAAAGCTTCCAGTGCCAGGATAATGCGGATATCTGTGAAGAGAAATATATGTTACGTTCTCGTCTCCTTGGAAGATTTCTTGTGTACCATTTCCATGATGCCCATCAATATCCAAAATTAAAGCAGGCTTATCCAGATGCTTGACGGCTATGGCTATGTTATTCAAGTAGCAGAAACCCCTTGTGTAGGCGCCCAAAGCTCTTCCACTTTTTCCAGCGTGATGCCCAGGCGGTCTCATAAGCGAAAACCCGTTAACCTTTGCCGCCAATATGGCGCCGCCAGCTGCAAGCCTTGCATACTCGTAAATGTTTTCGTAGGCTGGCGTGTCCACATCTTCGACTAGCCCCTTTTTCAAGTTCCAAACGTATTCTGCGTCATGAACTTTGAGTATGTCTTCTTCAGACGCTGGTTCTGGCTCTAGGAACATGTAGCCTTTCGCTTTTAGAATTTCATAGGCTTTTCTGACTCTTTCTGGGCTTTCAATGTGTAATGAACCGTAGCCTAGACATTTTTCTGAAAAGATTATTTTTGCTTCCATTTGACTCTCGCCCTTATAGCCATTTATGACGCGATGTTGCAAATTAAAATATAACCTAAACCTTTTAAGGTTTAAGAAGAGCGCATAGCGGAATGGAGAACGTCCTTGATGATTTCAGAAAGCCCGTTTGCCGATTTCCGCCAAGAATGCAAAAAGGTTTTAGAAGAAGCCCTAAAGAAAAGTTTTCCAAGAGTAGAGAAGCCAATTTTAACTTTGGAGAAGCCGCCGAACATAGAGTTTGGACAGCTAGCTTCGTCCATGTGTTTTGAACTAGCCAAAACGGTTGGCGTAAAACCAGTCGAGTTGGCTGAAAACCTAATAGAGGCAATGGATAAAGCGCGTTTTTCGCTCTTAGACCACGTTTCACAGGCTGGTGGAGGCTACATAAACTTCCACGCAGATTTTGCAAAACTTTCACGCTTAACCCTCGAGTCTGTTAGGCAATTAGACGCGGATTACGGTTTTGTTAAGGCTGAAAAACCATTGAAAATCATTGTTGAGCATACTAGCGTTAATCCGCTTCATCCAATCCATATTGGACAAGCCAGAAACCCCATGCTCGGCGACTCCATAGCGCGAATGTTGAAGGCTAGGGGACACACTGTTTTTCGCCACTATTATATTGATGATGTTGGAAGACAAAGTGCCGTCATCGCCTACGGATACAAAAAGTTGGGCAAACCCAAACAGGAGGGCAAACCAGACCATTTCATCGGCAAAATTTACACAATAACAAGCTGCATAATCGAAATAAACCGCTTAAAAAGGGAACTTGAACGCGCAAAGGCTGTTTCAGCAGTTGAAGAAATTGCAAAGATAAACAGGGAACTTGACGATTGGATGTCCGTGGCTGCGGAACTTAAGGAAAAGTTTCCAGAACTTTTCGAGAGGCTTCTAGACAAGATAGGCGAGGACGCAGACCCAGAAAGCGAAGTTGCAACGCTTAATCAAGCTTACGAAGCAGGAGAACAATGGGCTAAGCAGCTTATAAGAGAAGTGAGCGAACTGTGCCTCCAAGGCTTTAGGGAAACACTAAGCCGCGCAGATGTTTCTTATGATTCTTGGGATTGGGAAAGCGACTTCGTTTGGAGCGGTAAAGTGTCTGAAGTCCTCCAAAGGTTGAAGGCAACACCCTACGTTTATAGGGCTGGGGCAGTCTTGGAGTTCAACGCTGAAAAGGTTGCTCAAGACCTTAATTTGAAAAGGAAGCTTGGTTTGAGGGAAGACTATGAAGTTCCGCCACTGACTCTTGTGCGCGCCGACGGAACAACATTGTACACGACTAGGGATATGGCGTACACTCTATGGAAGTTTGAGAAAGCCGAAAAATGCGTTAACGTTATAGGCATGGAGCAAAGCCTAGCACAACTGCAATTGAAAATTGCGCTTTACGCTTTGGGCTATGGCGCACAAGCAGAAAACCTCGTGCACTTCGCCTACAACCTCGTTTCTCTCCCAGGCTACAGAATGGCAAGCCGCAGGGGACGCTACATAACATTTGACGAGGTTATGGATGAGGCTGTTGAAAGAGCTTACGGCGAAGTTTCCAAGCGTTCTCCCCAGCTTTCCGAAGCGGAGAAAAGGGATATTGCAAATTTCGTTGGCATAGGCGCTGTGCGTTATGCGTTAGCAAGCGTTGACCCTTTAAAGCCAGTGGTTTTCACTTGGGACAAAGTGTTGAATTTTGAGAGAAATAGCGCGCCTTATCTTCAGTACACGCATGCGAGGGCGTGTAGCATACTGCGCAAAGCCTCGAAAGAACCAGAAAAACCATCATACGATTTACTAAAGGAAAAAATTGAACATGAGATAGTTTTGGATTTGGCAAGTTTCCCAGAAACCTTTGTGGAAGCAGTTGAGCTTCTCAAGCCAAGCATGATTGCGGATTTCACGAACGCTTTAGCTGACAAATTCAACACGTTTTACAATGCTTTGCCAGTGATAAAAGCTGAACCTCAAGGACTTAGTGACGCAAGGCTGGCGCTTGTCGACGCAGTTAGGATTGTGCTTAGAAACGCGCTTAATTTGATTGGCGTTAAAGCACCAGAAAGAATGTAAAGTGTTTTTAATGAGTACGGCAGAGGGTTATGGCGGAGCATCCTTGATTATTGCGACAGCGGTGCTTGTCCCCAAACGGTTTGCTCCAGCCTCAATCATGGCAACAGCGTCAGCGTAGGTTCTTATGCCGCCAGCCGCTTTAACGCCCACGTCTTTTCCAACAACCTGTCGCATTAACTTAACATCCTCAACGGTTGCGCCCTTGCCGAACAAGCCCGTAGAAGTTTTAACAAAGTCCGCTCCAGCCTCCTTAACAATTTTGCATGCGGCAACCTTTTCCTCGTTTGTTAAACTTGGCGTTTCAATAATAACTTTGACGATGACGTCTTTAGCTACACGTTTCACGTCCACAACAGCCTTCACATCTTGCTTAACAAGCTCATAATCACCAGATTTTAACGCGCCAAGGTTTATGACCATGTCCAGTTCTTGCGCGCCATCCTCAACAGCCTTAAGCGCTTCAAAAGCCTTTATTTCGGGCAGTGCCACGCCGAATGGAAAACCAACGGTTGAGCAAACTTTCACGCTTGTACCTTCAAGAAGCCCCGCTGCGAATTTCACGTAGCACGGGTTTACAACCGTGCATCTAAAACCGTATTTAACAGCTTCAATGCATAGTTGTTCAATTTCCTTTTTTGTGGCTGCAGCCTTAACATTCGTAGAATCAATCATTTTCGCCAATTCACTTTTGGAAATTCGCAATAGCATTCGCCTCGCTTACTTTCCCTCAAAGTAGGCTTTTAGCCTTTCTGCAAAACTTTCAGGCTCCTCCACGGCTTCGCCATCCCACAGCAAGTACGGAAGCGCCCACGCGTCTGTGAAGCAAGTTTGCTGTATACCAGGTCTGCTTATAATCCTCACGTTAACGTCGAAATAGTCCAAATGTTCGTTAACTGGTCCAGAAAGCAGTATGGCGTTGAAGCTGACATACCCCTCTTTATGGTAAAAGCCCAGCACTTTTGTCATTCCTTCGGCGATTCCACGCCAATCTGTTTCTTCAAGTTCTAGGACGTTTGATTTGCCTCTAACTATCGCTTGAACCTCGTTTAGTCCTCGTAAAGGCGCGAAGGGAACAAGCCATTCTACGCCATGCGTTTCGAAAAGATGCCTTATGCTCTTCTTCTCTGTAGAAAAAAGGTCTGCCCAAAAACTCGAACCATACTTTTGGTGGTATTCTCTGCTTTTTTCCAGCATCAACCACACAAGGTAGAAGGGTCTGTCCCTTACCAAGACTTGCATGTGCGGATGAAATATTGACGAGCCGGCTGGAGGCAGATAATTGAATATTAGGGCTGGAAAGCTTGTTGATGGTTCCTTTTCTTTGAGCCTTTCCAAGTATGCACATGCGCCCTTGAAGCCGTCAAAAAGCATTTTTGGAGTAAAATCCTCAAGTTGAAGATAATGCCGCTTGGACAAGACAACGAGCACGCTCCTTTCTGCATGCCCAAGAAGGTTTGGAATAACAGCTGCGTCGCCAAAGAATATCCGCCCATCTTCTAGGAAGTCTGGGGGGAACATCGGCGTCTTTGTCTTCACGTTTTCTGGACAGAAGGGACAGTTTGCCCGCGTCTTTTCTGCAAGAGCGTTAAGCTGTTCTTTGTCTGAAGTTAGAAATCTGCTAACGTAGTTTAGCATTCCCTTGATAACAGTCGTGTTTCTACCAGTGAGCGGGTCAGCCCTATACTCGAATGTCAACGTATCCTCTTCAAAATTTTTCAAGGGATTTAGGATTCTCGCATGTTTAACTGTCTTCTCAAGCCTTAGCATGCGGCTCATCACGGCTCAATTTAATTGGGATATGTAAGTTAATGTTTTTCGCCTTAAAATACAGCATGCGTCATGTCGAATTTTGGAAGCTCAAACGCTAAGTTCTAGATTCCTTCTCTAGGTTTTTCAGCATCCACAAAACAAGTTTTATTCCAGAAATTTATTATACTGCCTCATCAACCCTAAAAGGAAGGCGATTAAAATGGCAGACGCATATTTCAAAAGAAAGGTTGAAGCAATAGAAGTTAAAGAAAAAACCATATCGCAACTTTTGGCTGAAATGGCGAAAACCGCCTATCAAGGCAGAAAGCTCGGCGAGGCGGTTGAAGTTTGGGAAAACATGCTTAAAGAGAAGGATTTAACAATAATCATGGGTTTTGCTGGTTCGATGAGCACAGCGGGGCAATGGAAAATTGTGAACTGGCTAATAGAAAACCGCTTCATCGACGTTCTCGTTTCAACAGGCGCAAACGTTTCAGAAGACATTGTTGACGCAATGGGTTTCGGCTATTGGCAAGGCTCCCCATTCGTAAACGACGCGGAACTCTTGAAAGCTGACATAAACAGGTATTACGACGTTTACGGGCGAGAGGCAGACTACAGGAAAATGGAGGAGCTAATGACGGAGTTCCTGCTAACGCTGAAAGCGAATTATCCATACTCTTCCATGGAGCTTCTGCATTTATTCGGCAAGTGGCTAAGCAAAAAGGGAATAAAGAGCATAGCCGCAGCAGCCGCGGAAAACAACGTTCCAATATTTTGCCCAGCAATTTCAGACAGCGCCTATGGCGAAGCCTTCTTGATGGCAAAGAACATGGGGCACAACATCCTAGTAGACCAAGTTAAGGAGTTCGACCAGTTCGTTGGAATAGGCGAAAAAACAAAAGACATAGGCGTCGTTTACATAGGCGGCGGAGTGCCCAAAGACTTTACGCAGTTAATCGCAATCTCAGTCTCGCCAAAAACCATGGACAAAGGCGTGCCTGGAAGAGAAGGCTACCTACGCAAATCAGTAAAAGAGTACTGCTACCCACATAAGTACGCGATTCAAATAACCACGGATTCGCCGCAGTGGGGAGGCTTGTCAGGATGCACGCTAGAGGAGGCAATAAGCTGGGGCAAGATTCACAGCGAAGGAAAACACGTAACAGTTTACTGCGACGCAACAATTGCGCTGCCAATAATAGTGCACGCGCTTAACGAACGAGTGAAAATAAAACGGAAGCCACCAGACCTTTCATGGCTCTTTAAGGGAATAACTTAAACCTTCAATCTTGTTATTAATGCGCTTGCCATTATTGGCAATATTATGGAGGCGTCGCCCTCAACCATTATACGGTTAGCCCGCTTGTTTATCTTTCCCCATGAAACTGCCTCTCTTGGTTTTGCGCCAGAGAGGCTACCGTCCCACTCTACGGCTGTGCTAACATAAACAGCATAATTCAGTCCTTCTCTAAACTGGTTCCACCAGAGCGTGTGATGTTTGGATATACCACCGCCAACTATTAGGGCGCCAGTCTTCTTCGCCGTGAAAACAATGTCGCTTAGTTCGCCAGAATCCCTTAGTAAGTTAATTTTAAAGTCGCGGTGTTCCTGCGAGAAAAGCCATATCTGGTAGCCAACAGCCCCATCGGTTATGCCTGGCACGTAGACGGGTATGTTGTTTTTTGCTGCCCAGTAAAGGATGGATGTTTCATTGCATATGCGCTTTCCAATTTCGTTGCACAACTGTCTCGTTGAAACTTCTTTTGCGCCTTCGCGCCACAAAGCTTCAAGAAGTGTTTGCATTTTTTCTTCGATTATGGCGCCGTAGCTTTCGTTCGGAACGAGAACATTGCCCAAACGGTTTATTCCGTCCTCGCGGAGTTTGGCGTCATCCATCAAAAATGAGCCTTTGTAATAGTTTTTCCAGCACCTTGCAATGTCGTGGTCAAGGGTTCCACAAGTCGTTATTACAACATCAACAAGCTTTCTCCGCACAAACTCCTTCAAAACCCCGCGTGTCCCAGTTGCCACAAGGTTTCCAGTGAAAGAAAGAAATTTGACGCAGTTTTTTTCTCGCACCATTTTCTCAAGTATTCGCACAGCCACTGCCAATTTGCCCGCAGTGAAGCCCCATGCACGCTCCATCTGCGAAACAAGCTCGTCAACAGACATTTTCTCAGAAAGACTGTAATCTTCAACCGCTTCTTTAAGCACGTTTAACTCCTCCAAGACACGTACAATTTGTAGCTCAAAGAATAAATAAATGTTGAAATTTTAGCGCTCAAACGCCATTTTCTAATTGGTTAGGTAGGCGATTATTTTGCTGTAAATATCCTTGTTCCTAAGGTCTTCGTAGCCAGCGTAAATGCTTGGATTATCATTCACCTCAACCACGACAAAGTTGCCGTCAAACTCTTTGATGTCAACTCCATAAAGTCCATTTCCGATTGGGGCGCACGCCTTCAACGCTGTTTCTTTGAGTTTTTCAGGTGCGTTTTCTCTTTTAAGCGAAACAGTTCTTCCCCAAACAAATGTTGGCTTGCCCCTTCTTTTTACGCCGTGCTTCCATCTGCCCTTTGGAACCATGTACTTACAAACATACAAGACTTCATTGTTCAGTACGCCTACACGCCAGTCAAAGGCTGTTGGCATAAACTTCTGAACAACCAAAATGTCCGAACGCCTAAAGAAGCGTTTGGCTACTTCCCTAAAACTTGTTTCGCATGCAACTTTTTCAACATACCTCGAGAAACTCGTGTAAGGCGCCTTTAACACGACTGGTCTCCCGAAGGCGTTGAAGATTTCCAGAATCTTTTTATGGTGAAATTCATCCTTGTTTAGGAAAATTGTTGGAATATGCGGAACACCGTATTTTTGGAAGAGCTCGTATAGGTGAACCTTGTTCCCGCATACTTGTATCGATTTAGGGTCATCAACAACTTTTAAGCCCAGTTCCCAAGCTGTTTTTGAAACAACATATGCCGTGTAAAGCGGGTCAGTTGTTGCCCTAATGAAGACAGCATCATACTTCGGAAGTTCAACCAAATTCTCCCTAAAAACAAAGTTAAACCTATGCCCCATACCCTCCGCTGCCAGCCTAAAATTCTGGAGAGCCCCAACTTCCCTCGGGTCAGTGAAGTTGTACCTTTCAACAAAGCAGGCTATATTACCCAACTAGGCGCTCACCATCTCTGAGAAGACGAGAAACCTCTCCACGCAGAAGTTGTAGGTCTAACTGTGTAAGCTCATCCTTCCGTATTTGCTGTAGACCAGACAAAAACGCCCTTCCTCCGGCAAGTTGAACATGCAGCTTGCAAAGTGGAATCCTAAAGAGGCTGTAAACTTCTTCCGCAATTTTATGCGCTTGCTCCTTCACCTCACACCTTCCAAAAATGGACTTAAAAGAAATTATTTCGCCAAGAAGCGGTTGCGCGCAAACAGCAAACTTGTAGTTCATGCTCAAACTTTTGACAGCCTTGTAAAGTGAACTCCTATTTTTCGCAATTCTAAAACCTTCAAAAGAGAATGGATTTACTGCAAAGATAACCGTTGGAAATTCAAAGTTAGACATTATTTGCTTAACCGAATCCGTCACAACAAAAGGCATTGTTGGAATTCCAGCCTTTGAAGCCCGCAACAGCAGTATAGGCGTCCTATAAGCGTCGACAATGTTATCTGTTGATGGAATTACGCGGTTTCCCAAGACTTCAGCGTGCAAGGAAACATAATACCCAGTCTTCAAATAGCGATAGTCATTGTTAATGTTGAGAGTAAAATCTTTAATTGAAGATTCGAGAAAGGCTGAAGGTTTCATTATCGGCGTTTCTAAAGCTAGGTCGATGTTTGAAACGACCAACACCCATGTAACACCAGATGATTAAACCTCGGTATTGCACCGGTAATATTTAAAATTAACTACACACTTTAGCAACTGCACTTTTATATACACACAAGAAAACCAAAATATTAAGGACAGGAAGAGGAGCAAACAAGTACGTACAAAACCCTAGAGGTTCTAGGTCCAGAACACGAATACGCCGTAGTTGACGACACGTTAAAAGCGCTACCAATAGTTGACAAAATTATAAAAGATTTTAGAGGGCGCATCGTAAACTTTGTTGAACAGTCAAGCTTCACTTTTGGAAAAGAAATGCAAATGCACGTTTTGGAGCTTAAACCAAACCAACCCTTCGAGTTGCCAACAGAATTTGAGGAAACAATGCAGAATGCTGTTCTAACCCTAACAGAATTTCTTGAACGCGGATATAAGGCGCACCTTCTAGGAACTGGAATGCATCCAACGCTTAGGCTTGAGGAAACTGGTGTTTGGCCGCATCGTCATAGACAAATTTACCATTTTTACGGCAAAGTCTTCAACCTAAAACAGCATGGTTGGCTAAACATCCAAAGCTTTCAACTTAACCTTCCATACGCAAACGAAAAAGACGCAATCCAAATGCACAATGCACTAGCGGAAATATGCGCCTACCTCCCAGCGGTTTCCGCCTCATCTCCAATATACGAGGGAAAACTCGGCGAGTACGTTGACAACCGCCTACACTTTTACATGCTTAACCAAAAGGAAGTGCCCTCAATCACTGGCGATGTCATCCCAGAATACATTTCATCCTTCAAACAGTATAGGGAGGAGATTATAGGGCGTTACTCAAGCGACTTGATTAAGGCTGGTGTAAGCGAATGCCTACCATACAGGGATTGGGTTAACTCCAGAGGCGCGATTTTCCGATTTGACAGAAAAGCCATTGAAGTCCGCGTTATGGACGAGCAGGAATGCGTCAAATCTGACGTCGCCCTAAGCTGTTTTGTGAGAACTGCCCTTAAAGGAATTATTGAAGAGGATAGAGCGCTTGTGCCGCGAGAAACCTTAGTTAGCGATTTTAATGCCATAGTGAGGGATGGCTTAAACGCGAGGGTCAACCATCCATTTGGGCGGAAAGCCCGTCAAGTATTTAAACGCCTTCTGAAGATTGCTTGGAAAAACGCCTCAGAAGAAGAAAGAAAATACCTTTCAATAGTAGAAAAAAGGGTTGAAAACGGAAACCTATCCGAAGTTGTTAGAGACCATGTCCTACGAAGAGCACAAAAAACAGACTTAAACGAGGCAATAATAAGCGTTTACTCAAAACTTATAAAAAGCCTCATAAACAATGAACCATACTTCTAACAAAAAAGGGGCGCATAAAATGACTGAAGATGTAAGGCAAAGCAACTTCTTCGATGTATGCGGCAAATGTAGAATCAGCTGTTGCCAAAACGCGAGACCACCACTAACAAGTGAACGAAGAAAAACTATAGAAGCGTTCTTGAAGGGGCAAGGACTTAACGTTGAAAACCTATTTGAACAAAGCGTCTACACTTTCCCAAAAGAAGACGCTGAAGGCTACTGCATTTTCTACGACAAAAAAACTAGAAGATGCCAAATTCATCCAGTAAAGCCAGAAACATGCGTTGCCGGACCGATAACATTTGACGTAAACACGAAAACTGGGATGGTGGAATGGTATTTAAAAATGGAGAAGATATGCCCACTAGCAGGCGCCATGTACAAAAATAAGGCGGTTCTTGAAAGACATCTGGAATCAGCAAAGAGGGAGATACGTCGACTACTACGCGAACTAGACGCTGAAGCCTTAAGGGCTATTTTAAGAATTGAGGAACCAGAAACATTCAAGATAGGCGAAGAAAAAGCCGAGAAAGAAGTCTTACGCAAGCTAGAAATGGCTTAGCACATTAACTTAACGTTGTATAGCCCGCGCACACGTCAAATAGCACCTTGACATTTAAAGATTTTAATACATTATTGTCAAGTATGGAAAAAACACCTCTAGAGCAAGCTTTGAGTAAGTTAAAACTCATCATATCGCATATAACGCCTTTTATGAAGTCGTAGATAATTTTGTATGGCGCAAAACCTTGAAAGAGTTGGTGCCCCGCGTTTACGTTGTGTTGGGTTGCATTAAAAGTGGCGGAAATCGGAAAAATATAAAAATTGAACAGCATTTACCGTGTTTTCTGGTGAACTACCGTGTTTAGGAAAGAAGTCATTCTTGCAGTGTTTGCGGTTTTGCTGCTTTCTGAGGCCTTCGTACTTTCAGTTTCACATGCCTACGTAAGACCCCCAGAGGTCAAAACGAGTTTTCTGAGAGATGCAAATAGAAACAAAATCTTCGACGATTTAGAGCATGTTATGGCTAGCCATGCGGAAGACAGTCTTGTTGACGTGATTGTTCTGTTGAAGAAAACGCCTTCAGAACCGTTTTTGAGAAGCCTTCAAAGTAAAGTAGGCTCATTTAGGATAAAGTCTCAGTGGACTATTGTTTCGGGAATTGCGGCTTCGCTTACACCCGCCCAAATTAGGGCTCTTTCGCTTATGGATGATGTTATCCAGATAGAGTACGATGCACCAGTCTACGCGTGTCTAAACACTGCTACCTACTGGTATGGAATTCAAAAGGCTAGGACAGATTTCGGTTTGGACGGGGATAGAGATGGTTCGCCGACAACCTACTCTAAAGACGATATTGTAATAGCCATAATTGACACTGGAATAGACCCAAATCACGTGGATTTGGATGGCGGTAAAATAATTGGATGGAAAGACTTCGTGAACGGGAAAACGACACCCTATGACGACAACGGACATGGAACCCACTGCGCATCCATAGCGACTGGAACTGGTGAAGGAAACTCGAACTATAAGGGTGTCGCACCAGGAGCAGCACTTGTCGGTGTTAAGGTGCTTGACTCATCGGGTTCAGGCTCGCTTAGCACGGTAACTGACGGCATAAACTGGGCAGTCACCAACAAGAATGTTTATGGAATAGAAATTTTATCCCTAAGCTTGGGTACATCAAGCAGCTCCGACGGCACCGACAGCGTTTCAATGGCATGCAACAACGCCGTTGACCAAGGTCTAGTAGTGGTAGTTGCAGCTGGAAACAACGGACCAAAAACTTACACTGTAGGCTCTCCAGGCGCCGCTGAAAAAGTTATAACAGTCGGCTCTGTTGCTGACGTCGGCCAGAAAGGTTTCTTCCTAAACTCCTGGTCAAGTAGAGGACCGACAGCAGATGGCAGAATCAAGCCGGATGTATGCGCGCCAGGATACTTGATTATGGCTGCTAAGGCCGGGACAACAAATGGATATGTTGAATACAGCGGCACGAGCATGGCAACACCTTTTGTCGCTGGCACAGTGGCGCTGATGTTAGACGCTAACCCATCATTAACCCCAGCGCAAATTAAAAGCATAATTTCAACAACATCCATAGATTTTGGACCAGCGGGAAAAGACACCGAATATGGTTGGGGAAGACTTGACGGCTACGAAGCCATAAAGGCTGCTGGAGGCTACACTGGAACGGGAATAACTGTGCCGAACCACTTCTATTTTGCTGAAGATTTGTCTGGAAGCAGAGCTTATGACCTTTGGAAAATAACTGTAACAACTACAAGTTATCCAATAGCCATAACTTTAATAATGCCAACTTGGACCGGCTCAACAAAACCCAACTTTAACATATATCTCTACAACCCCTCTGGAAGCCTAATCGCTTCTTCAACAGGAACTACAAGGCAAGAAATAATAGCCGTGACAATTACGACAACAGGCACCTATACGTTGAAAGTTTACTCCTCATCAAACTCTGGAACATACTTCTTTGACATCAGCGCTGGAGCATCAGACGTTTACATATCCTATGACCGTTAAACACGAAAAACCAAAAACCTCCCCATTTTTATAATTCTGTCTAGCAATTCAAAACCTTAAATTTTCATATAATATCCTTAAAGGTTCTAATGCCAACTTTGTTTGAGAGCAAAATCACTAAAAAGCGGGCCCGAGGGGATTTGAACCCCTGTTCTCCGGCTCCGGAGGCTTGCGCACCTTTTAGCGTATTGTGGTTCGGCGCCTTAATCCATACTGGGCTACGGGCCCACTTTTCTAAGGGTAGAAGATGCGTGCTTGTTTGATTAATGTTGTCATGTTTCTGTGAGTTCTTCGTTTATCCACCAAGCTTTTTTCTTTCCCATTTTTTCTCCTGGATAATATTCGATTATGGATTTTCCAATGTGTTTTTTTGACAGCTTTTCTATTCTTTTTAGTCTGTTCAGTACCAGCCATCTGTTTGTTTTTAGGTATTCGGCTAACTCTGGTGTTGTTGCGCCCTTGTAGTGTATTAGGTAGTCTATTATTTTGCGGTCTGTTTCGTCCATGCAGAAGTTGTGCGGTTTTATCTTTCCCTTTTCGTAAGTTAAAAGCTCAAGGTCTGCAAGGTATTTTCTCACTTCTGAAAACTCTCTTTCTATGCGGCTAACCCTTTCTTCAAGCTCCAAAATTTTGTCTGGTTTTGGTGTTTTTTGCAGTTTTTCGATTATGGCGTCTCGAATGAAGTCGCTTCTTTCGCCTTCTGGAACGCGGATAAGCATCTCCTTGTAAACTTCTTCTGGAATTTTAACGGAAATTACTCTCAGCTTCTCCATGTGCGCTCCCGCCGAGGTTAATGTTTACTCTAAGAGTATTTCATGATTTCTCCTCTAGGGTTTCTTTCGGAAATTTTTTAAAAGCTAAAATTTAACTCTAGACCGAGGTTGAAGTGATTAGGAAATGCCGAGAAAAACCACAATTTCACTAATCAAATGTGATGTGGGTTCTTTAGCTGGACACCATGTTGCGCCGAAACCACTCTTGGCGGTGGCTGAAAAAAACCTAAAGAGAGCAACAGAAGAAGGCTTGGTTAATGGCTATTACGTGTTCAACGTTGGAGATGACATCCAACTTTTAATGGTGCATGAAAGAGGCGAATCAAACCCTGAAGTGCATAAACTAGCTTTTGAAACCTTCAAAGAAGCGACAAAAAAGGCTTTAGAGCTGAAGCTCTACGGCGCTGGACAAGACCTTCTAAAAAACGCTTTCAGCGGAAACATCCGGGGCATGGGACCAGGCGTCGCCGAAATGGAAATTGAAGAAAGAGGTTCAGACCCGATAGTTGTTTTCGCTGCGGACAAAACATCCGCTGGCTCATTTAACTATCCAATATTTAGGATTTTCGCGGATCCAATGAACACGGCTGGGCTTGTTATAGACCCGAACATGGCTGGAGGCTTCAAGTTTGAGATTATGGACACGGCGGAAAATAAGAAGGTTGTTTTAAAATGTCCAGAAGAGATGTACGAGCTGTTGGCTTTGATTGGCACAGTTCAGCGTTACATGGTTTCGCGTGTGTGGAGGGCGAGGGACAACTTGATATGCGCTGTTGGCAGCGTAACCAAACTTTCGCAGATCGCTGGAAAATATGTTGGAAAAGACGACCCAGTGATGATTGTGCGTGCGCAGCATGGACTTCCAGCCGTTGGAGAAATTCTAGCGCCTTTTCTGCACAGCTACCTAGTTGAAGGTTGGATGCGTGGAAGCCACTGGGGCCCCATAATGCCAGTAAGCCTAAAAGATGCAAAGTGCACGGTTTTCGATGGTCCTCCAAGGATGGTGGCGTTGGGATTTCAAGTTTCAAACGGCAAAATAGCATGCGATGACAATGGTAGACCAATGATTGCCGACTTGTTTGACGACCCAGCTTTCGCCTTGGCTAGGCGCGAGGCTTTAACGTATACTGCCATGCTTAGGCGCATGGGCGAGTTTGAACCAGCACGTCTTGGGCCGGAGGAAATGGAGTACACTACGTTGCAGCAGATATTGGATAGGCTTAAGGAACGCTTTGAACCAGCCTAGAGAAATAAGCGTCTAAGCGGGTTTCGCATTTGCTTCGTTTTTCCTTATCTTAGCTAACTCCTCGCATCTGTTCTTGACAATTTCATAAAGCCTTTTGCGCAAGTCCTCGCCTAGAAGCTTCTGCTCTTTCAAAAGGAAAACTTTTCTTGCAAGTTCAACGTCGCCGAGCCCGTTGAACCACGCCTCAAAATCTCCACGATTCATATGAAACTCTATGGACTCCAAACTAACCTTCAGGAGTTTATCACAGAAGTCGTTTAGGCTTGCAGCATGAATGCCCAATGGTTTTCCAATGTCAACGTAAAAGTGGAAAGACTTTTCAAGCGGCAAGTAAGCCAAAATTTCCGCAGCCCTTCCATAATCTATTTCTGGAAAGCCTAGGGCTTTGCGTCCCTTCTCTGTTAGGATGTAGTTTCCGTTTTCCATGGTTTTTAGGTAGCCCATCCGCGCTAGCTGCATTACGTGCATTCGCACTGAACGGGGGTCAAGCCCAACCTCTTTTGTTATTTCCGTGACTTTTACTGGTTTTTCTGAAACCCACATTGTTTCGAGAATCAGCCTTTTAACTGGTGATATGCTCATTGCAACCACTTACAGTTCTATTATTATTGTGCTTATAGCCTTTTTCAGATTTTCGCATATAAAACGCGAGGAAACGTAAATAAGGGATGTTTTAGTAAGCAATAGCACCGTTTAGGCATTGGAGAACTTGGTGAAATGCTATGAAGATGGCTGTGCTTGTCTACGAGTATCCGCCGAAAATAGTTGGAGGTTTAGGCACTTACGCCGCGGAAATCACGCGGAAATTCGTTTTAATGGACCATGACGTGACAGTTTTCACGATGAACGATGACGAGGGAAGCCTTCCAACGAGGGAAATTTGGCGCGGAATTGAAATCCACCGTCCACTGCACATTGACATATCTGATTCGCTGCCAGACGTGGTTGCAGAGGACGTTAAAAAGTGGGGTAGGGGCATCCACTTGTTCTCAAAAATACTTGTCTACAATTACCTTAGCGCCTCAAAACTTGTTAATGAGTTAATTAGGAAGGAGAACTTCAAATACGACATTGTGATTGCGCATGACTGGCTTTCGGCGATAAGCGGCATAACAGTCAAAAAGGAGGTTGGACTGCCATTCGTTTTTCATGTGCATTCAACAGAGAAGGGACGCACCCTTGGAAACGGGTCAGAAGTCGTGAGCAACATTGAACTGCACGGCGCAAAAGCAGCTGACATGATAGTAACCGTTTCCTATGCCATGAAGGATGAACTTATAAAGCTTGGCTTTCCACAAGAGAAAATCCAAGTGTGCTACAACGGCGTTGACCCACAAAAATACGACCCAGAAGCAGTAGACCCTGAACAAGCTAGGAAAGTTAGGGAATCTTATGGAATAAAGGATGATGAGCAGATGATTCTTTTCCTCGGAAGGCTCGTTGGAGTCAAGGGCGTGGATAGGCTTGTCATGTCTATGCCGCATGTGCTACAGAAAATTCCAAAAGCAAAGCTTGTCATCGTTGGCGTCGGAGACCTACAAGACTACCTTCTCAACCTCGTCAAAACCATGAGACTTCAAGACGTAGTCAAGCTTAACTTTGAATTCATCTCAGAAGAAGAGCGAATCTTACATTACGCAGCCTGCGATGTCGCAGTTTTCCCAAGCCTATACGAACCATTCGGAATAGTGGCGCTTGAAGCAATGAGCATGGAACGCCCAGTAGTTGTCGGAGCAGCAGGCGTGAGCGGAATGCGGGAAGTAGTCATATGCTGCGGCGAAGAGCAATGCGGCTTCCACATAAACCCGAGCAACCCAGCGGACATCGCATGGGGCATAACAAGCGCCTTAGAAAATCCAGAAAAAAAGAAGTGGCTTGGAAAAAATGGCAGACGCAGAGTCCTCGAAGAGTTCACATGGGATAAAGTGGCTGAAAAGACTATTGCGCTTTACGAGCAAGTTTTAAAGCGTTAAAAAAGCGCCATTTAAATTTAGGTGGACTGTTGAGAGAGAACCGCGCAGAACAGCGCAAGAAAGTCGCAAAAGAGGCTGCAAGCCTAATCTATTTTGGCATAGAAAAGGAATTCAAACAAGCCAAGGTCAAGGCTGCAATTGCACTTGGCGTTAAATTCCTCCCAACCAACATTGAGGTAGCAATGGAACTTGACAAGATAGCCGACGAATACGAGGGAAAAGCCAGACAAGAGCGCCTAATCAAAATGCGTAGAGAAGCCCTCAACGTTATGAAACTTTTGGTGAAGTATCACCCGATAGTTGTTGGAAGCGTTTGGCGCGGAACAATCCATCACCAAAGCGACATAGACATAATAGTGTTCCACGACAAACCAGAAGAAGTGCGAAAAATTTTGGAAAAAAGCGGCTCAAAAATCGTTCACACACAACAAGTAACAGCAACGGAGAAAGAGGACAAACGCGATTCACTCCACATTTTCCTTGAATCACCAACCAAAGAAGAAGTTGAAATCATTGTGCGCAGCCCCGAAGAACGCTCAAGAAAAGAAAAATGCGACGTTTACGGCGACTTCATAATTGGTCTTAACGTGGCGGAACTTGAAAAACTGTTAAAAGAGAACCCGACGAAACGTTTCGTCCCTTTCTAACACCGTTTCAACTTGCAGAGATTTAAATATGTGATTTCTAAAGGTATATTGTGAAGATGACGGAAAAACTGAAGGTGCAAACTTGGAGTGGGATAAAGAAACTTTCAAGAAAATGTTTCCAAACCTAGCCAAAGAGCTAGAAATGGACGAGAACAAAGTTTCAATAGACTCTGTGCGAACAGAAACGGAAGACGGAGAAAAAAGGGCTTCTTCAAAGAAAAATTTCACAAATTACATGCCAGACGTGATTGATTTCATTCGCAGATGCGACACCGAAGAACAAGCGGAAGAAATAATCGCCTACATGGAAAAAAGAGGCGAAATAGGAAGGAATTACGCCGCCCAACTTAGAAGGCAGCTAAAGGCGAAAGGCGTGAGAAGTTTTGGACCGAAGAAGGAAGAAAACTATTACCTTAAACATGGCGAACTATAAGCGGTGCATAAACCCTAAATTTGTTCTGGCGGGACCTTGTCTGGCGTGTAACCCGTAAAATGTTTTAAACCATATTTTTGCAGGCGTTTCGCCACATGTGGATAGAGAATAAGCTCCTCAATTTCTAATTTTTCAGCCAAGTCTGGACTTATCTGCTTAATCCTACGTGTCAATGATTGGAGACTTTCTCTTGTTGAAAATGAAGCCATCACTGACGGGTGGCAGCTCACACCATTCTCCACGAGTGCCTGTAAAGCCTTTAACTGCAACGTGAAGCCTTTCGGTTTGGCGCCAGTCAACCTTGCGAACTCTTCTTCGCAGCAGCCTTTAAAAGAAACTCTCACGTGAACAAACTTGTGTTTTGCTAGACTTTCAGCGTAACCCTCATCATGTGCTATGAGTATACCATTTGTTTCAAGAATGAAATGGTAACCCTTCCCTTCGAGCGCTTCAAGAAGGCTAAGTAGGTGAGGCTTTCCAATTGTTGGTTCTCCGCCGCTAATTCTCAAAAGTTTCAAGCCGCATTTTTTGGCTAGGGCAACTAAGCCTTCAGCAACCTTGCGCGGTGTATAAAATCGCCCAATGTCTGCTGGATTAAGCATAACTGCATCTGCAACCCAGCAAAACCTACACAACAAGCCGCATCCAACACAGTCAGCGGTTACAATTCCTCCATACCATCTTGCTGGTCTGATGCGGTAATATTTCCTCTCCAACCCATCTGAACCCAAACGCGTAACTAGCTTTTCTATGGCTAGATGTCTCTTAACAGCATCATAAAGCAAACCCAACGTCTCCGAAACTATTTTGACGCGAACCCCTTATTACAATTCTGCACTTCAATAGCCCGCGTGAGTTTTCATTTCTGAACTTCAAAAGTGCGTGAAAGACACGGTTGCAAACATTGCGGTAAGGGGTAAGTATATACGAAACCTTGGCGTGTATTCTAAAAGTAAATAAATAAGCCAATCAAATATTAGGGAGTCAAAACTGAATTCATGGAGGATAAACTTTGAAGAAAGCCGCGTTAGCAACTCTCGCCTTCATGGTCTTTATTATTATTGCCTTACAATTTCCATTTCAAGTTAGAACAGCAAAAGCCCAAAACAGCTTTAGCATAAGCAACTTTTACCACACCATAGGGATAATGCGCAACGGTTACGTCATAATAAATGACACTATCGAGTTTTCTGGACAACCGCCAAACAGTTTCCTAGTAGGCTTCCCATACAAGTATGGTGCATACGTCCAGAAATGCGTAGCCTATAACGAAACAACATCTTTTCAAGTAAAGCTCGCCGTTCCCCTAGGCGACCGCGCGGGATTTTACGCGGTTAACGTTTCCTTTCCAGATGTGCCACCACAACGGTTTACAATTTTGTTCATCTTATCGAACACTCTCCTAAACCAGTCTGAAACAACATACACGCTAGATTTTCCACTGTATCCAAGCCTAACGGAAAAAGTTGAAAATTGCACCGTCAAAGTCAGTCTGCCATCTGGCGCGGGCAGCATAAGCGTCTCAAAAGATGACGAAACAACCAATAAGACAGAGTTTTACATGGAAAACCTGCCTTCCTACACGCATTCAGCAGCGAAAGTTACTTTCTCGTTAACAGACAGTGAAATCCAAATACTGGACGTTAAGGAGTTAAAACGTGAAATAGCCATAAGCGGAACAAGCGAAATCCAATGTTCGGACAACTACTACATAACAAACAAAGCCCCTTCTAACATGAGCTATGTGACAGTTGTTCTTCCACCAAACGCTTCAAATCCAACAGCTTATGACCAGTTTGGGAGAAGCATAAGCTCAAGCTGGACAAACAAAACTGCTGGGCTTTACAGGGTTAATTTTGATTTGCCCATCAGAAGTTATGAGTCGAGCAGTTTTAGCATAAAATATTCTTTACCAAGCATAGTTTACTTTTCAGCGGAAAGCATGTTTAACGCAACTCCACTTTTATTCCAGAACGTGGACTACAATGTGGAAAGCGCTTCTTTTACTTTAACGTTGCCCGAAGGCGCCAAAATAACAAATCTCGAAAACACTTTTGCCACGGGTAGAAGCGGTATATCAAAAAGTGTTTTCCAAGAAACATTAACGATTAATTTGGACTATGCAAGTTACTTGGAAAGCATAGTCCCACCAGCAAAGGTTTTGCAGATTCGCTATGAATACAATCCATTATGGCTGGCGTTCCGTCCAACATTGTGGATTTGGGCTTTGGCACTTGTCGGCTGCACAGTCGCCGTTGTTTGGAAGAGACCGAAGGCTGCTGTTCCAGTTCAAGTCGCAGCCGCAGTGGTAGCTGCAAAACTGCACCCAGAACACGTTAAATCTTTCGTGCAGATGTACGAGGAAAAGCGCAAAATCCTTTTTGAGTTAGACGCCTTGGAAGAAAGAGTTCGCAGGGGAAAGATTCCGAGAAGACGCTACAAGGTTCAGAGGAGAACGCTTGAGATGAGGCTTAACACTTTGGACAGAAATTTGGCAGAATATAAAGAAAGAATGCGCAAGGCTGGAGGCTTATACGCGGATTTGATGCGGCAACTTGAAATTGCAGAAATAGAAATAAACGAGGCAGACGCCAACATAAAAAGCATTGAAACACGCCACAGCCAAGGAACCTTATCGCTTGAAGCCTACAAAAAACTTTTGGCTGATTACCAGCAGAGAAAGAACAAAGCGCAAACGACAATTAATGGAATTCTGTTAAGGTTACGTGAAGAAACCCGCTAATCGAACCTAAAGACTTTTATTCCACTAATTTTCTTTCAATGAGAATCTAACTGTGAGGGAAAAAGAAATGGTTAAAATTGTTGTTGATAACGACAAGTGTACTGGATGCGGCACATGCGTTGACACATGCCCAGTTGGAGTATATGAACTAAAAAATGGAAAGTCTGTTCCAGTGAAACCCGAAGAATGCCTTGTTTGCAGAGCATGCGAAGTCCAATGTCCGGAAGGCGCAATCCAAGTCATCGAATAAATCAGCAACAACCCTTTGCTTTTAACCCCATTTTAGACCATCAATATTATTTTAAATTCCAAAAAGGCTCTTGGGCTTTCTTAACTTCCCTCAAAACTTTTTCGCCAAGCCTTCTTGCACGTGCACTCGCGGCAGCAACCACATCATCAACAGTGTAGCTTGAACCGCTCATTTTTGCAATTGCCAAAGAAGCTAATTTCCCAACGAACTTGAGGCTGTAGCCTCCCTCCAAAACAAAAACAAGCTTTCCACCACATAGCGCATACGCCAGCTTAACGATTTCTTCATAAACTTTCGCGTAACAATACGCCGAAAGGGATAGGTTTGCAACTGGGTCTGTGTAGTGTCCGTCAAGACCAGCTGAAACAAGCATAAATTGGGGTTTGTACTGGCGTATTACTGGAATGGCTATTTCATTAAACGCCTTAAAGTATATCTGGTCATTAGCTCCAAAAGGCAATGGAACATTAACATTGAAGCCTAAACCTTCACCTTCTCCAATCTCATCCACAAAGCCCGTTCCTGGAAAACTCCTTGGGTCTTCATGTAAACTGATGTATAAGACTTTGTCGGTTCCATAGAAAATTTCTTGAGTGCCATTTCCGTGGTGCGCGTCAATATCCAGAATCAAAACGCGATTTAAACCAAAATCCTTAAGCAGATGCTGAGCCGCCACAGCAACATTGTTAAAGATGCAGAAGCCAGCAGCACTAAATTTTCCAGCATGATGCCCAGGAGGTCTGACTAACGCGAAGGCGTTTTCAAATTGCCTCTCCATTATTAGGTCAACAGCTTTAAGCGCGCCGCCAACAGCGTAAACGGCAACATCAAAGCTTTCTGATGAGGCAACAGTATCCCCAGAATCCAGTAGTCCTCCACCACTTTTGCAGACATTTCTGACAAAGCGAATGTAATCTGAATCGTGAACAAGCTGAATCTTCTCGGAACTTGCCCTTTCTGGCTCTACAAACTGCCAATTTCTACTTTTCGAGATTAAGCCCCTTCCTAATTCTTTTATTATCGCTCCAAGGCGTCTCGCGGATTCAGGATGCCCTCTACCAGTGTTATGCCGATAATACTTTGACGAAAAAACAACTGCCGTTCTAGCCGTTCTAGTCATCCTCCACCATCTTCTCAAAAATATCTTGAAAAACTCTCGCCAAGTACTTCTTCGTGGACAAATTTTCTTGTTTGGCAATTAAGAAAATTGCCTTGTCCACGCCAGTCGCGTATTGCATAGCCCTTTTTGGTCTTTCTACAACAGTCTTTGGTAAGCCGAGTTTTTTGGCAGCGTTTCTTAACACGAGTTTGCGCACGCCGCCACGTAAAAGTGTTATTTTGAATTTTAAAGGTAAGTTAATGGCAAATTCTGCTATTTTGTGCGTTAAGTATGGGAGGCGCAGCTCAACATTGTGGAAGTTGCAAATCTTATAGTCTTTCTCGATGTTTGCCTCGTGGATATTTGAAACATCGTTAAAGAGCATTTCTTCAACCGCCTCTTGTCCACGAGTTCCATAAGCCGTTAAGTAGCGCCTATACCCACCAAAAAGCTCGTCTGCACCTTGCCCAGTAAACAAAACTTTTACGCCTAATTCAGCCGTTTTCTCCGCTGCCCAGCACATTGGCACGCCCAAGCTAGCCTTAATTGGGTCTGGCTCCTCCACCAGCCAAAGGACTTTTGGCAGCGTTTCTTTAACATCTTCAACGTTATAAGTGCAAACGTAAATTGGAAGCTTCAAATCTTCAGCCACTTTTACCGCGTGCGCTGTTTCTGGCTGATTTTTTAAGCTAACATGAATTAGGTGCACGTTTACTCCAGCCTTTTTTACTAGAAAAGCGATTAGGCTGCTGTCAAGTCCTCCTGAAAACGCAACAGCAACGTCCTCTAAACCCGCGGTCATTTTTTCCACAGAATCTTGCAAGAGAACCCTAAGCGTTTCACCCGCATCTCGTAAGCTTATGCTGCTTGCCCTTTCACGAGTTAACCCCTTTACACACGTGAATCTGAAGCTGCTTTTATTTGCAACTATTAATGTTCCAGGCGGAAAAGAACGCGTATCTGCTATTCCGATTTTCCATAAGGCTTTTTTTTCAGAGGCAAGAGCAAACAACTGCTCATTCTCGCCAAAATATAATGGGCAAATTCCAATTGAATCTCTGCCCGCCACAAGCCTTTCTTTTTCAGCAATGACGAAAGCAAAGCCACCATCAACCTCTTTAACAAAACTTTCAGCTTCTCGCACATGGTTTTCCCGTATTTTCTCAGCGAAAAATTCTGCATCTGACCTTTCCGTGGAATTCGTATAGATTCTACCTTCAAATGCGCATGCCACTTTTTCAAGCATTGTTGGTTGCGGTTTGTCTGTCGCAGTTATCTTCGAGAAGGCATATCCAATTATAATAGGCGAGTTTACGTTAAAGCTTGACAGTTTTTCAACAGAATCTTCTATTTCTAGGGCGTGTGCTGACGCTAACCCGAATTTTTCTATGCCTTTATGCGATAGAATTTTTAGCATCTTCACTAAGTGCTCTGCAGCGTTTTCTCCACTTTTGTTTATAGCCGCGACTATTGCACCCATAGGCTTGACTCTTCAGTTAAGGCTGTTACCATTTAATGCTTCGGTAAAACATTAATCCTTAATTGTCTTATCTCTCTCTGCGAGGGAAAAGATTTGCCCATCCTACCAATAGACACTGGGCGTTACGGCACCCCAGAAATGCGGCGAATATTCGAAGAAGAAACGCGCATCCAAAAAATGCTTGACGTTGAGGCTGCATTAGCTTGGGCGCACGCCGAAGTTGGCAACATCCCGCGGGAGGACGCAGAAAAAATAGTTGCCATGGCTTCTACGAAGCACGTTAAAATTAGTAGGATAAAGGAGATTGAACGCGAAATAAAACATGATGTAATGGCAATTGTTAAGGCTTTAGCTGAAGTCTGTGGAAAAAGCGGAGCCTACGTGCATTTTGGCGCAACAAGCTATGACATTGTAGACACGGCGAACGCCCTCCAACTGAAAGAGGCTTTAGAGCTAATCGAAAAGAGGCTTAACAACCTCGAAGAGGCTTTGATGGAAAAAACAACGCAGCATAAAGAAACGATTATGATTGGAAGAACCCATGGGCAACACGCCTTGCCAATAACTTTGGGCTTCAAGTTTGCAGTTTGGATGCGGGAAATTTCAAGGCATATTGAGAGGCTTAGGCAATGTAAAGAACGCGACTTGGTCGGAAAAATAAGCGGCGCCGTGGGAACGCAGGCTGGTTTGGGCGCAAATGCCATGAAAGTTCAGGAGCTTGTTATGCAACGTTTGGGAATTAAGCCAGCTGACATTTCAACGCAGATTGTGCAACGCGATCGGCACGCGGAAATTGTATGTCTTCTTGCGCTGGTTGCTGCTTCGCTTGAGAACTTCGCCACTGAAATTCGGGAGCTTCAGCGACCAGAGATTGGGGAGCTTTTTGAACCATTCGAGGTTGAGAGGCAGGTTGGCAGTTCAACCATGCCGCATAAGCGCAACCCAGAAATATGTGAGAGAATCTGCGGTTTAGCCAGAATAGTGCGAAGCCTTGTTATACCAGCTTTAGAGAATGTTACAACTTGGCATGAGCGTGATTTGACACAGTCTTCTGCGGAGCGCTTCATTTTTCCAGAAGCATGCATCTTGGTTGATTACATGCTTTTTTTGATGACTGGTATAATTGCGAACTTGCGTGTTGATGAAAAGCGTATGCGGGAAAATTTGGAGCTAACTCGGGGGCGCGCAATGTCAGAAGCGGTTATGATAGCGTTAACAAGGAAGGGTATGAGTCGCCAAGAAGCACATGAACTTTTAAGGAAATTGGCAATGAAAAGCGAGGTTGAAAGGCGACATTTCAGAGAGGTTCTACTCGAGGATAAGGTTGTACGTTCCAAGCTTAGCGTAAAGGAGATTGACGAGGCTTTGAATCCTGCAAATTATCTTGGCACAGCATTGGAACAAGTAAATCGCATGGTTGAGAAGACAAGGGAGGAACGAAAAGCCCGCGGCATCTAATACTCCGTTAGCGCCTTCTGTTTCCAAACATTTTCCTTTTCAAGTTTCTCCCAAGTTTCCTTCTTAATGAACCCGCCGACTTGCTCTTTTATTTTCTTCGCCAGTCTTGGTCCTATTAGTGGCAAGTTCATAAGGTCTTCGACAGTCGCCAACTTTATGTCTTCAATTGTTTTGTATCCTGCGTTGTAGAGTATGCGTCCGCGTACTCTGCCAACGCCTTCCAATTTCACGATGGGGAGCAACTCCTTTTTGACGCCTTTTTCCACGCGTTCCATAAGTTCGACTGTTAGAGGCAAAATTTCCTTGTTTCCAAAAAGCATGCCCAACTCATGTGTAGCGTAAAGAAGCCACTTGGCATTTTCCACTGTTCTATACAAGTCGCCTGGCTGTGTCCTAAACCGTTCTATTATTTCGTCTTCGCTTTTCTCTTCAATCCAAGCGTTTAGAACCATTGCGGTTTTAACTTCGCCTAAAAACTGCTCGTAGGCGATGCGGTCTTCCCACTCGTCTGGCACGTTAACAAGGAACTCGTCTCTGTGTTGCTCCATGAAAACTGCTATTTCGTCTAGTTCACGAGAGAAAGGTCGCAGTATTGGTCCCATGTCTGGAGTGTGCGAGATTAGGTGGAGTAGGCTGAGTTCTGTTAGGTTTATGGGTTTACGTCTTAATGCGTCGCGTATGATGACTGCTGAAACTGGGTCTATGTAGAGTTCGCTTACGCGTTTTCCGAACTTTGTTGCGTAGATGTTTTCGGCTGCAACGTCAATCATCTCCTCGTCGTAAAGGTACTTGAGAATCTTGGCGATTATGCCCTTCATTGCGCTTGCCTCGTACTGGTAAGCGTAGAAAGTTCTGCTGAAAAAGTCGTATATTCCACGTTCAGTGTGGGCGAAATCCGCGGCGATTGTAGCCAAAACATGAGACCTTAATATGCGTTCTACCGCCAGCCTAGACCATATACGCTCTGGACTTGCCAAAATGTAACTTTCCATGAGATAATCCGCTTCATCACTGGTTTTAGCGATGAGAATAGCCTCACCAACCTTGTCGTATTTTGGTCTTCCAGCCCTACCAGCCATCTGCTTATACTCTAAAACACTGATTGGATAATAACCATAACCAGGCTCATATCGCCTATAATCTTGGATGACCACTGTTCTGGCGGGTAGGTTCACGCCGAAAGCCAGCGTAGGTGTAGCTGTCAAAACCTTAATTTTTCCTTCGCGGAAAGCATCCTCTATTAATCTACGGTGTTCTCCGCCTAAACCAGCATGGTGAAAGGCTGTTCCGCGCTTAACAAGCTCTGCTAAAGTTTCGCTTATCCGCGTTTTTTCTCCAGCAGCCAAAATTTTCTCTGCCTCATGCTCAAGAGAACGCCTTACAGGTTTGGATAAAACCTCCTCGATTTCGCCAGCAATCTTCTTCGCTAACAAAACGGCGTTTTTCCTTGTCGAAGCAAAAATTAATGCTTGCCCGCCCGCTTTGACGGTGCTTAGTGCCAAGTTTATTGCTGGATTCTTTGTTTTCCTCTCTATTTTGTGCGCGTCTCCATCCCTAAATTGAACCTCGTCATGTAACAAAACGCCCTCCTTTAGAAGGATTGGACGCCACTCGGTTGTTACGTAGCCCGCTTTAAGCCAAGCCGCAATCTCTTCAACATTGTTTATTGTAGCGCTCAAAGCCAAAATCTGCACGTCTGGGTTTATTTGCATAAACCTTGCCAAAACAACCTCAAGTGTTGGTCCCCTTTCCGCATCATTAAGCAAGTGCACCTCGTCGGCAACTATAAGCGAAATTTCATCCACCCACTTGGCTCTATGCCTCAAAAGCGAATCCGCCTTCTCATTAGTAGTTACTATTATATCGTATCTTTCCAGCCAAGGGTCACTACTGTCAAAGTCGCCAGTGCTTATACCAACGCGAATTCTTCCACCATCATCTTTCCTAAGCGACGAATACTTCTTAAACTCCTCAAATTTCTCATTGGCCAAAGCCCTCAAAGGCGTCAAGTAAATGACTTTTCCATCCCTCTCCAAAACATGCTTCAACGCGCAAAGCTCAGCAACCAAAGTTTTACCAGAAGCCGTTGGACTAGCCAAAACAAGATTTCGCCCATACAAAGCTCCAGCTTTAATTGCTTCTTCTTGCGGAGGATAAAGCTCAACAATCCCACTCTTAATTAGAATCTCCTTAACCGCCTCTGGAACGGGTAAGTCTGTTATCCTCAAATCTACACGCCTATACTTCTCTGTGCAAACTCTAAAAGAGCAACGCAGATTTAAAACATTATTGAAAAAGAAAACTATAGGGGGGAGGGTCACTATTGGTTGATTTTCAAGCCAAAATTATGTAGAAAACGGCGTATTTGTTGTTTAAAAACAGCTACGAATACGTTGCGTAGGCATTTAACGGCGTCAAATAGTTTTTCTATAAGCTCAAACGTATTAAAAGTTGAAAGCCTAAAAGGATTTGAAAAGTCATGGTGGAAAACGTCCGAGAACTATTAAAAGCTCATGAAGGATTAAAAAGAGAAGTTTACCTTGATATTGAAAACTCTAGTTTTGTCCCAGAAGAAATCGTTGAAGCAATGCTTCCATACTATAATAGACGGGCATATGGCAACCCAACATTAACGCACAAACCAGGCTGGGAAGCTTTCGAAACAATAATGGAGAATACCCAAAAAATTGCCAGCTTCCTCGGATGCAAAACACTTGAGGAAATCACCTTCACGCCAGGCGAAACAGAAGCCAACAACCTGGCGTTGATGGGCGCAGTCCTCGCAATGAAAGGCAAAGGCAAGAAAATTGTCATTTCAGAAATAGAGCCAATAAGCATAATACACGTCACAGAAATGCTTCAAAAATACGGCTTCTCCACAACAAAAGTGCCAGTCAACGAAGAAGGCTTCATAAAACTTGACAAGTTGAAGGAAGCGGTTGACAAAGAAACAGTACTAGCAAGCTTCGCGCTGGCAAACAACGAAATCGGAACAATACAACCAATAGAAGAAGCAATAAAAATGGTCAAAGACAAAAACCCAGAAGCACTTTTCCACACAGACGCATCAGACGCATACGGAAAAATCAACCTCAACGTTAAAGACTTAAACGTCGATTTAGCCACAATAAGCAGCTACAAAATCCTTGGACCACGAGGAATAGGCGCACTCTACATAAAAGAAGGCGTTAACATCGAAAAAATTCTTGAAGGACAAATCGGAACACAAAAACTTTGGCCCGGCGTCGAAAACACTCCGCTAATAGTTGGTTTCGCGAAGGCTTCCGAACTAGCCTTCAAAAATTTTGATGAAAACATACGGTACATGCGAAGGTTGCGAGACAAACTGTTAGATGGCATAATGGAAAGAGTTTCAGACATAAGACTTAACGGTCCCAAAGGCGATAAACGGGCGCCAGACAACCTAAACATAAGCTTTCTAAAGTGTGAAGGTGAAGCCCTAACGATAGAACTCAGCTTAAACGGCGTTTACGTTTCAAGTGGAAGCGCATGCACCAGGAGACTTCTCCAACCAAGCCACGTTCTTATCGCCATCGGAAGAAGATTTGAGGAGGCACATGGAAGCATACTAATGAAAGTTACGCGTTATCATAAAGAAGAGGATATAAACTATGTTTTGGAAGTTATCCCAAAAGCCGTTCAAAGGATAAGGGGGATAACTGGCTCAACAGGAGTTGAAAGATAATGTCGCGAATGCCTTTACCATACAACCCGAAGGTTCTTGAACTGTTTAGGAACCCCAAAAACCTCGGTAAGATGGATGATGCCACAGTAACGGCAGTTGCTGGAAACCCAGCATGCGGAGACATGATAACCTTCTACCTAAAAATAAACGAGCAAGAAATAATCGAGAAAGCCTCCTTCGAAAGTTACGGATGCGCCGCAAACATCGCCACCTCCAGCATAGTCACAGAAATGATTAAGGGTATGACCCTTGAAGACGCTTGGAAAATCTCATGGAAAAGCGTAGCAGAAGCAGTCGGCGGACTACCAAGCATAAAATTCCACTGCGGCATCCTTGCCGTAGGCGCATTAAAGAGGGCCATAAGAAAATACTACAAAGAGAAGGGCGTAACGCCAAACTGGCTTCAAGAAGAACTCAGCTTTGAAGAAAAACAAGCATTAGAAGAGGAAGAGTTAGCGCGAGTTCTGTCAAAGCGGATGAAGTTGGCTGAGGGAAAGTGATGTTCGACCCTTACAAGATACGCGAAGACTTCCCAATTTTAAAGCGCAAAATAAACGGTCACCCACTAATTTACTTTGACAACGCTGCCACATCGCAAAAACCAAAACAAGTGATTGACGCAATAAGAGATTTCTATGAAAACTACAACGCAAACGTTCACAGGGCAGTCCACACATTATCGCAAGAGGCATCTGAACTTTATGAGAAGGCACATGAAGAAATCGCAAATTTCATAAACGCGAAAGGCATGGAAGAAATAATTTTTGTTCGAGGAACAACTGAAGCCATAAACCTCGTTGCCTACGCATGGGGACTTCACAACCTAAAGAGAGACGACGAAGTTATCGTAACATTGATGGAGCACCACAGCAACATCGTCCCATGGGAAATCCTCTCAAAAATAAGAGGGTTCAAAATCAAGTACGCGGGAATCAAAAACGACGGAACACTAAACTATGAATCGCTAGAGAGCTTAATCTCCAATAAAACCAGAATGGTCTGCGTCTCACACGTTTCAAACGTCAGCGGCGCAGTAAATGACGTAAAAAGAATAGCGAAAATCGCCCACGAACACGACGCCTTAACACTTGTTGACGGAGCCCAATCCGTCCCACACTTGCCAACAAACGTCAAAGACCTAGACGTGGATTTCCTAGCCTTCTCTGGACACAAGATGCTAGGTCCAACGGGTATAGGGGTTCTCTACGGCAAAAGCGAAATTCTGGAAGAAATGGCGCCATTCCAAGGAGGAGGAGAAATGATAAAAGAAGTTTCATACAACGAAAAAACAAAAAGCTGTGACATAACGTGGAATGCGCTGCCATGGAAATTTGAGGCGGGAACACCCAACGTCTGCGGCGGCATAGGCCTAATGGAAGCAGTAAGATATCTTCGCAAGATTGGAATGGAAAATGTCAAGGCACATGAATGCCAATTAACCGCTTACGCCATGCAACGCATGCAAGAATGCAAAAAAGTTAGGGTTTACGGTCCTAAAGACGCCGCAAGCAAATGCGGAATAATCCCGTTTAACGTTGAGGAATTAAGCTCCCATGACGTTGCACTCTTCCTTGACAGTTACGGAATTATGATACGCAGCGGTTTTCACTGCGCCCAACCGCTACATCAAGTTTTCAAATTGCAGTCCTCGGCGAGAGTAAGCTTTTACATTTACAACACACGCGAAGAAATTGACAGCTTCATAGAAGTTTTAAAGGAGATTGAGCAAGCCTAATGGATTCAGTTGAAGATTATGTTGCCAGAACAGAGGAAACATGCGGAGAAGAAAAAGCCTTCATCATAATCTTCAAATACGACAAAAAAGAACAAGCAATCACAAAAATTTTAAAAAAAGCTAAAATAGAAAAATCAATCTCCAACATAATTTTTGAATTAAACTTTAAAGGAGTTTCATTTAGACTTTACAGCACAGGAAAAGCCATCTTCAGAAATTTGAAGAATAAGAATGAACTTAATAGCGTTTTGAATGAGCTTTTGTCGTAATTAGCGGGATTAATTAAGTGTATTGAATCGCGAGAAGTAAGATTTAAATCGACTCCCGCAAATAACATACATGAAAAAGCGAGGGGCCGATTTTGTCAAACAACAAACAAAAACTAACAGAAAAACCAGTAGTGGCAAGTGCTGTCGGCTTCGGATTCCAAGGTGGAAAAAAGGAAAAAAGCAACGCAACTTATGTTGTCGAAAAACAAATAAAAACAGCTGTAAAGGACACAAAACTTTCGGTTTCAATAACCAAATCAGCAAACATAGACTCACCGACATACGCCGAACTTCGCAAAAAATACCGCATAGAAAAATATGACTTACATCCAGGATACGTATTTCCAGAAAGCGTGCAGTCACTTATACCGCGTAACACTCCAGAATACATAGACAGAGGCTTCAACTACGTCGAAAGAATAGTGCGCGCCTTATACTACTTCAAACAATGCGCCCTAATCGGCCCAAGCGGAACAGGAAAAACACACATAGTCTACTTAATCGCTGAACTCTGCGGCTTACCAATGTGGGAAATCAACTGCGGACTACAAACATCAGCATACGACCTTTTCGGAAGATACATTGGATTAGGAAAAGAAAACTGGATTGACGGCCAAATAGTCATGTGGTGCAGACAAGGAGGAATCCTATACCTAGACGAGGCAAACATGATGAAACAAGACATCGCAACAAGGCTGAATCCAGTTCTAGACACGAGAGGACACATTGTTCTAACGGAAAAAGACAACGAGATAGTGCAGAGGCACCCATATGGCTATTTGGTCATATCAATGAACCCCTTCTCAGCAGAATTCGTCGGAACAAAACCGCTAAACGCAGCCTTAAGGCGAAGAATGGCAGTTTGGATAAACTTCGACTACCTAAGCGTAGGCGACAAAATATCCCGCGACGAAATAGAGCTCATAATGAAAAGAAGTGGCGTAGACGAAAAAATAGCCGAAAAAATAGTTAAGGCAGGCGCAGAACTTAGAAGGCAATATAAAAACGGCGACTTGCCCTATGGACCTTCACCAGGAGACCTAATCAACTGGGCAACATTGATTGCTGACGGTTGCGACCCAATAGAGGCAGCCGTTGAAACCATCGTTGGAACAACAAGCGACGACGTTGAAGTGCAAGCAGCCGTAAAACGAATCATTGAATCCATGTTCGGATAAAACGAAACGGGTTTAAACCTTGAATTTTTTTGATTTTTGCTGGTCAACCGCACACCAAATAACACGCAAAACGTATAGTGAGATGAAGATTCTTTTGCATGACGAGTTAAGGTACCCCTACCTTGGGAGAGATGGCAACGGCTATGTTCTCCACCTCATAAAGCCAAAGAGGTTGGATGAAAAACACGTTCTTTTTCAAGGATTGAAGTTTAACCTTCAAAACCCAACGCACAAAAAAATTGTCTGGTTTTTGTTTAAGGCGTCAGTTTACCACTTGTGCATGCACCTAGAATTATCAAACTTTGCAGCATATTCAAAATGGGGACGCGGAAAAAACCCACACATGGCAACTTTCGTTATAAGCCTAGTGGAAGACGCAATAATAAACAAACGCATAGCGAACACCTTTCCATGGATGCAGCCAGAAATCGCATACGCAAACACCATCTCGTTTCTGCGAATGAGAGACGTTGCTGAACTACCAAACGATTCATCAAAGATTATGGTTTCACTGTTACAAAATTACAATATAGGAAAAGTTAAGGGAAAACCAAAAGATGACATACTTATAGACGCTGAGGCAGCAACATCAATACTCAAGAGACTTGAAGAAAACGCAACATTTGAGGAGCGTTTAGACGCTGCCACAAAAATTTATGATGCGATAAACATTTACGGAGAAACATTTGAAGTCCCATCATTGTTGTACACGGAAAGCCATGGAACAAACGACCTATTCTATGAGCCGCTAATACCCAAGGAAGAGGAAATACAGCAAACTTTAAGCGAAGCGTTACGCGCACTAAGCACAGAAGCCCCCAGCGGAGAAAAATTAAACGAAGCCCTGCAAGGTTTGAAGGAAAGCGAGGCACAGCAGGCTCTAACAGCATGGCGCGAATATGAAGAAGCGAAATCAAAAATCTTAAGAGGTTATGCCGAAGTTGGAAAAGGCACAAAATTCGACGATTTCGCCTTTCCAACAGAGGATTACTCCGAGTTCCAGAGAAAACGAGAGCTTCTAAGCAGCCCCATAAGGCGGATACTACACCAGCTACGACTTCTCAAGAATGTTGGAGGAGAAGATTTTAGGCAAGAAAGCGGATTCGTCGACTTGCAAGAGGCAATACAGGTTATCGCAAGCAAAAGCCAGCGAACCGACATATTTGTTAGGGAGGAACTTCAAACAAGAGAAGATACATGGTCAATTCTCGTAGACGCAAGCCACAGTTTAAGCCTATTCAAAGGAGAAGTTCAAGGAATAGCCCTATGCCTAGCCGAGGTTGCCAGAATGCTAATCCTAGACCAAAACTCATGGGGACTGTACGCTTTTAACAATAAATTTTACGTTGTAAAAGATTTTTCTGAAAAATATGATGCCCACGTTAAAGCCAGAATAGGCGGACTAGTTCACGGAGGCTTAACATACCTACCAGATGCCGTTATGCTCGCAGCACAAGCGCTCACAAAGCGCCTTGAAGAATCAAAAATCCTAGTCATTGTTTCCGACTTCTTTCCAGCAGGCTACGACAGTGCAGAAGAAAAGTTAAAAGAAAATATCAAGAGCATTGAAAAGAAGGGCATAGGCGTAATAGGCATAGGCATCAACAGTCGTGCGGTTAGGAATTATGTGCGCGTGAACTGCGTTGTCGAAGAGCCTTACGAACTTATGAAGAAGTTTACAAAGGCTTTCATGGAGTACAATTCTAGCTAGGTTGTTCCGCAACTGAAAAGTTGGCTTCAAACTCGAACTTTTCCACAGCGCTTATGCCCTTCTTCGGTTTAAAGACTATTTTCTCTGGCACGCCGTCATGAATGTAGGTTATAAAAAGCAAATCTTTTCCCAGCCCGTAACGCTCAAGGTCAACTATGGAACTTTTCGCTTTCTCTAACCTTTCAATTTTGCTCTTAAGCTCCTCGGTAGCCTCAAACAATATTTCAGCTTCACCAACATCATCAGCGCAAACCATCAAATCCTTAAACTGCGCCCACTCCGATGAAAAGCCAACGCCTTTTTCCTCTTTTTTCCCACCCTTTCTGCCACCAGTCTTCAAAACTTTCTGCAACTCAGCAATTTTCTTGGCTTTTTCCTGGTCTTTTGCAGATTCCGGATTTCTTAAGAGGCTTCCCAGCCATTGGCTGTAGTCTTCCAGCAGCATCTTGTACTGGCTTATTTGCGCTTCTATTGCTTCCCGAATTTCCTTAAGCGAATAAAAAGTTCGAATTTCAGTAACAAGCACATCCAAGGGTTAATCACACCCACAATAGTTTTAGCCTTGACTACTTTCCCCGTCTTCCTCCGTTACCGCCTCTTTAACAACATCCATTGTTTGCTTTTCTTCACTGCTTTTCTCGACTTCCTTGCCGCCAACTATAGCTTTGGCAACATTTTTCAGCTCCCTCTTCACTTTTGCGAAGAAGTTGACACGCGTGCTTATCTTCTTCCTATAAAGCATGACTACTTTTGCGAGTTCGGGCATTATCGCTAACAAAACCGCCATAACTATTTCTGGCGGATACTCCGAAAGCGAGGCAGAGTTAACCTCTCCTTTTTCGTGAACTATTATTAGGTGACATTCTTCATTCAAAATTACTTTTTTCACTTGCCTCTTCAGCGGTAGATTTTTTGGTGGTACGTTGAAAGATACGTTTAGCTTCTTTAAAATTTGTTTTAGAGAAGTGTAAAGCTCCTGCACGAGGTTGCTTTCTTCCATCAAAAATTCGCTTAACTGAAGCGTTTCCTCACTTATTGTTTTTAGAAGTTCCTGCAGTTTCTGTTCAACTTCAACTCTTGACTTTTCTATCTGCTCCTCACTTAGAACTTCAGCACCCTCATCCGCGATTTGAATTGGATGGAAGAAGTATATTTCTTCATTTGCCTCGCCGTTTTGGCCTTCTGTGTTTGGTGGCTGCTCAGCATTTACCTTCGGTTTAACTGGTTTTTCAGCCATAAACATCTTCCCTTTTTATATTCTTCACTAAATTGAACCAACATCAAATCAGCAGCGTTCAAGATAATAGGGTTAGTATGTTGCCAATTGTTACGCACTAAAACAAAGACTAATCACCATAACTTGGCTCGTGTGGTTTTATAACCAAAAAGGCTAAAACAATGTACAGCAAAGCACCAAATGCTTGCCTAACAATGTCTGGCGCCTGCCAAAACCAGCTTGTTCCCCCATGAAAATGTAGCCCAGCAACAAACCAGGCAAAAGCAAAGTCGACGAACGTTTCCACGCCAGAAGCGATTTTCGGCGGCAGCTTGACTACATGCGAGTTAAAGCTTAGAAGCGTGTAAACTGGTACATTTATGATGAAGACGAACAGTGTTAGTCCTAAGGGTATGCCAAAGTTTTCCATGAAAATTCTGGCGTAGGGGTTCGCCTCCTCATGCGGAGCGCGGCAAAATAGTAGAGTCGCCAAATAATCGAATGCAATAAAACCAATTATCAGAATTATCCTTCTCATCCAATGATTGTTTTTTGGAAGCAGAAAACTTTTGAGGTTTATGTTTAAACCTAATTCGCTCTGCACTCCTTTCCCCTCTACGATTGTATATTTTGCTATTCGCTTTAAAGAGTTTTGGAGATGAATTTTTAATTCATATTTTGAATTCAGAAGTATAAAATATGGCGAAAGCCGATTCGAGTTCTGAGTCGGACTAAAACGAGGAGTAAGGCTATAAGTGGTGCAAATGGAATTATCAATAGAAAAACCCGAAAACATCATGAAACTCTATGACGAAACAACGGGCTTATGGAGATTCGTAAAAACAGATGCTGGACCATCAAAAGCAATGGAAACCATCGAGAAAACCCTACACAGGCTTGGACTTTCAAAGAACGAAGTTAAAGTTTACATTTACATTGCGCGAACTGGCGAACACAAGGCAAGCGAGATTTCCGAGGCTTTGTCTCTCCATAGAACCGAGACCTACAGAATACTACGGGACTTGGAGAAAAGGGGACTTGTCTCATCAGTTTTTGAGAAACCACTAAAGTTCATCGCTACACCGTTTGAGAAGGCTTTAGACATACTGATAGAAACTAAAAAAATGAAGATAAACCTCCTAGAAAAAAGGAAGAAAAGCCTAGTAGACCTTTGGCTGACTCTTCCAAAACCAGAAACAGAAAACGAGAGAAAAGAAGTTTTCCAAATACTCGAGGGAGAAGAGCAAATAAGCCTAAAGGCGGATGAAATCGTAAACAACTCGTCTAAAGAAATATTTGTTTTCACCTCGGAGCATGACATACCCAACTTCTATCACTCTGGACTTTTAGACAAGTTGGAGAGAAAATCAAAGGACAACATGAACGTTCAACTGTTAACTAACTATTCGCCAAAAAGCTGCTTCTTCATTGAAAAGATAAAATTGAAAAAGGCAAAGTATTCGGTTTCAAATGCTGAAGAACTGCCAACATTCATACTAGCAGACAACGAGCAACTTCTCTTATTCATTAGAAAGAACAACGGGAAAAAACGAGTCGCAGCATTGTGGACGAATTATGACGCCTTCGTAAAAGCCTTCGAAACACTCTTCGACGAACTGTGGAACAAAGAAGCCTAAACCTCACTTTTCAATATTCCTAGCTTTCTTTCAAGCTCCCTTAGAATCGTGAAAGCCAAAGTTCGTGTTTCTCTATCAATTGCCAATAAAATTAAAATGTAAATTATTCCGCCTATAGCCGTTACAATCAACGTAAGCATTATAGTTGTTGGATGAGGAATAAGGCGCAAAATAACCGCCATAAATGCAGAAGCAAATATGTATTTGGCAATGTTTTTGTATGGCACTATAACATTAGTGGTTTTACGCACAATCAAATATAAAACTATAAACATGGCTAAGTGCGCTATAGTGTTGATTAACACGGTGAACGTTGTTATAAACAATGGATCATTTTGTGCAAAATTGTTTATGACGTAAAATGTTGTTGGCAACGTTATTGCCGAATGCGCGTATGGCAGCGAAAAAACGATGAAAAGCTTGCTTTTGGCAACTTGCCTAAACGGAATTTCAGCTTTCTCGTCAACCTTCTCAATCCCAAGCAATACATAATAGTAGATGGAAGACAACGTGAGAATTAAGGCATCAACCGCCAAAGTTATTATTACCGGTTCCGCAACAACATAACTAACATCCTGTATTATTAGATAAGAGTCCGCTAACCCTATAACCCCTGCAGTCATCGGAACAGCAAACATTAAAACCATCTTAAGCGAGGTTGTAGCATCTTCTAAGTTGCTTTCTGCCAGAAGTTTTGGATACAACGCAAAAGCCAACGTGGAAGAATATGTCACAACAGTCGCAACAAACATTGACGCTGTGTAATAGCCTTGTGCTGTCTGTCCGCCGTAATGGGACATCATGAGAAAAATTGTGGCAGCTATTCTATCACCTAGAAGGTTATAGAGGTTAAACGTAGAACCTTTTAACCATTCCCTTATATAATTAAAATTCACTCTTTGTTTAAACTCGTTTATCAGCACGTTGAAATAGAACAGAACTTTTATGGCGGATGCACTCACGAGGCTTAAAATTGCGCCCAAAAGCGATTGCTTAAGAACAATCATAAATACGAAACCAAGGAGAACTCTACATACGTCTCCGACGATAAAACCGTAGCCTACATACTGTGGCTTTTGAGCTTGAATGCACGCTTCTAAAACATTTATCAAATACATTTCAACTATTTGCAACGCTGCAATAGCATAAACAAGCATGTAAGCCTCTGCCTTGAATAGAGAAGTAAGCAAAGGAATCAAAGAGACATAAACAGCCGCCGCAACAACCGCTACAAGCGTGTTAGCCATCACGCCAGTTTTTGCGGCGCCTTCTTTCTCTCTGGCTACAAAACGCAATGCCCAAAAAGGGATAACTCCGGAAAAAAGCGTGAAATACGGCAGCAAAATTTGGTAAAGGTTTCCCCACACTCCATACTCGTCAACCGTGGGAGTTATTACCGCGGAACGTGCCACCATCAAGTTAAAGGCTAGTCCAGTAATTACGCTGACGAGCCTAGCTGCAAAAACCACAAACCCTGAATACTGCAGAGCAATCTTTCGCTTAGCCAACAATACACCTCTTCGCGTTTAGAGTTTTAGATGAACCTTCATCTTCATTTTTGTGCGGCTAACCCAATTGTATATCGGGATAAGTGGGTACTTCACCTTTTGAGGCAGCATATCCTTTACTTCTCTATGCAACCCTAACTTTACGGCAATTCTACCCTTTCTTGTTAACGGAATGTAATATCGGTTTAACTGAAACTGCGTAAACCCATTATTTTGTTTAAATCTATCAAGTGACGGGTGATTCCCCATTCTGCCATACATTATCCAAGGGACACCCTCCTGTGCGCAAAATTCAACAGTTTTAGCTATCAGTGCATTGTTCACAGCTTTATCCCAGTGTTTTTGCAATGAAAGAATCTGGGAAATTACAGCGATTTTTTCGCCGTGAACAAGCTGTATAAAACCAACAAGCTCATCTTGTAAATAAGCACCTATAAATGTTGAGTCTCTCGATGAAAACACCATATTTTTGACTTTGTCTAGAGATGTTCCGTAATGGGGAAAACCTCTCTCCTGTCTTATTGGGGTTTCATTATAAATTTTCCATATACCCTCAGCCAATTTTTCGTCAACTTGCGCAATCTGCACTTTTATTCCACTCTTTTCTGCTTTGCGAATCATGTTACGGGTCTTCTTACCTATGACTTTCCACCAATCCTCAAACGACGTAACCCTCAAAAGTGCAATGTTATCCTTCCCAACTATCCAATAATTCGGCGAATTAGGCAGTTTAGAACACCACCCTCTTTCTATGAAAGAAAAAATGTCAACGCCTCGCTGTCTCAACTTCTCTAAAAATTCGTTTGTTGGAAGTATATCCCTTTCGTATTCATTATTGTCTCTTGCTATCGTGAAGAACATTTTTCTGCGCAACGTCAAAGTCTCGAATTCTTTGTCCACGTCTAAAATTCTCCTTAGCGTCTCATAAAAGGGTCCTCTATAATTTATTTTTCCTCTTTGGAAAAGCCATATTGGATGTACGTGCAAAACAAGTCCGCTTGAAAACGCCTTTTCCGCAATTTTTGTTGCTTGTTCCGTAGGATAGGAATAGCATATAATGTCTAAGCCCAATGCCTTGAATTTGTAAAAAGATTGTAGTGGGAAATCTT
>Ga0315298_1000217_pt1 | contig 117095 bp, 121 predicted proteins | sample WHS_1_MG_FD_203077 | JGI IMG/M metagenome (GOLD analysis project Ga0315298, IMG submission 203077) | Extremophilic microbial mat communities from Washburn Hot Springs, YNP, Wyoming, USA - WHS_1_MG | ecosystem: Environmental > Aquatic > Thermal springs > Hot (42-90C) | place: USA: Wyoming...
TGTCTTGCACCCCATTCGATAGTTACAATGTTAGAGTATTTCAATTTTATTGCCTAGCGTCAATCAGCTTAAATCCTACTATTACGCTGTAAAGCGGTGGTTTGGTTAACGGTAGGTTACATATCTACGTCTCGGGATATGTGCAAGGAGTCTTTTATAGATCTACAGCAAAGAGGATTGCTGAGTCGCTTTTATTGACAGGCTGGGTGAGAAACTTAAGAGATGGGCGTGTTGAGATCATAGTTGAAGGAGAGGATGAAAACTTAACGAAATTTATTGAGTGGTGTAAGCGCGGCCCAGTCGGCGCTGAAGTTGAGTCAGTAGATGCTAAGCGTGAAGATTATAAGGGTGAATTTAGGGGCTTTGAAATACGGTATTAGTAGATGCAAGGTGGTTTAATGTGGTTAAGAAAGTTGCTTTGATCAGAGGAGATGGCTCTGGACCTGAATTAGTGGATTGTATGATAAAGGTTCTGAAGGCTGTTGACGCTCAGGTAGAGATTAAGGTTTGCGAAGCTGGATATGAGTGGTGGCAGAAGCACAAGGGTGACTCCTTTATCCCAAGAGAGACCTGGGAGATACTACAGGATTCGGATGCCTGCTTTAAAGGGCCTACAACTACACCGCCAGACCCTAACACACCTAGAAGTGTAGCTGTAAGTATAAGGCAGAAATTTAACCTGTATGCTAACATAAGACCGATCAGAACATTTAAGGGTGCTGAAGGTCCTCTAGGTTCGGTTGACTTTGTCTGCGTTAGAGAGGCTACTGAAGGCTTGTATAGTGGCTTGGAATTTCGGGTTACTAACGATGCGGCCATAGCTGTCAGAAAGATAACACGCAGCGCCTCTATGCGTGTTGCGAAGCGTGCGTTCGAAGAGGTTATGAGAAGAGGTTGGAGCAACCTTATTGTTGTAACCAAACGTAACATCATGAAGGAAACAGATAGTCTCTTCATTAACTCTGTAATGGAAGTGGGTAAAGCTTACCCTAATGTTAAGGTGGAAGAGTATTATATCGATAACCTTGCTCAGCAACTTATCAAGAACCCACAACGCTTTAACCAACACATCATTCTGAGCACGAATTTATTCATGGATATAATCTCAGAGGAAGCTTCAGCTCTGGTTGGTAGTATAGGTATGATCTACTCTGGCAACTTTGGTGACAACTACGCTATGTTTGAGCCAGCGCACGGGAGTTCGCCTAAGTATAAAGGGTCGGATAAGGTTAACCCCACAGCGACGATTCTCTCAGGCGCTTGGATGCTTGAATATCTCGGTGATGTAAAGAGGGCTCGAGCTATCTTTGAGGCTACGGAGGAAGTGATTTCTGAAAAGAAAGTTGTAACCTACGATCTAGGTGGTAACGCCAGATCATCCGAGATGGCTGAAGAGATAGCTAGGCTTGCAGCGAAGAAACTCAAGTGAGTTAGTAATCCATACTATTGGTTATGGTGTTAGAAGTAGAGCCTATCTAAATGAAGAAAGTGTTTAGGTCGGGTTGCTACTTAACGCCTTGGCCCTCCTATTTCTTTGGATAGTAGAGAGCTTGATTACTGTATCGTAAGATGCTTTATGCTTCTCTATAGGCTCCGTCTCTATGTAACCTGCTTTTACAGCAGACTCCAAGACGTTTTTGCCTTGATCTGTCCTTACCACACAGATCGTCCAACCCTGCGCACCAGCCCCACCAGCAGATATATCAGCCAGCTCTGCAGAAAAGTCTCCACAGTAGAAGCAGCCTTTCCTAACGTACTGCCTAGCGTCTTTTAACCCTATCTCAGCTACCCTGCCGTCTTTTGTCTCAATTATTATCTTACCTTTGATGTTCATCTTAGCTATCTGATGAGGCTCTATCCCAAGTTCTCCACGAATCTTCTTATCTATAAGCCCACTGATAGAATAGCTTTCGTGGCACATCAAACCGATCGTAAATACCACTGTACCTACACTCTTCCTCAACTTATTGAACTGCATCTTCCTGACAGCTTCAACCTCACATCCTGTGCCCACAAAGGCCACTCTAATCCCTTTAGCACCCACTTCCCTCAGCAGCAAGTTGTTAGGGCTATACGTGTACCGTGTCCCTGCGGATGAGAGAATCTCCTCCTTCGTTCTGACTAGCCTCGGTTTAGCCTCCCAAGTTTCCGGGTTGAAGCCAGCTACTATAGCCGCATCAATCGCCTTATTATCTAGAGCCCATATGAGAAGTGAAGACACTAGGCCACCATCTTGGCAGACTTTAAGCACATCCGGATCACGACTTCTTGTCGCTAGTATACTTTGGTGCGCACCAAACGCTTCACCTTCACTTGTCCTGTTAAAGATCATCCTCTCAACATCAGGGACATTAAAATTGTAGCGTGGGCACGCTTTAAAACAGACGCCACAATCGGTACACTTTCCAACCAGCACTGGTAAAGTTTCATCGTGAAGGTAGCTTAGTGCAGTTAAGGGGCAAACAGCTACGCAAGAGCCGCAGCCGCAGCACTGACCGCTATCAACTACAGCATGGTAGAACTCCTTGAACGTTGTTTTCAACGTTGGCATCTAATTGAAAGGAGGTCAAAGTATCTTTTAAATTTTATACTTCCATCAGGCTAGATGCTTTGAGCAAGTTTGACAACGATCTTATCTACATCTTTCATTATTTCTCGCTCAGGGTGTGTGAAAGAAGCAAGTTTCACCGCACCTTTACCAAGTAGTGACCTATCATCAACATCTTCTATGAACTTATACGGCTTTGGTTTGATTGATGATCCGGTTCCGCTCTTATACATCCTTTTCAGAACCTCAACTATTAGATATCCTAGGTAGAGGTAAGCATCCACAACCATGTTCAAATCGAGCAGATACAGGGTCTTTTTCGCAGCGAGTGTAGGTAGTAGGTGCTCTAACCTACATTGTTCCAAAAGCCCTAAAGCTTTTGCTTCATAACACCTCGATAGAAAGTCAAGTCTTCTTTTTAGACTAGTAGCGGTCGCTTCAGTTAAACCGAACAGTGAACTTAGAGTCTGCTTGTAAGGGCCACTTGATACCTTGAATTGACTCATGAGATGTGAGGGTCTGGGTATGTCACCATCGCTCCAGATCAAGACGTCAAGTAGACTATATGCTGATGCTAGAAGCCAGAAACCGCCACTCATACTATAGCCTTCTTCAAGAGCCCGTTTACCTAGACCAAGGTAGCCGACTGCGTTTGTAAGTGCTGATGCGGCGAGGTTTTTTCTCGCCGTCTGAGCTCGGTTTTCAAGCAAGCTTATTAGCGAAGCTAGTCGCAGATCTGGGTCTTGCAGAATTATGCATTCGCTTAGAGATGGAGCTAACCTATCTCTAAATTGACGAAATAAATGGGTTTGATCAACATACTTTATATCTATAATCAGATTGCCTTCCACCCTTCTTTCAAAACAAGTTTCCTCACATGAGATTACGATAAAGTCAAGCTCACATACAGGGTAGTTGATGCCCTTAGCCCAGCATCCAACCACACCTATTGAGGTCTCTTTGTGCTCAGCAAGAATCTTTTCCAGCACACCGCTAAAAACATCCCGCCAATTATCCATATCAGGAATAAGATTAGGGGGATGCTTTTAAATTGCTACGCGAAAAGTCTTTAAAGGGTTAAGTGGAGCCACATTAGTAAGAGCGGTAAGAGTGAGCCTAAAGGTTGAGTGAATTTAAACACATAGTCAGAATAAAGGGTAAAGACCTCGATGGATCGAAGAAGCTAGTGGCAGCACTAGCCGATCTCAAAGGTGTTGGGTTGAATCTAGCCTACGCTGTGATTAATGCCTTGAGGCTGGATCCTAAAGTAAGGCTTGGCTTCCTCTCTGAAGCTGAAATAAATGAGATAGAGAAGGGATTGAGCGACCCAACCAGAATCGGTATTCCCAGCTGGAAGCTTAACAGGAGGAAGAGTGCTGATACTGGGTTAAACTACCATCTTGTCGGTGTTGATCTGGATTTAGCTGTGAAGAATGATATAGAGCGTGAGAAAGTGATGGGAAGCTGGAGAGGTATAAGGCACTCACTCGGGTTAAAAGTAAGAGGACAAAGGACACGCACAACAGGCAGAAAAGGGAGAACAGTTGGTGTAAGAAAATCAGCAGCGTGATCAGCAAATGGGCGACCCTAAAAAACCTAGAAAAAAGTTCAGCAGGCCGAGGACTCCTTGGAGAGCAGACCTATTAGCTCAAGAACTCTACTTGGTCGGAACCTATGGGTTAAGAAATAAGCGTGAACTTTGGAAAGCCCAGACCTTGCTTTCAAAGATACGTAAGCAAGCGAGGACACTTTTAGCAGCTCCCCCTGAAATCAGAGCGAAGCGAGAAGCCACCCTACTAACCTCTCTGGCGAATAAGAATCTAGTCTCCAAGGACGCTACGCTTGACGATGTACTCAGCCTAACCGTTGAGAACATTTTAGGAAGAAGGCTTCAAACATTGGTTTGGAAAAAAGGTTTAGCTTCCGCACCCTACCAAGCACGCCAGCTCATAACACATAGGCACATAGTTATAGGCGATAAGATTGTGACGAAACCGAGCTACTTGGTTTCGGCTGATGAGGAGCCTAAAGTGGGCTTTAGAGCAGATAGTCCTTATAAAGCTAGAATCACTCCCTTACCTACCACCTCTATCTCTGAGGAGAGTGAATAGGATTGGCGATGAAAGAAGAGCCTACTAGGTGGGGTGTAGCGCATATCTACAGCAGCTACAACAACACGATAGTTCACATCACAGATCTAAGCGGCGCAGAAACCATAGCCTTCAGCTCAGGAGGAAGGCATGTCAAAGCTGATCGATTCGAATCCTCACCTTACGCAGCTATGAAGTCAGCAACAGCAGCAGCAGAAACCGCTAAAGCCAAAGGCATAACTCATCTTCACATTAAAGTGAGAGCCGTAGGAGGTACTGGACCTAGAACACCCGGTCCAGGAGCGCAGGCGGCTATTAGAGCCTTGGCTAGGTCAGGCTTTAGAATAGGTAGGATTGAGGATGTTACACCTATACCTCACGACACTACGAGGAAGAAGGGTGGTCGGAGAGGAAGGAGAGCCTAGTCTGTAGCGAGACCTTTGTTTTCTGATTCGTAAGATATTTATGCTGAGCCTATCTTTTAAAGTTGTGTAATGTGTGGAATCATCGGATGTGTTAGTGAAACTGATGTAATAGAAGTGTTACTTGAAGGTTTAAGAAATATGGAATACCGAGGTTACGACTCAGCTGGTTTTGGTGTGCAGGATGGAAACATTATAAAAGTTGTTAAAGGTGTGGGGAGAGTAGATGAAATACTCAAGGACCTAGATCTAAGCAGATTCTATGGCAAGATAGGCTTAGCACACACGAGGTGGGCAACACACGGTGGCGTTACACAAGAAAACGCTCATCCACATTTATCTTGCAATGGAGAAGTTGCGGTTGTCCATAATGGCATTATTGAGAACTATCAAGAGATTAGAAAGGAGTTAGAGTCCAGGGGGCATAAATTTAGAAGCACAACAGACACTGAAGTGATTCCGCATCTGATAGAGGAGAATCTTAAATCTTGTAAAAATCATAGAGAAGCTGTGCTGCATTCAGTTAAAATATTAGAAGGTTCTTACGCCTTCCTTGTCTTATTTAAGGACATATGTGACAGAATATATGGTGTGAGAAAGGATGCGCCTCTAATAATTGGTTTAAGCACTAAGGGAAATTTTCTGGCTAGTGATGTGCTCTCTTTCCTCAAACATACGAATAAAGCAGTATTCTTGGAGAATCTCGAAGTGGCGGAAGTTAGAAAGGATGGTTACAATATATGGACTTTTAATGGTAAAGAGGTTTCACGAGGCATATCCACGCTGATGTGGGAGGTTATGCCTTCCATGAAGAAAGAGTTCACCCACTATACATTAAAGGAGATCCACGAACAGCGTGAAACGATTTTGTTAGCCTTCAACCAAGATCTGGAGAATATTGACCGCTTCTGCTTAGCCCTACAAGGAGCAGATAGAATCTATATTTTAGGCGCCGGAACGAGCTACCACGCAGGGCTGGTTGCCAAACACCTTTTTCTTAATCTAGCCAAGTTGCCTGTGGAAGTGATCCTAGCGAGTGAATTCGAAGACTATGCCACACTCGTTGATGATGGGACGCTTATTCTCGCTATCTCACAAAGCGGTGAAACCGCTGATGTGTTGTCCGCTGTTAACATAGCTAAAAAGAGAGGCGCATATGTGCTCTCGATAGTTAATACACCTGGTTCAACCTTAACAAGGGAGAGCCAACAAACACTCCATTTGAACTGTGGACCTGAAGTGGGGGTTGCTGCTACGAAAACATTTACCTCTCAACTCGCGGTCATCTACAGCATCACTTCTAGACTCTCAAACTTAACCATAGACTCAAAGCAGATTGCTAAAGCTGTCAATGATGTGTTTAGCGTTGAGCGGCAGATAGCATACCTTGCTCAAGTCTTCTTAACATCTAAAGACTGCTATTTCATAGGGCGAGGCATAAATTATCCTATAGCGCTTGAAGGTGCGCTAAAGCTGAAAGAGTTAGCTTATGTCCACGCAGAGGGTCTTGCTGCTGGGGAGCTAAAGCACGGCACTTTAGCCCTCATATCAGAGGGGGTTCCAGTTATAGCCCTTAATCCTAAAGACAAAACCTATCACGATGCATTGAGCAATGTAGCTGAGATTAAGGCTAGAGGTGGAAGGGTGATCGGTGTATCAGATGTTGGGAATAGCCTATATGACTACTACATAAAGATACCTTCCGTGGGAAAACTCTTCTACCCGCTGGTCGAGGTTATACCCCTACAGATGTTCGCATATCACTCAGCGTTAGAGCGGGGACAGAACCCCGACTACCCAAGGAACTTGGCCAAATCGGTAACTGTGAAGTAGGATCAGAGGGCTGGAAGAGCGCCGAGCATCTCACCATAGGTTAGGAGAGCGGCGCCCGCTATGACAGAAGCTATCTGCCCACCTACATTAGCTGCCATAGCGTGCATAAGAAGCCAGTTGTTCGGATCTTCACTTTTGGCGATCAGATGAGCTGTCCTTCCAGCCATTGGGAAGGCTGAGACACCTGTAGCTCCAAGAAGTGGGTTCACTTTTCTGCCTGTAAGTATACATAGAAGTTTTGCTGAAAGGAGCCCGCAGCTTAATCCTGCTATGAACGCTACTAAGCCTAGTGCAAAGACTAGGATAGTTTGGAGGCGTAGGAACTGCTCTGCTATCATGGTGCCGCCTATCGTAATGCCAAGTAATATCGTGGTTATGTTAGCCAGCTCGTTCTGGGCTGATTTAGCTAGCCTATCTACCACACCACTCTCTCTAAGGAAATTTCCGAACATTAGTGAACCTATGAGTGGTATGCCTTTTGGTGCTAAGAGCCCAACTATTAGAGTTACTAAGATAGGGAAGGCAATCTTCATGGTCTTCGGGTATCTGCTTGGCTGGTAGTCCATCTTTATAGCCCTCTCCTTTTTAGAAATGAGGAGCTTCGATAGCGGTATCTGGAGCAAAGGTATGGCGGACATGTAGGAGTAGGCGCACACAGTCACGGCTGGAAGGAGGTGAGGCGCATAGGTTGAGGTAACATAGATCGCAGTAGGTCCATCCATTGCACCGATTATACCAATGCTAATCGCCTCGGCTGGATTGAAGCCTAAAGTTAAGGAAAAGAAAAGCGCTGCAAGTATACCAAGTTGTGCTGGGATAGCAAAGACCATAACCCAAGGTCTCTCAAAGAGTGCGCCGAAGTCTATCATAGCGCCTAAGCCTATAAATATCAAGATGGGAAAGAGTTCAGTAGCAATACCAATATCATAAAGTATCCTTAGGAAGCCTCCAGGTTCAGTAAGCCCACCAAAGGGTAGATTGACCAAGATGGCGCCGAATCCTATCGGGATTAGAAGGAGAGGTTCATACCCTTTCTTCACAGCAAGATAGATAAGTAGCGCACCCACCCCTATCATAACCACATTGCTTAAAGGAAAAGGAAGCAGTGCTGACAAAGGATGTTCAATCCTACTCTAACACGACGAGCGGGTCGCCGTGCTGAACCGATGCTCTAAGCGCCACTAAAATACGTTTAACCACCCCATTTCTTGGTGAAACCAATGCGTTCTCCATCTTCATACTTTCGAGAATTAAAAGTGTGTCTCCTTGCTTAACTTGATCTCCTTCTTTAACCTTGATCGACACCACAACACCAGGTAAAGGAGCTCTGATAGTCTCGCCGCCCACAGTAACCTTGGCTTCCTCCGCTGGCTTAACTTCTACAGGTCGTGGTTGAGGTGGAGGTGATGGAGTTACGGGTTTAGTGGGCTCTAATCTCGGTGCAGCCGTTGGCACTGATGATCTTGGTGTTACTATTCGCTTCGGCGGCTCTGTTAAAACTTTAGGCGGTCCTATGTAAGGGGGAGGGACCTCCTGAGGCTCAGGTTGGGTGGTCTCCTCAACTTCAACTTCATAACTCTTTCCACCTATGGTAATCTTGAACCTTCTCTTCATGACTCTCCTACCTCCTTCTGCTCTTCACTAATATACGCTTGGATCGCCGCTAACGCTACTATCGTGGTGAGTTCCTCTTCACTTAGCTGCTCCTCTTCCTTAGAAGTTGTGGGTTTTGTGTCGACGCCCTGAGGAATTTCCTCACTATGAGCGCTCAATCTCTTAAAGGCTTCTACTACTGCTATTATTAGCGATACCGCGCCCGTTAGTGTAGCAAACCACATACCCGCTAATGTCAATCCGAAGTCTAAGTAGCTCAACGATAGATGCTCTACGCTTAACCCTTTTAAAGGCTTACCCCTATCTATATCACTAGGAGATTCTTGATTGAGCGTAGATGAACATTTATACGATGTAATAATAGTAGGCGGCGCTTCAGCCGGACTGACGGCAGCAATCTACGCGGGGAGACAAGGTTTGGAGACGCTGCTCGTAACGAAGGATATAGGTGGGCAAGCGCTGCTCACCGACTCTATACAAAACTACCCAGGTTACATTAACATAGGTGGCTTGGGACTGATGAAGAAGTTCCAAGAGCAGGCGCTGCTTTACGATGTAAAGATACTATTTGAGGAAGTAAAGGAGATTAAAGATAAGGACGGCGTATGCTTCACAGTCAAGACAACAAGGGGAGAAGATGACTCTTGCGCCTTAATTTTAGCATTCGGTAAGACACCTAGAGACCTGGGTGTAGAGGGCGAAGAGCAGCTGAAATCGAAGGGCGTATCATACTGCGCCATTTGTGATGGCCCAATCTTTAAGGGTAAAGAGGTGGCGGTCGTAGGGTCCTCTGAACCAGCGGCAGAAGCAGCTCTACTACTAAGCAATCTAGCATCTAAAGTCTATTTGATCTATAAGTTGGCTAAGATCCTTGCTCCAGATGATCTTATAACGACACTGCATAACAAGGAGAACGTTGTCTTTGTGCCGGAATGCGAGGTGGTGAAGATCAACGGAACCTCTTCTGTCGAATCTATTGCTGTCAAAGAGAAAGGTGGCGAAATGAGAAATCTACAAGTTCAAGGTGTGTTTGTGGAGATGGGTTATGTAGCTAAGACTGATATAGTTAAGCATATGGTTCAACTTAACTCAAAGAATGAAATAATAATCGCGAAGGACTGCTCAACATCACATCCAGGCATATTTGCAGCAGGGGATGTTACCGATATACCTTACAAGCAAGTGGTGATTTCAGCGGCACAGGGTGCGATAGCGGCTCTTTCAGCCTACAATTATATACAGCGCCTCAGAGGCAAACCAGCTATTAAAGGTGACTGGAAGAATCTACCAGAGGCTAAGAAGACGGAACACACTCTTGAACTTTAACTATGTTTGAACTTAAGTCTAAGGTAGGCGCCGTAAAGTAAGCCAACAACCATGCCTCCAAGATGTGCACCATGCGCGATTCCTGTAGGCATAAACAGACCAGCTACATCTATGAGAGCCCAGATAACAGCTGCTAGAGCCATAGGTACGGGTATGAAGCCGTAGATGTAGACAAGTAGAGTTGGGGCGATTACCGCTAATGTGCCAATCACACCATATATAGCACCAGATGCTCCTATGGCTGGTATGTATGGATCCGCTGCGGTGACTAAGTACCCCAAGTTTCCCACTATTCCAGATATAATAAAGAGAGTTGCGAAGGCTCTGTTACCTATGACCCTTTCAAGGTAGATGCCGAAGAAGAAGAGAGCAAATAGGTTAAAGAAAAGGTGTAAGAAGTCAGCGTGTAGAAAGATTGATGTTATAAATGTCCAAGGTTCATAAAAGGCGAAGGCTGGGAAGAAAGCTAAGTTAATCCAAGTATCTGAAATGAACTGATAGATGTAGAATGTTAATATCACCAGAATAAAGATGTAAGTAAACTTAGGCCTAAAACCATACAACTCTGAACACCAACATAGCTTCTTAACTAACATTACACCCCTAGAGTATAAAACGGTTTACCACCATAACAGCAACCCTTCTATACCCAAAGTGGATGATCAAGTAGCGTGGTAATTATGAAGGTCGAAAAGACTCTTTACTTTGATTCACCAGAAGAAGCGGATACAGAACTAACACTCAAAGCCGCTAAGGAGCGCGCTGAAGCCTTGAACATTAGCGACATACTCGTAGCATCCACAACAGGCGAGACTGGTGTGAAGGCTTTGGAAGTCTTTCAAGGATTCAACTTGGTTATAGTGAGACATCATACTGGTTTCGAGCAGCCGAATGTCCAGCAGATGCATCCGAAATACGATGCTGAAATAGTAAAAAAAGGAGCAAAGCTGCTTACAGCAACACATGCTCTGTCTGGTGTTGAACGCTCTATCAGAAGAAAGCTAAACACCTATGGTCCGGTAGAGATCTTGGCTGAGGGGTTTAAGACGCTGGGTAACGGCTTAAAGGTTTGCATAGAGATAGCTGTTATGGCTGCTGATGCTGGTCTTGTTTCTGCAGATCGGGATTGTGTTGCTGTGGCTGGGAGCGGTGGAGGTGCAGATACAGCAGTTGTGCTTAAGCCCGCCAATTCAAATAACTTCTTTGATCTGTATGTTAGGGAGATTGTGGTTAAACCTAGAAGTAGAGATTAGAGACTCTTCGCCTCTTCAAGCTTTTCAGGCAGATACTTGTCAACAATTGTAGTCAACCCGTATTTTGCGAAGGCTTCTAATTCACTCTTCTTTTTTATCTTAAGGAACACGTCCAGTTCACGCAGCCAGATCCCCTTTAAATACCTAGGATCCTTCTTTAACTCATATATCCTCTTAATGTCAACATCACTCAAGGGGTCACTTGGCAAACGATACTTGACTATATCCGTACCCCATACGCCTATCCACTTAGCATCAGGAACCGTTAGATCCTGTAGATGAGCAGCACCAACAGAGCCCGAGACTATAACCATAGCGATATGCTCACCATAAACATCACCATCCGCAAGAATATACACTGGAATCTTCAGCTCAGTATTCAGCCTCCTCAACATATATCTCGTTGACCTCGGAGGTTGACCAGCTGTGTCAACGATCAACGCCTTATATCGTTTATGCACGTTCTCCTCAACAAACCTTGTGAATAACCCACCCTTCTCAACAGCTAAAACCATCTCAGCCGAGCTATCCACGAACTCAGCTGTACTGAGGCTAGGACCAATAAGGTAACCATCTGGATGTGATGCTAAGTTTAAGCGCTTACCCTCATAACCTGGCACGGTATACTCTATAGTAAGGTCACCAAAGATTGCTGAACGCTCTTCAGGATAGACGTTAAAGTCTTCTCTAGCCTTCTTCAAAACAACTTCTAGGTCTGTTATGATTTCATCTGACTCAGATTGATCAGTAAAATCTACCCCATAGGCTTGGGCTGAGTAGTATACATCCCTAAGTGTAGATGTTTTTGATGTCTCAACAAGCTTATTCACGAATGAGGCAAGCCAGATCAGCTGGGTAAATGAACGTATATGTTTAATGTTGTGTGCTGATCTCTTTGTTTTCGCTGAACCAAGCACATACTGCTTAAGCCGTTCATCATAAACGATATTGCTGACAGATCTGCTTGCTAGTGTGACTTCAGGAAAGTTCTCCTTCTCAATGTCATCGTAGATCATGCGCCCTAGTTGATAGAGTAGCTTCTTTACCTCAGCCTTTCTCCTACTGGCTATAGTCTTCGAGCCTCCGCTGCTCGATCTTCACCACCTCCTCTTCATCAACATTCATAGCTTCTTCCCTTAGTTTACTTGGTTCTTCAGCCTCTTCAATCGTAGGCTCATTTATATTCCTTTTAAGCAACCTTCTGTAGTTTGGAGGTCGGGATGCGCCTATAAGATCGGCTGAAAACTTCGCAATTAAGGGCAGATACTTCTCATATATATTCATCTTCTTCTTAACAAAAGCAAGCGTGCTCTTTCGGGAAAGGTATACACTGAGCCTCCGCAGCACCTCTCTTAACCCATTCTTCAATTCTCTCTCCAGCTCAGGTCTGTCTGCAAGATATTCTTTACCCACTGTCTTGTAAGGTACCTTTGTCGAGCAGACGTGTGTTATGATGGTTAGAGGTGCATCCTGAGGTATCTTATACCTCTTCCAATCTATCTCCTCGTTAACTACCTTCCAAGATATATCGTTAGCCTCATCATACAGAAGAGGAATTCTGTTAGCGAACCGAAAAAGCTTTAACCCCGGTTCAACACCCTTTCCACCATACGCCAAACCAACCTCAACGATAAAGGGGAAGCCAGAGTAGGCTGATGGCGGTCTCTGCATGACCGCTACGAATTCAGGTTGAAGTTCCTTTTCTATACCTGCAACAAGCAGTTCCTCGCCTAAAGGTGATAAACATCCTGAATCAGGCGGTAAGAACCCATCATACGAATGCATAGTACTCCCAAACCTAATTATCTCATCGTTTGTCAGATCCTGAGGCTTCGCATCGGGATCTAGACCGGCGTATCTCAGAAAGTCTTCTGCGATACGGTCGCCGACTCTATGAAAGTTCTTTGAGAGAAACTTCTTTAGCGTACTTTCCTTCGATTCTTTGAGTAGCCTTCTGAGCGCCTCTAGATCTATACCTAAGGGGTGTGGTAATGTCTCCTTTGCTGGCCTTGGCATCTTCTCTGTCACTCTTTCGTAGAAGAAGAGCCTACCGTTAGGGTCGATGAAGAGAATGTTAGCATATGGCGTCACAAGCGCTGTCTGCTTGAAGTATTCCTGTATCTTTAATCCTGCTCTACCATAATCCCCCTCTAAGGTAAGTTGCACAGATATCCCAGTTCTGCCGAGAGCTGGCTTAATAGACTTGTTGAGCACAAGAGGGGTGTTATCATGTATGTTAACCATCATCTCAAATGAATATGCTTTCTCACCGTCAACAGATGTTGTAACCAAAACAGGCCTATTTGTTGTAACCTGCCCATAAAGAATAGCCATCGTAGCACCCATACCGAACATACCTCTTGACTGCTTGAGCTGAAACTTGCTCCCAAAGAATATGCGAGCAAAAGCATCCGGAACATACTTTGGCTCAACACCTGGACCATTATCCTGAACCTTCAGTAGGTAGGGCTTAGGATCTGGTAAAGCACCATCCAAGTCCGCAGAAGTTATTCTAACAAATATGTCAGGCAGAATATAGGATGCTTCACAAGCATCTAACGCATTCTCAATCAACTCCCTTGTCGCTGAGTATAGGGCTCTGCTCGGGTTACTGAAACCTGCCAGATCTCTATTTCGGTAAAAGAATTCACTAGGAGATATTTCTTTGAAGACTGTCTCTCTTCTTGACACCTTACCTCTCCTCCCACAGTTTCAAACGCTCAAGTTTTGCTTTCTGCCTCTCTCTCTGCAGCATCCTGTAGACTGAGCCGTGTTGGCTTCCCGATGCTAGCCTCTTAACCGCTTCGGATGCAAGCACGACTCTATCAGGTTCACCTATTATGGCTACGGTATGCCCATAGACAGAGATTTCAGTCGCTGTAAGCTCTTCTATCACTCTCCTTGCTCTACCACGTAACCCGATTATTCTTCCTTTTATTCTAGTTAATGCTTCTCTAGATCTGCCTATATATTCACGAAGGTCTATGATCTCAAGCATAGTGTTATCGCTCAAAAGCTTAAACGCCCTCTCAGGTGAGAATCCTCGGCTTATAGCATTAATGATTGCTATGGCTTTAAATGGCTCAGCCTCTTCCACAGATCCTTTCAACTTCACAGCTACCTCACCAGTTCTGCTGTCAATATCAAGGGCTACGTTGCAAGCCTTTTCTATCTCTGATTTTGTCAGACCGTGCCTGCCTAACAGTACGCCAACTCTATCCAAAGGTACTTTTAAGATCTGTTCAAAACTCATTCGCCCTTCACTTTTCTAAGTAGGGTTTGCAGGCGGAGTGTCTTCACATCGCTTTTAGCAAAGAAGCGGTTTAGATTCTCCAAGTCTCTCTGCAAAAACTCTTCTGCATTAGAGTGATCTACGCTAACCGCTGAGCCGAAGTCGAATAAGATAACCTCCCGCTTCCATCTGAAGATGTTGTATTCAGATAAGTCTGCGTGCACCATCCCAGCCTTCTGGTAAAGTAAACGTATCTGCTCTATAATCAGGCGGTAATCTTTCTGAGTAACCTCTACTTCCCTTAAAGTAGGGGCGGGTGTTCCGTTATCGCCTATGAACTCCATGATAAGCACGTTGCGATCCAAACCAAATGGTTGAGGCACCCTTACCCCTGCTTCGTATGCTTCTATGAGATTACGGTATTCCTTTTTAGCCCACACTTCAACCATTCCACGCATTCCTCTGCCTACATCAGCAAACCTTGGGTCACCTTCTATATACTGTAGACGCCTCCTAAATTCTGAAGCTACTGTAAGATAAATCTTCACGGCAACATCTGTATTATCAGCTCTCTTGCCCCAATAGACTCTTGATTCTTTGCCCGTCTTGACTACACCCAAAAGTATGTGAAGGACACCTTTGTTGATAAGCCTGTAAAGCGCCATCTTAGTCCTTCTATCAAAGACGTCTTCTATTACTTCATAATCTTCTGAGCGTTTCCTAAGGTATCTGCTCTTCTTCTCAGACTCTAATATTCTCGCCCTTACCTCCTCTGGGAAGTCTCCCTCTCCAACCCACATCCTGCTCATCCTCAGAGGTCTAGTGGTAGATACCCTTGCGACTTTAGGAGATCTACTTGCGCTATTGTGTAGCGCCAGATTATATCCCCACGTTCATCGCTCTTAAAGTCCCAGGGTGCGACTAAGACTACATCATTATCCCTTACCCATATTCTACGCTTAAGCTTCCCTCTTATCCTACCAATCCTAGTCTTACCATCGGCACATTTAACAACCATAAGGTCGCTTCCAAGCCTCTTAACTACTCTACCAAGCACCTCACCTTCACTAGGGTAAACCATCTCCTTTAACTCCTCTTCACTTATCACCTTCCTCTTTCCCATACTTGATCACACCAAACCTACACCTTTTTCTACAACCTCAAATTAGGGTGTAAGCTTATTATAGGTAGATTAGTGAATGTATTAAACTTTTATGAAGATAGCACCTCAGCACACATAATATAGTTAACCAACATCACGTACTGTATACCAAAACCACAGATAACTGTAATATGTCAGTATAGCATATAGGGTAAAGGGGAGAGGTGCAGCCCAACCAAATCGACGGGCGATCTGACCACCTAAGCTGGAATGAAGAGTAAAGTGTTGGGTTGTGCCTTCGCCCAAATCTGAGGACGGGCCGGTAGTTCAGTGGTATGAACAGCTGTTTAGGCTGATGCAGACGCCCGCCTCGCACGCGGGAGGTCGGGGGTTCAAATCCCCCCCGGTCCATTCCTAACCGAAAATTATGAGTAGCTGTTAGGTTTATCTTTATACAACAGGCAGATAGTTTAGGGTAATTTATCTCGATGATTATTGAGAAGGTATATATGCGGTGAAGGTAGTTAGATTGTAGATGCTTAGGATTGTCAAGTATCATAGCAAATAGGTTGAAAAATCAGACCTCAACCCTGGTCAATAGTTTTAGCAGAAGAGCGGATAGATTAAAAGATAGGCTTGAATTTAAAACCTTGTTTAAGCGCTTATCCGGAGAAGATTGGCTTGAGGCGGCGCGAAGTTTCTTTAACACCGAAGAAGGGATAGCTGTAGGCATTGACGGATCTATGGACTACGATGAACGCCTTGAAATGATCTTGTTCTACGTCTGCGTAACAGCGTATAAATGCCCTATTGGTTTCGACGGGAAGAGTGTAAATGTTAACATGAAGACTGCTGAGCGTGACTCTAGATCAACAGCCTCAGCGGCTATCCCACTGTGGCTTGACGATGCGTCATACACCCTTAATCCTCTTACCACTACAGATGTGGAATTTGAGCTTAAGCAAGCATTAGACCGAATCCCTTACGCTATAATGACTCTAGGTGAACTCTCGCTTGCCTTAAACGCACTTAACCGAAAAGAGGTGAAAGTTATCTTCCTTGACCGCCCCCTCGCTGGGACATTCGGACCAGCTGCCAGAGATCTTAGGCTTCTTCTTAAGATAGGTAGCTCAGCGTTGACCGAGATAGAAACCCCAGAGGGTAGAGCCTCTCTGCTTGATCTGAGCTTAGCTTCCGTGCTTGGTTCTGGGTCAATATATGTTCCAGCACGCCCACCCTATCTAGTCTATAAAGCTTTGCAGACTCTGATTCGGCATGGTGAGTTGAAGAAGAGTGAGTTGGCTAGTGAGCTGGGGTTGAGTGATGAAGAGCTTAACAAAGTCGTGAAGAAGTTAAATGGGATGGATGAGCATTATAATCAGCAGCTGCTTGAAAGATCAGATCTCACCACTATAGCGGTAAGACCTCAAGTTAAGAATTACTGGGGGAGGATTGTAGCTGTTGCTGAAGCGGTCAGAAAGAGGGTCTTCGAAAGCGACGAGCATCCTCTGCAGCTTGATGAGGATAGGTGGTTGACTGTCCTTGACATAAACGCTGTGAATGTCTTTCTACTCTATGAACTTCTGCACCGCGCACATAAGGACGGTGTTTTGGTTATTGGTGTAACTAAGGATACGGTTGCCTCAGATTTTACTAGAAGCGTGATCCCGTGTGCTGTGCACCGCAAGATCCTTAAGAGCAGCGATATGCCTATGATAAGGAATGATAAAGCCTTTCTAACTATTCTTACCTCTGTCAATGAGAAGGTCATAGAAACACCTTGGAGGACTCTAAGTTATGATGCCTGTTATACAACATTGGTCAAGAGTGGCGATGAGAGGGTGCCTCTGCAAGCAGCGCGTAAAGTGGTCTTTAGAGAAAAGTTTCTAATCAAGTCATATTTCCAGCTGAAGACCTTTTCAACAGACGCTAAAGCCCGCTCACCCGTCTTCGTCTACGACCGCTTCTACCACCCTATCTTTGATGAAGGCTTCTGCAAACAAATAGATGTTTTGTCAAGGGGTAAAGTTATTCAAATAGAGCCTTATGTAGAAGATGAGGGTATGAATCCACTCGATAGCCTAATACTAGTGATTCTCTCAAATTCAGATAACCCTGAGGTGCTCGAAGCCTTAGGGCATAACCAGCTACTCTACCTCGCTGATAAAGCAGTGAAGGCTGAGGTTAATCTTATGAGAGCGATGCTAAGAGGTATAGCTGATCTTCACCTTGGAACTCTCTCTAGGAAGCACCGCTACTTCTACATAATCAAAGGGTTTAGAGGCGCGAGATCTGATATCGAAACCAGTAGGCGAAGGGCAGCAGCTAAAGCGGAGGCTTAGTCAAATGTTACAAAACGCTTTTGATGACATGGGCGGAAGGTTCGAAGCTAGATTAAGAGATCACCGAACCGTGGTTAGATCGACAAAAACTAGGGAGGGAGAGATAAGCCTATCTAACGCTGTCGCCGTGCTAGAAGCGAAGTTTGACTTTGAGGTTCTTGACAGATTGCATCAACCGTCCTTCGTTGGTATAGAGCGTGCAACCTCGGAAGGATCAAAAATCTACTTAATCTATGAGATCGTCAGTCTCAAACCTACGCATTTCCAGATGCTGGGGATGGATGTTTCTTTACCTAAAACTGTTAGATTAGAGTTTCTAACGAAGATAAATGAAAGCTGGGGAGAAAGCGAGGAAACATGGCTAGATATAGTAGCTGTACCCACGGGATACTCGCTAGAACTTGATGACGGTGAACCTAAATTTACAAGAACATCTCTAATTCCTCTTGTGGGCTCTACAGTTCACCTTCTTCCAAACTACATAGTGCGGAAGTTTCTTTGCGTAGATGAAGGTGTGCCGGTTGGAGACCTGATAGGCTTCGATATGCCCCTAACAGTAGATATTGAAACCATGGTTAGATACCACGCTGGCATATTTGGTTTTACTGGTTCAGGCAAATCTAACTTAACATCCTATCTGATCAGAAAGGCGGTTGAAGTCATACCTGATCTTAAGGTTGTGGTCTTCGATGTCGCCGGTGAGTATTCCATCCACCTACTAGATCTAATCGCAGATAGAGGTAAAGTATTCTCAACCGAAGACTTTCAGGGTGACGTATTCAACTTCTTAAACGCTCAAGCCATACCAGAAACACTAGAAAAGAGACTGTCTGAATCCTTACTCAAAGAGAAGATTAAGAAGATGTTTGAGGCTAACAGAATCCAGAAAATATCTGAGGATAGCCTAGATCATAAAATAGATCTGAACTTCATACTCACATCTCTATGGAACATCTATGATTCTGGCAGGGCTGGGGGAATCTCAGCTAACCTCAAACTTAAAGAAATTGTGCAGCGCTTAATAGAGGAAAGAGGATATTATAGAAGCAGCGATCTAGCGGAATTTAAGGAAGAAGACTTGAGATATCTCATCGAAACTTTACAAGAGCTGGTTGACACCGCACCAGACCGATCATCATTAAAGACTGACTTGACATCTATCTTAAGTTACCTCAAAGAACTCAGTGAATCGAGACCAAAAGAAGGCGAAGAATCCGAGGTCAAGGCAGTAACTACAAGCATGTTAGCGAATCAGCTGCTCAGAAGTGAGCAACCGCTTATAAACATACTGTACCTACCTGATCCTGATGAAGCTAGATTGATAACTGCGAAGCTCATCAATACGATCCTACTCATAAAGAAGACTAGAGGTGCTAGAAAGAAGATCCTAATGGTTTTGGATGAAGCTCAAGAGTTCATACCAGATAGGGCGGTAAAGACTGATTACTCAGATGTGTCAAACAAGGCTGCAGAAGCTTTACTTAGGCAAGGTAGAAAATACAGAGCACACTGCTGGCTGAGCACACAGAGGGTCGCGCACCTAAACGTCAATGCCATTCAGCAACTGCACAGCTACTTTGTAAGCACCCTACCTAGGTTATACGACAGAATCGTTATTGCTGATGCCTTTTCGCTCAGCTATGACATACTGGAGAAGACTATTGAGCTCGACACCGGTCAATGGCTCTTTGTTTCTTACAAAGCCACTAAGCAGAAGAGTGTCCCAGCTTTTGTGCAGTCTCCAAATAATGAAGATATACTCATCGCAAATCTAGGTGTTAATTAGATTGCATTCTCTTACTTGAATGGAATCTACATCTACCTTTGTTCTAAATACAGGTTCCGGGCAATAGAGCCCTCCCAAATCTAGCTTATTTGTCGTCTTCTGCTCTCTGGATTCTGCTCTAATGGTTTATAGAATTTAGAGGGAAATAAGAATAACGGTGTTATAAAGGACGAAACCTTGAAATATCAAACAGCGACCACTACACTGAGGAAAGAGAGTTTGAGCCTATCCTATCACGAGCTCCTGCAACGACTAAGGGCGAAGATGGGTACACCAGCCAAGTCAACCGGTGCTAGATTAGAGCTGCCAGAGCCTCAGATTCTGTGGGTTGGAAACAAGACTATTCTCCGAAACTTTTCTGAATATCCGCGTCTGCTTAGGCGTGATGCAAATAAGCTACTGATGTTCTTGGCTAAGGAGCTTGCTACAGCTGCCTCTCTAGATGGTGAGAGAGCGATCTTTATCGGTAGAAAAGACAAGCAGTCTTTTGCTGTGCTGCTTAACAGGTATATGCGTGAAAACGTTCTATGCCCTGTGTGCGGTAGCCCAGACACTAAGGTTGAGAAGGTTAAGCGTCTTCAGTTCCTAGTCTGTGAGGCGTGCGGCGCAAGATCTTCTTTAAAATCTGCGTGATCCGCATTTGAGTGAACAGAAATTCTGCGTTAAACTTATCACAAAAGGCGATATACGTATGGCGAATATCTGTGATGCGGAGCTATTGAACCGAAGTGTGAGCGAAGGTAGCTTGGTTATGCACTTCTCACCCGACTACTTTGGCGAAGATCTCATTGATCTAAATGAAGCACTTAGAATAGTTGAGGAAACACCCATACTGAACTTAGCTGGCAACAATATCGTAAGTAAGGTCCTCGAGGCTAAATTTGCAACACCAAGAGCTGTGAGGGAGATAGGCTGCATTAAGTTTCTTATGGTCTTCAAGTTTAAGCACGCAAAGCCACAGACCAGAAAACGCGCTAGATCTACTATCTAACAAATGCTAGCCTTTTTCAAAAATAAGCTATTAATTAGCGTGCATCTAATAAAAATCTGCAGGGAAGTACTCCCTATAGCTCTATCCTTTGAAGCTGATGACTAGGGTTGGAGTTTATATGCGCGACTGCACTTCCTACTTGTAGGGTTTCAAAGCCACAGGAGCACTTATATTTCCAGCCGTTTAGGCCGCCCTTTTGGTCTGTTGCTTTCTTACTCAAAGCTAATCATCTCTTGCTATTGAAGCTTCTGCAGCCCTGTTTATAAATTTTGCTAAACATCTGGGCTAATAGCTGCATTTTCTTCCTCAGGTAGGCGCTTCAGCAAGTATCACCTTGGTAACACCCTCAAAGCCTCTTCGCCTGATCAGCATATCGATCTGAGACCCGACAGCCTTTCTCTTGATTGCAGCCTGTAGCTCACGTGTATTTCCTATTCGCACACCATCTACGCTAACTATAACATCACCCTCTTCTATATCTGCTTCAGCAGCAGGTCCTTCTGGAACTACCCTAACCACTAGCACACCTTCATCAACACCCAACCCATAATATCTGGAAACCTCTTTCGTAACATCCATACCCACTATACCCAGCCACGGTCTAACGACCCTACCGAACCTAATAAGATCTTCAAGAATCGTCTTAACAGTATTCACAGGTACAGCAAACCCTATACCTTGAGCCTGCGAGATCATCGCAGTGTTAATACCAATAACTCTACCAGATGTATCTATAAGAGGACCGCCACTATTACCAGGGTTTATAGCAGCGTCGGTCTGTATGAGGTTCTCATAAACCCTGCCGTCTTCAAGTCTGATGTATCTATTCAGAGCGCTTATGACACCGATTGTAACGGTTGGTCCTCCTCTTAAAAGGAAACCAAAGGGGTTGCCTATGGCGATAGCGAGCTGCCCAACCTTCAGAGCGTCTGAATCACCTAACTCAGCTGGCTGAACGTCTTCAGCCCTAGCCTTCGCAACAGCTATATCAGTAGCAGGATCCACACCTACAACCCACCCCTCATATCTAGCACCAGCGTAAGTTGTAACCACAACCTCTCTACTCCCAGCAACCACGTGATGATTGGTAACTATGTGGCCCGAACTATCTACCGCCACGCCTGAGCCTATTCCACTAACGGGGTAGAGGTTAAAGAAGTGGTCACGGACGAGCTGAACGGTGCTGATATTCACGACGCTCCTACTTACTTTAGAAACAGCTTCTACAATCCTATCTTCAAATTCGCTAGGGAAAGATGGCACGCCATCCACCTACACTAAACTGGCTAAGAAGATAGATAAAAGGATTAAAAAAATAAAAAGAATAAGGGAGCTTAGCTCCCTTTAACGACTTCATATGAGATGGATGCTGGTAGCGTCACTATCCGAGGAACCTCAAATCCCTTTACGCTATTGTTAGTTACCCAGCCGAAGATTTGTGCGACTCCATATAGGTCTAGTGTAGAGATCCCTACAGACCTTAGCCCCCAGCTCGTCAGCACAGGGTACATTAGATCCTCTGGGATGTCTGTGTGACCTAATCCAAGCGCGTGCCCCAGCTCGTGGAGTGTAACAGCGTAAACAATCTTCTCAGTGTACCTTGGTCCAACTCTGACAGTGACTGTTATATTCTTGAATAGCTTGTCTTCTGTGAATGAGGTCTGCGTCTCCCCTCCTATTCTGAACATCCCTTCGTCTGTGAATCTGATCTTAACATCAGCGTCCTCTGAAGTGGTGAGTTTCAGAACTATGTTAGAGAGGTAGCTGTAGTCGTTGTGTTGGGAAGCGAAGGCTCTTAGCGTGTCATTCCAAGTCTTAATCGCTTCGATTACAGCTTTGGTATAGTTTGCCGCTAGCGGGCTTTCCTCGACTTTGATGGTTATTGTAGTGTGATCCCAGGTTCCGCCTAGGGTTCTTATGCTGTAAGCCCGTAGGGTTGTTGTAGCCTCTAATGTGCCATCAAGTTTCAAGAGATACGCTCCATTCAGCCTCACCATCTGAGCCTTGAAAGAAACGTTGTAGACCCATTCGTCCTCTGTTGGTTCTACTCTGCCCTGTAGTAAAGCAAGGTAATGTTTGCCCGCTTCGTCACTGAGTCTAATCTGTATGATCAAAAGACCGTGCTTGGTCTTGGTGTTGAAGACACCTCTGCCAGATTCAACAGAATAGGTTTTCTCATCTACGGTGAGTTGCCCCTCTTTAATTAGTAGGGTGCCTTGGTTATGCCAGATCTGAAGGGTGCCTGATAAAGAGAGTGTTGCATCCGCTTTTGAGGCTTTAGACCCTCTGCTTATGTTCCTCGCTTCACCCGCAGCAGTAATAGTGAGGTTGGCTTCGCTGAGCTCGGGTGGTTGGAAAATAGGTGGTAAGGGTATAGGTCTTCCAAAGCGCGCCTCTGGGTAACCTTTGCTAGTCTGCTTAACTAAACCATAGTTAGTAGTGGTAGAGGTTGGTGTGCTGTTCTTTGCGGATACTGCTTCAGCCTGCATCTGCACTGCGAGCGAGCCGATTAGTAGTGCCGCTACCAGCGTGGTCACAGCAACTATAGCAAGTTTTCCTGCGCGCATCACACCACCGCCTTAACCTTATACTTAGGCGGTAATTTAGGAACCCTATTACCAAAGACGGAGAGTGGAATAGGAACGAGCGTTTCGAGCAAGACTTATCGCCAGCATAAGCAGCACCTAAGCGGGGTTTGCTTAGCGATCTGGACTTTAAGATGGAGGAAAGGGGCTTAGATGGTATCTTAGCGTTAGGCGACTCTACATCGAACAACCCCGAGCTACTCTACCTTGTAGGCTGCTCCATACCAAGAGGGGGCATCTACGTTAAGAGAAGGGGGCAAGACCCGATCTTAGTTGTGAGCGAAACAGACCTAGGCTCAGCCAGATCAAGCAGAGTTAAAAATGTAAAGAGCTTTGGCGAAGTGGGCTACTATAGGCTCCTGGAGAGGGATGTAAAGCGTGCCTACATCAACCTAATCACTCAGCTCGTGGCTGATGCTGGTCTCGAGGGGAAGATTGCCCTTTATGGCAGAAATGAGCCGAATGTTATCCTACAGGTATCTTCTGCGTTAAAGCAGAGGGGGTTTACTGTTGTTGAGGAGGACTCGCCGACGCTCCTAGAGGAGGTTATGATGACGAAAGATGAGCGAGAAGTCGAAGCAATTAAGCGGGTTGGTGAAGTAGCTTGTAAGATAGCGAAGGATGTTATAGAACATCTTGCATCCTGCAGAGTAGGCGATAGACTCATCTACAAAGGAGAGGAGTTGAGAGTCGGGCACATTAAACGATTAGTTCGGGTGCTTTTGGCTGAAAACAACCTTAAACCCATAGATGAAATGATCTTCGCACCCGCCCCAAGATCCAGCGACCCACACTACACTGGCTTAGATTCCGAACCGATCAAAGTTGGGCAGCCCATAGTCTTCGACCTCTTCCCACAGGGCAGCGAAGGATACTGCTTCGATCTAACCAGAACGATCTCCATAGGCTCACCTACACCAGAGTTCAAGGAGATGTTTGGGACTGTACTTGAAGCGCAGCTGACCGTTTTAGAGCGTTTGAGGAGCGGTATGCTTGCTAAAGAAGCTATGGAGACTGCTTGTGAAGTCTTTGAGAAGAAGGGTTACGACACACCTCGAACCAACCCCAGATTAACCAGAGGCTTTACACACAGCCTAGGGCACGGCATAGGTCTGACTATAGGTGAAAGACCCTATCTTTCACTCTACTCACAGGATAGAATTGTTGATAGGCAGGTCTTCACGGTAGAGCCTGGGCTTTATGATGCTAGGCTTGGTGGGGTTAGGTTAGAAGATGTAGTTGTTATGGAGGGTGGTGTTGCTAAAAACCTTACCGATCTTGAGAAGGTGCTTGTGTATTAGCGTAGCCGCTGTAAGATCGTTTCAGCCTCAGCGACCTTCATCTTTGCTGCGATGTAGTCACCCTTCTCCAGAAGGGCTGTAGCCTGCTCCACAAGTTTAGATGCCTCTTGCAGCATTCTCTCCTCCCTATCTACATTCACACCCCTCGCTTTGATGTCGTTGAGCTGCTTCCTTATCTTCTGGATCTCCTCTCCCAGCCTCTTAGCTTCCTCGCCGAGGTTCTTCTTCATCTGCTTCATAGCTTCATTTATCTGCTTCACCGCCTCACCTAACTTCCCTGCTTGAATCTGGCGTCTGGATGAGTTCAGCTCCTCTATCTGCTCTTTAAACCTACCCTTCGCACCTTCTGCGCTAAAGATTCTGCCTAAGGTTTTGTTCACATACTCCTCAGCCAGCTTGGCTTTCTCCTTCGCGTACGCTTGGTTCAAGTTGCTTACCAAGTGACCGAGCATACTCTTGGCTTCAGCAACCCTTCTACCCGCACCTAAAGCATCGCCTCTAGCGGATAGAGATTTTGCCTCCTCCACCAACTGCGAAACAGCAGCGAGCTTCTCAGCCAAATTAGAGACATTGTAACCTTTCGCCGCAGCCGAATTTGTCATGTTCTTTATGTTAGTTAGCAGGGCGCTCATTCTTAGGGTTGAGTGTGAAGCAGCCACTATCTGCTCTTCTTCGCTCTCTTTGATCTCGGCTGCTACGCTCTTCACTATGGTAAGCGCCTTCAGCGAGTTGTTCAAGGCGTCTTGATATGCTCCTTCGTTTAATGCTTTTTGCGCCTTTTCTGCTAATGTCTCAGCTTCTTTCAGGCGGATCTTAAGAGCTTCGTATGCTTGGTCGCCCTCTCCCCTCTTTAGTACCGTTTGTAGGTTTGTGATCGCTTTGTTAAGAATCTGGTTTAGGGCGTAGGCTGAGTTCTTAACTCCTCCAGCATCCGCTTCTGTTAATGTGATCTGGGGGATGGTTAGAGCTGCTAGTAGTATGAGGGTTGCTAGAGCAGCCGCCTTAACCACCATCATCCACTTTGCCCCCGCCTTCTATAGATACTGGTTTCGATTTTAGGGATTCTGAGGAACATCCGTTCCACCCCCAATTTCAGACTCACCTCTCATATACACGAGGTTCTGCCCACCAACCTTCTTCACACCCACCAGCCCCTCACGTTGAAGCCTTCTGACCATCCTCCACATCGAGGTCTTAGGTAAGTTAAAGCGGCTTCTGAGCTCAGCCTCGAAAGCCTCGCCTCCAGCCTCAGCCAGAAACCTCAACACCTCCTTATCATCGGGTCTCAAATCTGGTTTAGATGCAAGAATCTTCTCCACATCTATAACGCGCTTCTCCTTCACATATAACTTGGCAGCAAGCCTCCTCCTTCTCAAAGTAATCCAAGTAACAGCCCCGCCAACAAACACAACACCAGCTGCGAAAACAGCGTAGCTTAACCATCCCCACCATCCTACTTCACTTTGCTGTGTAGTTGTGGGTTTGGTTGGTGTGACGATGTAGTTTAAGATCAGCACCCCTCTCTCGAATACTATTGTTAAAGTTTCTCCTTCGCTGCTGATGCTGAGAGGCGCCTTATTCAAACCAACAACGGTAAGCTCTTTTGGCAGCTTAACTGTGATATCTACTGGAGCGTCTATTGTGAAGGTCCAGAGCCTACCGGTTTTGTTGGTTAGGTCTTGTGTGAAGTATGATATCTTTATGTCTGCCAGACCTAAGGTATCGACTTCAAGACCGTTTTGTGTGACGTTGTAGTCGAGGATAAGCCCGTCACCGCTCGTGACGATCAAATCTTCAAATCTTCCACCAAAGAGTGCTAAGTTGATTGAGGGTAAGAGGGGGTTAGCCTCAACCTCATACTCGATCCAAACGTACCCATCAGCATAGATTGTGGCTGTTAGACGCTTAGGTTCGTAGGTAGTTGGGACAGCCTGCACAATAGGTGTAAATAGTAGTATAGCTAACGTCGCTGCGAGTAGAGTAGCCTTTATGCTCGACTCAGACACCACCCTTGAAGCATGCTTTTATCTTAACACTCATAAACGATTTCTATCACCCCTAATTAAGGTATTGGTGTGAGTGAAGTAAAGTATCGTATGCTTGAGCATATGTCTGACGCATACATAGAGGCCTATGGGAGAGATTTAAGCGAAGCTTACGCAAACGCAGCATACGCGCTCACAGATACAATCATCGATATAGAGAACGTGAAAACTGAGTCGATGAAGGTGATTGAGGTAAGGGGTTTTGATCTCATAAACTTACTCTACAACTGGCTGGAGGCTATATTGTTGGAGATGCAGGTTGAGCAGAACGTTTACAGAGAGTTTTCAACACAGGTTTCAAAGGAGGACGACTCTTGGCTGATCCGCGCCGAATGTTTTGGTGAGAGATTTGTTGCGGAGAAGCATCGCCCAAAGGTTGAAGTGAAGGCTGTAACTTACCATCTTATGGAAGTGATCGACGAAGGAAAACGATATGTGCTGCGTTTTCTCCTTGATCTCTAGCAGAGATGGTTGAGATGGAGATTGTTGTAGCGTTATCTGGTAAGGGTCTTCTAATCGGTATCAGACTTCTGAAGGCTCTAAAAAGCCTTGGTGTAGAGAGTCATTTGGTGTTGGACGAGTATGGTGAGGAGGAGATATTTGCTGAAACGGGCTTAAGTAGGTCAGATGTTCTCGCGTTAGCTGACCACACTTATGATAACAGAGATTTTACAGCGCGGATAGCGAGCGGCTCCTATAAGGTTGAAGGTATGATAATTGCGCCTTGCAGCCTTAAGCGGGTCGCTGATTTGGCACAGGGTTACGCTTCTGACCTAATCGGTCGGGCTGCTGATGTTACGCTTAAGGAAGGAAGACCCTTAGTCATCTCGCCCACTGAAACACCTCTCTCTGTAGATGATATAAGAAACTTTATTGTGCTTGCAGAGGCTGGGGCCACGATCCTACCAGCTACGCCATTATTCTACGCTGGTGTAGAGGGTTTAGAGGAAGCGATAGACCAAATCGTTGGGAGGATGCTCGATAGGTTCAATATTGCCCACAACTTGTATAAGCCTTGGGGTGTGAGTTAAGTTGGTTAAGTTTGGCGTCGTTTTACCGCAAGACGGGAAGACCTACAAAGAGATTGTGAAGACCGCAAAGGCCGCTGAAGATCTTGGTTTCAACTCCTTCTGGCTCTTCGACCACTTTATGCCCTTCTTCGTCGGCAAAAAGAAAGATTACCTTGAGGCTTGGACGACCCTCTCATCCCTAGCCGCAGAAACGAGTAGCATAAGGCTAGGCACATTAGTTACATGCGTCGCATATAGGAACCCAGCGCTCCTAGCTAAGGTCTCCTCCACCATAGATGTGCTCTCGGGCGGTAGGCTTGAGTTCGGGATAGGTGCGGGTTGGTATAGTGCTGAATACGAAGCGTATGGCTTCCCCTTCCCAAGGGCTGGTGTAAGGTTAGCGCAGCTCAAAGAAGCCATGAGTATAGTCAAGGGTATGTGGATGAATCCTCAATTCACGTTAGAGGGAAGGTATTACATGGTCAGGGATGCTGTGTGTGAGCCCAAGCCTCTGCAGACCCCGCACCCTCCTGTACTTATAGGTGGAAGTAGACCGAAGATGCTCGAGCTTATGGCTAAGGAGGCTGATATAGCCAACTTCGGTTACAAAGTATTTGGGTTAAGAAAGACAGCATCCACCTTCGATACGTTATGTAAGAAGGTGGGGCGTGCACCCACAGATCTAGTAAAATCGTATACTGGCATCTGTTTTGTAACGAAGAGTCTGGTTAAGATCTTTCTGAATACACCCCAACTTGATTTGGTTGTAGCAGGCTCTCCTACGCGCTGCGCGGATAAGATTGATAGGCTTCTTATGTTAGGCTTCACATACTTCATCTTACAGTTTATTGGTAAAGATAGGCTTAAGAGTATGGAGATCTTCGCTAAAGAAGTTATACCAGTGTTCTGAGCCTCTCGTAATCATAGATCACTCTCGCCAACACCACCTGTGACTCAATGGGCATCTCGTGGATAGCGACCATCACATTAAACTTCTTTACAATATCTGGGGAAAATCCTCCTCGTGGGAAGCCCCCGACTACGAATATGGTATTATCCTTCACATACTTGCTCACCCATTCCTCTGGTTTCATCAAGGTGCCTCGGCGGCTGAACCCTATAACCGACTCAGCGCTAATCTGGTCAATCAATTCATCAACCTTCATCTCTCTAACTTTCAGCAGCTCCTCTCTCTGACCGCTCAGCACCTTCTCCATCAGACCTTGGAACCTAAAGTAGGTTTTCGGTAGCCTAGTCTTCTCAGCAACCTCTATAACAAGGTCAACATAGGTGTGTATGTATAGTTTCGCCTCACCCATAATGTAGGCTGGTGTTCCCGTGACCGCTAAGACCGCTTGGTGCACTAGATCCGGACGACCCCTTCTTAAACCATCTTTAAGCTTCAGCATAGCGCTATGGTGTAGGCTGCGGTCAAGCAGTATCTGACTAGGGTGCTTCCCCTTACTCTTAGCCGAAGCTAAGATGCTTCTCTCATTACGTATCTGCGGGGGCACGAGTTCAAGAGCAGATTCTGCAAGAACTATGTAGAGCACAAGACTTATTTGGTTAGAATGATTTAAAAGCTTACACCTAAAACAAAGATACAGATGAAGCCACCAAGACGCATCTTAGCGGATCTTGCTAGGCAGAGGATCGAAAGGATTCTGCAAGTAGCTTTAGACCTTGCCTACACAGACTATGAAACTGCAAAGAAAGAAGCAGCCTTGGCTAGGCGCATAGCCCTGAAGTATAATGTTCGCTTACCCTTCTCTCTTAAAAGATTCTTCTGCCACGGCTGCAAGCAGCTGATCATACCTGGATTAAACTGTAGAGTTAGGCTTTCACGTAGGGCACACGTCTTAAGGATAACGTGTTTGATGTGCAGGCATACCTACAGACGGCCCTTGGGGTAGAGATATATAGGGCTTATAAGTTGGGTTAGGTTAAGCTGATACGGATATGCCGACCGTCTATGATGTGCCACAGGATCTACTCATAAAGAAACTCTCTGAGTACCTTAGGAGACTTCCTCAAATCGCGCCACCTATGTGGGCCTATATGGTTAAGACGGGTTCGCATGCTGAGCGACCTCCCTCAGAGAGAGAGTGGTGGTATACCAGAGCCGCTTCCATACTTAGGAAACTTTACCTTCATGGACCTCTTGGTTTAAGTGATCTGGAGCCTATGTATGGTGGTAGAAAGAGTGTAGGTTACTCGCTTGCACATCATAGGGATGGCGGGGGTTCCAACATTAGGCAGATACTTAAGCAGCTTGAGACTGCTGGGTTAGTTACCAAAGAAGGTAGGAAAGGTAGGGTCTTGACGAATAAGGGCCATAGTCTGCTTGATCGGCTTAGCGGTGAAATATTTAAGGAGTTGGTTAAGGTAAACCCTGAGTTGACTAAATATGGTTGAGGGGGTTGATATGGCATCTGAAACACAAGATAAGCGGTTGCAGGAAGAGCAGCAGAGAGCGGTTAGAGAATCCATTCTTAGAATCATCTTTAGCTCAGAAGCACGTGAACGTCTCTCAAACATAAGAATGGTCAAACCAGAGTTGGCGAAGCTTGTGGAAGATCGCTTTATACAGCTCGCTTCAACGGGTAAACTTTCGCACCCAGTTACTGATGAGGAGCTAAAACAAGTCTTAGCAAGCATGCAGCAACCTAAGAGGGAGTTTAAGATAAGGTGGGCTTAATTGGGTCGGAACAAGCCTTCTGGTCTGAAGATACGCCTCCTCTCAAAAATAAAGGAGAACTACGCTGTGCCGACTTGGGTGATAGTTAAGACCAAACGCAAAGTAAGAACACATCCCGGTAGGAGGCATTGGCGTAGAACCAAGCTCAAGATTGGGTAACGGTGAATCAGCATGAGTAAGGAAGATGTTGAGTTAGAAAGAATCTATACCGTAAACCTACGGAAGGTCGTTATAACACCTAAGTGGAGGCGAGGGGTGAGAGCAGTTAATCTACTCAAAGAATTCGCCAAGAAGCATATGAAAGCAAGCGAAGTTAAGGTGGATCAGTCGGTTAATCATCTTCTCTGGAGAAGAGGAATCGAGAATCCCCCTCAGAAGCTTACGGTTAAGATGGTGAAGGATAAAGAAGGTTTAGTTACAATATCACTCCCCACTGAAGATTAATCTACGTGCTTGACGCGAAACCAGTTTCGGTAGATCGTCGCATCCTTACCATACCATTTGCGGAGAAGACGCCTAAGGTCTTCAGCCGTATCTACACCAGCCAACTGCGCTTCCTTATCACTCAGCTTATCTACATCGACCACTTCATTCTTGTAAAATTCTATAAATATCTCAGGCTTCTCTCCTCTAAATCTGTTCAAGACAACATAATACACTCCTGTCTTAGGCTTATTTCGGTAAGTTACCTGTACTTCACCGAGTTTAATCTTTTCTATTAGAGGTTTGATAAAAACGATCTTCTTGATCCTCATTCCAGAATCCTCGGTGTTAACCCAGATCGATGGTAATAGGCTTCTGATTTCATCAGCTGCTTCCTCAAAGCTGAGTGAGCGGTCTACTAGCATATCCCAATCTATCTTGTCAAACACATCTGGCTCACTTAGATTGTCTTTGATCCATCTTTTGAAATTGCCCCAATTCTCGTCATCTTTTAGGTTGCCTCTGTTGGTATCCAAGTTCCCACACAGCATACATCATAGTTGAAGAGGAGAAATAAGGTCGTTGCTTTATGATGGTATTGAACTTCATATCTATTTTAGAAGACTCTTTTACTCCAGTTGACTGATGTTACCTAACGGCAGATCTAAAGCGCATTCCGGCGCAGAATCTAGTCTGCGCTCTGGCTCAAAAATGCTCTCTAATACATCATAGTTTGCTAGCTTTATCGTCTTAAACCCTGAGACTAGGACTACTGATGTAACCTTGTTATAACTATTTGTGCTGAAGCCATACTCCACCCTAACAGACTCGTCTCCAAGCAACGCAATAAGATGCTTCACAGAATCTTCTACCTCACCAGCTAAAAGATTTTTTGAACCACTTAGATACAGTAGAGCAGATTCAGCTTCAGTTGGATCAGCCTTCTTATAGATGGATGTCACAGCCTCGCTTACAGCTTCCAGCATGTTCATCCTGTCGCTGATAGCTAGCAGCGTAAACCTATCTTTGATAGAAGTTGCTACAACTTTTTCTAAGCTTACTGCATAGTCTCCTTTTTCAAACGCTCCAAGTAATCTGGATAGCGCGAAGGTTATACGCTCATTTATCCCATCATACACATCAAGAATAGGTTTATCACTCAGGGTCTGGATAAAGTCATTGTTATCGATCACTATAATGTGGTCACAAGCCCTACTTAGGTGGCGAAGCGCGATAGAAGAGTAGAAGAGTTTACTACGCTCAAAACTTGAAGGCATTATCGCAACTGCTAGCACGAAGGAACCTTGCTCCTTAGCTATCTCAGCAACGAGAGGAGCTAAACCTGACCCCGTCGCGCCACCTAAACCTGACACTATTAATGTGATCTTAGCCCCATCAATCACATTACGTATCTTATCCAGATGCTTTACTCCCGCACCTCTTACTGATGCTGGTTCACTTCTTAAGCGGCTCAGCGGTGGTATGAGGATGGATCCGCTCAGCCCTTTCAAATCGTTTTCTTCACAGCTTAGGTAGTAGAAGCGGTGTATACCTGTCTTAAATCGGCTGATACTTGATGCTACTCTACAGCCTGCAGTCCCTACGCCAATTCCAACTATATTGTTTGAATCTTCCATAGGCATAAAGTGTTTCAAGGTTAAGGTATGTTCTCTACCCAAGCCTCGATCGCAGACCAGTACTCAGACTACCTTTAATCGTCTACTTCTTAAGAGGTTTAGACCTTTTGTCACCTATTGTTGACAGACCACGCCACGCAAGCAGGCAGCCGTCGCGCCCTTGACCTCAACCTGCATATAAGAACCTAGATTAACGCTATCGTAAAGCAGAATCGGCTTATAATAGATGTTTCGAGCTATCTTGGCTCCTCTAACTTCCTCATCTACAAGAGCCTCTCCCCTCCACCCGAGCCAAGCCCTATTTCTCTCCAAGCTGATCGATCTAACCAAGCTATGTAGGGTCGACGAGCGCTGTTTAACGATACCATGTGGGAGATGGGGTAGCAAGTATGCCTTTGTTCCAGGTCTTGGGCTGAAGCGTGATATATTTACCACATCTGGTTTCACCAGCTCGAGCAGAGCCACGGTCTCCCTGAAGCACTCTTCCTCTTCGGTTGGATAACCAACGATCACATCTGTGCTTAAAGTTAACGCGGGTATTCTTCGCCTAGCCTCATCTACGATATTCAAGAAGTCCTCTCTTGTATAACCTCGTCTCATATCAGATAACACGGAGTTGCATCCGCTCTGCACTGGTACATGTATAAACTTGAAGAACCTCTCCTCTCTCAGTGTATCCACAATTCTACCAACATCATCTACTATATGAGTAGGATTCATCATACCTACTCTAACCCTAAAATCACTTTCAAGCTTAGCGATCTTATCAAGCAGGTCTGCAAGCGTGGAACCCTTATCTTTGCCGTAGCATCCATTATCTTGCGAAGTCAGCCAAATTTCTCTACAACCTCTTCCAACGAGCCTGCTGATCTCAGCTAAGATAAGTGCTTCATCAAAGCTCTTAAGCTTCCCTCTAGCAATCTTGACTTGGCAGAAGGAGCAGGATGAGAGGCATCCTGATGCGATCTGCACCACACCAACAACGGGATTCCGGAGCAACCTAGGCAGGTGAAGCTTGCTGTATGTATCACTCAGCGCCTCAACCTTCTGGCCTTTGATCGCATGCTCAGCAACCTCTAACACTTCATCGACTGAATTAGGTCCTATTAGCGAAGCGTTTCGGTTTATGCGGAATATCACTTCCCTTGATGTTTTTGGCATACACCCAGCAACTATCAAGGGTCTGCCTAAAGATGTAAGAGCCTTTAACCTCGTTACCATTCGCTGGTAAGTCGGATCTTTTACAGTGCAGGTGACTATAACATTCATATCTGCTTCCGAAGGTGACTGAGCTATGGCATACCCTGCGGCAAGTAGTTGCCCAGCTATGATTTCAGCATCAGCCAGATTCGCACTGCATCCATAAGACTCTATGTAAACTTTAACTTGATTGATCTGCTGAGTCACAGCCCGCCGCCTATCGGAGGTAGGATTACAACGAGATCTCCGCTTTTAAGCTTCAAAGAAGATAGGTCTGAGGCATCCACAGCGTTACCATTTACCAGCATAACTAGGTTCTCCCTTAAAGCCCCTTTGTCATCAAGTAGAAAATCTGCTAAACTCCTCCCGTAGCGATCCACCAGCACCTCCAAGAACCTCTTAGCATCAACTTCTCCATCGAAGTGAAAGACCTCCTCTTTCTTTCCAGTAATCTCTCTTAAGGCTGCAAAGTACTTTGTGTTAATTGTGATCTTCTGCTCGCCGAGCATCTTACTTAAAGCTGCGGGTTTGCTGTAATAAAAGAATTTAGGTTACGTGCTTTGATCAAGAAGTCTATTTACCAACTCATCTAAGAGATGACCTTTGCAGATGACTTGAATCTTGTGGTTCGGCGCTGCTTCAGAAACTGCTTTACGTATCCTTCTTCCTAAATCAACCGCAACCGGGCTTGCTGGTGAGAAAGGGGAGTAGACCACTCTGATGGTTTCATCATCGACGCGGGTTATCTCTAAAATTATGTTAGATTCAGAAAGAAGGCGGTCTGTCTCAGGGTCTTTAACCTTCTGAATCTGCTCAGCGAGTTCTTTTAGGAGCGTATCCACGCTTAACCACTTCTCTATCATTCTATTTAACTCTAACTTCACCATCTAACCTTAATTGTGCGTGGATGGGAAGCTCTAACTTCATCTACCCTAGTGGTAGAAGTGTTATGCGGCGCCTCAGATGCTGCTCTAGGGTCTTCGGCAGCCATCCGAGCTGCCCTATTTAATACCTCAGCATAACGATCAAGTTCCTCTAAGCTCTCAGATTCAGTGGGCTCAACCATGATAGCTTCGCGAATAGTTATCGGGAAGTATATAGTAGGTGGATGCACACCGTAGTCAAGAAGCAGTTTGGCTACATCAAGGGCTAAGGCTTTAGTTGATGCTACGAACTCGTGCTTGCAGCGAGTGTTTGGAGGATAGTGTATATCAAAGTATCTTCTGTCAAGTTTGCTGAGCAGATAGTTCGCTGCAAGTGTTGCAAGTGCAGAAGCCTCTCTTAACCCCTCTCGACCGAGTAGTAGACCGTAGATATACGCACCTAGGAGCACACCTATGTTGCCGAAATAGCTTCTAACCCTTCCTACCGACTTAGGTCTATCGTAGTTCCATCTATACCTATTCCCATCAAACTCAAGGATAGGTGTAGGCAGATATCCGCCCAACTCCTCAGTGGCGAAGACAGGACCTGCACCTGGACCTCCACCTCCGTGGGGTGTGCCAAAGGTTTTGTGTAGGTTCAGATGCGCTATATCAAACCCAATATCGCCAGGTCTTACTCTACCTATAAGTGCGTTCATATTCGCTCCGTCGTAATACACTAACCCTCCAGCGTCGTGAATCACACCAATAACTTCTCGCACATTCTTTTCGAACAACCCTAAGGTGTTAGGCACAGTCATCATCATACCTGCAGTAGATCTCCCAGCCACAGCCTTTACAGCTTCAACGTCGATAAAACCCTCTTTTGTAGAAGGTATTTCAACAACTCTAAACCCAGCCATAGAAGCACTTGCTGGATTGGTTCCGTGTGCGGTGTCAGGTATCAGAATCTCGTTCTTGATGTTTAACTGCCCTTGATCTCTTAACCAAGCTCTGATCATCAACACACCAGTGAATTCGCCTTGAGCACCTGCTGCTGGCTGTAGAGAGAACTTAGGTAACCCAACTATTTCAGCAAGCATTCTCCCTAATTCAAACAAAATCTTCAGTACCCCTTGAGTACACTCCTCTGGCTCCTCTGGGTGAATCGTCTTGAACCTGGGGTCAGAGAGGATCCTCTTGATTACCTTGGGGTTGTATTTCATTGTGCAGCTGCCGAGTGGATATGTGCCCAGGTCAACTGAGTAGTTCATTTGGGATAATCTGGTGTAGTGCCTTATGATCTGAGGTTGGGACACTTCAGGCAGTTTAATATTTGCTCTCCTTAGGTGCTTAGGCACAGTTTCTAAGATGTCACCTACTTCTTTGTTGAGCCGAGGGTCTGAGGGGAGGGCTAAACCACACCTACCTTCGCCACTTAACTCTATAAGGAGAGGCTCATCCCACCTAGCCTGCCTAAATACCATCTTAACTCAACTCCTTTTTCACAGCGTCACAAAGCAGATCTATGTCGCTTTTCAGATGCACCTCGGTCGCTGAAAATAGTGCTGCATCACTCAGCTCAGGGAAGTTTTTGCCTAAAGGCAGAGCGCCAACTACACCATATCTTGGTAGGTTTCTGTAGATCTTCTTAGGGTCTGCTTCTAGAAACTTGACAACAAAGTCCTTGAAGAAGGGAGCATAATAAGGAGACACCACCCCCTCTAACTCACCCAACTTTTTAGCTGCATAATGCGAACTCTCCATTATACGCCTGCCAAGCTCTCTAAAACCGCTGCTCCCAAGGCTAGCCAAATATGTGGCTACAGCGACTGCGCAAAGGGCTTCGTTCGTGCAGATGTTAGATGTAGCTTCTTCCCTTCTTATATGTTGCTCACGTGTCTGCATGACCATAGTGTAACATCTTCTAGCACCGTCCTTCGTGATGGTTTCACCTATTATGCGCCCAGGCATTTGTCTATGAACTTTCTGCCCACCTCTCGCAGCAAATATTCCGATAAGAGGACCTCCGTAGTTAAGGTGCAGACCTAAGGACTGCCCTTCGCCTACTACTATATCTGCACCGTAATCTGCTGGTGGCTTAACTACGCCTAGTGAAGTTGGGTCTAACCCTACTATAGCAATAGCGCCGTGCTGATGAGCTAACCTACAGACATCCTCAGCCTGCTCCTCAAAAATGCCAAAGTAGCTGGGGTTCTCAAAGTAAATCGCCGCAACTTCCTCATCCACCTTCTCTTTAAAGGATGTGTGGTCTATGCACCCTTTTTGGAGGTCATAGTCAACGATAATAACTTCTATGCCAATCGGTTCGCAATACGTCCTTAATACTTCAAGCCTCTGTGGACCGCAGTTTCTAGACGCTACGATCTTTCTCCTTCTAGTTATCCGCACCGCCATCCTACAGGCTTCACCAACAGCTGAAGTCCAGTCATACATAGAGCTATTTGCGATCTCCATCCCCGTTAAGTCGCATATAAGGTTCTGATACTCGTAGAGAGCCTGCAGCATACCTTGGCTCACTTCAGCTTGGTAAGGTGTGTAGGAGGTGTAGAACTCTTGTCTGGAAACAACTTCATCCACTAAGGCTGGTACATAGTGCGGCCAAACACCACCTCCTAAGAAGCATCGATGCGGCTCTGGTGCAAAGTTCTCTTGCAGAGCTTCTTCTATGAGCCTTTCAACTTCTGCTTCGCTTTTGCCTTCAGGTATGTCAAGCAGTCTATGTGGTTTCAGATCTTCGGGAATATCTTGGAAGAGATCGTCTAGAGATTTCAAACCTAGCTCCTTCAGCATACGTTCCACAATATGTGGTGGTTGGTTAGGTTGATAAGGTCGACTCCTACTCAAGGCAATCAAGGTGACTAGGGTATCTAAATGGTTAAAAATATATGCCCCAAAGCTCTATGCGAAGAGGTTGAATAAGAAAAGATATCTTCTGGCACTCCTCGTCCTTCTATCTGCATCGTCATTACCTTCAGGTATAGAGGCCTCAGATCAAGGTCTTGTAGTTAATGTGCTGCGCGATGTTCGGCTAAACAGCTACGGCTACCTTCTGCTCAACGACACTCTGACATTGATCAATAACTCGACTTCCCCTCTTAGTCTGCCGACCGTGACTCTCCTCTACCCTACTTCGGCAGCAAACTTCCAGGTGCAGCAGCCTCTCCGCAAAGATTGGGTTAGGATAGAGCGGTTGAGCAATGTGACTGCTTTAAAGTTAAGCGCAGACCTCACTATCCCCCCATCCTCAAATCTCACAATTACGATTAGTGCAACACTCGGTGAACTCCTCAAGCCTCTGAGCAAGGATAGGTATGAGATATTGATACCTATGCCCTCTTCTCTTGAGACGTTCTTAGCGGGAGCTGTCGTTACGATCTCCTTCCCAACATATGTAAACCCAATGAGCGCTCCAGAAGAGTTTAAGCAGAAGACTAGCGAAGGAGGCGAGCGATTATTCGCAGAGTTGAAGAATATACAACCTACTGAGAAGCCACACGCCACAAAACTCCTTCTAAACGCAACAGAGCACTCCCTTACTCTTCTTAATGTTGAAAGGCAGGAGAGGGTTGTTAAAATAGTGTCACCTAATGAAGTAATCGTCTTTGACAGCGTCGTTTTAGCAAATGAGGGTAGCGGAGTGCTTTACACACTAAAGATCTCGAATGAGGGGTTGTCCTCAGTAACTTTGGTTAGAGGTGATCTGCCTCTTAGAGAGCAGAAGAAGATCTCTATAATCGCTAGTTCGCTTGACTTCTACAATTTAATTAAGGATAATTTAAAAGCTGGGGATCGGCTATCATTCACAGTAAGCTACTCATTGCAGGAGAAACCAATAGCCTCAGATAATACTCTACACCTAAGAATCCCACAAAAGCCGTTGATAGATGCTTTGGTCAAAGAATATCACTTGACTATAGAAGCACCAAAAGGATGTAGTGTTGAAGGTCCAACACATGTTGATCTAAGCTATAATAGCCCTCTAAATAACGAAGAAGTTAGTGTCTCCGTGCGCTTCGGCGCAGCTTGGGGATCAGCCTACGCCTTTTCCGCAGCAACTTTGATCTTCATAGCATCCTTCATCGCTCTATCGACCTACGTATCCTCCAAACGGGAAGGAAAAGAGCAACCGTTGCAGGAGTTGATAAAGATCTACGAAAATGAACTTAGATCCCAAGAAGCTATAGCCTATGAGTTAGCATCCGAGCGCCCCGAGCACCTACAGATTCAAAAAATCGACCTATTCGCCCAGCAGCTAAAGGATCTTAGAGCTAGAACTTCTCTAAAAGCATCTCAGATACGAAGCAAGATTTCTCTCGACCCGAAGGGGGAGCAGATGCTTACAGAACTCACATCGCTGGACAAGGCGTATGAACGCACTCTGCTAGACCTGTTATCGGCGTACAGGAATTATATCTTGGGCAAGTTGAAGCGCGAATCCTTCCAGAAGGTTGTTTCCGATAAAAGTGTTAGCCTTAAGAAAGTGGCTTCCTCGGTCAGGGAACTCTTAGATGACTTGAGTCAGATGTAATGTTCGTATTAGAGAAAGTTTTTAGCCAGAGAAACGTAACCTCAGACGTTTGGTCTGCGCTTACGCTGGTTCGGGATGATCATCCACATAGGTATAGATGATACGGACTCTAAGGCTGGTGGTTGCACAACCTACACTGCCAGCGAATCTATAAAGGAGATTCTAAAGGATAATTACGGTAAATTCCTAGATTACCCTAAGCTCATACGGTTGAATCCGAACATACCTTGGAAGACTCGTGGGAACGCATCTGTAGCCCTCACTTTAGAAACGGAGAATCCGGATGTTGTTTTTAAAGTAGTCTGCAGATCTGTGAACAGAAGCTTATCTACTCATATCGATGCGGCTGTGGTCTTAGTTCTAGATGAAGCTGTTGATCATCTTAGACAATTTGCTTCAAGAGCTCTGCAAACCATAGTTACGATGGCTGAGGCGAGAGCGTTGTGTAGAAAATTCTGCGCTTATGTAGAGATGTGGGGTAAAGGGTCTGGTGTCAAAGGAGCACTAGCGGCTGTCGGGAATAGGTTGTGTGGCGATCACACATATGAGATGCTTGCTTATAGGGTGCCTGAATATTGGGGGAAGCCCCGTGGTATAGATGCGTCATCAGTATATCTTATGGATGGGCTTCTGAAAAAGGCAGTATTTAACAACTACGATCCAGAGACAGGAAGGATCTTAATAACACCCCACGGTCCTGATCCTGTGTATTTCGGCATCAGAGGAGAGACGCCAGAGGTGCTTATAGAGGCGTTAAACTTTTTGAAACTACAAGAACCGATAGATAGATGGGTTATCTTTAGAACTAACCAAGGTACAGCTCAACATCTGCAGAACGAGCTTAACCCAAATCATCTAAAAGCATATGATTCAGGTTATGTTAGAGGCACCTTAGCTGGCAGAGCAGTTATAGATCAAGGTGGGCATCTATACATAACCCTTGAAACTCAGTCTACCCAGATAAGGTGTGCAGTGTATGAGCCAACGGGCTCTTTTAGAAGGGTCTTCCAGCAGCTCGTTGAAGGCGATTTCATAGAATTAGGTGGCGGAGTTAGAAGAGCGACGTCAAAACACCCGAAAGTCTTGAATGTAGAGTACCTAAAGGTGATTCATCTAAAGAAGGTTCTTCAGCCGAAGAAACCTATCTGCGACACCTGTAAAAGACCCATGAAGTCGAAGGGAAGTAACGGCTATTACAAATGCAGAAGATGTGGGTCAAAAAAGAAAGTTACCGAATTCGTTGAGGTGCCTAGAAGCCTTAGTGAGACTATTTACCTTCCTCCACCAAGAGCGCATAGACATCTAACTAAGCCTATCCACAGATGGGGGTCAGAGAAACAGAGCTGGGATGGGAAGATGATTAATAAGTGGTGCTGGTTTTCTGACCTAAGAGATCTTTAAGTTAAGTTTCCGGCGAGCCTTAGGTAATCTAACCTTCAGCACACCACGCTTAAATACTGCGGTAGCCTCCTCAGGCTTAACCTTCTCAGGAAGTGCTACTACCTTCTTGAAGGCAGTGAACTCGATGTTCTTCTGCACCATCCCCCACCTCTCCCATTTTATAGCCTTCTTTAAAGCGGCCTTAATTTCAAGAGTGTCTTCAGAGACCTCGAGACTTATATCCTCCTTCCTATCAACACACGGAAGGTCAACAGTAACTATAATTTCATTTTCGCGGTTCTCGATCTCAATAAGCGGCTCAAGACATTTTTCCGAAGAGTTCCAAGAAGGTCTGAGCATAGTGCCTTCAGCCTCAGCAAGCAGATCCTCAACCCAACCCCATAAACTTCTACGCTTAGACATCATCTTACCCCCCTACCTGTACATCAAAGGGATCTCCTGCTCACTTAGCTTTCCCACGTGTTCCATAGAGCTCCTGGTCTGCCTCATAAGATCCCTCCCCTTAATCTTTATTTCGTCTGCCTTTTCAAGCAAAGAATCGACAGAAACATTTAACCCCAACATAGTATTCAGCGCTTGTAGTACCGAAGCAGCAGCTCCAGGGTCTGGGTAGTTGGGAAAGGATTGAGCCATCAATGTTATAGCGGGAATCTTCTTAAGCATACAATACTTCATTATCAAGGCATATATGCCAGCGATAAACCCTTCGTTTATTACATCAATCTTATTCTCCTTAAGCAGATTCATAGTCTGCTCCATATTGCCAACGCCAAACACCATAGGCTTGTCAAGATCAAGCCTGTTCTGCTCGGGAAAGCCGGTGAGTGAAACCACTAGCCTAGCGCCTTTGGTACTTATCCAATCAACTAACTCTCTTGCTAAAGGATAGACAACAACAGGAGGAATAGCTATCTCAGATGTAACAACAAGAATATTTTCGTTCCCAAGTATTCTAACGGGATCTGTCAGCACACCTTTATGCATAACCAAAATAGGCGGGAAGAGATCGGACTCAAAATGCGCAATCTCTTCCAGACCGAGCACTTCAATCATATGCGTCGCCGCTATAGTGCCTACTAACCCTATGTCAGGCAATCCATCAACTACTACAGGGTTGCTAAACTTCAGTCCATCCTTCTCAACGATCTTGATCTCCTCGCTCATAACTGATCACAATCATCTTCTTGCAAAGGCATCTAATATATTTTTACGCTACGTAGGTGGACCTCCAGCAGTCCACTCTGGCGCCTTAGCCGCTTCCACGCAATCAGCTCTCGGTATATAGGGTTTGATATCCACTATAGGTGTTTCTTCCACGAAATCTAACCCCTTAACTACAAGCGTACATCCCTCTATACCAAGAAGCTCAACAACGGACAAGCCCAATGGATTAGGTCTACTAGGACTTCTTGAAGCAAAGACACCAACTTCAGGAGCACCAGGATGCCTCTTCGGCACAACACGCAGTGTCTGTCTATCCTTAGGCGTATCCTTCAGATGAAACCAACCTAAAACAATGATATGCGAAAAGCTACTGAGCTTATCTAAACCTTCACAAAACTCCGACCTCAGTTTTATACGAGAAACATTCCCTTCTACCTTATCAACATACCCTATAAATATAAGGTTAGGTTGCTGCCGCATCACAGATGGTTAAATAATCACCCATAAAAATACCTTATGCATAAACAATTAGATGATTGAGGCAAAAGCCTCAGTCATCTATTCTTGGGTTTAACTCTGTTTTTCTCCTAGAGCTTCTTTGATAGCTTTGTATGCCTTTACCGCTTCGTCTATTGCTACGCCATCTTCCAATGTTGTTACATCTCCAAGCGAAACACCTTCAACAACCGCTCTTAGGAGCCTTCTCATGATCTTTCCACTTCTTGTTTTCGGAACGGTGTCAACGAAGGTTATCAGCGCATCTGATGCAACGATCGGACCGATGGTGGCTCTTAGGTACTTTTTCAATTCACCTTCAACTTCTGGGCTTGGTGTGAACCCCTTCTTGAGTACGGTGAAGATTACAGGTATCTGACCTTTAATTGGGTCTGTCTTTCCAACACAGGCCGATTCAGCTACGGCTGGATGCCTAATCAAAGCAGACTCTATCTCCGCGGTTCCGATTCTATGCCCAGCCACCTTTAACACATCATCGGCCCTTCCGAGCACCCAAATGTAGCCATCCTGATCCTTAACAGCAAAGTCTCCTGTGTAGAAATACATCTTACCCCTAAATCTAGACCAGTAGGCATCAATGTATCGTTGCGGATTCTTGTAGAGTGTTTCAAGCATACCTGGCCAAGGTGAAGTTATCACAAAATACCCTCTAACACCAGGTGCACAAGGATTCCCATCATCATCCACAACCTCAACGGTCACACCAGGTAGAGGATAGCCATTTGTGCCAGGTTTAAGCGGGAATATCTTACCTAGACCAGGGAAGTGCCCTGTTATGATGTGCCCTGTTTCGGTCATCCACCATGTGCTTGAGGCAACGATATCTTCTTTACCCAGATTCCGATAGTACCAGTTGAATGCCTCAGGGTTTATTGGTTCACCTACGCTGTGCACTACTCTTAGCGTTGAGAGGTCATGTCTTTTTATCAAGTCTTCTGGGTATCTCATCAGCATCCTTATTGCTGTCGGTGCAGTGTAGAAGATTGTTACACCGTGTCTCTCGATTATGCTCCACCATCTATCTGGTTCGGGGTAGTCGGGTGACCCCTCATACATCACAGTCGTTAACCCTACCAGTAGGGGTCCATAAACAACGTATGAGTGGCCAGTTATCCATCCGACATCGGCTGTGCACCAGAATATATCATCTTCTTTAGCATCGAAGATCATCTTCATGGTTGCGTACAAACCAACAGCGTAGCCTCCGGCAGAACGCTGAACAGCCTTCGGCGTACCTGTTGTTCCAGATGTGTATAGTATGTGTGAGATCACCGTTTCCGAGCATCTCTCAGGAGGTAATTTAACAGTAGGTGGTATGCCTGCGATCAGATCGTGGTGCCATATGTCTCTTTCTTTATTCCAAGGTATGTCGATGCCGGCGCGTTTAACCACAATGACCTTCTCTATCTTCAAACCGTTCTTCTCACATATCTTCAGAGCTTCGTCTACTACCGGCTTAAGGCTAACAGCCTTGCCTCTTCTGTAAAAGCCATCTGCTGTGACGACTATCTTTGAGCCGCTATCTAATATTCTAGCAGCTAAGGCTTCGGCGCTGAAGCCGCTGAAGACTATACTGTGACCTACCCCGATTCGCTGAACTGCAAGCATATAGAATGGGAGTTCCGGTATCATCGGGAGGTAGAATGTCACAATATCTCCTTTCTTGATACTAAGTTTCTCTTTTAGGGCGTAGCTGATGATATTAGATTCCCTATATAGCTCATAGTAAGTGAACTTCTTAACCTCTTTAGGCTGCTTTAATGTTTCATCCCACGGTTCGCCTTCCCAGATAAGAGCCACTTTGTTCTTTCTGCCCTTCTCGATTTGCCAATCTGTGTCCAAGTACCCTAGATTGGTTTCACCGCCTACAAACCATCTGTAGAAGGGTGGGTTGCTGTCGTCTAACACTTTATCCCACTTTCTGAACCAGAATATTTCGTTCGCCCATCTGCTCCACCACTCTTCTAAGGACTTCTTATCAGCTGTTGTGCTCTGATGGAATTTCCTGAAGTCTTCCTTACCCCACATTCTATCTTTCCAGCTAGGTGGAATCAAGTCTTTTTCAAAAAACTCTTTGTACGCCTCTACACCACTCGACATCTTTCACACACACTCAAGATCAGGCTTTCCTCTGAACTGATTTAAGTTTATCGCATAGACAATAATGAAAGACCGATTTAATTCTAAAGGGTTTCTACCAAAAGATACGCTGTTAATCTTGAAAAACTCAGAACAAAAAAGGAGAAATATATTTTATCAACGCAACCGATACCGCTTTCTATCTATAACCGTCTTTATTATGAACTCCTTAAGATTCAAGGGGTTGTCTACATAGGCTATAGCTGCTTGACCATTTAGGGAAGCTATCCTATCACATATAGTGCGCAGTATAGGCTTTCTGTCCAACATAATTACATTTAACCTCATGTCTGCCTTGCCAGCCATGTATGATGCTCTGAAGGCATTTTCTATAGGTGAGAGTTCTCTTTTGTTAGAAGCAGTTGGTTCGCTATCTGTTATAAGAAAGATATTCTTTTCACCATCCTCCTTCTCCAGCATCCTCGTAGCTGCATCTATCGCACCACCTATATCTGTGAAACCGTAGGGTCTTAGCTTCAGAAGCTGCCCAACTTGAACCAAATAAACCTCTTCATTATAAGCAAGTATATGAAGCACATCCTCCCTGTATTCTTCTTGAAAGAGGCGCTCAAGCGCAAGGGCAGCCATTAGACCACCCTTAAATTTATTACCATACATTGAGTTTGAAATGTCTACGAGAATAACATTCGAACATCGCGATCTGTGTCTAGGCACCCTAACTTTGATGTCTGAAGATAAAATGCGCATCTCTTTAGCGTCTCTCATCGCAGTATTAAGAAGCGTCTCTTGCCAATCTATCAGATCATAACTGTGTGTATACTCATCAAAATCCCTTATGATGCTGGTCGGCTCTGTACCATAGCCTTCCTCTTCCGTTATATGTATACCCACCCCACTTTTCTTAAGGTTCTTGAAAGCCTCTTCTAAAAGTCGTTGGGCTATGATCTTTTCACCTTCGACTGTAAAGTTAGAGAATGTTAAGGCGCTTCGGGGGTATCTAAGGTTCTTTCTAGCATTCTCCTCTATCAACCCCTCTTCTATCAAACCTTGCAACACTTCTTCAGGAAAGTAGTCGAGTAGCTGCGAAGGTTGAAGATGTTCCAAGGGTATTTCACCTTTTTTAATCTTCGATATTATTTCTTCCCAAGCCTTCTTTTTACTAATCTCCAATCTAGCTTTATCCATCAAGTCGCTTTCGTACAGCAAGTCACTTCTATCCTCGTGAAGCATCCCAAGCAGCACGTCATATACAGCTTCATCAAAATCCTCAGCTAGATATCGCTCTATCATCTCTCTGAGATCTAATGATCCCCGCTTCTTTTCCGGATTTGGATCAAAGATTTCGTATGCCATATCCTCAATAAACTGCCGCCCAAATACGGATGAGAACTTCTCCTCGCCTTCTTCACCGCAGATCTCACACCTGGGTTTCATTTTTCCTCAACTTTCTTTATGATAAATTCGTTTAGGCTCTTTACTACATATCTTGGTGCACACATAGATAAAGCGTAGAGAAGAATCTCAGCCGCTGAAAGAAAGATCTCATCATCTTCAGCATAGCAGCCGCATAATTCGTAAACCGCTGACGAGAAGTATTTGAGCCCTCTAAAGTTCTTGACTGAACCAAGATCAATCGGTATGCTGTAAGCGCCTCCTCTTGGTGTGCCAACCCTTGTGAGCTCTGCGATAATATCATCAAATTTATCGTTAGGTATCTTATCGTAGACTTCTTTCGCTACTTTAAGTAGGCTTTCTTTGAAAAGCATCTTGGAAACCTCAGCTTTGCTCTCTTTAACCCCGTACTCCAACTCTATCCTACCAGCCAATGCCAAAGTGACCACTTCTAGATCCTCCCCATAATCTCTCAGCAGGGGTACGTGTCTGTTACTGCGTATTACTCGAGAAGACAGGTGATCAAAGAGCTTTATTGTGGCTCTACAAGAAGGAGGCGATTGAATCTTCCTAGCCGTATCACACTCCTTCGGGCTCCTACCTAGAATAACAGTGTAAGCCATAATCTTCGTATGCCAATCCGGTAAAACCACTTCAGCGTGATCGCTATGCCTTATGAAGGAGTTCCTACTGGCTATCTCAATCTCTTCTTCAACCGACCCAGGTGGCCCTATCTCTATGATCTCCATTCGATCCAACAGCGGCTCCTTTATTGGCGATGTACCACGGTAGTTAGCAGGGTTTGTAGAAGCAACTTCAATCATATTAAGTTTAAACGGCACGATCTCTCCCTCGCTTGTTGAGACCTGTTGTTCTTCGAAGAGCTCGTGAAGTAATGTCTGAAGCGCAGTCGGCACCGCACCTAACTCATCAAAGTAACCTATCCCACGATTAGCCTTCAGAGCCTTGCCTGGTGTAAATACTTCAGGATGGTCTAGATCGTAGCCTTCACGAATCCTCTGTATAGATATCCCTCCTATAAGCTGCCTAGTTGTCAACATGGGGTCTCCTGGTATTCGAACCCATATCCTAGGTACCCAAGTCAACTCTATTGTCTCACCGGAGATAATCTTCGATTTACAGGAGAAGCAGATCGGTGTTGTGGGGTCGTCGTGTATCTTACATCCCTTAATGGCTAGTATCTTCTCTGGAAGCAGTTTAGCTATAGCTTTTGAGAAGGTTGTTTTGCCATAGCCCCTCTCCCCTCTAAACATTATAGGTGAGCCCGAGAATAAGGCTGTGGCGACAAGCTCTTTTTCTCTTCTCTTACCCACTATGTCTGGAAATAGATCTTCATTCTGCTTCTCATTCGCTATTATTGCTTCCCTGATGTAATCTACTGTTTTCTTAGAATGATAATTACGGTACTCCTGATCCCAGATATCGATCTCTCTACCGTTTAAGGTATATCTTATGCCATCTCTTTTAGTCACTTGGATATTTTGGTATACTACATCTTCGACATTTAACATTCGCTTGTTCAAACACTACCATTAAGTATACTAATCTACTTATTTAACCTTAAAGAGTCGGCTCTTTGTCTAATGTTGATACAGCACAAGAGTCAAATTTATTAAACCTAAGCTTAGAAATGTAATATAAGTTAGTAGGTAAATACATAAAGAGGGTCAAGTAGTTGGCGCTGCAGAAAGAGGAGGAGGACAACAGGACTGTGGAAGAATACTTAAGGGACATAGCAGCATTAGAAGAGAAGGGTCTCTATCCTCAGTATTCAAAGATGAGAAAACGAATTCTGGAGTTTTGGAGCTGGGCCTTAAAAGAAGGCTTAGTTAAACCCAATGAACGGGTGCAGGATGCAGTTAAACGTCTTAGCAAAAAGACTTAGTATGCTCTTCTTCATAGGCTATGATCTGCTGTTTTATTAGGTCTGCAATCCTCTTCATTTCCTCTAATGATATGTTTTTTCGAACAGGCCAGCTGCCTTCCAACGTGTCGTTGTAAAACCTAGGTATTATGTGCACATGGATGTGATCTATAACTTGGCGGGCAGCCCGCCCATTGTTCTGCCCAATATGCACTCCATCCGCCTCTAAAGCTTTCACAGCAGCTCTAGCAACTAACCAAACTTTTTCAAAAAGCCTACCGACTTCTGATCTAGGCATATCTAGCAGTGTTTTGTAGTGCTTCTTCGTTATGACAAGTGTATGCCCAGGGTTGTAGGGGTGTTTGTCCATAAGAACCAAATAATTTTCGTCTTCATCTACTATAATCCCTTGCTCAGCTCCTAGAATTATTCTGCAGAAGATACAGTCCTCCAGCAACTTGCCTCTATAGCTACCATGTGAGTGGTTAATGAGGTTTGCTTTTACACTCCACTGTCCTACTTTTTAAGTAAGATGACCCTACTATCCTTATCTGCATCAGCTACTTTGTAGCACGTTTGCTTTGAGACCTCACTCGCTAAAGCATTGACTTGGTTGTAAGTTGGCATAGCACTTCTTTTTAGCCTCTTCGTTGAGTAGCCTACGTGCATGTATGCTTTAACCTCGACGTAAGTCGGTTGGTGCTTGGACACTATCTTAGAGAAGCCTCTGATGGCTTCTAGGTTATCGTTTAACCCCCGCATAACGGTTATTCTGAATACGGTTGGGCAGGTTAAGATGGTGGTCAGCTCTAAGCTCTGCTGAAGAGCATCCCATAACCTCGCTTCTATAGGTCGGTTTAAGATCTGATATGATTCCGCATCCCAAGCTGTCAATGAGATGTAGAGCTGCGTTGGCTCGGCATTTGACTTAACAAGCCCTCTTATAGCTCTTGGCAGAACTCCAGAAGTGACTAAGAAGACCGTCATTCCCTTCTTTTTGAATTTCTTTATTAGATCCCCTAGATACGGGTATAGAGTTGGCTCGCCTGAAAGCGATAGGGCTACGTTCGTCGGCTCCAAGGATTCCTGCAGCCTAACCTTATCAACTATGCCCTCTTTGACTAACGCACCATACCCGCAAACTAGTCTTTTATGCTCGCTTATCAAACCCTCAGCTATGAATTCTGGGTCATCCCAGAGACTACCAAACGTATCACTCCAACTGTAACCTTCATCCCCAGGCATAATACGCCAGCAATGGACACATCTTGTTAAGCACGCTAAGACGGCTGGTGATGCCTGAAGGCATCTATGTGAACTTATCCCGTAAAACTTCTCCTTATAGCAGGGGCGTCTGTAGACGAGGCTGTTATGGAGCCATCTACACTTCTTTGTCGCTGAGTGTGCCCCAACAAGGTGGTAGCCTTGCTTTTTCAGTATCTGCTTTAACTCTGATGGTATTCTTTCAACTGTATCTGCTTTGGGGGGCTGCATAGTAACTCTTCGACCTAGGAGAAGGATGGTTACTGTTAAAGTTTGAAAGTTTCTTCATTCGCGCTATTCTTGGTTATTATCAGAAGGTCTACCCCATCTCCGCTTGCAGCGTCACGCTGTATGGCTGATTTTATCGCCTTGATGACAAGGGCTTTGGCTTCTTCTTCAGTCATATCTTTACAGTACTCGCTCTCCAGCACACCTATAGCAATTTCAGCCCCAGTGCCTACAGCAGCATAATCATCTGGTATAACAGAGCCTAGTGGATCTAGCACATATATTGCTGGGACATCATCGACACCACCTATAACGACTTGTGTTAGGAGAGGTGCCCATCTACGCTGAAACATCAGCACTGACATAAATTTGGCTACTGAGTTTGGTGGAAGGGATCTATTTAACTCGATCTCACGCAGATAGATGTAAGCAGATATTTCCCTAACTAAGATCTGCATATCTGCTACGAGACCTGCGCAGGCTGCACCAACCGTCTTACTTATCTTAAATACCTTCTTTCCGCTCCTACTAACGACGTGTGTGCCGTAGGTAAGCCTCTTTTCAGCCCCTAAGACTACTCCATCTCTAAATGTCACACCAACCGCTGTTGCACCGGGCATCCAAGCCTCGTTAAACATGTTTATCGTCACTAAAGCTATCGATATACAGATTAATTTAAGTTGTGGTTTAGATTAAAGAATTGTCTCTGAACCTATATGTTACTAGTAATTAAACACCCACTGGGGCCAAGCCCAATCTATCTACGCTAGAAGCGAGGATGTCTGATGCTGCACAGACCCAGCATATACCACCAGAAGTATAGGATACATTGCCGCAGATATAGCAGACCATAGCATCCTCCTAACCTTATCCTACGCATATTAACTTCTAGGTGCATTAAATTAGACCCGTGGTAAAGAAGATCTGAATATTCGACATTATGCGTAATATCCCTCTTTTTGCTTGTGATAACTTTATTCAAGAGACGGTTATCGTTAATTTTTGATCGTTAGTCTGCTTTTTTCCGAGGCTGCAGCCAAGCCCATTTGATGCTCATTAAATACCTTGCTATAGAGGCTATGCCTATGCCGAAGAGGTTTGAGATAGTGTAGTGAAGTGAGGCTAGGTCTGTTAGGGCGTAGAGGATAAGAAGGTTTATGACCAGTCCCACCAGCATAAGGATATTAAACTTAACCAACCTCTTCAGCATGTGCCCAGACCTCCTATCTTTAAATGTCCATAGGTCGTTTAGCAAAAAGTTCGAGATTATTGATATTTCAATCGCTATGATGCCTGAGTAGAGGTAGTATAGACCTAGGCTTGTCAAGAATATTAGAAGACCTTGATTAACTATGATGCCACTTAACCCGACTATGTTGAATTTTATGAATCTCATCCAGTACTTCAGCGTCAGTATCTTTGGGGTCGTCTTAGAATCTGATTCAGTTTTTTCCATGCTTGCTCCCTAACCTACTTAAGATTAGCGTTAGGATAACAGCAGCTAAGAAAAGTCCTTCTGCAACGTAAAGTATGGCTGGTAACCCGCCTATTTGACCTGACGCTCCTCCGACTACGTTACCTAAGGCTATACCTAGGCTGAGCATTATGCTGTATAACCCCATAGCGGAACCACGTAACGTTGATCTAGAGGTGTCACCTACTAAAGCTAGAATCGATGGTACGAGGGCAGAAACCATTAAAGCTGAGGGTGCTATCACGTATAGATAGACTCCGAAGCTGGGGCAATTCGGGTTGGTTTCTGGAGAGAGTGAAAGGGCAAGTGTTGGTAGAAGTATAAGCATACCAACGATGCCTATCCACATCGTCTTCTCCCGCCCTATCTTATCAGAAATCCTACCAAAGATTGTAGCCCCTACGCCTAAGCCTGCAGCTCCTGCGAAGAGGAGGAGCCCAGATTCCCCTACGGTAAAACCGTGTAGGCTCAAAGCCTTCGGTATAAAGAAGGCGATTCCAACCAAAGTTGTTAGTGCGAACCATAGCGGTAGTAGGCTCTTTATCTTCCAGCTTAGAGCCTTAAAGAAGTTGAATGTAAGTGGCGCTGTTAGCTGCTCGTGTGGCGGTTCGATCACCAATATTTTAGCCAAAATTGTTGCTGTAAGTAGAAGGGTTGCTGTGGCGAAGAACACATAGCTCGGGTTGGTTTCGAAGGTGGTGTAGAGCCCTGTGCCTATTAGTATCCCGCCTGCATAACCCGCTATGTTTGCTAGATCAAACAAGCCCATGCCTACACCTCTATCACTTATCTTTGTAAGGTCTGTGATCATGGTTAGGGTTGATACGATTATGGCTGCTGCTGAAACACCCATCACACCGTGTACGAATGCGATAAAGAGTGTGTCCCTTGATAACCCGATTAAGAAAGTTAAGATTGTTATAGAAGTAAGCCCGAAGAGAAGCATACGTTTACGCCCGTGCCTATCAACATACATACCAGTAGGTGCGGCTGATATGGCTTCGAAGATCGGGTAGATTGAGAGCACCACCCCTGTTACTAAACTATTTGCGTTAATGTAATGAGGGAAAGATATTACGATAACGCCGAAACCCACCCTTGTTAGGAAGGTTACTAGGTAAAGCACCGGAAGATCAAAGGCTCTGTAGCGCATTAGAAGACGCGTATCCAAAGCAACCACGCGGTTTACCGCTCTACTACCCTTCTTACGTTATTTAAACCGCTCGCCAAACCATCTTTGGAATGATCTTAACCACAACTTCACCTGAGCGGAGTTTACTTAACTCATATCTGCAACCAGTCAGTTTGCTTACAACATAGAGATTAGTTTCTAGATGCTGGGTAAGTTTAGTGGTGGTATAGGTTGAGGGGCCTTCTGCTAAAGAGAGGGGTAGCACAAGCATATCTGCAAGGTGAGAATCTACTGATCCTTGAGCAGACCATTCGGATAGAAACTTTTCTGCGGCTTCTCTACCTACTTGCTCAGCGGGTTTACCTCTTTCGCCTACAGCGTCTGCTCCTATATATGTTCCTTTAGATCTATCCACACAGTATATGGTTATAGATGTCCCTGCACTCCACGCAGGCTCTGCTGTTGCTCTAACCTCATCTACGGGTATCTTACGTTGGCTGAGTATGTTTAGAGCTGTATCAAGCTGCCTCTCAGCTACTTGAAGGGGGGTTTGGGAGCATATGCTGATTATGTTAGCGGGTGCGGTCGGTCGCTCCAGTAGGGTTAGAGGCTTTATACTTTCAGCCGGTTCAACTTCGACCTTAACCAAACCGCCGCCTTTAGGATAATAACCACGTCTCACAACCTCTAGATTCACATCTATTCCTAACTCTTTCAACACTGGTATGTAGATGCGGTTAAAGTATTCTGTGGTTGGGCTCCATTTAACATCTGTACCACCAAGAATCTCGAAACTACATTTCTGCTCAGCTTTAGCTGCAACTATAACCACCACTTGGAGTAGAAGAGTTATGGCGCCTGCAGAGCCTATGTCGTATCTCATTTTCCCACAGATAAGCTTCTTAGGTCTGAAGATGATGGTGTCTGAGCCGACGCTAAGCCCTTCTACTTCAGCATCACACATCGAAGACATGATCTTTAAGGCACCAACGTGCTGCGGCCTAAGCCCTGGGTTAGGTCTGCCTGCCCTGATCTTAGTGACTTTTATAGGTCTTCCTGTTATTGCAGATAAGGATACAGCTGTCCTGAGTATCTGTCCTCCACCTTCGCCGTAAGAGCCGTCGACCACGATTTCGCTCAAGGCTACTGGTTATCTAGCACTTGGTGTTTAAATAATTCTATGGTCATAAAAAGGGATATGTGGCGCAGTGGTCTTCTTGTTGGGCGCTTTCAACCCTTTCATTTAGGGCACGTATATGCTGTAAGATATGCGCTTGATAAAGTGGAGCGACTATTTATTCTAGTAGGCTCAGCAGAGAAGAGCCATCAGCCAGATAACCCCTTTACAGCAGGCGAAAGAATACATATGATTAAGGCTGCGCTGGAGGAGGCTAACATTGACTGCAAAAGAGTTATGATCCTACCTTTACCAGATGCTTCTGCCCATTCACTTTGGGTCGCTTCGGTTAAGGCTACTGTCCCCAAGTTTGATGTCGTCTTTTCCAACGAGCCCTTAACAAGAAGACTTTTCCAAGAAGAGGGTATTACGGTGTTGGATATCCCCTTCTACGAGCGCGCAAACCTCTCAGCTACTGAAGTTAGGCGCAGAATGATAAGAGGCGAACCTTGGGAGGAACTTGTGCCCAAGACGGTTGCTAGAATAATTGTTGAAATAGGAGGCGTAGAGCGGTTAAGACAACTAAACGAGCAAAAATAGGCTAGATTATTCATTAAAATTAACGCGTTGATGAAATTATCAAAAAATTTTTAAAAGGTTAACTGATAAAGCTTATAAAAGAGAATGACTATATTACGAATATGCGAAAAAAACTAGTAATGATACCTGGACCAACTAACGTGCCTGACCGAGTTATGCTCGCTATGGTTAAGCCGATAATAAACCATCGAAGCCCAGCCTTCCACCAGCTCTATAATGGCATTAAAGAAAAGTGCCAGAAGGTCTTCCTAACGAAGAGCGAAATCATCGTGTTTACAGCATCAGGCTCAGGAGGCGTAGAAGCCGCTATAACAAATATCGTCAGACCACGAGACAAGGTGCTCGTCACGGTCTTCGGAGAGTTCGGGCAGAGGGCTGCGGAGCAGGTTGAAGCCGCTGGAGGCAAAGCCGTAGTTGCTGCAGCCCCGCTCGGCGACGCTCCGAGGATGGATCAGATTAGATCTTTAGCCGAAGCTAATAAGGATATTAAGGCTATCTTTGTAGTATATAATGAGACCTCAACTGGCGTCACATTCAGATGGCTTAGGGAGCTAGGTAAGCTTGCCTCAGAGTTAGGTGCCTTCTACATAGTTGACGCCATCTCCATACTTGGTGGAGATGAGCTGCCTGTGGATGAGCTTGGTGTTGATATTTGTATAGCGGGTAGTCAGAAGTGCCTTGCTGTGCCCCCTGGTGTAGTTATTGTATCGGTGAGCGATAAGGTTAAGAAGTATCTTGAGGGCAATCCTCCACCTCCAAGACACTACTTTAACATGCCAAGATACTTTAAATTCGCTGAGAGAGGAGAGACGCCTTTCACACCAGCCTTACCACTCTTCTACGCACTTGACGAGGCGTTGTATATGGTCTTAGAGGAGGGGTTAGATAACCGCATAAGGAGGCATAAGATATGTGCTGAAGCATTCTATCGAGCCTTATCCGCAATAAACCTTAAACCCACAGCGAAAGAAGATGTTAGATCTAACGTTGTGTTAGCCTTTAACTACCCTCCTGGTATAGAGGATAGTAAGTTTAGAAAGCTATTGGATGATAAGTTTGATGTGCTGGTAGCAGGAGGTTTCGGCGAATTTAGAGGTAAAGTCTTTCGAATAGGCTGCATGGGTGAAGTGAACACACCACATGTGTTGACAACTGTAACAGCTGTCTCAGCAGCTCTAAACCAACTCGGCTACCAGAACAGCACAGCAGCAGCATTAGAGGAAGCCCTCAAAGTCCTATCCCAGCTGAATCAATCAACCTAACTACATAAAATCGAGTATTGCCAATGCAACCGTAAGCGACAAGTATTTTAGTCCATCTTTTGATGGCGTATCTGTGCTCCAACTTGCCGCTTGAGACAGGGACGCTTGTCTTAGTTAACCTGACGGGGAAGGTCAAAGATACGAATGAGCCTCTTGAGACTACCGTGGAAGAGGACGCTAAGGCTTTAGGCATATATGACCCCTCCAGAAGATATGAACCTCGCCTCATCTCAGTCGGGGAAGGATGGGTTATACCTGGCATAGATGAAGCGCTGAAACAGGCTTCGGTAGGCGAGAAGATCAACATAGACATCCCACCAGAAAAAGCCTTTGGGCAGAGGGATGCCGCGAAGGTCAAACTTATCCCTCTTAGAAAATTCGGGGAGAAAGCACATGAGATTAGTGTTGGCGATGAAGTGGAGTATGAAGGTAGAGTGGGAGTAGTAAGGCTCGTTGGCTCAGGAAGAGTGCAAGTAGATTTTAACCATCGCTTGGCTGGGAAAGTGCTTACCTACGCCATTGAGGTAGTCAAGAAACTTGAGGAACCTCTAGAAAAAGTCATCTTGATCACTAGGCGTTGGATAAACGTGGACGAAAAGAAGATCGTTGCCACCATAGAGAATAAGACTGTTAAGATACAGCTACCTGAGGAGACCTACTTGTTTGAAGGTTTGCAGATAAGCAAAAGAGGCATCTCGAGGGACATCTTCAAATATCTACCAGATATAGAGAAAGTTACATTCGTAGAAGAATATCGCTCAGAAAAGAAGAAGGAAGAGAAACCGCAAGAGGTTAAAGCATCTGAAAAAACTGAAACCCAGGAGACAAAAACTGCCTAGATAATGCCAACGTCTTTTGCGAGAGACTTCGCTTCCTCAAAACCCAAATGCATTTTATGCAGGATTGTATACCTCTCTGGTCTAAGGTCAGGTGCCAAAACAAGGGCTTTTGCGATCTGATCTACGCTAAGCCCTAATTCAGCAGCGGTCACAGGTGCGTTAACCTCGCGAAGGGCTTCTCTAAGCTTTTCGCAATCTAAATTGTGCAGCCTAGCCATCATAAGAGCGCCTAACCCACACTTCTCACCATGTAGACCGATGTTGGGCGCTATGATGTCAAGTGCGTGGCTGAAGAGGTGTTCAGCTCCGCTACACGGTCTGCTACTTCCAGCTATGCCAGCAGCTACACCTGCGCTGATTAAGGCTTCGACTACATCTCTGACATATTCTTTGCTGCCGCTTCCGATACCTTTAGCTTCAGATAGTACGATCTCCGCGCTCATAAGTGCTAGGTTTGCTGCGTATTTGCCGAAATATTCTTGCTTTTCGTCTCTAGATAGCATCCAATCTTTGACAGCCGTTATTTTCGCGATCAAGTCCCCGCAGCCTGATGCTAGAAGCCTACGAGGTGCCTCAGCTATAAGCTCCACATCAGCCAACACGCCGACAGGTGGTTTAGTCATATGTGAATACGGCTTGTCACCATCCTTAATTGAAGCAAGTGGGCTTGCTATACCATCGTGCGAAGCGCTGGTTGGGAGACTCACAAGCATCAAACCACAATTGTATGCGGTAAGTTTCGCAACATCAACCGCCCTCCCTCCGCCTAATCCCACTATCAAATCCGCACCAAATTCTTTGGCGACCTTTACAGCACCTTCAACCTCTCTTTTGGTTGAGTTATCAACCTTTATGTAGCGATATCTAAAACCTTCCCTTCTGAATGCGTCATCTACTACATCTCCTACTTTTCCCCACACGATAGGCCCGCTTATGATTAGAATCTGTTTCGGTGAAAACCAAGAGAGAAAACTACCTACTTCTTTAATTACACCGTAGCCTATCTGGATTACACGGGGAAGCTCCATCACATGTGAATCCAAACTAGATCCCTATCTAAAGCGACCTATTTTAACCATCTCCTAAGCATTAATACTTAAGTTCATCAAATCTTAAAGTCGTAAGAGGGGCAATGTTTGACACCGAGGGGCTGCTGGTGCTATGGGAATATACATGTTGGATGTCTATAGATCTCCAAACATAGGGATCTTCCTTAAAGCAAATAACAGATTTGTGCTGGTACCCAGAGGATTAGCCCCAACCAAATGCTCTAAGCTATCTTTACTATTGGGGGTTAAACCTATCAGAATATCAGTGGCTGGTTCACGCCTCCTCGGACCATTGGTTGCTCTTAATGACAACGGCATACTGGTCTCCAGATTAGCTGATGAAGAGGAAATCAAAACATTAAGCAGGGAGACAGGCTTACGAGTGTCAACTTTACCTAGCAAATATACGAGCGTAGGAAATCTTCTAGCAGCCAACAATAAGGGTGCAATAGCTTCTCCTCTTCTGCATTCTGAGTGTCTCCGAGTAGTAAATGATACATTAGATGTCCCTGTTGAGATGCTCACTATAGCAGGATATACACAAGTCGGCTCGCTGGTTACCGTTACAGACAAGGGTGCGGCTGTCCATCCGAAAGCAGCGCCTATGGAGCTAGAGCGGCTTTCTGAAGTTCTTTCAGTAGATGTGGAGCCTGCGACAATAAATGGCGGTGTACCTTACGTCACCTCAGGTATACTAGTTAATCAAACAAATGCGGTGGTTGGGTCTTTAACTACAGGGCCCGAGTTGATGATACTCAGCAGGGTATTCAAGGTTTAAATGTAAGATAGAACGGACCGAATGCTGGGAATTGAGTGTACAAGAAGAGATTCAGAGGTTGGTCCTAGAGCTAAGGGTCCTTGAATCATATTATAATGAACTTACATCAAGGGAGACGCTGGTGGCGAGAGCTATGTTAGATAATAGGGCAACTATGGATGCTCTTAAATCTATACCTCAGGGTTCAGATTCTGAGATACTTGTGCCTCTCGGTGCGGGGGTGTTGATGAAGGTTGGCTCTCCCACTGCTGACAGGCTTTTGCTTAACATAGGTGCAGGTGTAGTTGTAGAGAAGAGCAAAGAAGACACCTTGAGGTATCTAAGTGAACGTTCAGGCGAGCTTGAAGCTGCGCTGTCTAATATCAGCACCCAGAAGGTTGAACTTGCCAACAAGATAAACGCTTACCGTGCTAAAGTAAATGACTTGGCATCAAAACTGGAGCAAGGTTAATCAAAGATGCTTGAGAAGCTTAAGAAGGCCATCTCCACACTAACTTCCGCAGCGACTCAAAAGACTTTATCCGAAGAGGAGATTGAAAGGTCGCTAGGGGATTTTGAACTAGCCCTTCTTGAGAGTGATGTAGCGGAGGAAGTCGTTAGGGCGCTAACTTCAAGAGTTAAACAAGAGGTCATAGGGTTAAAGCTCAGCCGAAATATACCTACACAAGAATACCTCAAGGAAAAGCTGCTAAAGATAATAAGAGAGGAGTTCTTTAAAGCGAAGCCCATCGATCTGATCCAGCAGATAAATGAAAAGAAAGAGAAAGGAGAACCCTATGTGATCGTCTTCTTGGGCATAAATGGCACAGGCAAGACCACAACTATAGCGAAGTTCGCCAACCTCCTCAAAGAAAAGGGGTTCAGCGTCATATTGGCTTGCGCAGACACACACAGAGCAGGTGCTATAGAACAGCTAACTATGCACGCGGCTAGGCTTGCTCTGAAGGTTATTTCACAGAGGTATGGAGCAGATCCTGCAGCGGTAGCTAGGGATGCTGTGATTTATGCTAAGAAGCATAGAGTTGATGCGGTTCTTGTTGATACCGCAGGTAGGATGCAGACAAGCAGAAACCTTATGGATGAAATGGAGAAGATTATTCGAGTTGTGAAGCCTGACCTTAAGATATTCGTAGGGGATGCTTTAGCTGGTAATGACGCTGTATCACAGGCCAAGGAGTTTCAGAGGTTTACGAACTTCGATGGGGTTGTGCTCACCAAGGTGGATGCTGATGTGAAAGGCGGGGCAGCGCTCTCAATAGTTTACGTTACAGGTAGACCTATACTTTACTTAGGTGTAGGGCAGAGCTACGACAGCCTCAAGCCATTTGATCCAGATGAATTTGTAAGATCTCTGCTGAACGCTGAACAAGCTTCGGAAAGATAATTATACCCGTATTAGTAGATTTAACCTCGAATAAGCAGATGCGGTTGAAGGGTTGTGACCTAATTTCACTGAAAGAACTAGATGCTAATGAAATACTTAGCATACTTGACACAGCAGACACCTTCAAGAAAGAAAGGAAGAGCGGTCTTCTACGAAAACCGCTTCAAGACAAAACTTTAGCATTGATCTTTCAAAAACCATCCACACGTACAAGAATAAGTTTTGAAGTGGCTATGAAAGAGCTTGGGGGTAATACAGTTGTGCTTCATTCCAGCGAAATGCAGCTATCAAGAGGCGAAACTATAGAGGATACCGCTAGAGTGTTGTCTAAATATGTTCACGCAGCTATGCTAAGGGTGATCAAGCACACAGACCTCCTTCGGTTCGCGGAAGCTGCAGATATTCCTGTGATAAACGGGCTGTCTGACCTCTATCATCCCTGCCAAATCTTGGCAGATCTACAGACAATAAGGGAAGCGAAGGGTAGGTTAAGAGGCTTAAAGATCGCTTGGGTGGGGGATGGAGATAATAATGTTGCCAACACACTCATAGTAGCTTCCGCAAAGCTCGAGCTAAATCTTAATCTAGCCTGCCCTAGAGAGTATCAACCTAGAGAAGAAGTGCTGCAATATGCAAGAAACGCAGATTTGCGCATCACTGAAGACCCTATCGAAGCTGTTACTGATGCTGATGTCGTGATCACAGATACATTCATCTCCATGGGTATGGAGGCTGAAAGAGAAAAGAGGCTCAGCACCTTCTTACCAAAATATCAAGTTAACAAAAGGTTGATGGAACTGGCCAAGCAAGACGCCATATTCATGCATTGTTTACCTGCGCATAGGGGAGAAGAGGTATCAGAAGAAGTGATAGATGGCAGATGGTCAGTGGTATGGGAAGAAGCTGAAAATAGACTCCATACACAGAAGGCTATAGTGTATCACCTACTCGTTGGCTAGGAAATAAACGCTTATACTCACTAGAAGGCATAGAGTAAGATGTGCAGAGCGATCTTAAGATAGGGTTCCATGTCTCTATAACAGGTTCCATTGATCTAGCTGTAGATAGGGCTAAAGAAGCGGGCTGTACAGCCTTCCAGATCTTCCTAAAGAATCCAAGAGGCTGGGCATATAAACCGCTGAACGAAGAAGAAGCGGCGCGTTTTGTAAAAAAATGTGTAGCCTGGAGCTACACCGCCGTCTTAGCCCATATGCCCTATCTACCAAACCTTGCTTCGCCGAACGATGGAACGTATCACAAATCTGTGAATAGCCTGCTTGAAGATCTTACAAGGGCAGGTAAGCTGAAGATTCCCTTCCTTGTGCTGCATTCGGGAAGCCACTTAGGTTCAGGTGAGGTAGCTGGTGTACAGAGGGTTGTGGATGCTTGCCGAGCTGCTCTTAAGACTGTGGATAATAAAGTGATGCTTCTTCTTGAGAACACCGCTGGCCAGAGGAATAGTATAGGTTCACATTTCAAGGATCTCAAGAGGATAATGGATAGGATTGGAGAGGAGAGTAGAGTTGGAGTCTGCTTCGACACTTGCCATGCATTTGCAGCGGGCTACGACCTCAGGACCCAAAAAGCTGTGGATGAGACATTAGTCCAGCTTGACAAAGACATCGGCTTCCAGCACGTGAAGGCTATACACTTAAATGACTCTGTGGGTGAATTAGGCTCACACCTAGATAGGCACGAACACATAGGTTTAGGCAAGATAGGTGAAACAGGCATGAAGGCAATTCTACACACACCAGAGATAAGAAGACTGCCGATAGTTATGGAAACCCCAGTAGATAAGAGAAGAGATGACAGAGGGAACTTAATAAAGGCACTTGAGCTAGCAAAATAACCGAGAAATCAACCTTATGTAGCCCAATGAATTTACCTAACTACAGTATGAGCGGGGGTTGCCAAGCCAGGTCAAAGGCGCGAGGCTCAGAACCTCGTCCCGTAGGGGTTCGTGGGTTCAAATCCCACCCCCCGCACCTTTGGATATGAGTAGATGAGTCCAATCTGTGTCTTTTTGTTCTAAGAATTCTAAGCTAATCTGCTGACTAGGTGTATTTTGCTGCTCCTTTACGACGGATTTTACTATTTCGCTAACAGGGATAAGCTTCTTTCTATTGGGGTCGAAGGCATCTAGCTCAATCTTGAAACTTCGCGTAACTTCGGATAGTTGGAAGTATCTGTTTAGGAGGTGTAGCGCCCTTAGGTTGCGCAAAACGGTTAGATCATCTAGGATGATCTTTAACACCCCCTCAAAATTAACTGATGTATATTTTTCAGCACAGCTGTTTATTTCTGAAACGAGCTTCTTTTCGTTGAATAGCTGATTGCTTGCCAAGACTTCTATGGCGAAAGAAACCCAATTGTGTTTTAGATATAGGTCTGGGCGGAAGCTCCAAGAATCGGGCGGCTCAGTTAAGACTAGACCCTGCTTCTTCTGGTTTAGTAGACATTTAGTTACTTGCTGCCTTAAACTGTAGTGCTGCTCGTCTTCATCACCAAGACGCTTAATTATCTTCTTCTCTTTGGAGTTTCTTTTGTCTGCCTTATAGATCTTTGCGGCTAAGCTGACTCTTAGGCGGGAGACAAAGGGGATCTTGACTCTGGATAGACGTGTTCCAGTGATTGAGATAACTATCGTTGATAAGATGACGGAGATGTATATGTCGTTGAACGTCTGGATGTTAGGTAAACCTTGCGCTACTACGAGCTGCGCTACTGCTGCAGCGGTAAGCCCCCTTGGTAACATAAATGTCATGACGCTTCGATCTAAGCTTAGTATCGGGTCACCAAGGCTTGTCACGTAGACCGCAGCAGCTCTTGCTAAAAGCAGTAGCAGTGCAACACCAACACCTACAATCAGATTACTAGGGTTTATAAGGGAAAGTATGATGCCGAGGTAGACGAAGACTACACTCTTCAATAGGAAAGTTATCTGCTCATGAAAGCCTAGGCTCACTCTGTCGAGTTGGTGGTCTAAGTTTAATCTAAGCTTCTTTGAGATAAGCACACCGTTGCCTAAGATTAGGCCGAAAGCTAGTGCTGCTAAGGCTCCGCTTCCCAGCATCATTTCTGTGATGCTGTATAAGCCAAGAACAACTCCTAGTGTTAAGATTCCATTATAGTCATCTTCTTTGAAGGTGTTAAGCATCTTCAGCCAAATCAACCCTCCAGCTACACCTATTACCCCCCCTAGGGCAAAGCTATCAAAGAGACTCTTAGCTAATGTGTTGAATCCCTCACTTTGGCTGCCTGACCAGATTTTAAGTAAGCCGAGTGCGCATACAATGACCAGCACATCTGTAACAACACTTTCAAGGCTTAATATTGTTGCAACACGCCTATTCACGCTGAGCCTATTGAGCATAGGAATTACTATTATAGAGCTGGTTCCTCCTAACACACACCCAACTATTAACCCGAAAAGAGGATCCCAGTTCAAGATAAGCACCGTGTATACAGTTACCGCTAGAAACGAGAAGACGAACCCTAACACGCCGAGCACGATCGCTCTGCCACTTTCTTTAATCGCGTTAACTAGATCCATCTTCAACCCAGAGTCAAATAAGATTAGGGTAACCGCTAGAGAGCTGACAAATGGTGCAATAGGTGCGAGATCATCAACCTTAACAAGTTGAAGCACAGGGCCTACCAGAACCCCCAGGAGCATCAGAAAGATTATCTCAGGCAGTCCGGTTCTTCGTGAAGCATATCCGCTTATGAAGGCAAAGAAGATTATTATCGCTACTAAGCCGAAGACTAGAGGTAGCATATCTGCTAGAGCATTAGCGGGTTGATTATGTTATGAAGGGTTTTGTCAAAGAGTTTTGCTCTATTGCTGAGCTTAGATAAGTGGTTAGTAGGATATCTCTGAACTTGGTCGCAAAGGAGTTAGCCAGCGCTCTCTGCCGCAGACCCGACACCTATACTTTGCTTTCGCCTTTCTAGTCGGTATCTCAGGCTCCTTGACGACCTCGTGCTCGGTTCTAATTAGGCAGCGGTCACAGTAGCGCCGCTCAACCTTCATAACTTTAGCCTAGTAGCACAGAGGATATAATGTTTTCAAGATGCTACAATCCATTTGATAAGTGGGGCAATTTGTTTAGGCTACGACTTTGAAATTTAACCTCTATCCAAGAGTTGGTTAGGTGATGATGTTGGAGATTCAACAGAATTATTTGGAGATGAAGGAGAGCTTAGAAGCTCAGATAAGAGCACTAGAAGCCGAGCGTGCAGCCTTACTCGATGAGATACCTAAGCTCAAAGAGCGTGCTCAAGTGTTAAGACTACAGGCTAAGCTTAAAGCTCTGCAAGGAGAGGTCGATACACTGAGATCTGAAAAGGCGAACTTGGAGCAAGAGATTTCATCACACGAACATTCAGCTTCCCCCGTCAATCAAGTAGAGATGCAGGTCGCTACCTGATGACAGCCACTTGCCCGAGCTGCCATAATGAGGTGCAGCAACCTATCAAGATCTGGAGTGTAGCGAGTGAGCTTGATCAGAAGGGTGGTTTCTCAGAGAAGCGGATAGCGCTCTATGTCTGTGAAAGATGCCAGACGAAATTTCCTATAGTTGCAGGCTCTAAGAGATTCAGAATCGTGCACGAAGCTGAGTTGGCGCTGCTGAAGAAGAAGGCTTCTGAAGGCGAGGAGTTGACTGTTAAGGTTAGAGAGATGAATGAAAGGATTCAGCTACTCACATCCGAGCTGGAGGGGCTGAAGAGAGATCTGGAGTTAGAGCGGCTGAGGAATAGAAGGGACGATCTTCACAGTGAGGTCGAGTATCTAAAGGAGATAAAGAGAGACTTCCAAGAGAAGCTCGCTAAGCTACAAGGCGAGGATTGGCAGAAGTAGACCACACTCTAACCTTCTATTTTTATTCAATATATATTGCAGGCCGGTAAGGTTTAGATAACTCAGCTCTACCTTTAGGGTCGTATCTAGCTGGGTCATCTTCGCTAAACACCTTGATTTCAGCATCGATCTCCTTCTCAAGATAATTAGTAGATTCCTTCAGAACTATCTTCTCATCCAGTAGACCTACTGTCAACCTCCTCTCAGCTACATCTAGAGGTGTGGAGCTGAGATCATTCACCACATTCTTAGCGAATTCAGCAACCTGTCTAGGGTCGAGGTTAGGTTCGTTATGCACAATCTCTTTGATCAGATTTTTTAATCCAAGCGCCCCTCCTATCTTCAGCTCAAGGGCTTTAAGGTATCCTCTTCTTTTCCAAGTTGATGAAGTGTAGTAGATCACCTTCTTCGGCTTGATCCCTGTCGCTCGAATAATGTTTTGAGTATCCTCTAGCAGCATGTCAATGAACTCGACGCTGATTAAAGCAGCAAGATCTATTTTGGATTCATCACTCTCAGGCCACTCAGCGAAGCAGACCAACCCATTACCTCCGATCTTCTGCCAGAGTTCTTCGCAGATAAAGGGAGCGAAGGGTGCTAGCATTCTTATCTTCAGATCTAACGATTGACGGAGAAATCTGGCTTTCACAGCAACATCAACAGCATTCCTCCCAGATCTAATCTTCTGGTATTTAGCTACATCTTGGTCCATGATATATATTATATTATGGATTGCTTCTCTCACCCTTAGTTTCTCCATCGCCTCAGTGGTCTTCTTTACAACCTCCTGCAACCTTGATATCAGCCATCTGTCAGCTATAGTGTAGGTTGGTTCATCCTCGTAGCTCAGAGCCAAGACCTCTTCGGCGAATGTGTATAGCTTCTCCAGCCTTTCTTGGAAGGCGCGAATAAGACCTATACTTATGTCAGCATCCTGTAGCAACTCCGCTGTCGCTAGTAGCGCTAACCTTAGAGCATCTGCACAATATTTTGAAATCGCTTCTTTCAATGGGATGATGTTACCATAGGATTTGGACATCTTCTTTCCCTCCATAAGCACTGATCCATTCACTACTATCGCCCTGGGCCAGAGGTTCTTGGGGAAGATGGCTGCGTGGTTAAATATGAAGAATGTAAGGTGGTTCGGCACCAGATCTCTGCCAGAATGTCTGGCATCTAATGGATAAAAGTAGGTGAACTCTCTTCTAAGCGCCTCAAGTGTAGAAATGTCTATAGCGCAGGTCTTTGCTACCTCATCCGCTTCACCTCTACCTAAAAAGATATAATCAAAGAACTCTTCTCTTAGACTGCTTGGGTCAATTTTTCTAATAAGGTGTGCTATGGTGTAGTACGCCATGTAGATTACCGAATCTGAGAGACTCTCGATTATCCATTCTTTGTCCCAAGGTAGCGGTGTGCCTAAGCCAGACTTTCTTGCACAAGCTTTTTCTCTTAACCAATCTATCGTGTACTCAAACTCTGCTCTTATGTCCTCTGGGTAGAAGTTCATGTTTGATGCGGCTTCCTTTGTGAGCCTCTTCCACTCTTCGTTAGAGTAGTCTATGAACCACTGGTTTTCAAAGATCTTTACCACACATTCTGCGCCGCATCTGCATTTGACCGGTCTGTTCATAAGTTCATACATTTTGTCAGCTATGCCTCTGCTCAGCATATCCTCTTTTACTCTAGATCTAGCCTCTGAGACGGATAACCCACTATAGGGCTCTGTGTTATCCATCATTCTGCCGGAGTGGAACTCGTGTGCGTAGAGTGTAGTCGTCGCTTCCTCCAGTTTGGGGTCATTTTGATCCTTGATATTGTATTTGCGAATCGCTTCTAAAGCCGGTATGCCGCTGTAACCTTCACTATCGATAAGCTTTATCGGCTCTATCGCCGGCACCACCTCCTCTAAACGATAGCTTTTCAAGGTTTCTTTATCCACCTTAAGATCTTCAAGGGCTTGGTAGTCAAAAGGTGCGTGCGCTGGCACAGACATAACAACACCACTTCCAGCCTTCGGATCAACGAACGAAGCTGGGAGTATAGGTACCTTCTTCCCTGTCATAGGGTTGATCACCGAGTTGCCTATAAGTCTTCGTGCATCGAGGCTTTCTTTCATCACAACATTCTTGTTTAGATATCTGAGCTTTTCAGCCGCTTCTTGACTTACTACCCATATCTCTCCATCTACTTCAGCTGCAACATATGTTGTTGAAGGGTTGAGCCAAAGGTTGGTAACCCCGAAGACGGTTTCAGGTCTTAGGGTGGCTGTTGGGAAGACCTTTCCATCAGATCTGAACTTTATGAGTGTGAATTCGCCTATCTCTGGTTCTACATCATCCAAGGTGTCGTGCTGCCCGACCGGGTTACCATCAACAGGACACCATCCTACAGGATGACTTCCTTGCTTTATGAAACCAAGGTCTCTTAGCTTCTTAAACTGCCACTCGATAAATCTGCTGTAATGTGGATCTATGGTTGTAAACTCACGCCGCCAATCAATGGAGAAGCCCATGTCCATCATGCCGCTCTTGATCTCTTGATGGAAGAACTTAGCTATAGCAAGCGGCTCTTTGAATTGTTTAATCTTTTCTTCGGGAACCTTATAGATTGATCTGAAGGTGTCGATTAAACCTTCGTCTCCAGAAGATATTCTCTTTGACATAGCTAGTATGGGTGTGCCTGTATAGTGGAAGGCCATTGGTAAGAGTGTATTGTATCCCTGCATCCTTCTGTATCTGGCGTGGACATCTGCCAGGGTATAGGTTCTACCGTGACCTATGTGTTGAGGTGAGTTCGGATAAGGGTAGGCTACGGTTATGTAAAACTTCGGTCTATTTGGATCAGGATTAGCCTCAAATATTCGCTCGTCAGACCAACGCTTCTTCCACTTCTCTTCGAGATTGCGCCAATCTAGCATCTTACTTCACCTAATCAAATTTCTAATGATTTCTTCCAGTCTGGCTGGAAGTTCTTTAACTTTATCCGCTGCGCCCCCTCCTTGGCCGAATCTAGCGTCTCCTCCGCCAGAACCTCCGATTACTGTTGATAAAGCCTTTGCGAGGTAACCAGCGTTAACACCGCTCTTAACAGCATCTGAACCTGCGAAGACCAGTACCCTAGCTCTCTCACCAAGCACAACCAAGCCGACATAGATTAGGTTAGGGTAGAGGCTTATAGCTGCCTCTCCAAAAAGTATGTGGTACTCATCATCTAAGCCGGCTTCTTCACTGAGCTCCAGCAACAGGTTCTTGATTGGTTTAGATTCTTGCGCTATCCGCTTCAACTCAAGGCTGATCAACTTCTTCGCTAGGCTGCGTTTAACTCTCCTAGCATCATCTAACCCCCGCTTTAACTCTTCGACCACTTGTATCACTTTATCTTCCTGCGCACCTAAGATCTTAGCGATTGTTTTGACATATCCCTCCATCTTCTGAGCATATTCGATGGCTGGTGCACCAGCGGTAAACTCTAGCCGCTCCACACCGTCTTGAACCCTTTCGCTCTTCAGGATCTTTATGTAGCCTACTTCGCCTGTGCTATTGCAGTGCGTGCCTCCGCAAGCCTCCACATCCCAATCAACTATGTTAACCACTCTAACCTCTTTCCCAGGCACAACACCCCCTTGATAGATTCTGAAGCCAAACTTTGCCTCAGCTTCACCTCTAGGCATCACCTCTTTCACCACAGGTAGATTGGATTGGACGACTTTGTTCGCCAACGCCTCTATCTCCATAAGCTGCTCATCACTCAAGTGCTCAAAGTGAGTTATATCGAGGCGTGCTTTATTCACATCCTTAAAAGCTGAGTGCTGCCACACCCAGCTTCCCAGCAGCTTCCTCGCCGTACCATTGATTATGTGTGTGGCTGTGTGGTGCTTTGTTAGCCTATATCTTCGCTCTTCATCTACTTGACAATCTACTCCTTCTCCTTCTTTGAAAGTTACCTTCTCGACAGAATGTATCACAACCTGCCCCTGCTTCTCCACATCAACAACTCTACTTGAGCCTATGGTGCCTAAGTCAGGTTCTTGGCCACCTGATCTTGGGTAGAATGCTGTTTGGTCCAGAACCACGAATCGCTCCTCAAAGATCTTTAATACCTTCGCTCTGAAGCGAATCTTCTTCTCATCAGCATAGAAGAGTAGGCGAGTCGGTGGGAGAGTGTCGATGTCAAACCTTTGCTTTTCAGGCTGAGCAAGCTTTACTCCAAGATGCTTCTCCGTAACCTTCTCGTAGAAGTCTTCAGGCACGGTTGAGATAATATTGTGTCTCACGAGCTCTTCAGGCTGTATCCCCTCAGATTCGTAGAGTGTGATCAACTTATCTTCCGCCGGTGGTCTTGATTCACGCTTTAGCCTTTCTATGATCTTCGCTACCCTCTCTTTGGTCTTCACATACTTCTGCTCCTCGATAGACACAATGATCTTAACCTCATCTTTATGCTCTAGGAGTTCAGGGTAAATCTTGGCTAATCCATCCATATGCATCTGGATGAGCTCGCTTAAGGTTACATCGAATCGGTAGCGCTCCAGTATAGATAAGGCTCTTCTAAGTATGACTCTGAGGTTGTAGCCTCCTGCAACATTACTTGGCAAGCCTCCGTCTGCAATAGCGAATGCAAGTGTCCTTGTGTGATCTAGAAGAGCATACATCGCCTTAAGCGGCTGAATTCTACTTCGCAACTCGTCTAACTCTATGCTCCTTGCAGGTAACCTCCCATCAGCATAATCCAAGCCACCACTCTGCCTATAATATTTGAGGAGCAGGTCTTCATCATACTCTAGCTTGCATCTGTCCAGCATCTTTGGAAGAGCGTATTCAAAGGTTGTGTCATAACTCGTAGCCTTGCCTGTAGATAACCAACTAAACCTTTCAAGCCCAGCACCCATATCCACAACCTTTTCTTTCATCTCAACCGCATTTGATGGTTCACCTAAGAACTCCGTGAAAACAGCGTTTCCGAGCTCCAGCCCCCTCACGTGATACTCAAGAGAGTAGCCGAAGGCTCCATAACCCAACCAAATGTCCTCTGTAAAGACGATCTCCTCTTTAGGTATGCCAAATACTCTGACTAAGAGCTCAAAGTCAAGATTTATGCATCGATCCTTCCAGTACCCCTGCCCATCAGCTATGCTGTGCTGACCTATCATACAGAATGAAGTGTAGTGCCTACCTGTAGCCCCAACGCTTGGTATATCGTTAAACCTTAAACACATTTGCGGCACAATAAGCGGGTTAGCAGGGAGCTCAAACACTACCCTCCCTCCTTCTACTCTCTGAAAGTTCACAATAGAAGCTACGGTAAAGTATAGATCTGGTCTCCATCTGCAGACCACAGGGTAACGCTTGATACTGCTATGCCCCTGTTCAACAAAGAAGGATTCGATCAGCCTCCAAGCCTCAACATACTCTATGTGGCGATTGGTTGGTGGATTACCTAAGAAGGTATAGGTGCTGCAAGGATATTCTGGGCAGAATTCCCTATCCCCTAATGTCCAGAAGTATCTACCACAACCCTTACATCTTCTTCTAGTGAATCCCTCTTGGCTAAAGAGCTCAACCTTATAGTATCTATCTGGGTCTGCAGAGAATCTTCTGCGCAACTCTTCCTTGTCTTTTTCAGCCATCAGCCTCGGGCAGCCTTACACTATCTAACACTTTATTATTTACGCTTTATCCGAACGAAGCTATCTCTTTGGACGGTGATTGTACGGTATTAAGATACCTTGACTTCAGCTGCAGCGGCCTTGAACCCAGCCTTTTTATGCGTACCATCGCAGTTAGGTTTCTTGCTAGAGCCACCGCACCGGCATAGTGCGGCGACCATCTTCCCATCCACCTCAACCAGATATGGCCCGTTTTCAGATGCTTTTATAATGAGTTTGCTCATGTTAATAATATTTTGTGGTGAGGTCGGGTAATTAAAGTTTATTATACGGCGTTGCAAGAGGTTGGTTGAAAGCGGGTTTGGACAGAATCAGGAAACTCTCTTTGCAGCTGCTTGAAAAGCACGATAAACTGTTTACTACAGACTTTGAGAAGAATAAAGAGATATTATCAAAGGTAGTTGTTATTCGATCTAAGGAGCTGAGAAATGAAGTAGCAGGCTACATCACACGACTGACTAAAGCTAATCAAACTAAAGCCCCACAGGAAGAGACTGAAGAAGCCTAGGTGTTCGGAGAGATTTGAGCATAACACTTGAACCGCTTTTAGACCTTAAACCACATGAGGAGACTATACCTAGTGAGGTTAAGAAGATCAAGGAGGCACTGCTCTCGTCAGGTGTGCAGAAGACTCCCATCATAGTCGATGCGAAAAGCGGTGTAATACTTGATGGAACTCATAGACATAGAGCTATGGTGGAGATGGGGTTAAAGTATGCAGTGATATATGCGGTAGAATATTCTAAACCAGAGATCGTTGTTAAAAGATGGATACCGTGCGCCAAACAAGCAGATCTCAGATCGATCAGGGCATCTGGAGATCTCTGCCTAGAGAGCGTTGAAAGTAGCATAGCCATATCAGCTGTTGATGAGCGGAGAGCGCCCTTCGCTTTTCTAACTAAAAGAGGCTGCTACCTCGGTGCACAGAAATTCACATCTACCTTTGAGAGCTATTGGGGTGGTTGGCATCTCTTCCAAAACGCATCCCATATAATAGAATTTGCATCAGACATAGAAAGTATAGAATTTTTGCTTGAAAGATTTGAGTTGATACTGTATCGCTCAACAGTAAGCAAGAGCGATGTGCTTGCCAACGCTTCGCAAGGGCGTCTGCTTCCACCTAAATCCACCCGCCACATACTGCCCTTTAAGCCTAAAGATATATGCTTCAGACTACTATATCTTAAAGGCGAATGATATATGATAAAGATACGCTTCCTAGGTCACTTAGCGACACACTTTAATGAAGAGATAAAGTTAAGTGGCAAGGTAAGTGTAGCAGAGCTACTTAACAAACTAAGCCATAATGAAGGGGGCTTGCAGATAACAAGATCTAACACACTGATCCTCGTAAATGGTGTAGAAGTTTCAGCCTTAGACGGTGAGCAGACTGAAGTTAAGGATGATGATGTGGTTACACTCGTACCGATAAGCCACGGTGGTTAGATGCTTGAATTAGATGTAGAGGGCAGAGTATATGCCGCGCAAGGTGTAAGAGACGCTGATATAAAGGACCCTGAAGCCCTAATACAAAAAGTGAAGCAGATATCTACCGCTTCACTAGTCTTGGTTGACGCTGATTTTATCGCTGGTAGGCGCCACCTCGTGCTTCTATTGAAGCAAGTCAATGAAGCTTTGAGGAGAGGGGCAACATACGCTAAGCAGCTTGAGATCGATTTTCTAGCTAGAGTAGCCTGTGAAACCCAGCTTAAGCGGGCGGTAAAAGAGGTAGGGTTAAAGCTTCGAAAAATGAACATAGTCGCTTTATCTCTATATGAAGGCTCACTTCCAGTAGAACTCATACATATGCTCGAATCGCTTGGAACGCTTGATGATAGTGTAATAGAGCTAACAAACAGTAAGTTCTCCGCTTTAGCTGCATACCACAATCTAACCCGAATATTTAACTGCACACTGATAGATAATGATATCTTGGCCTATCTGATAGCTGAAAGATCGGCTTTACTCGCTTGCGAACACCACCTTTAAAGCGCATATGATCTAAGAGCACCGAATATCTTCTCTTTACTAATGGCTCCTTCCCTAATCACCACAGGCTTCAATCCACATACATCAAGCACAGTAGATTCTTTGCCTAATGTAACCCTACCTCCGTTCAAGAAGATGTCTACACCATACCTAAGACTCCTGATAGCTTCATCGACTGTTAAAGGAGGCTTTTCACCAGACTGGTTAGCGCTGGTGCCTACTAAAAAACCGCCCGCACCCTCTATTAATCTAAGCGCGCATTCATGATTCGGAACCCTAATACCCAGCCTCTTGGAATCACTGGTCAAAGCTTTGGGTAGAGCTACCCCTCTCCTAATAGGTGCAACTATCGTGAGCGCACCTGGCCAGAACTCGGATGCAAGCATAAGCCCTACTTTACCTAAATCAACCAACTGCTCTGCTTTTTCGATGTCTGAAACTAGGATTGGCAGGGGCTTGCCTGATCTTCCCTTGACTCTGAGGATCTTCTCGACCGCTCCATCGTTAAATGGGTCGCATCCTAATCCGTATACTGTGTCAGTAGGGTAAACCACTAGACCACCTCTAGAGATTAATGCAACAGCTTCGCTAATGGCTTTGGCATCAAAGCATTTCATTATCTTAACTGCGCACATCACTCGCCTCCTCAATCTATCAAAAAGCTTATTAATGTTATCTAAACGGATAGTCGATGCTCTAGAGGTAATGGTTATGTCTGAAGAAGAGGAAGAGTTTGAGGAGGACTTTGAGGAAGACTTCGAAGAGGAAGAATGGGAAGAAGAATACGAAGAGGAAGAAGAATACTGACTAGGCTGGGGCAGAGGCGGAAGAACCTACCCATAAGTTTATTTTCCCCTTAAACCCACTTAACTCGATGGAAAATGAGGACAACATTATCCGTAATAAAAGCCGATACAGGCAGTCTAGCGGGGCACCACATGGTACACCCAGAGCAGATTAAGGTCGCCCAAGAAAAACTCGCTGAAGCAAAGCAGAAAGGTCTGATAAGAGACTTCTATGTAACAGCGGTTGGTGATGATCTCCAACTTATAATGACCCACACAAAAGGTGTAAACAGTAGTGAGATTCATGGGCTAGCTTGGGAGACATTTAAGGAGGTTACTGAGGAGGTGTCTAAGAAACTTAAGCTGTATGCTGCTGGGCAGGACTTGCTTGTAACCGCCTTCTCAGGGAACTTGAAAGGTATGGGTCCTGGTGTGGCTGAAGCTGAGATTGAGGAGAGGGTGAGTGAGCCGATTATAATCTTCATGGCTGACAAGACTGAGCCTGGTGCTTGGAACCTGCCTTTATACCGAATCTTTGCAGACCCCTTTAATACAGCGGGCTTAATAATAGATGAGAAGCTTCACACGGGTTTTACATTTAGAGTTATGGATGTTATGGAGGATAAAGTTGTCGATATCCATACGCCTGATGAATCCTATGACTTGCTTGCACTCATTGGAACGCCTGCAAGATATGTAATCCACAGTGTCTACCGAAGAGCAGACGGTCTCCTCGCAGCCGCAGCAAGCACAGCCAGACTATCCTTAATCGCTGGAAGATATGTGGGCAAAGACGACCCAGTTATGTTTGTTAGAGCGCAGCACGGTCTACCTGCAGTTGGAGAAGTGCTCGAACCCTTTGCCTTCCCACATCTTGTGGCTGGGTGGATGAGGGGCTCACACAACGGTCCCCTTATGCCCGTCTCCATAAAGAACGCTAAGTGCACAAGATTTGATGGTCCTCCGAGGGTCGCGGCCTTAGGATTCCAGCTGAATGAAGGTACACTTGTAGGTCCAGCTGACCTTTTTGATGATCCAGCATTCGACCGAGCCAGAAGCATGGCTAATGAGATAGCGGATTATATGCGGAGACAAGGACCCTTTATGCCTGCAAGACTAGGGCCTGAAGAGATGGAGTACACAACACTCAGCAGCGTGCTGAAGAAGATAGAGGGTAGGTTCAAGCCAGCATAGTATACAACTACGTTTCAGGTTTGGGCTTAGGTGTGTAGAGGTTCAGCCCAGTGACACTATCATGAGCTCTAACCAGTTCTACGCCTCCGAGTTCGAAGATTAGCACCTCACCTGCGAAGACAGTAGTCCCTTTGAGAAGATGCCCTCCTCTGAACCTACCTGATTTGTCTGAGAAGACCGCATGCGCATGCACAACTACTTTACCATCTAGTGTAGCGATATTTCCTACACAGCTTAAGAGCTCCATAGGCTCATCTACATTCTTCTCTACATACTTCTTCCCCTCCTGTTCATAATAGGCGAAAGATGCCTTCCTAACCGCACCTAGAGCAGCAAAGAAAGCAGCAGTTACATTACGTTCTCTTGCGAACTCCTCTAGTGAAGTCAGAAGGTCGGATTCAAATTCCATTCTGCAAACAAATAGTCTCCCTAACTTTGCTTCTTGCCAGATCATCTTTAACACCTCTTCTAGGTCTTCTTTGCCTCTTGAGCTAAGGCTGTCGAAGCATCAACCAGCGCCTTTATGTCATCTTTGCTGTGTGCATATGAGATAGCGCCTAGATGACCTGGTAAAAAGAAGATGTTGTATTTAGCGAGTAGAGCAAAGTAAAATTGGAACTGAAGTTTACGGTCACATCTGTGAACCTCTCTAGCATCTTTAGGTGCTTTACCGTTTGTTGGGAAGTGTGTTAGCAATAGTGAGCCAATACCTGTTGTTGCTGATTGGATTCCTGTTTCAGCGAAGGCGCTATCTATACCCTTTCTAGCCTCTTCACCTAGCTCGCTAAGATAGGGATATACTGCAAAGCTGTTCTCACTTAGATATTGAAGCGTAGCCAATCCAGCATTCATGCTCATAGGGTTCGCTGAGAAGGTTCCGCCACCTATCCACGCTCTTTCGCTCTTGGGGAGTTTAGGATCTGCGTAGGTCATAACCTCCTTTAGCCCACAGACCGCGCCTATTGACAGTCCGCCTCCGAGCACTTTACCCAACGTCGCTAAATCCGGTGTAATTCCATAGTGTTGCTGCCCCCCACCTAAAGCAACTCTGAAACCAGTTATGACTTCATCAAAGAAGAGTAGGCAGCCTGCTTTCTCGGTTTCTTCACGCAACCCTTTCAAATAATCTCTCTCTGCAGGTATGATGCCTCCGCCTAGAACAGGCTCAACTAGCACGCAAGCCAAGTCAGATCTGTTCTCACCTATTATTCTCCTAGCTGCCTCAAGGTCGTTAAATGGTGCTGAAGCGACGTACTTTACACTATCCTCTACACCAGCACTTTCAACGCCGAAAGGTGGAGAAACATCCTTAACCAGATCTGAGTTATATCCGTGCCAACCGCCTTCAATCTTGATCACAATGCGCCTTTTGGTGTATGCTCTTGCAAGCCTAACCCCATACATGGTGGCTTCAGCGCCAGTGTTACAGAATCTAACCTGCTCGGCGCAGGGAACACATTCGCAGACAAGCTCACCTAACTTAAGTGAAGTCTCATTAGCTGTCCCAAAGATAGTGCCGTTATCGGCTTGCTCTTTAAGCCTTGATGCGACGATCTCGGGTGAATGACCCAGTATAAGCGAACCATGCCCCATCCAATAGTCCACATACCTGTTATCATCGGCATCATACAGGAATCTACCTGAAGCCTTTGCGGCGAAGAAGGGGTATGGTTCAAAGAACCTAATATTATGGTTCACTCCGCCAACGAATATGCGCTTGGCAGCCTCAAAGAGCTCCTTAGATCGCCTCGTTCTCTCCACGTAAAGGTTTAACGCATCATCCCACATAACCCATCTCCATGAGCTCCGCAGACCTAACTTACATACATTCCGCTCCAAAAAGGGAAAGTAATATATTATTACCCTACTCACCCGACCTATAGCTAAATGTGTGTGCGGGGGTTGCCAAGCCAGGTCAAAGGCGCAGGTGCCTAAAAGGCTGCGAAACTGAGGATGTCACAAGCAGATCTCCTGTCCCGTAGGGGTTCGTGGGTTCAAATCCCACCCCCCGCACTCGTTACCCCATCAATAATCCTTTGATTGGTGTATTGTATTTTAGCTTGCCCATATAAACACTTCTTACAAGTCGTCAGCCCACGATGTAATAACACTATCTTTCACCCTTTTATTTGTGATCTTCTTTAGCGGAGACTAAAAGCTAATCATCCTAATTAGCTGCAAAGTCACTCTTCATAATTCTTTAATACAGGTATAGAAGGCTAAGAATAGAGATTCTGATGCACCGATGAATAAAACTTGAATGAAGACGATATTCGCCCGCTCGACAGATTTATTCAGGTTCTACTTTGAGTATAGGCCCATCTTTTTGAATTACCTTGACCTTTTGCCCTTTTGTTATATCTTGGTCTGATGTAGCTTGCCAGTATTCTGCCCCGCATCTTATAATCCCGACTTTTCCTTTCGGTATGTCTTCTGCAGCAAAACATACTTCGCCTACTATTCCTCCTATTACTGGGGGTCTTCTTCTGGCTTGTATAACTTTGTAGGCTGCGTAGATGAAGAAGACGCCTATAGTTAAGGGTATTATTAATGTGGTAAGTATGAGGGTGTTTAAAAGGTCTGGGGAAATCAGCCAAGGACCAGTAGGTAGAGAAGGGAACAATAGTAAACCTCCTATTATCATGCAAGCAAACCCAGCCCCTCCAATCAACCCAAACCCTGGTGTCAGCAGCTCAGCAAGCAGTAATATCGCACCCAAGGCTATTAAGATTAACCCACCAATAAATACGCCAGTCAAACCGAGCCCTATAAGGCCTAGTATGAGGCAAATCCCACCTATCACCTCGCTACCATACCCTGGTGATGTTACACCAAATATCAGGGCATAAAGTCCAAAGATAAAGAGTATGTAGGATATCACAGGATCTGAGAGCACCTTTAAGATCTGTAACCTTATGGTCGGTTCCCAATGTAAAACTCTCAACCCTGAGGTTTTGATTGTATAGACTCCTCCAAGCATCTGCACCTTAACACCATCAATCATCTTAAGAAGTTCCTCAACCGATTCTGCTACAAAATCAATGACATTTATCTCCTTCGCCTCTTCTGCTGGAAGGTTTAGGTTCTCTCTTATGAAGCGTGCAGCTGTAGTTTCGTTTCTCCCGTGCATCCTCGCCCTCTCGACTAAGAAGGCTGTTAAGGCGTTGATCGTCTTCGTGTCGTTTACTGGCTGCGTGCCACCTAAGGGGTTGTAGGCTACTGGTTGCGCTGAGCCCATTATAGTGTATGGAGCCATGGCTGCTATATGTGTTGAAAGAAGTATGTAGGTGCCCGCTGACCAAGCCTTAGCACCTTTAGGATAAACGTAGCCTACTACAGGCACAGTAGAACGTTCTATAAGCTCGATTATCTTCATAGTCGCATCCAAGTTTCCTCCAGGCGTGTCTATTAGAAGTAAGAGGGGTGTGTTTAAGCTCTCAGCCTCCCTTAAAGCCTCCTCAATAACTTCACTAGACATAGTCGTTATAGTCCCATCTAGTTTCACAGAAACGATATGTTCAGCAGCCGATGACTCGGCTGTGTAGAATAGAGGGAGTAGGAGAATCAGAATTAGTGGAAGGGTTTCCTTCAGCACCTTCAGGTTCCTCTCTACTCGCTCTTCGCCTTCTCTCCTTTGAGCAGCCCCATCAAGGTGCCTAGGTCTGCGGATGCGCCTGTTGTTGTAACAACGATAAGATTCTTTTCACGAGCGATCTCAGCTAACGTCTGAAGCTCTCTTAACCTAAGGGCGGTTGGAGTCTTCTCGTACATAGCGGCTGCTTCAGCCATCTTGCTTGCTGCTTGGAATTCACCATCCGCTACTATGATCCTCGATCTTCGTTCACGTTCAGCTTCCGCCTGCTTAGCGATAGCCCTCTGCATAACCTCAGGTAGTGTGACATCCTTTATAGCAACTGCCTGAACCTTTATACCCCAGCTATCTGTTGCTGCATCAAGTATCTCTGTCAACTTTTTGCTCAGCTCCTCCCTCTTTGAGAGCAGCTCGTCTAATTCAACCTGCCCAAGCACATCCCTTAGTGTGGTTTGGGCTAGGAGGTTTGTCGCCAATATATAATTCTCTACTGATACGACTGCCTTCTGGGGATCAAATACACGGTAGTAAACCACGGCATCAACATCTACACTTACGTTATCTTTGGTTATCACCCTCTGCTTAGGGACGTCGAAGGTTATTACCCTAAGATCCACTACCCTGAACACATCGATTACTGGTATTCTGAAGAATAGCCCAGGACCTTTAGCTGCTATCAACCTGCCTAACCTGAACATCACCGCCCTCTCATACTCTTTTACGATTCTTATCGAGGCTCTAAGGAAGTATAGGATGATGATTAACGCTAGTATCCCAACGATTATTTCAACTTCAGCCATCTACAACCGGGAAGTATTGTAGGTGAGATGGTAGATAAAGGTTGCTAAATCTTCAGCTTAACCGCCATAGGTGAATATGTCTAGAGTAATGTAAGAAAATTTGGGCTAAGTATGTACGCTGATGTGCGACTCGCGTAGAAGGTAGACGGCTGAGACACCAAAGGGCTCAAACTAATGAAAGCTCGAGGACATGTAAACCTGATTTAGCAATTACTCTGTTCAGGACCGCCCGCAGGTATTCAACCCGAGAGATCTTGCCAGAATCTACACACCAGAATGCGGGGATAATGTAAATGCCCATCTTTGAACACCCACATTACCGTCACACAGTTAGAGACTTGGCTTAATATTTATATTTCTTCCTCTATATAAAGGGAAAAGAAGGTTTAGAATGTTAGGAGGGAACGGGTTGGCTTACCGGAAATGTAGTGAATGTGGAAAGGAGTTCGACGACTGGGGTGAATACAGAGCGAAACTTAGGCTCAAGCAACATATGAAGGATAAGCATGGCTTAGCCGCTGAACAAGCAAATCGAGAAGCGCTTAGAGAATAGTAACGGAACTCATAATTATTGGCTTGACTATCCAAATGGTTTAGCTGTTAGAGGAGGGGGTGGGATTTGAACCCACGTATATCCGCTCTGCAGGCGGACGCGTAGCCTCTCCGCCACCCCTCCGCGTCATCATCTGATTCTTAGATTAGGGGTATAAAGGCTTAGAGTCTGCTCCTCCAACTTTAGTATACTGTATGTAGACTTCAATCGCTTTCTCCACTGCGGCAAGCGGTGCTAGCCGATCTATGCTAAGTAGGATGATCTTATTCAGCCAGTAGAAGACGAGAATGCAGAGCTTTTCTCTTACAGCGCAAACGCATTCGACGCTACCCATTTTATCGTTCCAGCTTTCACGCTCCTTCTTTCTCGCAGCTGCCTGCTTTGCATACCTCTGAAGATCATCTTTTGTAAGGATTACGTCTATGTTGGGTTTACAAGCGAACTCTATTATTTCACCATCTTCCCCGATGAGCATCACACACCTAACTTTCCTGTGGCAGTTAAGCATCTTATCGACGATATCTTCACTCAACATATAAGTTATTGTTGAAAGTAGATGATAAGCTTAATGGTTCAGGCTAAGGAGCCTTCTCTAAACCCTTCTTTTCCGCCTCTTCAGCTGCTTTGTTTAGGTTGAGATCGCTCTGATATTATGTATCTTCGAGGATAGGGGATTTCTATGTCATTCTCATCGAACGCTTTCTTGATAAGCTCTCTAAGCTCCGCTGCTGTTGCGAACGCTGTAGGTTGATCCTTGCACATAAAGATGAGCCTAAGTTTCAAACCATTTTCACCGAATTCAAGCAGATGAACCTGAGGAGCCATATCAGGTAGTACATTGGGATGCTCTGATGCGATCTTGATCATGAGACTCTTTGCTAACTCGTAGTTAGATTCGTATGATATGTCCACGAAGACGGTACCTATCATCCTCGGATCCCTGAGGTGGTAGTTGATGATGACTTCGCTGTCGAAAACCGAGTTAGGTACGATGAGCCTCCTATTATCCCAAGTTCTGATTATGGTGTGAGTGATCTTTATCTCCTCGACCACACCATAATCTCCTCTGAAGAGAAGCGCATCCCCAAGCCTAAACGGTCTTACAAAGTAGATCAATAACCCAGAAAGCCAGTTCCCAACAACCTTCTGCGCAGCCAAACCGACCACTATCGCTGCGAACCCCATACCTGAGACGACGCTGAGGAGGGCTGGAATACTAGGTGGGAAGATAATCGCGAGAGCTATTAAAATGGCAAACACCCATACTACATAAGTTACGATCTTCTGTAGACCCACTAGGGCTGTTTCCTTATCTGCTTCGCCAGCAGCAATCCTACGCCCTAATCTGTTGATCCCAGACTGTATGATTATAACCACCACAGCTGTTATTGAAAGAACTATCGCACCCTGCAGAAGATAATCCATACCTATAGACACATAGCTAGGCAGGGGTAAATTCAGCTTGTCAGAAAGGTAGTTTAAGAGCGAAGAAGCGGTTAGCAGGAAGACGGTAATAAAGAGCGGCCACTTGGAGACTGCAACGAGATAATCATCTAGCTTAGACTTCGTGCGAGCCGCCAGACCAGCAATATGTCTGTAAACATAATAAACAATAACGAGCGGAATTGCTGAGAAAGCAACCGCCAAAAGAACCTCAGCTACAAATAGTACATCGTTATAGACCGCCATACCACCCTCTCCGCGCTCCAGCATATTATTTAACCTATATGAACAGTTAACAGAACAGCCAACTCTAAGCTAGAGCCATAGAATTGATCATCAAAAAACTGGATATCTAAATCTTAGGTGCAATATGCGCACCGTCACTTGGCTGGAACCAGCAAGTATAGTGTTCATAGCTCTTATAGGGATGCCTCTACGCTTTACATGAACTCTCAGATGAAAACCAGTTTGTCACCCTATTCCCAGCATCGTTGGCTAAATCAAGATTCTTGAAGGTTTCAAGTTGCAGGCGCTAATTTAGAGTAGATTTATATAACATCTAGAGGGAAGTTAATTTATGATCATCCGAGAGAAAGTCGCACAATCGATAATAAACCTATTCAGGGTTAATCTCTGCTTAAGTGAGGGCGAAAGAGCCCTTATCTTAGCAGACGCTCCTACACCTAACGAATGGAACAGACTAGACCTCGATTTTCTAACAGCGATGACTAGAAGAGTCTTTTTAGCTAGGATTGTTGGCGATGTGGCCAAAGAAGCATTTAGAACTAATAGTATAGAGGTTTACATCTACCCCTCTGTTGGCGGACATGGGAGAGATCTACCTGACGATGTAGCAACAAAGATGCTCGCTAGCGATGTAGTAGTTGGCATCACAACATACTCTCTTACACATACAGCCGCAACAAAGAAGGCAACGGAAGCGGGGGTGAGGGTAATAAGTATGCCGTCAGTAGAGCCGGAGATGTTTTATCCAGGTGGCGCTATAGACGCTGATTACAAAGCAATAGCCAAAGACACAATAAAGATGTTTGAATATCTAGTGAAGACAGATGTTGTACACATCAGAAGCGACGATGGCACAGATCTAAGCTTCAGCATAAAAGGTAGGAAATGCTGGGCTGAAACAGGGATACTGGCAAAAGACTCTCAGATGAAGGTAGGTAATTTACCCGCAGGTGAAGCATCAGTTGCCCCAGTAGAAGGCACCGCAGAAGGGGTTATCGTCGTCAAAGCAAACTGGTACCCTAGATTAAACACTGACATGGTTCTACTTGTAAGTAAAGGCTTGGTAAAAGACGTGCAAGGTGGTGGTTCTGTAGGCGAAGAGCTACGAAACCTACTTAAACCTCAAGAACAGCAGCAACCGTATATACTGAGGCGTAACATAGCAGAACTCGGAATAGGCACAAACCCCAACGCAAAAAGGACTGACAACGTTTTAGAGGCAGAAAAGATCAAAGGTACAGTTCACATAGGGATAGGAAGCAACTTCTTCCTAGGAGGAAACATCAAAACCGACCTCCACACCGATTTCGTAATACCGAAGCCTGATGTAATGTTCGACGACAAAGCTGTGATAAAAAAAGGAACTTGGCTAATCTGATAAGCCAAATACTATGCGTCACCTAACACTTACCACATACCTTCTGGAACGGCTAGACTTGATATCTCTGTGAAAAGAACATCATTTATAGCTAACCAAGGTGTATTTATGCAACCAAGCTTCTTGACACTACTGATATCGCCTATAACCTCTATCTTTTTAACCATTTGATTCAGTGAGTCTGAAAGTCTTAAGCAAGGTAAAGCATTCTTTATTTGACCATCCTCTATAAGCCACGTACCCATAGTGTGAGCCTGCATAATGTCTCTTCCCTGCAAACCAGTACTCATACCCATAGGTAAACCTGCGTACATCAACCTTTTCACAAGTATAGCTCTTTTAACATCCTTTATGATATCCCACTTAGTTGCTTGGGCTCCTTGAACTATTTGATTAGTTGGGTAATAAACCCAGCCTGGAAAGAATTTTGAACTGTAAGTTGGATCATGTGGAAATGGTGCATGTCCAGTTGAAGAGCGGTTCTCTTGCAAAGCTAACCCTTTATCATAACATTTTTCTTTAGCTATGCCTTTCTCAATAAATGTTAGTGAAGTAGTAGGTGTACCCTCAAAATCAAAGGGTATTGGCATAAGGGTTTTGAGGTTATGTGGTTCATCTGTTACTGTAAGAAGATCGCTTGCGCAAATTGAATCTGACTGTATATAGTGTGGATCTCTCTGAGTTGAGAAGCCTAACTGAATGAACGATCCTACTATATCACCTGCTGCATCAGGTTGAAAGATTGTATAGTATCTTCCTAGGTCGATAGGCTTTGGATTTAAACTTAAGACCGCCTCTCGAGCGGACTCTTCAGCAACAGATCTTACATCAATTTCTGAAAAATCACGTGAAGACTGGGACGCGAAACCAACACCCAGAGAACCACAATCTTCAGCTAAAGGAGTACATATTATTGAACAACCTGTGTAACTATGTGCTAAAGATAAACCTGAAGTGTTAACTAAAGCTAGATGAGCTACTCTTGTAGCTATCGCACCTGCTACTTTGGTTATTTTCTCACTAATCGAGTGAGCGGTTTGTATTACTAGTTTTGCTGTTTCAGCTCTCTCCTCAGTTGTAAGTTCAGCTGTCCTTTTGATAAAAGTGTCCATCATAGGTGGTATCTTGGAAGACGGCGTAAACGGAACATTGGCGCCTGATTTTGCGTGTTCTAGCAGATCACTAATTACTTTTGCAATGGTTTCTTCTTCTGTTGATTTAATAAAAGCTTCAGCGTAGCATCTATTCTTGTTCACGATCTTGATATACGCGCCTTGTTCTTTCGATTCTGTACTCTGGTCTATTAGGCTGCGTGTGAATCTGGTAGAGGAATCGTCAAATGAATATGTTAAGATTTCAGCTTCCGAAGCGCCTAGTTTTTCAGATGTTCTGATTATGTTTTCCGCTTTCTTAATAATTTCTTCACTCAAGACGATGCACCCACTCTTACCTTTCTAAATCTTGCCAAGCTACAATAATGCCCAACCCTTACATTTTGATGTGGACGACCTTTACCGCAACCAGAAGAAAACGGTGACCAACCGTCCTTGGCTATTGCATCACAGCCTAGCCAAAAATCAAGTGTTTTACCATTATAAACGGGGTCTTTAAGCACATCGACTATTTCACCGTTCCTTATATGCCAAGCTATTTCGCCGCTAAAAGTAAATGTACGCCTTCGTTGATCAAATATCTCCATAAGGGGTGCTGTCATAAGAATGCCTTCTTTGGTGTCCTTTATTATTTCATCACTTATCCAATCACCAGGTAAGAGGTTGATGTTGTTCATTCTTATTAGTGGCAAATAATGGGCAGCCATGGCTCTCATCCCACCACTACTTTCTTTAAGGTTGAGCGCAGCAGCCGTCTCTCTAGAGGACTGGTACCCGACAAATAGACCATCCTTCATCAAGTGTATCTTCTTTCCTTCAACTGCTTCGTCGTCGTAACGGTAGCTCCCTGGACCTCCACTCATAGTTGGATCAGCCACTACATTCACATAGGTAGAGCCAAATCTAAAAACTCCAAGCTTCTCAGGTGTCAAAAAAGTAGAGCCTGCAAAATCCCACTCGGTATCCAAAGCTCGATCAAGTTCCGTTGGATGCCCTATAGTCTCGTGGATCTGTAACGCCAAAAGATCATCTTTCAATATTAGATCAGTGAATCCGCAAGGACAGGTTCGAGCTTCTAGTAGCTGTGCTAACTCCTTGCCAATCCTAGACGCATTATTTACCAGATCAGCTTCTTCTATCCATTCATAGCCTTTCGTGGCAAGATTAAAACCAAGGGATTGTGGGTAAGATCTACGCTGCACTATACCATTTTCAGAGGCTTTCCCTTGAATATTGGCTCCGCAGCCTAACAGCTTCTGATAGATTGTTGAACCTTCTGAAGTTCCTAGATACTTCTCTTCTTCAAAACTTTTCAATGAGGCTGAAGCGAATTTTATCCTACCGCTTTGTTTCTTAAGTACTTTGACCGACGTAACCAATAAATCAATCGCGTCTTGTCCTTCGATATTCGAAGGTGCTTTCTCGACGCTGTTAACATAAGTCCCTTTGACGGTGGGTGAATCGACCAGTTTAACTTTACTTTTGTTGCTAAATGAAGCTGCCCTAGCAATCTTTACAGCCCTCTTAACAGCATCCTTACACGATTCATATTCTATTGACGAAATACCAGAAAACCCCCAACTACCGTTAACAATAACTCTAACACCAACTCCTTCATTGACTTCGCTGTTAACTTTAACAGCGCCGTTGTAAGAAACCGATCTAATATTAGATTTAATAAATCTAACATCACAGTATTCCGCCCCTAGCTTACTTGCTAAATCCAAGCATAATCTAAGATGATCTTCAAACATATCTTACCGTCCTTCCACGCATTATTCAAATAAATAAACATGCTGGTAGCGTGTACTCACACTACCAGCAAGGTAAAGATATGGTTTAAGGTTCCAGCCACGCATTTCTTGCTAGCGGCTTGCTAGTAATGATGGAGCCCCAATAGTGTGGATCTGTTACAGTATATCCTTTGAGCCTTTCAGACCAGCCTTGAATCCTTGGCACATAATATAGGTAGATCTGATAGGCTTTTTCGATCTCGATCTGAGTTATCTTGTCTACCATCTCCTTTTGCTTCAGGAAGTCTGAAGTCTTACCAAGCTGCTCTATTAATGTGTCGAGTTCAGTATCATTTATGTTACTTAGATTTCGACCTTTGGAATATAGAATTGTGTTCCATAGATTGTAAGGTGATGCGCCTGCTTGGTCGTGAACATCTAGATCGAAACTGCGTTTTCTAAACAAGTCTTCTATGAATATGGAGAAGTCAACGTTCTTTATCTTCACACGGATGTTGGCCGCTGCAAGCTGCTGCTGTAGAATCGTTGCTATATCAAGGCCGTTAGCAAATACTCCAGCTACCTCGATCTCTACATCTATACCATTGGGGTAACCTGCTTCAGCTAGAAGCTGCTTAGCTTTTGCTACATCTCCAGTCGGCGGATATCCTTTGATGTTTGGATTGTACCATGGGTCGTTTAAACCAGGTATCAAAGAACCGGTTGCTGGGATGCCGTAGCCAAGCTCGATAGCTTGTATTAGTGCCACGCGGTTAATAGCATAGTTGATTGCCTGTCTCACCTTTGCATTCTGAAAGACCGGGTTCCCTTTTTCTGGATGATTATTAATATCCATCATGATTAGCCTGAATGCACCACCTGTCTTGACGATCACACTGCTCTGATTAGCTGTCTTGACAAATTGGGGCGGTATGTCTGTAAGGTGTATCTCACCATTCTTGAGAGCTAAGATCCTCACTGAATGCTCAGGTATGACACGTACTATGATCCTATCTAGATAAGGTCTTCCACCCCAGTAGTCTTCATTGGCTTCCAAGGTTAGGTGGTCATTATCAACCCATTCAACAAACTTGAAAGGTCCTGTGCCTACAGGATGTCTTCCAAAGTCTTTACCCCATTTCTGCACAGCAGTAGGGGATGTAATAAGACCGTAGACATCTGATGCTAAGTATGTTAAAAAGTCTGCGTAAGGAGCGTTTGATTTGAGTCTAAATTCGACGGTATACTTGTCTCTGACGTTAACACTATCTAAGAGGAAGCCTATAGACTTAACCGCTTTGGGGTTTTGTATATGCCTATCGAAATTAGCTTTGACCGCATCAGCATCAAAGGCAGTACCATCGTGGAACTTTACACCTTGCCTTAAAGCAAAGACCCATACAGTGTCACTCTCAGCCTTCCAAGATGTGGCTAAACCAGGAATAAATCCACCACCAGGTCCATAATATATGAGAGCTTCGAATATTGCCTGCATCCCTGTCCCAGCAAATGGTCCAGTCAATGCGTTTAAGGGATCAAGAGTATCTTCTTGCTTTTCTGCTCCAATCACCAAAGTACCACCATATCGACCTGATGGCTGTGGTGTAGTCGTTACCACAGATGTTTCAGTTTTTACTGTAGTAGTTTGGGTTGTGACCGTTACTGTCTTCTCTACAGTTACAGTTGTAGGCTGTGCAACAGTTCTTGTCTCAGTCTTTGTGACGGTTGTAGTAATAGGTGGCTGCATAGATACTGTAGCTACCGCTGCGGCTGCGATTACCACAACTATTACCAGAATCGCTATAGATGCTTTTGTAGAAGAGATGCCTTTTTCCATAAGGGAACCTTACCCTTTTTGAGTTATTTAAGGGTATCGAAGTAAGATCTGTCAATGGAAATGTATATGCGACTCTTCCAACCAAGCTCTGATGGCGGATGCCATGCTAGAATACATAGTAAAGAGACTAGCATTAGTAATACCTGTCTTCCTAGGCGTGTCAGCAATCGTGTTCATCATAATGCTGAACACACCAGGTGATCCTGTCTTAGTCAGAATAGGTCTGGACCCTAATGTTTCACCTGAAAAGATTGAAGCCGCCCGCCGAGAGTTGGGGTTAGATCAACCCATCTACATACAGTACTTTAAGTTCTTGGCGAGGCTAGTGCAAGGCGATTTAGGAAATAATATAAGGACTGGTCGTCCAGTCGCTCAAGATATTATGGAGGCTTTTCCGAGAACTCTTATATTAGCTGTGACAAGTATTCTTCTCGCCATAGTAATAGGTATCCCTGCAGGTATTATCTCTGCTAAGAAGCAATATTCGGTGTTCGATAATATCACATCCGTTGGCTCACTTTTAGCTGCTTCTATGCCGAACTTCTGGCTTGCGCTTGTTCTCATACTATTCTTCTCATATTGGCTTAAGCTGACCCCGATCTCAGGCTACGGTACACCTATTCACCTTATACTACCCACAATAGCTCTTGGCGCAGCGTTAGCAGGTACGGTTACACGTTTTACTCGCTCAAGTATGCTAGAAGTTATTAGGCAGGATTTTGTGCGCACAGCTAAAGCCAAAGGATTGAAGGAAAGCATAGTAACATTCAAGCACGCCCTTAAGAATGCTCTTATACCAATAGTCACAGTTATAGGTCTGCAATTCGGTTCATTACTTGCAGGTGCTTTCTTCGTTGAAGCGATCTTCGCTTACCCTGGTGTAGGTAGGCTTGCTGTTCAAGCTATTCAGCAGAAGAATTATACGGTGGTTCAAGGAGCTGTTTTAGTGGTGTCGATTAGCTTTGTTTTAATAAATCTATTAATTGACATAATCTACGCCTATATTGATCCTAGGGTTCAATACGAGTGAAGCGTTATGGAGCAGTTAGGAAAGGAAGAAGTTAAGGAAACTTCAGGAAGCGAGCTGCGAACTGTATTACGTAGCTTGAGAAGAAGCCGCACAGCCACCTTTGGCTTAATATACGTCATAGCCTTGGTTATAGTCGCTATTCTCGCACCAATCATCTCACCTTTTGACCCTTATGCACAAGATCTACCCAATAGGCTTCAGCCACCATCTTTTCCACACATTTTAGGGCTGGACGAGTTTGGTAGAGATGTGCTTAGTAGACTTATCCACGGTGCAACTATATCGATGCAGGTTGGGCTTGAGGTGGTGCTGCTCTCTCTTCTAATAGGCGTCATTGTTGGTGCTATCTCAGGATATTACGGTGGATGGGCGGATATGGTGTGTATGAGGGTAGCGGACATCTTTCTAGCTTTTCCAAGCTTAGTGCTAGCTATAGGTATAATGGCAGTTATAGGACCAAGCATATTTAATGTGGTCTTATCGCTTGTAGTCGTATCTTGGCCCTACTATGCTAGAGTGATAAGAAGCCAAACGATCACGCTTAAGAAAATGGATTTCATAACAGCAGCCAGAGCGATGGGCGCGAGCGGAAGGCGTATACTCCGTACACATATAATACCCAACGCCATTCCTCCTGTGATAATACTTGCTACTTTAGGAATGGGGTCGGCTATCTTAGCTGAGGCTGGTTTGAGCTTCTTGGGTCTTGGTGTTAACCCACCGACTCCAAGCTGGGGTATAATGGTTGCTTCTGGGCGGGATTATATACTCCAGGCTCCGCATATGGTAATCTCATCAGGTCTAATAATAACGATTACTGTATTAGCATTCAATCTGTTAGGCGATGGTCTTAGAGACGCTTTAGACCCTCGTCTCAGGATATGAGGTTAAATTGACATTGGATAGTGACAAAGTTCTGTTAGAAGTAAGGAATCTGAAAACATATATCGAGACAAGCTCAGGGCTAGTTAAAGCTGTAGATGATGTGTCTTTTGATGTCAGGAAAGGAGAGATAGTGGGCTTAGTTGGTGAGTCTGGCTGCGGAAAAACTATGGCTGCGCTATCAGTTATGCGCCTTCTACCTGAGCCTTATGGAAAGATTGTTGGTGGAAGCATTTACTTTGATGGGCAGGATCTAACTAAGCTATCGGAAGGAGAGATGCGTGCAATTCGAGGAAGCAAGATTTCAATAATTTTCCAAGACCCATTAACAGCCCTAAACCCCATAATGAAGATTGGTGAGCAGATTGTAGAGGCTATCGTATCACATCAGCAAGTAGATAAAAACGAGGCTAGGCAGAGAGCAATAAACCTTCTACATAGTGTAGGAATACCTGACGGCAAGGTGATAGCTAACCAGTACCCATTTCGGATAAGCGGAGGGATGAGGCAGAGGGTTATGATTGCAATCGCCTTAGCTTGCGATCCGACCCTACTCATAGCGGATGAACCTACAACCAACTTAGATGTCTCGATTCAAGCCCAAATTTTGGAAGTTATCAGCGATATAAGAAGGAAAAGAGGGATATCCGTCCTTCTGATTACGCATAATCTAGGGCTTGTCGCTTGGTTATGTGATAGGGTCTTCGTGATGTATGCGGGTAAGATTGTAGAGCAAGCACCTACTGAGGCTCTATTCACTAATCCATCCCATCCATATACTGAGCTTCTTCTAAAATCTGTACCGAAACTAGATTCACCAAAGGATAAACTTGCGACTATAGAAGGTGAAGTTCCAAATCTTATAATGGTGCCTAAAGGCTGTAGGTTTCATCTCAGATGCCCTTATGCAAGAGAGTGTTGTAGAGCTGTTGAACCTGATCTTGTAAAGGTTGGTATAGATCACTACGCCAGATGTCTAATGCAAGACAGTAGGTATAATGTAGAGTGGAAGTGACAGATTGGCTGAAAATATGCTGGTTGGAGTAAAGAATCTTATCAAACATTTCCCAGTAACAAAAGGGATTGTATTTAAGAAGACCGTTGCAACAGTTCGCGCTGTCGATGATGTAAGCTTTGAAATCGAGAAAGGCAAGACTCTTGGTTTAGTAGGAGAAAGCGGCTCAGGAAAGAGCACAACAGGGAGGCTCATCCTTCGACTTCTAGAACCTACAGCTGGCACGATAAAATTCGACGGATTAGACATAACCAGCCTACCTGAGAATGACTTAAAAGATTTAAGAAGAAGAACCGGCGTCGTCTTTCAAGATCCATATTCATCACTCGACCCAAGAAAAAGAGTTATGGACATAATCTCTGAACCACTACTCATCACAAACTGGGGGGATCGTAAAAGAATAGCTGAGCGAGTGTATGAGCTACTTGACCTAGTGGGCTTAAGGCGTGAGGACTCTTCAAAATATCCACATCAGTTTAGTGGCGGGCAGAGGCAGAGAATAGCTATAGCAAGAGCCTTAGCGCTATCACCCGACCTGATCGTAGCAGATGAACCGGTATCAGCTCTAGATGTATCTGTTCAGGCTAAGATCATAAATCTCTTCTCAAATATTCAGAAAGAGCTTCAAGTAGCCTACTTATTCATCTCCCACGATCTAAGTGTAGTAAGGCATATCAGCGATAAAGTAGCTGTGATGTACCTTGGAAAGATTGTTGAGTACGGTCCAGCAAACATGATGTTCGATCAACCTCTCCACCCATACACAAAAAGTCTCTTAACTGTCATTCCGGTACCAAACCCCAAACTAATGAAGAGCAGAAAACCAACAGTATTGCGAGGCGAAATACCCTCGCCAATAAACCCGCCTACAGGATGTAGGTTCCATACAAGATGCCCGTATGCGTTGAAGCAGTGTTCAGAAGAAGAACCTCCTTTTGTTCAAGCTAACCCAAACCATTTCGTCTTATGCCTATTCTGGAAAGAAATTGATGAGGGAGTTTTAATCCCTCATATCTAAGTAACTACACTAGATCTGGGTGTACCAGCTTTCCGTCTACTATTATCGGTTTGCCATCTAGCTCAACAGTAGTATTGGTAACCATGATGTCGAAGTGTGTCACTTTTCCCCAGCCGAATAGTACTCCTCCTGCGTAACTCTCCCACTCCATAGGTGCATATACATTCGGATGTACTTCTGCCCTGTGGTCGCAGCCAAAGCTCAAGTGCAATAGGTCGTAGGCATCAGGATCGTTCCACCGCTCAAACCACTTCTTCTTTAATATGTCTGCTTCGAAACCACCTTCAATATCAACAAGCCTGCTCTTCTCAACTGTCAACTTAAGCGGATCACGAACAACGTGGCGTAAGTGGATTAAAACGTCCCCTGGCTCAACTACTAGGATTCCGTTCCCACTCTCGGGTATGAATGGGAAGCTTACAATCGAGTTGGGGAAATTCGTCCACTTTACTTTCCTCTCTGCATCGAGTAAACCATTCAAATGTGGTGCAGATTTATGACTGTTCCTAAAGACCAACTCAGTCCCTCTCTTTGACGTGATCCTCAGAATCTCCGAAGACTCAAGAATCTTGATGAAGTTCTCTACACGCTTCAATACCTTCTCGTTAGGTCGCATCTTCAGAATGCTTGTAGCAGTCTCAACAACCATAGCAATTCTAGTACCTGCGTCAAGAACTTCCTGATGACTCTTCTGCTTACCCCATTCCATTGTCAAAAGGTTTATCACAAGATCTGCTTTTTTTAGAAAATCTATTATCCATGCAGGGGGGTCGCCAAGGGATTCTAGAGGCGGGCTCATTAACATATGCACATCAGCACCTAGGGCTAGTGCCGCACCGTAAAATGCTTGAATTATATCCATATCCTTTCGTGTATCAGTTAGGATGATAACTCTTTCACCCTTCTTCACTCCAGCCCTCCTAAGAAAGTCTTCGGCTATGCCGTACAGCTCTGTAGCCCTTCCGAAGAACGGTGGACCGACCGACGGAAACAGCTCATACATAGATGGTGGAGAAGACATAACATAGTCACTCCCATTCACAGCATATAAACCTTGTTGTAGTTAACTGCGTAACAATACTACTCTATACTTATTTAAAATCAGGGAAACAGATCCTATCGATTTAGAAATAATCACGAAGAACTGAAATAAATTATGGAAGTAAGTAGGATTTTAATATTGCCAATGCATCTATAGGAGGAGATGGCCGTACAGAAGATAAGGCTTAGCGACATTGAGCCTACGTCAGGAATAGGTAGAATGCTAGAAGATAGTGAGACAATAGATTTGCTCGATTCAATGCAGTCAGTAGGGCAGCTGACACCTATAAAAGTCAGACCGCATCCGACTAGGGCAGGTAAGTACCAGCTAGTATATGGTCACCGTAGGTATTTTGCTGCACTCCGTTTGGGATGGGAGACAATAAAAGCCGAAGTGGAAGATTTGGATGATGAAGCTATGTTACAGCAGGCAATCGTTGAAAACATACAGCGAAAGGATCTGACAGATTATGAAAAAGCATTACTTTTTGAACGATTACATCTTGACTTCAAAAGGACTTATGAGGAGATAGCTCGTCTTGTTGGCAAGTCCAAGCAGTATGTAGCTAACCATCTTGCTATGTTAAGGCTTTTTGACCGTAAGAAGATTGAAGAAGATAAGGAATTAAAGAATTTGCTTCTTCAGTTGACAGAGCACCACTGTAGAATACTTGCGAGATTGCTTACTGAGGAAGAACGTTTGAGAATGGCAAAACTCATAGTGCACGAGAAGCTATGTGTGCGTGAAACAGACAAATTAGTAGGTCATGTTAAAAGCAATCAAATTGGGTTTAATGGGACTATAGCAATAGGTAGGATAACGAGAAAAGAGGGATTCGTAAGATCACATGTGAAGGTTGGTGATAACGGTTGGTCTATGTTTTATGATAAATCACGCATATGTTTCATACGCGAAAAAACCCTAAACAAGTTAATAGCGAATCTCGTGGGATCGTCGTACGAAGTTGGAAAAGAAGCAGGTGTGGATGTAGCGCGACAGTTACAAGATGATTTCAATCCACATGATCGGAAGCGGTGGCCGAGGGCGCTTAGAGAATTTACAGCTAACGCCCGTTGGGGTAAGGTGTCTATCATATCAGGCGATACGATAGAAATACAAGGTTCTGCTATTGATAATGCAGAGTTCTTCCGTGGCTACCTAGAGGGGTATCTAGGCGCATCTTTACAGCTTCTCGAACATAGAGGTAGAGACATATATTTCCGCATTTTGACTAGAAGTGGAGCAAAGTTACCGGCAACCGCTAAACAACTTTACAGATGACTCAAATCCTTAAGAAAGACATAAGTATAGACTTGCTATTCTGAAAATTTGAGCGAGTTGGACAGTACTTATCAGACTATACGTGTGGAGAGAAAAGAGGGTGTAGCCTGGCTATATCTGAACAGACCGGAGAAGAAGAATGCAATGAATTCTACGATGCATAAAGAGCTCAGACAAGCCTTAGATCTTTTGGAAGAAGACAATGATGTCAAAGTGTTAGTTATAACGGGCACCGGTGATAGTTTCTGCTCTGGGTTAGATGTGATTGAATCATTTGTGGACACATATGATGAACCTGAAAGGTTCTATAGGGCGCTTTATGACGTGTCGTCTATATCAGGTTGGAATCTTAGATTAAGGTACTTTCCTAAGCCCACCATCGCTGCTGTCAATGGGTATTGCTTTGCTGGCGGCTTTAACCTTCTTTCAGCGTGTGATCTGGCAATAGCTTCTGAGACAGCCATCTTCGGTATATCGGAAATTAACTTTGCTCATATACCAGCAGGCGGCACTACTTGGTCCGCCGCTGAATTTCTTCTCCCTAAACACGCTTTATACCTGATACTCACGGGAGCAACAATAGATGGGAAAGAGGCTGCGAGAATAGGGTTAGTTAACCAAGCAGTGCCATATGACCAGCTTATCAGCAAGACTACAGAGCTAGCAAACATCTTGAAAGAAAAACATCCAGTAGCTTTAAGATCCGCTAAATGGAACTATCTACTTACTCGCAGACTAGGTTCGGACTTACTTGATGCCATACAATGGGAACTTGCAATGTTACATACAAACACATATTTCACTAAAGGAGAGTGGATTAAAACAGCTTTACAAAAGTTCAAGGCAAAGGAATTCAAACCAGGCTTGCAAACATACAAGCGTGGAGAGGATAGATAATGTGATTACAGGCATTGTGTACACCCGGGTTGACGACAAGCTACGCTAATTTTTTGTAAAAGTGTAGGTGGTGTTAAGTCCGGAATGGAGAACAGGTGTTTTGAGCCGCAATTGGAGTGCATGGCGCGGAAAGAATTAGAGCGGCTGCAATTAAAAAAATTGAAGGCGACGATAGCCAGTGTCTATGATAGTGTGCCATTTTATCGCAAGAAATTAGTTAGCTTAGGTCTAAAACCATCTGACATAAATTCACTAAAAGACATTCAAAAGATACCCTTCACGACTAAGGATGATCTAAGAGAAAACTACCCCTTCGGATTATCGACAATACCGGCAAACCATCTATCCATTATACATACTACAACAGGAACAACAGGAGTGCCAGTTCCAATACCCAACTCTACTCTGGATATCCAAAGCTGGAGCAGACAAATAGCTCGTTGCTTAACAGCCGCCGGCATAACTAAAGGTGATATCTTCCAGATTACTCCTGCGTTCGGCTTATTTACAGGCGGGTTCGGCTTTTACTATGGTGCAAAGCATCTAGAGGTAACAGTCTTACCAACTGGTACTGGCTCTAGTAGAAGACAGATTCAGCTCATGTTAGATTTTGGTGTTACAAGTGCAGTTGCTATCTCTTCTTATTGGCTTCGCTTGGCGGAGGTTGCTTTTGAAATGGGAATTGACCCTGCTAAGGATACCAAAGTAAGAAAGGGTATCGCAGGCTCTGAAATGTGGACATATGAAATGAGAGAACGAATCACAAAGATATGGGACGCAGATATCCATAACGTTTACGGTATATCAGAACTATGCGGACCTGGCGTAGGTGTTGACTGTGACGTTCACGAAGGGATACATTTGTTTGAAGACAATTACTTGGTGGAAGTTATAGATCCTAAGACAGGTGAAGTGCTAGGCCCAGAAGAGGAAGGTGAACTTGTTTTTACTACACTTGAACGACACGCCATGCCATTACTCAGATATAGATCAAGAGATCTGACTTTTATGTACGACACGTATGAATGCGAGTGTGGTCGTACATTCTGTCGTGTAGAGTGGATAAAAGGTAGGTCTGATGACATGCTAAAGATAAGCGGAGTCAACGTTTGGCCAAGCGAGGTTGAAAATGTGTTACTACGCCATAAAGATTTAGGGCCTGAATATCAGTTGATTGTTAGTAAAGTCGGACCTCTAGATCACTTAAAAGTGGTGATAGAAAGCGAAGAGAAACTTTCTGAGAATGGGAAAAGAGAGATAGCACGGGAACTCGTGGAGGAGCTCAGGGAAGTACTTTTGATAACACCGGAAGTCGAACTTGTTAAACAAGGTGCGCTTCCAAGAGATGATACTAGAAAGGCCAAACGAATAATAGACATGCGTTAAATAACTAAAACAATGCTTTAAGCAGATAATATAAGGCCTTTCTGTTTAGAAAGAGCTTGATTAGCCCTTTAATTTCGTTTTTCTCTACTCTAATTACTGAATCCCAGACTCCAACTTTGCCAACGATTATGAGCTGATCTTCTTCAATCAAACATTTTTCGAATGTAATCACCATCTCGCCTAATGGAGAATCAAGCTGCAATGCGATCGTACCTCGATCTCTTAACTGTGCCATAGGCTCATATGATTTTTGTGGACATCCGTATAGGCACCTTCCTTATAGTATTTGTCATAGAATTCTAGCTCCAAATGATGAGCTTGAAAGAAGAGCGAGCAGAGCATAGTATCAATTGTAGCAGGAAAACGTCCAAATGTATTGTAGATATACTCGCAGATATCTTTGACACATTGAATGATGTCTTCAGAAGGTCTTGGAACCTCTTTCTCCATATTTATGTTCTCCTTAAAAGGTGTAGATTGGATGCCAGAATAAATTCCTCCAGAACCAAATTTCTCAGCCAACACAAGATCCACAGCTTCACTCATATTCTTCACGTAAGGTGGGCAGTAGCTTTGAAAGATTCCATCAATTCCAATAGGGTTAGGCAAGTTACTAACCTTGCCTACTGTAAAGCGAAAACCCAAGCCTTTAGCTAAAGGAGTTCCGCCCATAATTACACTTGGAGACATCCCGCTAAAAACCCATCCTCCGATGCCTAAAGCTTCTGCCATCAGCATCATATTCTGGATTATGAAACCGCTCTCAACAGCCATGGCCTGCAGAAAAAGCCTCTCAATATATGAGAGGGGGACGGAGGACGTCTTCCTTATAAGCCCCTTCTCAATCCATTTTTGACCGCAGCAAGATTTGTTACCATGGAAGTCATCAACAATATTAAGACCCATGTCGCCGACATAAAGGAATGTTAAATTAATGTACTCTCTAGAAACATCCGTTATAGGTATAAATAATGTGGTACCTCGTTGGTTAGCATTCCAAAGATTTACACTGCATATCGCAGGTTGCCGTCTTGGTATCTCAAGACGTTGATCACCAAGTTTTACAGTATGTCTCCTAACGTAATTCATTAGCTCATCCGCCTTATCCGCTCTGACGATTTCAACTACCTTCTCTGCAGCCATCTTCCGAAAATTTGTTACATAGACACCATTATCGTTTGTATAAAAGAGTTCAGTACCTTGTGAACCTGCTGAGGTAGGGTAAGTTCTGCCTATAAAAGAAATTATAGCATTACCACCTCCCATAAATTGACGTAATTTTTCAGCTCTATCGGGCGCCGCGGGATAAGGTGGTGGTTGATAAGGCACATCTGCCAAAGCAAAACCGCTGATGCCAACACCAGCTACAAGCAGCAAAGCTTCTTCTGCTTCTGAAAGCGGAAGAGGGTGCTTCTCAGACTTGAACTTTGTAGGACCTTCAGGAATTTCCATTCCAAGACCAAAACGTCTCGATCTTCTGTTAAGAATTGCCTTAAGCAGAGGATAGGTTAAGGCAACCATTAGACCTTTATGCTGTTTCTCAGGCATGGTATATCAAAATACGCATTCTCGGACATTTCCTTAAATGTTACCTTACTATGGTTGGCGCTTTTTTGCAAGCAAAGAATAAATCATGCTTTCTGATAGTTGTTTTTTATGAGTCAGAAAATGACCAGTAGAACTATATGGGCTGCTATTAGCATAATATTGCTGGTTATAGGGCTAGCAGGTGGATACTTTATGGGTACTACAACTGCCCCTACCGTAACTACTACAGAAGTAGCAAAAACAGTAACGCTTACCACTACCGTTACTACTACTAATACAGTCACTACTACTTTAACTCAGAAAGAGAGTGTAAGCGTTACAGCCTTACCTACACCAACAAGAACAGAAATAGTGTTAGGCGCTACCTTACCTTTAAGTGGAGCGCTAAGCGCACACGGTCAAGAAGTTGCAGAAGCGCTTAAAATGGCTGCTGAAGACATTAATAATGCTGGTGGAATAACTGTTAAAGAGGGTGCAAACCTCAAGATTCGACTGGTGATCTTGGATGATAAGTCAGATCCAACGACCTCAGTTAACAACCTTGAGAGGCTTATTAATGTTGAACATATCGATGCTCTAGTAGGAGGAGTAGCAGCTGCTATCTCAGCACCTTTAGCAGCGGTTTGTGAGAAATATAAAGTACCTTATGTGACAGCAGGTGTAACAAACGTAAGGTACTTTGAGAGATACTACAAATATATGTGGATCGTTTTCCATAGACTAGACGCTAATGTCGAACTTACTATGAAGGCTTTCCAAAGCGTAGGGATAAAGACTCTAGCATATTGGGAAGAAAAAAGCGAAGTTGGAGAAGAGATAGGGCAGTGGGTTAAAACATTAGCTCCAAAATATAGCGTAGACGTTGTTTTCTATGAGTCATTTGTGGCCGGCACCAAAGACTTTACCGATCTAATAGTAAGAACTAAAGCGAAGAATCCCGATGCAGTAATGGTACATCCAACCACACCTGACGCAGTAACCATGATTAGACAAAGCAAAGAAAATGACTTTAATCCCAAACTCTTCTGGATGCTTAGAGGCGCATCAACGCCTGTATTTTACGATAATCTCGGTAAAGATGCTGAGTATGTTACTGACACGTTGGTCTGGAACCCCTCACTCAACAGGCCAGGTAATGCACAGCTTGTTGCTAGATATACTGAACGCACTAATCGTCCTGCAGGAGCTCTGCTCGGTCCCTCATATACGGTTATGCAAGTGATTGCTGAGGCATTTAAGATCGCAGGTACGTTAGATAAAGAAAAGGTGAACGAAGCTATTATGAAAGTCTATTTGCCTAACACAGTAATGGGTCCTGTGAAGTTTACTGAGAAAGGATCCCCTATTCTACAACATGAAATGAACCAATGGCAAGACGGAAAGTATGTGTGTGTTTATCCACCTGAACTGGCTGTATCAAATATAAAACTAGCCCCGCCTTGGAGTAGCAGGTAAGATCGTGAAGACAGTCCCCCTGTAATTTTTTGCTTCTTTTTACTTGTGAGCTAAATCATAATGGTATAGTCAACTTTATAATATTCGTTTAGAATCCTTTTTGAGCTGAGACTCTGTAAATTGTTACTTGAAGCTAAGATGGTAACCAAGAGATTTGGAGGACTAGTAGCACTTAAGAGTGTTGATCTTCAAGTTGAGAAAGGTGAAATTTTGGGATTAATTGGACCGAACGGTGCAGGTAAGACCACTTTATTCAACATAATTTCTGGTGTCTATCCACCAGACAAAGGGGAGATATTGTTTAATGGTTTGAAAATAGTTGGATTCAAACCATGGAGGATCTGTAAGTTAGGTATAGCTAGAACGTTCCAAATAGTTAGACCTTTTAGGGAGATGACAGTACTTGAGAACATCATGGTTGGTGCTTTATTTGGCGCAGGTAGTAGTGATGCTGCAAATATAGTTCATACTGCTATCAAACTTGTCGGGTTAGATGGGAAAGAAGATGTACAAGTTGGAAAACTTAATTTAGCAGATCAAAGAAGACTTGAGATAGCTAGAGCTTTAGCGACACGACCAAGGCTTCTACTACTTGATGAGGTCATGGCTGGGCTAAATCCTACCGAAACTCAACAAGCCCTATCCTTAGTCAGAGAAATAAGAGAACAGGGCGTCACTATTATAATGATAGAACACGTTATGCAGGCAGTGATGAATATCTCGGACAGAATTGTGGTATTGGATCATGGTGAGAAGATAGCCGAAGGAAAACCGCAAGACATCTCGAGAGATCAAAAAGTAATCAAGGCGTATCTGGGTGAAGAGCTTGCTTAAAGTAGAATCTTTAAATGTCTATCACGGAAATATTCAAGTATTGTATAACATATCATTTGAAATTAATAAAAATGAACTTGTGGCGCTAATTGGAAGCAACGGTGCTGGAAAGACAACATTACTTGAGACACTTATGGGTTGGCTCCACCCAAAATCAGGATCTATTACCTTCAATGGTTATAGGATAGATAATTTACCGACGCACAAGATAGTTGAGCAAGGCGTATCGATCGTTCCTGAAGGAAGGATGCTTTTTCCCGCACTATCTGTCTTAGAAAACCTAATGCTAGGTGCCTTTACTCGTTCTGCAAGAAAAAAGCTCGGAGAAAACTTGGAAAGGGTCTTTGATATATTCCCTGCTCTCAAAGAGCGAAAAGATCAGCTTGCAGGTACACTGAGTGGAGGTGAGCAGCAGATGTTAGCCATAGGCAGAGCACTCATGGCTAATCCAACATTCCTGTTACTCGACGAGCCTTCGCAAGGACTTGCACCAATTATTGTGACACAGATCTTTGATCTGATTAAAGAAATCAACCACTGGGTGACAATTCTCATAGTAGAGCAGAACGTTCATAAAACCCTTAAGATTGCGACGCGTGTTTATATTTTGGAAACTGGACATATAGTCAAAGAAGGAACGAGTCAAGAACTTCTAAAAGATGATAGTGTACGAAAGGCATACTTGGGGGTATGAGATGTAGATGGATATGAAAAAACAACGTCTAGTCGAGCCGCTTTTGATAGTGGTTGTTGTCGTTGTCTTCGGCGTTATGTACTTTGTTTCGCTGGATTATCTGCATATCGTATTAGGTGGTGTATTAGTTGGGGGGCTTTACGCATTAGCAGCTCTTGGACTTGCTTTAGTATTTGGAGTGATGAGGATACTTAACTTAGCTCATGGTTCGATGATGGTGCTTGGAGCCTATTTGAGCTTCTGGTTCTTCACGCTCTATGGTGTTGATCCTTTCATTTCTGTATTACTAGTTATACCTGTTCTATTCTTACTAGGGTTCGCTATTGAATACTTCTTAATGGACAGGGTCGCAACATTAACTGCTCATCAACCAGTACTTGTAGCTTTTGGTCTTATGGTTGTTCTTGAAAGTCTATTTATGCTACTCTGGACTGCCGATCCTCGAGCGTTGGTCTTACCTTATTCTGGTGCCCGATTAGCTATAGGATCTCTCCATATCTCGTTAACTCGCCTTTGCGCATTTGTACTTTCCGTTGCAGGTTTGCTATGCTTAGCTATAATCTTGAACAAAACACTAATGGGGAGGGCTATCCAAGCAGTATCGCAAGATTTTAAGGCAGCTTGCTTTGTTGGGATCAACTCGCGAAGAATGTATCAGCTTGCTTTTGGTATAGGGGCTGCATTTGCAGGATTCGCCGGTTCTCTTATATCGGTAATATACGCCTTTGAACCCACAAGCGGGCTTGCATTTGTTATTAAAGCGCTTGCGGTGATAGTTCTAGCAGGTACTGGAAGAATAAGCGGACTTATAGTTGCGGGAATAGTGCTTGGTATTATTGAATCAGTTGGGGCTATAATTATTGGTGGCGGTTTCAAGGACGCGATAAGCTTTGCGGTGTTCCTATTAGTTCTATTGATCAAGCCAGAGGGGCTCTTCGGTAGAAGGAGATGATCTCTGTATGAAAAGAAATGTTTTTAACATGTCCTTCGGTCTCGCCGTTTTAGCTGTTTTACTTATCGCGCCACTTTATATTCAAATTAACTACTTCTTCCATCTTATTATCATTCTCTGTATTTACGTCACGCTTTCTGTAAGCTGGAATATAGTGGGAGGATATGCTGGTCAATGCAATTTTGCACACTCGGCTTTCTTTGGAGCAGGTGCTTACGCCACAGCTTTACTTTGGAATTTAGGGCTTTTACCTTACCAAGCAATGATCATAGGCGCATTTACTTCTGCTTTTCTAGCTGTATTGATAACTCCTTGTTTCAGACTAAGAGGGTCTTATTTCGTCTTAGGTACGATGAGTCTCAGCGAAATCTTAAGGATCATTATGCTTAACTGGAAAGGAAGTGGAGGGGCTTCTGGAATTCATCTTCCCGTTCCAGAGCAGTTCACTATAACTACATATTACTATGTAGCTATTGCGCTTACCACATTTACAATTGCTGCTACTTGGTTTACAATTAAAGGTAAGCTAGGCTTAGCATTCAGAGCCATAAGAGATAATGAGGTCTCAGCGGAATCCTTAGGTGTTAATCCTCTCCGCTATAAAGTGATCTCATTAGCTCTAAGCGCCTTTTTTGCCGGTTTAATAGGAGGGTTCTACTCATACTATGTGCTTTTTATTGAACCGAATAATGCGTTTAGTGTCTTCTGGACCGCCATACCTTTGTTCGCAACGATTTTAGGCGGGGCGGGTACGATGCCAGGGCCGATAGTCGGAGCGATAATATATGTGGGATTGACTGAGTTGACGGCAGGATTAGGTATAGTTAGTCTGTTTATGTTGGGAATAATACTTATAGCTATTGTGATCATCACACCTACAGGTCTCGTAGGCTTGGCTTCAAGATACAGCCATTTTGAGAAGAGGGGAAGCAAAGCTGTTCAAAAAAGCGTCCCTACATTCATCCGTTCTTGGCTTGGTATACAATCAGACATTAGAGGCAAATAATTTGTACAGATAAGTGCATATAATTTAAACATTTAATAAGCATAGGCGAGGAATAGATCTGGGGGATATTACCTTTGGTTAAGGCAATAGTAGGTGGTTTACTTATTGATGGTACCGGGCGTGAAGTGATTAAAGATGCTGCGGTACTAATTGACGGCAAGAAAATCATAAAGGTTGGTGCAAATGGGCAATTTGATATCCCCTCTGGAGCTGATCTCATAGATGCTCATGGGATGACTGTCATGCCAGGATTAATGGATGTTCATACGCATATTGCCCTCCCTTTTTATCCTCCTGAGACAGAGTGGCACGTAGCATCTGTAAGGGTAGATACACCTCTTGCGACACTTTACGCAGCTAAACATGTAAAGGACTTGCTAGATGCAGGCTTCACAACCGTTAGGGATTTAGGTAACTTTCAAGACTTTACTAATCCTGTTGCAAGATCGGTTAAAAAGGCAGTTGACAGAGGAATATTATTAGGCGCTAGAGTTGTCTACGCGGGGGGTGTTCATATGACTGGTGGTCATGCTGACCTAGGGACACCTGCTATCCTTAGAAGACCAGAAAATACAGCCGATGGAGTTTGGTGCGTAAGAAAGAAAGTCAGGGAAGCTATTAGAAGCGGCGCAGACTTGATAAAGATATCAGCTTCAGGTGGAATGGCGGGGGAACTAGAGATGCCGTGGTGGAGAAACTTTACTCTTGAAGAGATTCAGGCAATATCCGATGAAGCTCATGCTCTTGGTAAGAAAGTAGCAGCTCATGTCTATACAGCAGATTTGATTAAACATGCCATTCGGGGTGGTGCAGATACTATTGAACATGGTTTCCCCTTAGATAACGAGGCGATCAAAATGATGATAGAAAGAGGAATCCCATTGATTCCGACTTTACATGTTTTCTCTGAATGGACCATATCCACTATGGAGGGCAAAGTTCCTGATCATCAATTCAAGAAGATAACTGATACTGCGCAAGCTTGCATCGAGAGTTTTAAGAAGGCCATAGAATCTGGTGTGAAGATAGCTACCGGTAGTGATATTACTCTTCTAGCACCACCAGCGCCTCAACACGGGGACAATGCATATGAAATAGAGCTGATGGTTAAGTACGGTATGAAAGAAATGGATGCCATAGTCGCCTCTACTAAGAATGCAGCAGAAGTTATAGGATGGGGAGAGGAACTTGGTACGATAGAGGAAGGAAAAATCGCCGATCTCTTAATAGTTAAGGGTGATCCCCTTAAAGATATAAGGGTGCTCAGGGATAAACAAGCAATTGCAGTGGTGATTAAGGAAGGTCAGATCGTAGTAGATAGACGTGCCAGTTAACTATCTTTCTTGTAAGATCCCAGTATGCTTTTCTTCTATTTCTCTCCAGAAGTGGCAGCTTACGAAGTGATTCGAACCAACATTTTGGAATTGCGGTTCACTTCTCGAACATAGTTCCTTAGCGTGAATACATCGCGTATGAAAGCGGCATCCCAATGGGGGTTGTAATGGAGAAGGAATTTCACCTTGCAAGAGGACTGGAGGGTTTTTCCTCATTAAGTCCGGATCTGGCCTAGGTATAGATTCCATCAAAGCACGTGTATAGGGATGGAGAGGATTCTTGTAAATTTCAGAAACAGAAGCAAGTTCGACTATCTTACCTAGGTACATTACTGCCACTATATCACTTATGTGTTGAATTAAGCTCAAGTCATGAGATATAAATAAATATGTTAGCTTGAATTCTTCCTGAAGATCTATCAAAACGTTAATAATTCTGGCCTGAACAGATACATCTAAAGCAGATGTAGGCTCATCTGCAATTATCAAGTGAGGGGATAACGCAAGCGCCCTGGCTATCGCGATTCTTTGTCTCTGCCCTCCACTAAACTGATGTGGATACTTTTCGTTGTCTTCGCTACTAAGGCCTACTTTTTCTAGCAACTTACATACCCTTTCAAATCTCTCAGCCTTACTATATTGTTGATGAATCTTCATAGGTTCTTCTATAATTTGAGCGACCTTTTTCCTAGGATCAAGCGAAGAAAATGGGTCTTGAAAGATCAGACCAATCTTAGACCGCACTTTCTTGAACTCTGACCTGCTAGAATTAGCTAGGTCCCTACCCTCAAAGATTATCTGACCTTTAGTAGGCTTCAGAAGACCTACTATAAGGTTAGCTATTGTTGTCTTACCTGAACCGCTCTCTCCTATCAACCCGAGAGTCTGACCCTTTATTATATCAAATGAGACATCATCAACAGCGTGTATTTCAGCTATTACTTTTTTTAGAATTATTCCTCGTGTAACAAGAAAGTGTTTAGTTAACCCTATAACTTTAAGTAATGTTTCTGTCACTTAGAACTCCTCCCAATGTTTATGATTATAAATATGACAACTTACTTTATGATTGGCTTCAAAATCAAGAAGATTGGGGTCTTCTATAGCGCATATGTTCTTAGCATAAGGGCATCTACGATGGAATCTGCACCCTGGAGGTATATTTACTAGGGTAGGAACATCTCCTTCAATAGTTTCTAACTTAGTTTTGAACGCAACTTTACCAGGGATTGCTTTTAGCAATAACTTGGTGTATGGATGCAAGGGTTGGGTGAAGATGCTCCTTGTATCAGCTTGTTCAACGATCTTACCTGCATACATTACTGAGAGCCTGTCGCAAAGCCAAGCGACTATTCCTAGGTTATGAGTTATTAGTAGAACAGATGTACCAATGGTGTCTCTCAAATTTTTAATTAAAGTAAGGATCTGAGCTTGCACTGTCACATCAAGGTTCGTAGTCGGTTCATCCGCTATTAGAAGTGAAGGCTTACACAAAAGAGCTGTGGCAATCATGACTCTTTGCCTGAGACCTCCACTAAGCTGAAAAGGGTATTGTTGGATCCTAACATCTGGGTCTGAAATACCTACACTATGTAGCGATTCTTTGATCATTGTTAGAGCTTCAGCATCGCTCACATCATAGTGTGACTTGATAGTTTCTAACATTTGACTACCTACTTTCATTATTGGATCTAAAGAGGTTAATGGGTCTTGAAATATCATGGCTATTTCTTTTCCTCTTATTGAGCGCATTTCTTTGTTGCTCTTCTCAAGTAGATTCTCCCCTTTTAGCTTAACAATCCCTTCTACTATCTTACCAGGAGGGTTTGGAATTAATTTTATGATAGAGAGAGCTGTTACCGATTTGCCGCAACCTGACTCACCTACTAGCCCGTAGATTTCGCCCTTTCTTACATCAAAACTAACTGAGTCAACGGCTCGCACTACTCCTCTTCTAGTGTAGAAGTATGTTTTAAGATTGTAAACTTCCAGGAGAGCTGCCATCATACTTCACTTTAAAGTGTAACAAAAGAGTAGGTTACCTTTGTCTCTATCATCTTAATCACTTCGAATTAGGATTTAGCCCACTAAAGCTGAAGCTGCGGATCAAGCGCATCTCTAAGACCATCTCCAAATAAGTTGAATGCCAAAACTGTGATAAAGATTGCTAAACCTGGAAAGATTATCACATGCTGCGCTTGAAGTAGATAAAACCGCCCTACCGCAACCATTGACCCCCAACTAGGTTCCGGAGGATTAACTCCTAATCCAAGAAAGCTCAGAGACGCTTCAGCTAAAATCGCCCAACCTATATTTAGAGTAACAAGTACAAGAATAGGAGGCAGTGAGTTAGGTATTATATGTGAAAAGATGATATGCCTGTTAGAAGCCCCCATAACCTTTGCAGCTTGTATGTATTCTAATTGGCTAATTCGGAGAGCTTCTGCCCTAACCACTCTAGCAAATGCTGGCCAATTAACTAGGGATAGAGCAATTATAACATTTAGTATGCTTTGCCCTAACGCGGCCATAATTCCTATTGCAAGTATCAAACCGGGAAACGAAATGAATATATCAACTAACCTCATTATGATCATATCCACACCTCCTCCGTAGTATCCTGCTACAGAACCCAATAGAGAACCAATTATTGCGGAAATAGCGACGACTGATGAACCCACGATTAACGAAATTCTTGAACCATAGATCAATCGGCTTAATACGTCTCTTCCGAATTCGTCGCAGCCGAGTATATTGCTAAATGAAGGGGGAGCTAGTTTCTTAGGTATATTCTGGGCAACGGGATCATATGGAGCTATGAAGTCAGCAAAAATAGCTGTTGCAACAAGTATGACAATAAATATTAGGCCAAAAATAGCACCTTTATTCTTTAGAAGCATGTATACGACAGGCGGAAGTTCTTTTTTCTTGACCAATCGACTAATCATTTGCACTTCAGACCTATTTACTTATTTCTTGCCTCCTAGCAAACTGGATACGAGGGTCTATATAGGCATACAATATATCTACTACTAGATTTATGACGATGAAGAGAAGAGCGACTACAAGCACACTCCCATATACTATAGGATAGTTTCTTTGACTTACCGCTTGAACAGCAAGCCTTCCCATACCAGGCCAAGCAAAAACGACTTCGACAAGGAAAGTTCCTGCTATTAAGTTACCAAAGCTATTCCCAACTACAGTTACTATCGGTATGGCCGCATTTCTTAATGCATGTCTAAAAAGTATCTTCAGTTCAGGAACTCCTTTAGCTTGGGTGGCTCTAATAAAATCTTTTCTTATAACTTCCAACATGCTAGAACGTGTGATTCTTGCAATTAAACCTGAGCCAGCTATTCCTAATGTCAGTGATGGAAGAACTAGATGAGCTGGAGTACCGTAGCCTGATAATGGAAACAAGTTCAAATAGTATCCAAAAACAAGCATTATGATGAAGCCGAGCCAAAAACTAGGAAGTGAAGCAGCTGCAATTGAACCTATCATACTCAAGTTATCGAACACAGAATATTGTTTTATAGCTGCGAAGATGCCGGCGATGATGCCTATTGCGATCGCTATGCCCATACTTGTGATCGTAAGGAGGATTGTTTTAGGTAATGCTTCCCCTATCTCAGCGATCACTGGTCTGCCGCTATATATGCTCTGTCCTAGATCACCTCGTAAGAGCCTCCAAAGGAAAGAAAAATATTGTAAATAAACGGGTTGGTCAAGTCCTAGCTTGGTTCTTTGTAAGGCAATAGTCTCTGGGCTGCCTGGTTCAGCATACCCTGCGCCTAGCATTACAAGCACAGGATCACCAGGAGTCGCTTTCATTATAGCAAATGCTATGAGTGTTACACCAATTATGCTTGGTATAACTAAAATGAATCTTCTAAAAATGTACCCTAGCAAGCTAGGTCTTATCTAGGTAGGTATCTATACCGACCGACTTGAGTGAAATTACTGTACCATACCACGGATGTGGATGTGCGTAGAAGCCTTTAACATAGCTTTGTGTTGCATATATAATTGTGGGGTAATATAATGGCGCTCCATAAGCTTCATCAAGAATTCTTTTGCCGATTTGGGTGTAGAGTTCTTTCGATTTTGCTAAATCTTTTTCTGCAACTGCTTGCTCGAGTAGCTTGTCAAGTACTGGATCGTTAACATGCTGAAGGTTAAAGATACCAATTCCTGGCCCAGAGTGATAGAAGTCATAGAATCTCTGTCTGTAAGGTATGTTAACATCGTGTACTGCTAGCTGCCAAGGTTTGGAGGTTATAACCGTTTGAGCGAATACAGCGAATTCAGGTGTTGAAACTTTAGCTTTGATGCCCACCTTAGCTAGCTGGTTTTGAATTATTAGAGCAGTTTGGTCAAACTTTAGATAAGGTGAACCTAGTATCTCAGTCTCAAATCCATTTGGATAGCCAGCTTCTGACAACAATTGCTTTGCCTTAACAGGATCGCCATTATCTGGGTAGACCTTTAACGTGGGATCCCAGTAATCTTTCCAAAATGGTAATATCATCGTGATAGCCGGTGTAGCATATCCGTATTCAAGAGCTTGAATTAATTCTGTCCTATTAATAGCATAGTTTATTGCCTGTCGCACGCGTTTATCAAGGAGAGCAGGATGAGTCACGTTAGCTTGAAGGTTGATCGAGAGTATATGCCACTTGGTTGAAGGGCCTTGCACAAGTTGTAGCTTTTGGTTGGAGGCTATTCTCGCCGCATCTTCTGGTGAGATAAGAATTAAGTCTATTGTCCCTTTTTCAAGCTCAAGTAGGCGAACTGAAGCTTCGGGAATGATTTTGATAATTAGTTTATCGAGATAAGGCCTTCCTTGCCAATAGTCATTGTAAGCTTCTAGCTCTAGATACTGATTATAAACCCACTTAACAAACTTGAATGGTCCCGTACCTACAGGGTTTGTACCATAGGCCTCATCTCCTAATTTTTTGACTGCTGAAGGAGAATCAAATCCTCTGAAGCCTGCAAGTGCTTCTAGAAATTCTACGAAGGGTGATGTTAGGGTGAACTTTACTGTATAATCGTCTATGGCCTCTACTTTACTTACCTTTCCTTGCAGTACAGTTGCAGATGCCCAAGATGGTTTATCTTTAGAGAGAGAACGTTCAATAGTAAAGACTACCGCTGAAGCGTTGAATGGTGTGCCGTCATGAAACTTTACTCCTTTTCTAAGATTAAGGATCCAAGTAATATCATCCACCCTTTCCCACGAAGTCGCAAGATTTGGTTTAATTTTTCCTTCTAGATCCATTACTACCAGCGGTTCATATAATGCCATTATTGCAGCGCTTGTGAACTGAACACTAGGTGCGTAGGCCACATCAAGATTACCATAACCTTGGTCAGCTACAGCCATTGTGAGGGTGCCGCCATATTTACCCTTACTTACAGGAGGAGATTCGGTGGGTTTAACTGTCTCAGTAAGCGTCTTTGTAACAGTTGTCGGCTGAATTACTGTAGATGTTATTATAGATGTTATCGTTGTAGGCTGAGTTACTGTAACGGCACCCGCTGTTATGGTAGATGTTCTAATTTCAGTTTGAGTAACTGGTTGGGTAGATGTTATGCCAGCAAAATATCCACCTATTGCGCCTACTACGAGAAGAACTACTGCGATTACAGACCACACTAAGGAACTTAAACCTGCGCTCTTAATCATAGTACAAGGTAAGAAGTAATTATATTTAAACCTTCTGTGAAAGATGTGTCTTGAAAGCCTATTTTTTGATAATGCTCTCGCTTTATTGATTATCTGGATGTTATACATGTGGATCTATGGAGAAGGGTTGATGAAGGTTAATAAGGTGAGGAAGGTTTACTGATTTGTGATCTGTAGGATATTAATATTACGCCCAAGCTTTGCACATAATTTGAAGCGGGACCGAGGGGATTTGAACCCCTGACCCCCAGCTCCGCAGGCTGGTGTCCTATCCATGCTAGACGACGGCCCCATCATTATGTGGATCATAAATTTGGTTTTATAATTTGCTACTTTCCAGCTTCTCTTAGGGCTTCTTCTATGAGCTGAGCTGCTCTTTCTCTTCCTATGTCGATTATGTAGGGTCCGAGTCTAGGCCCTCGGTCTGATGAGATTAGGATCTGATACAGCGTCTTAAATAGGTCCTGTGGTTTTAGATTGTTTCGCTTAGCTGCCTCGAATATGCTGTTCTGTATCTGCTGAGCCTCATCTAAACTTCCTATGCCTTGAGCGACTTCAGCTAGTGCCTTCTTCTCCTCTACACTTAGAGCTAGCTTAACAGGCTCATGTCTTACAAAGTCTTCAGCCCAGTTGGAAGCGAGCACTATCTTAGCTTTTAGGAGTTCATCGGCTGTCTTCACGAATCCGTAGGATGCTAACTTTTTCAGCACAAACTCCACTCTCGCATCTTTAGGGGCTACTGCTGCGAGCTGGGTTAGGAGCCTATATGGTACGTGTGTAGATGGTTTTGTTGGGGGTTTAAGGTGGTTCACGTATTCGTAGAGCCCGCGCATCTTTCTTAGATCGGCGGGGTTATCGACCTTTTTAACCCCAAAGTACACATCCTCCAACTGATCGTATTCATCCATATAGTTAGGCACATCCTCAACTGAAAGTGTTCTAGTCCCTACTATCCTCTTATACATCAAGAGGAGAAGTGATTGGGGAGTTCCGTATCTGAGCCACATCTGGGGTGTAAAGACATTCCCAACCGACTTCGATATCTTCCTACCAGACTTATCTAAGAATAACTCATATCTTATGTGGTAAGGGTGAGGGTAGTTCAGAACAAAATCTGAAACCCAGTCGTTGACCTTGACCGAATCAGCAATATCTTTACCATACGCCTCGAACCTTATGTTGAAAGCAGCCCACCTAGCCGCCATTTCACCCTTCCAACTCAGCTTACCCTTACCCGTTAAGACATCTACTTCACCTTCGTAACCGCAGCCATCAACCCATCGACCAGCTATCTCAGCGCCCCTACACTTGTACGCTACTGTATGCCTAACTTTGTCATAGGCGTATGCTTCAGCTACATAGAGCCTACTACATTTCTCGCAAAGAGGGTAGTAGGGTAGTATCTGCTCGAACTTCTTCTGACCTATAGTATCAGCTATATGTTGCCCTATTCTTTGAGCATTATCTAATATAATCTGGATCTGGTTGTTTAAGAGCCCCCCTTGATAAGCCTCAGCGCCACTCTGAAACTTATACTCTATGTTTAACTTATCCAACGCATCCAACAGCATACCGCTCATATGCGCACCATAAGATCCGTGGCAGCCAAAAGGGTCTTGGATTAACGCTACTGGTCTACCTACCTCTCCTTCTAACCACTCGGGCAAACCAGCTGGCACCTTACGCAGCCCATCAAAGTCGTCTGAATACGCTACCAGCTCAGATCTGTAGCCTTGGTCTTCGAGTGCGAGCTTAACACCGTATGCTCTAACGGCATCCCCTAGGCTTCCCACGTGAGGTATACCAGAGGCGCCTAAACCGCTTTCTACTCTAAGAAGTGTTAGAGATCTGCCAAGCTGCTTCTCTCTCTCAACTATCTTGTAGGCTACTTTATCTAGCCAAGTTCCGCGACCGATCTTATCCGTATTCAAATCATCAGCTCCTTTTCTTGCCCAAGTCTAGTATTTCAAACATCCTTAGCCTATACTGATGATTAACGTAGCCTTAAAAAATATTTTCTATATAACCTCAGTAGCTATCATTTTTTAACCTCTAGGTATCTATCATGTAATGGGAATAGTGCGGTGAATGAGTAATGATGAATGAGATCCTAGTGAAGAGAGAGTTAGCCCCCTCGGTTAAACTTATGGTTATTCATGCACCTTTGATAGCTAGGAAGTTCAAGCCGGGGCACTTCGTCATATTGAGGGTATGCGAGGAAGGGGAAAGAATACCTTTGACGATAGCAGATGCCGATGGGCACAATATAACTATAGTGTTTCAGGAAGTAGGTAAGACTACTAAGTTGCTTGGTCAACTAAATGTGGGAGATAGAATCCTTAATGTGCTCGGTCCACTTGGGAGACCCAGTCAGATAGAGAATTACGGTCATGTCTGCTGTGTAGGAGGGGGTGTCGGTGTTTCAGAACTGTACCCTGTGACGAGAGCTTTAAAACAAGCCGGAAATAGTGTCACGGCGATCGTTGGCGCTCGAAATAAAGATCTTATCATATTCGAGGATGAAATCAGAAGTGTTTCAGACGAATTATACATAACTACTGATGATGGCTCTAAAGGTGTAAAGGGGCTTGTTACAGATGTGTTAAAAAGGCTTCTTGAGCAGACCAGATTCGATAGAATTTACGCTGTCGGTCCGCCTATAATGATGAAAGCAGTTAGCGAAGTAACCAAGCCTAAGAATATTAAGACCATAGTAAGCCTCAACCCGATAATGATTGATGGAACTGGGATGTGTGGCGGCTGTAGAGTTATAGTTGGTGGTGAAACAAGGTTTGCGTGTGTAGATGGACCGGAGTTCGACGGGCATCTTGTTGATTTCAACCACCTTCTCTCCCGCTTAAAGATGTATCAGAAGCAGGAAAAGGAGGTTATGCAGAGAAATTGAGCAGCAAAGTGATCAAGAAGAATAAGGTACCTATGCCTAAGCAAGACCAACTTGTGAGGATTAAAAACTTCGACGAAGTAGCACTCGGATACACCCCTGAACAAGCAATGGAGGAAGCAAGTAGATGTTTACAGTGCAAGAATGCGCTGTGTGTTAAAGGTTGCCCTGTTGAAATCGACATCCCCGCTTTTATTAAGTATATAAGAGAGGGCAACTTTCTCGATGCTGTTAAAAAGATCAAGGAGAAGAATAGCCTACCAGCGATATGCGGGAGGGTCTGTCCGCAGGAGAATCAGTGTGAAAAGTTTTGTGTAATGGGGAGAAGGTGGGAGCCTATAGCCATCGGTAGGTTAGAAAGATTTGTGGCGGATTATGAGCGGAGTAATAATAAGGTTGCAGTGAAATCTAGTGGGGAAAAAGGGAAGGTTGCTTGTGTGGGTTCCGGACCTGCCAGTCTCACTTGTGCAGCTGACCTTGCGATGATGGGTTATGGCGTGACTCTGTTCGAATCCTTGCACGTAGCGGGCGGGGTTCTCATGTATGGCATACCTGAATTTAGGCTCCCTAAGAAGGTCGTGCAGGAGGAAGCAGATTACGTTAAGTCACTCGGTGTGGAGCTGGTTACTGATGTAATCGTAGGTAAAACGGTTACCATCGATGAGCTCTTTAAAGAAGGCTATCAAGCGATCTTTATTGGAACTGGCGCAGGTTTACCTAAATTCCTTGGCATACCGGGTGAAAACTTGAATGGTGTTTATTCGGCTAACGAGTTTCTTATAAGGGTGAACTTGATGAAGGCATACCTCTTTCCAAAATATCATACTCCTATTTACAGGGGGAGTAAGGTTGCTGTTGTCGGCGGTGGGAATGTTGCTATGGATGCTGCGAGAGTTGCTTTAAGGTTGGGCGCTGAAGTCTACGTAGTTTATAGAAGAGGAGAAGCTGAAATGCCTGCTAGGAAAGAAGAGGTTGAAAACGCCAAGGAAGAGGGTGTCAAATTTGTCTTTTACGCGAATCCGATTAGAGTTCTTGGTGAAGAATGGGTCACTGGCTTGGAGTGTCTAAGAATGGAGTTAGGTGAACCTGATGGGACAGGTAGGAGAAGACCTATTCCTATACCTAACTCAAATTTTGTGCTCGAATGTGATAGCGTTGTTATTGCGATAGGTCAAAGCCCCAATCCCCTTATCCCCCTCACGACCGAGGGTTTGAAGATCGGTGAGCATGGGAATATAGTGGCTGATTCCGAAGGTAGAACTACGAAGAAAGGTGTGTTTGCTGGGGGAGATATTACTAGCGGTGAGGCAACCGTCATAGCTGCTATGGCTGCTGGTAAGAGGGCTGCTAGAGCCATAGATCAGTATATACAGAAGGGCGTAGGATGGTAACCTATTCAGATATCTTTAGCCATATAGGGTCCTTCTAACTTGTAGCCTAGGCTTGCGTAGTATTGGCGTACACCTACTGCACTGGTTATAAGGATCTTATTATAGTCAAAGTCTTCTGCTGCGACTCTCTCTGCTTCGTGTAGAAGCTCCTTACCAAACCCTCTGTGTTGCCACGCTCCCTCTTTTCTTACGCCAAGCGGAAGTGCTTCACCGTAGATGTGGAGCTCCCTAACTAGTGCGGTCTTACCAGCCTTCGCTTCTGTTCTATGGGCTTTTTCTGAGGGTATGCGTAGCCTTAGGAAGCCGATGAGTGTTTCTGATTCAGGGTATTCGTATGAGAAGAAGATCTCCGTTCCCTGGGCTGCATCATAGACTTCCTTCATTAATTCAACTTCTTCCCCATCTATCTTAGGGTTCTTAAGCCCTACTTCCCTGCATCTGATGCATCTGCATCTAGAGCCTCTCCTTTTGAGCTCTTGATGCACCTGTTCCCTTAGATTCCCATTCTTAACCCCGGCAACGATATGCTCAGCAGGTATCTCTCTCTGAATGCGCATTATCCTAATCCATTTAGGCACAATTTCTTTGATCTCAGCAAGCAGCTTGACAGCAGTTTCAAGAGTGTAGGGCTCGTATCTGCCCTCAAGGTAGAGTCGATGGAGAGGTGTGCCTTCTGTGACCAGTGTGGGGTATATCTTCAGCATATCAGGCTTGAAAGACGGGTCTTCGAATAGTCTTCTGAAAGATTCGAAGTCAGTTTCGACAGAAGAACCTGGTAGACCAGGCATCATGTGTGCTACTATCTTCAGCCCAGCATCCCTAGCGAGTTGGAAAGCTTCGATTACATCTTTAACTGTGTGCCCGCGATTCACAATCCTGTAGATTTCTTCAGATAGTGTTTGGACACCTATTTCAACTCTTGTCACACCGTAGCTGAGCATAAGATCAATTTGCTTCTCTTTGCAGTAGTCTGGTCTGGTTTCTATTGTGAAGCCGACGTTTCTGATCTCAGCTTGCTCCGCCTCCTTCAAAGCCTCATGGATCGTTTCCGAAATCCTCCCGTTTAGCGCATCGAAGCAACCTTTGACGAATCTGATCTGCTCATCATTTGGCAGTGAGGTAAATGTGCCTCCTATTATTACAAGCTCGACCTTCTCAACAACATGCCCGATCTGCTCAAGCTGCTTCAGCCTTGCTTTCACCTGCAGATAGGGGTCGTAGAGGTTCTCCCTAGCTCTTCTTGATGATGGCTCGAATCCTGTATAGCTCTGAGGGGCGCCTTTTGTCACACCACCTGGACAGTAGAGGCAAACTCCGTGTGGGCAGGGGTGGGGTGCTGGCATAACCGCGACAACCGCTATCCCGCTTGCTGTTCGCACTGGCTTGATCTTTAGCCCACGGATTTTTTTCAGGTCGTCTGGTAAGGCGTTTAGGATCTGCCTCAGCCCTATTAGCCTATTTAACCCGTATCTTTTTGAGATCATCTTTTGGTAGTGCATGAGCCTCCTATTTGTTAGATTGGGTTCTGATGATATTATCTCGGCTAGCTCCTTGAGCGCTTCTCCATACGCGCTGTTCGCATCAGCTGATGTGGCTTTCTGCTGCAAGATGGTTTAGTCAGCTCTTGGCTTATGAGCTCCAACCATTTAAGTTAAGTTTATCGGTGTGTCTAGTATGATGGGGGTGCTGAGTAGGGTTGAGTGGGGATATAGAGTTTGAGCTGCTTGAAAGCAAGCCTGTTGGAAGTGACACTGTGGTCTTTAGGTTAGAGGACGGTGCTCTGGTGAAGATTAGGGTTGATATAGATAGAGCTGGTGTCGCTACCAATTTTAAGAACCCCGACGGCTCTCCACACTATAACATAACTGTCTCAAATAAGATCATCATAATCCCACCTAGCAAAAAGTACCGTCTACCTAAAGAGCATGTTCAAGCACAAGCGAAAGAAGGGTCGCGGGAACCTTACGGCTAGAAGGCGGCTGCCGTTGAGTAACGTACTTGAAGAAATCTTCCATCTACAGAAGGAATATTTGTCAACATTCAAATTCGAACGCTACCCTAAGAGCTTAGAGGAGCGTATTTCAATTCTCTGCACCGCTATAATCCACGAAGCCACTGAGCTGCAAGATCTGACATCCTGGAAATGGTGGAAGACCTTCAGAGGATTTGACAAAGAAAAGGCGAAGGAGGAGCTTATAGATATTCTACACTTCTTTATACAAGCCTGCATAGAGCTGGATCTGACACCTAGTGATCTTTTGGAGATCTATCGAGCGAAGAATTATGTTAACAGAGAGAGGGCTCGTAGTGGCTACTGATCTGTCACTTCTTGCCCTTTAACCGAGGTAACAAAGTCTTAAGTAACACACAAGCAGATATCGTAGAAACAACCAGCTGCCCTGTAATGCCTTTCGAAATAGTCTGCGGTAATTGTGGTGAGACATTATACTGGGGGATGGACCTTATATCTCCCAGAGAAGTTCTCAAGGCGAAACGAGGCATCTGCCATAACTGTGGAGCCAAACTTTCGCTCGACTTTATATTCGAAATTACAAAATGTGAATTATACAAACCTCCTATAAAGAGCATATCTGTTAAGAAGAAACCAAGTGATGATGAATAGATAGCCTTAAGAAAGCTCCTTTAACCCACTTCTGGCGATGAACTACGAGCAGACCATTAGACTGATGCTTGAACGAGGCTTTCTGCTGCCGAGCTCAGAAATATATCCAGATGCCTTAGCTGGCTTCTGGGACTATGGGCATCTTGGTGTAGCGCTTAAGAATAGGTATATCGAGATCTGGCGAAGATACCTAGTTAGAAGAGATAGCATGGTTGAAATAGATGGATGCCAAGTTATGCCTAAAAGCGTCTTCCTAGCCTCAGGACACCTAGAAGGATTCGAGGACCCTATTGTGAGTTGCACAAAATGCAACTTAACCCTTAGAGCTGATAGGCTCATCCAAGAGAAGACAGGGAAGATCGTACCAGAGCGCCTACCTAATGAGGAGCTTGATGCTCTAATATCCTCCAACAACATCAACTGCCCGAACTGTGGTGCAAAATTGGGAAGCGTACGCAGATTCAACATGATGTTCAGAGTTAGTGTGGGGCCTTCTGGTGACGAAGCTTATCTTAGACCTGAAACCTGCCAGAGCATATTTATTGACTTCCCTAGGCTCTTTAAGGTTATGCGGCGCAAGCTTCCAATAGCCTTTGCTCAATATGGCAAGAGCTTCCGAAATGAAATTTCGCCGAGGCAGAGCCTTATGAGGCTTAGGGAGTTTTATCAGGCGGAGATAGAGGTATTCTTCAACCCAGATAAAGCTAATGAATTTGAAAAATTCGATGAAGTCAAATCTGAAGTTTTGCGGCTTGCTCTAAAAGGCGAGGATGTAGTGGAGGTTACGGCGGAAGAGGCGTTTGGGAAAGGATACTTACCAAACAAACTCATAGCATACTACTTAACCATCCTCCAGCAATTCTATAAGTACGCAGGCTTAGATGTCAAAAGAACCCGTTTCAGAAGACTCGGCGATGATGAGAAAGCCTTCTACGCAACCTCTGCCTTCGACTTCGAAGTAGAGACAAGCCTCGGCTGGGTTGAGCTGGTAGCCTGCAACCACAGAGGGGACTACGATCTATCAGGGCACGCTAAGGTCAGCAAAAAGGATATGACGGTGCTTGATGGTGATAAAGAGGTTCTGCCGAATGTCTTCGAGCTCTCTATGGGTGTTGATAGAAGCCTCTACGCCATAATAGAGCACTCGCTCGTGGTTGAAGGTGAGCGCACAGTTATGCGTCTTAAACCTTATCTTGCACCTATACAGGTAGGGGTCTTCCCGCTTGTAACCAGAGACGGGTTACCAGAGGTAGCCAAGCAAATCTACTCGAAACTGAAGTTAAGTTTCGATGCCCTCTATGACGAATCAGGCAGCATAGGGCGTAGATACAGAAGAATGGACGAAATCGGCACACCTCTATGCATCACAGTCGACTACCAAACCCTAGAGGATAGTACCGTCACTATAAGAGATAGAGATACTATGGCTCAGGAGAGGGTAAAGATAAGTGAGTTAGAGCATACTCTACACCTTAGAATCCACAATTACCCCGCTTAAACTATAAGCAGGAAGACACCCATACTCACGAATGCGCCTATGAAGGTGGAGGTTAGATTAACAAGATTATTATCGAACCTAAATATACCGGATACCAATGAGCCTTTAATTCCATGGTGTATCCTTTGCTCAACAACTCTACCACAGATGGCGCACCTATACTTCTCCTGCAAAAGCGCGCCCATCAGACTATCACCTATCGAGCCTAAGGTGCCACCAACAGCAGCTACAGCAACAACCTTAAACAAAAAGCCGCTAAAGAAACCAAGCAGAGCCGCAGATAAACCGATAATCAAAGCACCCACAACAGCCATAGCCGTACCAAGGGGAGTTACACCACCTGATGTGCCTGGTTCAACTTGACGGCGAAGATCAGTTATAAGACGAGGCTTCACTCTGCTAAGCAACCCCACCTCTGTTGCAAGCGTATCTGACGCTGCTGTCGCCACAACACCAAGAAAGGCTGCTGCAAAGATATCGCCACCGAACATGTATTCGGCTGCAGCGAAAAGCGCTGCAGCTCCACCGTTTGAGGCTGCGTTGACCCAGCTTCTCGCGCCTCCTTTAGCTTCTGCTGCGCCTAACTGGCGTTTGTATGAGTACTTGTAGCGTGTGAAGAGTGAAGCTGTTGTGAAGAAGATTATTATGATGAGCAGCCAGTTCCATGAACCTGAGCCTATCAGTATCGTCACGCCTATTGCCGCTGAGGTTATTGCGCCGCTTAGATTGAGGGCTTTGGCTTTAAGCGCTCCATAAGATAGAAGGGTGATAAGCACAAAGCCTACCATTATGTCAGATGCAGATAGCGGCATAAACCCCTAATATGGCATATCGGGTATTGTTAAAAACCTTTTCCTCTGGGGAAGCCTTAAGTGGGTTGATCGCTACCTTTTTCTATAACTTGCTTCTATAAGAATTCTATATATCTTGAGCCATATGGAATCCATGCGAGAAGTATTTACCAAGGAGGTTAAGCTTAAG